>OFRD01000315.1_pt1 | contig 18749 bp, 19 predicted proteins | sample 1543041 | NCBI WGS metagenome assembly OFRD01 (sample SAMN07774234, study PRJEB24372) | wastewater metagenome | isolation source: Exp Tend CN 100WW | collected 2016-02
GCTTCCGCGCTCGTGTCGCCTTGTTAAAAGGAATGGATACATCTGTGTTACCTAAAATTGCAGAACGCTTAACGGTTACAGAAGGGGCGGAACGTCTGATTTCAACCTTGAAAGCATTGGGCTATAAAACTGCGATTCTTTCAGGGGGGTTCCAATATTTTGCCGAATATTTGCAAGCAAAATTAGGTATTGACGAAGTGCATGCCAATGTTTTGGATGTGCAAGATGGCAAGGTGACAGGTGAAGTCAAAGGTCATATTGTCGATGGAGCACGTAAAGCTTTATTACTGCGTGAACTTGCCGACAAGATGGGGATTTCATTAGAACAAGCGATTGCTGTAGGTGATGGTGCAAATGATTTACCAATGTTATCGATTGCAGGTTTAGGGGTTGCATTCCGTGCCAAACCTTTGGTTCGTCAAAATGCCAATCAAGCGATTTCAAGCGTCGGTCTAGACGGTGTGTTATATCTGATTGGTGTACATGATAAAGACCTTAATCGTGCCTAAGTATTGAAGTTTATTGACGAAACGCGACACTAATGTCGCGTTTTTTGTGGCAAAAATCACTAAAATACGATGAACGGTTGACTTAAATTGCTGATAAAAACAGCGTTCAATCGGTTCTGAAAAAATATTTTTTTAAGGCTAAAAATGCCTATTTTTTTTGTAATGACACGGCAAGTCCTAGCCCATCTCACTTTTAGAAAAAGTTAAAAATAAAAAAATGTAATGACAAAATAATATTGCGACAAGGTATGTCGCTTTATAAAAATACAAGACTTTTTTTCTTGCCAAAACTCCGCATAATGTTTGCATAAGAAATTGATATAGATATATTCCATCATTTATTTAACGGTCATCGGGGATTCGATTTAGGCAAAACTTAAATGTCCAAATGGAGTCTTAGACGGAGGTTTTTATGGTCACAGCAAATTTAGCAACCATTGTGGGCTTAAGCTTTATTGCGGCTGCGTTAATAGCTGTTTTCTTCTCACCTTATCGTCGTTTGTTAAGCTTTATGTTCGCAGGGATGTTGTTTTGGGGTTTGATTGAAATCGTCCGTTTTAGTACAGAAATGGTGTTTGAATTGCCCATGACCTATAGCTATCTCACTGCGATCATGTCAGCGATGCTGATTGTGACGATGCTGTTATTTCGGGAAGACCACCGTGCAGAACGTGCTTTAGCCAAACGCCGTTGTATTGAACATACTCCCGTGTACGAAGATGACCAACAACAATGCTCGAGCCGTTAAAGCGACGGATCTAAAAAACTTCAAAAAGAGGTGCTTTGGGCACCTCTTTTTTGTGCATTATTATTATACAAAGCCTTAGTTCAAAAAACACAACTTATGTTAGGATAAGTCGTCAATTTTCCAACAATTACAATAGGCTTAAATGTCATGAAACTTTCTTCGATTCCTGTCGTAAAATTACCACTGGTCGATGTCAGCACGGATCCGCTTGATTTGTTAGTGGCGGGTTTGGCTTTGCGTATGAAGCAGTTGGCGCGTACCAGCCCAAAATTTATTGAGCTGGTTCATGAACGTCAATTCCGTATTCAAATTGGGACTGATTTGGGCGTTGCACGTCAAATTATCGTCAACAACGGGCAAATTGACAGCGTCTCTGGTGCTGCTGAACAAGCTGACTTTATTTTGCAATTTGCAGACAGTGAACAAGGGGTAAAAACCTTAATGAAAGGTGATCCGACCGCTTTCATGACAGGCATGCAAAATGGCAGCATTAAAATGGAAGGCGATTTTGGTCTTTTGGTTTGGTTTAATAAAGTCGCGAAGTTGATTCCACCTAAACTACCAAAACCAATTAAAGAAAAAGTAAAATTGGTTCGTTCATTTATTCGTGAAAAAACGGGTAAGTAATTCAGTTTTAGCTGCTTAAATGCATTAAAAAAGCCCTGAATGATCAAACTTCAGGGCTTTTTTGTTTCTGATTGCTTTAACGGCTTATTCAACTTCCAAATTGAACGTCACAGGTCCATCATTGACCAAATGTACTTTCATATCAGCGGCAAAAATACCGGTTTGTACAGGTGCAAATTGGCTTTGAGCATAAACAACCAATTGTTCATATAATGCTTTGGCTTCAGTAGGTGGCATGGCTGGTCCAAAGTCAGGACGTAAGCCTTTTTGTGTTTGCGCCATTAAGGTGAATTGAGAAACCAATAATAATCCACCTCCTGCTTGAGCGACATTCCAGCCCATCTTGCCTTGTTCATCATCAAAAAAACGATATTTTAAAATCTTATCAATCAGCTTTTTGCCTTTTTCGAGATTATCCTCTTTCGCTAAACCCAGAAAGACCACAATGCCATGTTGAATTTCTCCCGTTGTTTCAGCATCCACGACAACTTTTGCTTCAAGAACTCGTTGCAATAACGCACGCATAATTTAACCAAATCAATCATTTTAAATTTGCTGTGAATTGTAGCAAATACACACTTAAAGACCGAACTAAGTCAGTATTGATGTGTGCTGAAATAATCAGTTTATTTTCACTGAAACTGGTTTGAGGTTGCCTTAGTTAAAAAAGGGGGCTTATTTTTTAAGATGCCGTAGTGTGAATTGAACGAAGTGAATAGGCGAGTTGAGCTTTTATACAGGTGCTGTAAATCATCCAATTGCTTTGAGCATTTACGAAAACTTTCGTTTTCAACTGAATAAAATATGCTTTAATGCAAGTAGTTGATAAAAACTGAAAGTTATATGTCTGCAATTATTCATTCATTATTAGATACCGACTTGTATAAATTTACCATGTTACAGGTGGTCTTACATAAGTTTCCTCAAACGCATAGTGTCTATCATTTCCGTTGCCGTAATTTGGAAGATACGGTTTATCCACTGACGGATATTTTGCATGATTTGAATGAGCAGTTGGATTATTTATGTCAGCTGAAGTTTAAAGAAGATGAGCTGCTTTATCTGCGCAGTTTACGTTTTATCAAAAGTGATTTTGTTGATTATTTAGAATTATTCCAACTGAAACGTCGTTTTATTAAAGCCAGTATTGATTCAGAAGGTCGTTTGGATATTTGGGTTGAAGGCCCGATGGTTCAAGCAATGATGTTTGAAATTTTTGTCCTCGCCATTGTCAATGAATTGTATTTCCGCCGTATTCGTAGTGATGAGGTTTGGGCAGAAGGCGAACGCCGTTTACAGGCCAAAATGGTGCTGCTGAATCAATATCAACAAGAACAAAATCCGAATGATCCGCCCTTTTTAGTGTCCGACTTTGGCACGCGCCGTCGTTATAGTTATGACTGGCAAAAACATGTGATTGAAGCCTTTAATCACGCTGCGCCTGATATTTTTCGTGGCACCAGTAATGTCCTGATTGCTAAAGATTTGGGTTTGACCCCAATTGGCACTATGGCACATGAATTCCTGCAAGCCTTCCAAGCTTTAGATGTACGTTTACGTGATTTTCAAAAAGCCGCATTGGAAACATGGGTGCAAGAATATCGTGGCGATTTAGGCATTGCGTTGACCGATGTGGTCGGTATGGATGCTTTTTTACGCGATTTCGATCTGTATTTTGCCAAACTATTCGATGGTCTACGTCATGACAGTGGCGATCCCTATGAATGGGGCGATAAGGCCTATGCACATTATAAAAAACTGAAAGTCGATAGCAAAAGTAAGATGCTGACCTTTAGTGATGGATTGAATTTAGAAAAAGCATGGGCTTTACATCAATATTTTAAAGATCGTTTCCAAGTGAGTTTTGGTATTGGCACCAATTTAACCAATGATATGGGACAAACGCCCTTGAATATTGTGTTGAAACTGGTCGAATGTAATGGTCAATCGGTGGCAAAAATTTCCGATAGTCCCGGCAAAACCATGACCGATAATGATACTTTCCTTGCGTATTTACGTCAGGTGTTCCAAATTACTGAAACCGCATAAAGGTCGCTTTGCTATATCTGATTTTTTGCTAAATGAATGCAAAAAATCAGAATAATAGTGAAAATGACTTGTGCTAAGATCACAGATGTTGATCTAAATAAAACGCGAAAAGTATGACGATATCTACATTTAATTTTGCGCTGCTGATTGAAGCAGAACAACTGTTGCCACATTTGGGTCATGATAAATTACGTATTGTCGATTTAAGCCGTAGTTCTGTTTATGATCAATTGCATATTCCGCATGCGATTCATGTCAAACCTAAGCAGTTGCTGCGTCAAGAAGAGCAAGCTTCAGGTTTACTGCCAGATGTGGAGGCGCTACACGCACTGATTGAATATCTCAATATTTCTCCAGAGCATCATGTCGTGGTTTATGACGATGAAGGTGGTGCATGGGCAGGGCGTTTAATTTGGAATTTACATTGCTTGGGTTTTAAAAACACCAGCTTACTCAATGGTGGAATTCATGCTTGGTTAGCTGCGGGTTATCCAACCTCGTCAGAAGTGGAAAAATTAACCTCTGTAGAACATTTAGTTGAAATAAAGCAAACGGATATCGATCAATATCGTATTGAATATCCAGAACTGCTGGATAAAGTACAAAACAATGCAATCCAAATCTGGGATTGTCGTACAGAAGATGAATACACGGGACTGCGACTTGCAGCGCGACGCGGCGGTCACATTCCAAATGCCCGACATTTTGAGTGGAGTACTGCCCTTAACCGTGAAAATCATTTAAAATTACATCCCTTAGAACGCACTCAACAACGCTTAGAACAATTGGGATTCAATTTAAATGAACCTGTCGTGGTGTATTGTCAGTCCCATCACCGTTCAGGTTTAGCTTATATCTTGGGTCGATTACTCGGTTGGCATATTCAAGCTTATGATGGTGCGTGGAGTGAATGGGGCAACCGCCTCGATAGTCCGATTATTACCGGAGAGTTACCATCTTGAGCTTCACATCACGTTTAAAAAAACAAATTTTTATTCAAGCACAACGTGTTGTGCCACAACATCAATTATCACGTGTGGTGGGCAAACTTGCAGCCAGTGAAAACCCAATTGTCAAAAATACGGTGATTCAGGCTTTTAAAGCTCAATATGGCATTGATATGTCGATTGCTGAACAAAGCAATGCATTGAAATATAAATCATTTAATGAATTTTTTACTCGTTCACTAAAAGACGGTGTACGCGCGATTGATGCTGATCCTAAAAGTATCGTTTCTCCAGCAGATGGTGCAATTTCACAATTGGGTAGCATTGAAGAAGGCGATATTTTCCAAGCCAAAGGTCAAACTTTTTCGGTGGAAAAATTAATTGCCGATCCACAATTGGCTGAACCGTTTAAAAATGGTCAGTTTGCAACAGTGTATTTATCCCCTAAAGATTACCACCGTGTGCATATGCCTGTTGCAGGCACGTTAACTGAAACGCTGTATGTACCGGGTGAATTATTTTCGGTCAATCAAACCACTGCGGAAAATATTCCGGGCTTATTTGCGCGCAATGAACGCATGGTGTGTTTGTTTGATACTGAATTGGGTCGTATGGCCGTGGTTTTAGTCGGTGCGATGATTGTGGCTGGAATTGAAACTGTAGCGACAGGCAAGGTGAAACCTACGGGGCGTTTGGAACTCAATCAGCATGACTTATTCCTTGAAAAAGGTGCAGAACTGGGTCGTTTCTATTTAGGTTCGACCGCAGTCATTTTATTTGAACAAGATAAAATGGCATGGGATGCTGCATTTAAAGCCAATTCAACGGTGGTGATGGGTGAAGCTTTAGGACATACGGTTTAAATGCTTTTAGCCTCCCTTTTTTAAAGGGAGGTTGGAGGGATTTAAAGAATTTACTTTTATTAAGTGATCTAAATCCTCCTCACTCCCCCCTTTTTCAAAGGGGGAGGCTCCTTCTCTTAAATGAAGAGGAGTCGGAAAAGGTCAAAAAAAGCGCCATTAGGCGCTTTTTCATATCTGGGGTTTATCGTTTCACTACAATCGAATCAATACCACTGCGTTGTAATGTTTGCTGGGCCATGATCGCAGCTTCAGGTGAATCATAAGGGCCAGACATAACACGATACCAAGTTTGACCATTTTCCACTGATTTAACCACATCGGCAGAGAGACCATTTAAAATAATTTCAGCGCGTCGCGCATCGGCACTATCTGGATCTGCATAGCTACGGACTTGAAGAATATAACTGGGCTGATGCACAACGGGCGCTTCTGATGCTTCAAGACTTGGTTCGGTGACGGGAGTGTTGGTCGCAGGTTCTGCTTCTGGTGCTTCCACAATGACTACGGTGCTTGCATTCTTGCTTTCAGGCACAGCTTGTTCTGGAATAGGTGTGACTTGCTGTTGAGGCAATAAATCGTAGAAACGATAGTCTTTATTGGTGTCTTCTTGATAATGTTCAGAATTAATTTGATTTTTGGGTTTAACAGGTTCCCACGGTTTCCACAGCATTAAAGCGACTGCAAAACTCAACACGATTAAAATGACCACAAGCGTCCCGAGCCATGTCGGAATCAATGGCTTTTTGGGCTTATTTGGTCGCTCTGATACACCGCGCTGCGTTTTTCCAAACACTTGTGAACCTCATTATTCTAATATTCAATTGGTTGTGCTTTAAGCATGGCCCACATCATGAGCCATACCCAGTATTATTTCACATATGGACGCAGACAATAGCCGTCATCAAGTGAGCATAGCAATGTTGATATGCTCACTCGGACTTTGTCTTGCAGCAATGTAAACGGTTACATGCTCTCGGGAGCAGATACACCTAATAATTCTAAACCATTACGTAGCACTTGTTGTACGTTTACTGAAAGTAATAAACGTGCTTGCGTAAGTTCAGCATCATCATTGAGTACTTTATGCTCATTATACCAACCGTGGAATAATGCCGCCAATTCTTTCAGATAGTTACCCACTTGATGTGGTTCATAACTATTTGCTGCGCGAATCACAATTTCAGGATAAGCGGCAAGTTTGGCTAAAATTTCCGTTTCAGCATCCAGATCAAGTTTTGCTGCAAATTGACGTGCATTCACAGCATCAAAATTCACATCAGTTGCTGCTGCTTTTTCAAGCATACGGCAAATACGTGCATGGGCATATTGAATGTAATACACCGCATTGTCTTTGCTTTGTGACACAGCAAGGTCAAGGTCAAAGTCAATGTGTTGTTCAGATTTACGCATCACGTAATAGAAACGTGCGGCATCATTGCCGACTTCTTTACGTAGGTCACGTAACGTCACGAACTGACCTGAACGTGATGACATTTGTACCATCACGCCGCTACGCCATAGGCTGACAAACTGAACCAACAGTACCGTCAATTTTTTCGAGTCATAGCCGAGCGCATCAATCGCTGCTTTGACACGGGCAATATAGCCATGGTGGTCAGAACCCCAAATATCGACAATGTCGGTATAACCACGTTGTAATTTATTTAAGTGGTAGGCAATGTCCGATGCAAAGTAGGTGGTTTGACCATTACGACGTTTCACAACACGGTCTTTTTCATCGCCAAATTCAGTCGATTTAAACCAGATGTTACCGTCTTGTTCATATAAGAAGCCACGTTGATCCAGCATTTGTAGTGCTTCATCAATTTTTTCAGTCAAGCTGGCTTCACTGAACCATTGGTTGAAAGTCACCCCGAATTCGCCAAGGTCATCTTTAATGTCATCAAGAATGGCTTTTAACGCCGCTTGATGGAAAACACGGTAGCCTTCGCCAATCAAACGTTGTGAATTATAGATTAAGCCATCAATGTGTTTTTCTTTGTCACCTGAAAGCACCACTTTATTGCCATCGCTATCTGGCTCAGCCGCATATTGCACATCTTCTGGCACATCTTGATAGACTTCAGCCACAGGGCGCACGTATGCATCACCATCTTTGTCGATAATACTTTGTGCAATTTCTTTAACATAGTCGCCCTGATAGGCATTTTTTGGGAAAACCAGTTCCTGACCTGTTAACTCAAGGTAACGTAAATAAGTCGATGTTGCGAGGATGTCCATTTGACGACCTGCATCATTGACGTAATATTCGCGGTCAACCGTTGCACCCGTTGCTTCAAGTAGATTAGCAACCGTCATACCATACGCTGCACCACGACCATGACCGACATGTAGGCTTGATGTCGGGTTAGCAGAAACGAATTCTACTTGAACACGTTTGGCTGCATTTGCACTGGTGCGACCGAATTGATCTTGTTGTGCTTGAACCTGATCCAGTACAGCAAAGCGTTGGTCGGCATTTAAAAAGAAATTAATAAAGCCGGGGCCTGCAATTTCTGCTTTGCTGATATCGGCAACTTCGGGAAGATGTGCGAGGATTTTTTCCGCGAGATCACGAGGCTTGAGACCCGCAGCTTTAGAACCAATCATTGCAATATTTGACGCGAAGTCACCGTGGCTTCGGTCTTTGGTTCGCGTTAAGTTACCACTGTTATTAAAGTCGGATGGGAGTACACCTTCAGCTTGAAGAGATTGCACTGCATGTTCGAGAGCTGCTTGGATTGCCGTATTCATAATCAGTCGAAAAATAAATGTCGCGGAAAAACAATGAATATAGCAAATTTTGCCGTCTTTAGGTAAACCCATTTGTATTGAATAAAACATGTCCGATAGTCTACATCGGGAGGAAGGGGATAAAACGAGGAAAATATTCAAAAAAGCATGATTTATGGCATATTAGAAGACTGTAAAAAATCCGAGTCGAGCATATGCAACCTGACCGTCCTATGATTATCGGTAATATTCCCAAACTGCCTGCAAAATGGGCCACGGTGGTGCTGCCATTTATTTTATCTTGTCTGATGAGTGGTATTATTTCTTTTATTAATATGCTGCGTAATTTGGGTTGGATCGACGGCTTTATCAGTTTATGGTTGCATAACTGGATGATTTCTTGGGCTTTTGCTTTTCCTATTGTGTTGGCTATTTTGCCGCTAGTACGTAAAGTGACGGGCAAACTGGTTGATATGCCTGCTCAGAATGCACCGAAGTAAATCAATACTTAAGTGCAGATTGTCTGTGGGTCGAAGATGACTTTTTTATCTGAAACACATTTTTACAGTACTAAATCAACCAAAGCACGAATAATCCCAAGCACCAAACCAATAAATGCACCGACCACCACACCATTGACGCGGATCATGTGTAGATCACCACCGACTTCATTTTCAATTTTGTCGATCATTTCTCGTGAATCCCACTCATGAATGCGTTCGCTAATAAAACGAATGACTTTTTCGCTATATTGATCACTTAAATTGATGGCAATACCACTCATTTTTTCATTCAGTAGATCACGTACTGCTTGATTGGAAATAATATTTTCACCCACTTGTTGAATGGCGACCCGCAAATTTTGGGCAATGCCTGAGTCGGCTTTCAGTAAGTCCGCTTTAATCGCATCACATAAAATCACCACCGCACCGCTAATAAAATTCAGTACTTGTGGACTATCAAGCAAGGCATTTTTGCTGCTATTTAAGCGATGACTGGCGCTACTTTCATCATCTGCCAGTTCGAGCATGAGTTGGAGACCGATTTCTTCAATCTGTTGTCGCCACGGATGTTCTGGGTCGGCCAGCATGGATTCAACCCGTGCGATTAATGAATCAATGGTACGCTGTTGTACATCAATGCCAATCCAACTGGCACCTTTGGCCAGTTTTAACACCCCCAGTTCTTTGAATAACCTATGGGTCAGTTCGCGGGTTTCTTCGGGATGTGAAAGCATCCATTCATGAGCCAAGTCCAGTCCGTGTTGTAATACATCTTGATGGAAATCATTTTCTAAAACGGCACGCAGCATTTCACTGGCGAGGGTGTTGATTTGGGTGTTACGCACCCATTGCACGCTATTGTTTTGAATGAAACGCCCAATTTGTTCTTGTCCGACAAATTCAAAAATCTTGGGTACGGTTTGCTGAATGACCTGCGTAACTTGGCTGTTATTTTCAGGTTTTGCCAGCCATTGCCCCACAGCAAGGCTAATGTCGGTGCTGTGTAGACTTCTTTCGACCACTTGTGGAGACAAAAAGTTTTCTTGAACAAAGCGCCCCATCGATTCTGCAATACGGGCTTTATTGCGTGGAATAATTTCGGTGTGATCGAGTAAAAATTTAGGAATCGGCATTTTGCCAAACGGGTTGCGGAACAACACGGTAATGGCGTACCAATCTGCTAAACCACCCACGACCCCTGCTTCAGCAGCGAGCATTAAAATGTGAATCAGCCACACATATTCAGGAAGGAGCTTGGCAACCACCATCAGGATTAACCATGTGACAATCGCCATGATTAAGGCAATGGTGGCAAGGCGTTTACTGCGTTGCAAACTTGGAGTGGTTTCTACTTCCGCTGTGCTCATGCAAGCTTCCTGTTGATGTGTGACATCGGGTTATTTTGTTGTTGTCGGCATTTGCGGTGCTAAGACTTGACCTGTCGGGCTAAGTCCGTATTTTTGACCCAAAGACTGTAAAATTAAAGTGGCATCAAAAGCATCGCTCGGTGCTTTTTTCTGATCTTTATAGCATTCAATGGTATAGGAAACTTGCACGGGGTCAATCGTGACCACTTGTGGCATATCATAAAATGGGTCAGGCCAGAAACCAGGGTAACGACGGTAATAACCGTATGGAGCGTACATTGGGGTTGGATAGACCACGGCTTTACGTGGTGGCTGGTTGACATTGCTCGGATCATTCAGCACTTTAAAATAGCGGAATCCGTTTTGTATTGTGGTTTGCGCTGCTTTGACTAAGGTAATTTCTTCTGCTGTGCCAAAACTCATATTGGGACGGGCTTGAAAACTGATGCGATAGGATTGAGCATTCAAAGGCGTGTTACTGAATTGACCCAGTTGGTCAAAAGTCAGCGGTTTTGAAGGCGTCATGGCACAGCCAGAGAGGGCCATCACCAGTCCTATACTTAGGATAAAATTATTCTTCATGTTAAACCTCCATACTAATTTACTGTGCAAGGGAGGAGGCACAATAAATACTTAAAAGCTACTGTTGGGTTGAGTTAAAAATTCGAGTTCTTCGGCAGTCGAGGGACGCGCTAAAATTTGGTTACGATGCGGATAGCGCCCGAAACGATCAATAATGACTTTATGCTTTTTTTCATAATCCAGACCGATAGGCAGGCCTAATTGTTGAAACAATTTTAGCCCAACCTCGTGGATCAATTTTGATTCACTGTGCATAAAGGGCATATATAAAAAAGCACGTTGTTCTGGGTTTAATTGCTGATCTAAATTTAACTCGATGACTTCTTGGGCAAGTGCTAAGGCTAAAGCATCTTGGGCAAAGGCTTGCGCCTGATCACGAAACAAATTACGCGAAAATTGGTCCAGTATGATCACTTCAGCTAAGCGACCTTCAGCGCTTTTACGCCAAGACCAGAGCTCGGCTTGTGCGGCTTGATGATGTATGTCATAAAATTTTTGATGAATTAATCCATCAAAATCATCATTTTTTGCAAACCAGTAGGCTTGAGTGTCTGGATGAAACCAAAAGTCCAAAATATCTGAATAATTCATAATATTTACAATTCTTTAGCACTTATTATTCAATACAATCACAAAATTTAGATGTCTTGTAGAGTAACTTTGTGATAAAAATTTGCCAGAAATATAGTTGACGGTTTACTTGAAAAATATATAGCAGATCATGTGACAGTCCCAAATCACGTTATACTGCTATAAACTAATGATTTTATTTTAGTAGTTATCTTCCGATAAGCGAGATTGTAATGAGTCAACCCGAATCGACCTCTCACGTTGTATTGCCAACTTGGGTGGATTCTTCGCTGTTTAAAGGCATGTTGCGCGGTATTGAGCGTGAAAGCCTGCGTATGCAAAGCAATGGTTTTTTATCGCAAGCCTTGCATCCAAAAGCATTCGGGTCGGCTTTAACACATCCGCATATTACCACGGACTATTCTGAAGCCTTGATGGAGTTTATTACCCCTCCACAAGACAGCATCAAAAAAGCATTACATTATTTAGCCGATATTCATGCGATTGCACATCGTCATTTAGAAAATGGTGAAAAGCTCTGGCCGTTGTCGATGCCGTGTATGCTGGATGATCAGGAAGAAAACATTCGTTTAGCCCAATATGGAACATCGAATGTTGGTCGCTTTAAGACCTTGTATCGTCATGGTTTAGGGGTGCGTTATGGTCGTCGCATGCAGACCATTTCAGGGGTGCATTATAATTTATCTTTCCCTGATCAAGTCTTTGAAGCACTGCAACAGCATGAGAGCGATGATGCTTTAAAAAGTTTGAGCTTACAGGATTATCGTAGTCATCGTTATTTTGCTTTAATTCGTAATTTTATTCGTTTAACCCCCTTGGTGATGTTCTTAGTTGGTGCTAGCCCTTCGGTGTGCCAGTGTTTTATGACTGGACGTGAGCATCACTTATTGCCTTTACTTAAAGGCACGTTATTTCTGCCTTATGCCACAGCATTACGCATGGGCAATTTTGGCTATCAAAATTCAGCGCAGAAACAGTTGGGTATTCACTACAATACCATGTCGGGTTATTTAGAAGGTTTACAGAAAGCGGTCAAAACGCCTTATGCACCGTTTAGTCATTTAGGTTTAACCGATGAACAGGGTGAGCCGACTCAAATCAATGATCATGTGCTACAAATTGAAAATGAATACTATAGTTTAGTGCGTCCAAAACAAGTGCCGAAAGCGGGTGAAACGCCATCGCAAGCGCTTGAAAATCGTGGCGTTGGTTATGTTGAATTACGTGCCGTGGATGTCAATCCGTACAGTTCAATTGGCATCGATGAAAATACCGCGGCATTTTTGGAAGTGTTAGCACTGCATTGTTTATTACAAGATAGCCCCGATTTATTAGATAAAGAACAATTACAGATTGAGCGTAATCAAGCGGAAGTGGTCAATCGTGGTCGTGCACCGAATGCATCCATTATAGATGCGACAGGTGAGCATCCGATTGAAGCATGGAGCCGCATGCAAGTCATCGCAATGCAACCTTTGGCTGATTTACTGGACGCAACCTATAGCACAGATCTGTATTCAGCCGCCTTAGCGTTGATGCTTAAACGTATTGATGAAGTAGATGAAACGCTGTCTGCACAGGTGATTGCCGATACGTTAGAAAATGGTGGTACATGGGGCTTTGGCAGTCTGATGGCACAACAACATGCCATGAGCTATGAGCAACATCCATTAAGCCCAGATACATTGTCATATTTTGATGATTTAGCTGTGCAGTCATTGCAACAACAACAGCAACTTGAACAAGATAGCAGCCTCAGTTTTGAGCAATATCTTGCTGATTATCGATAAAAATTAAGAGGATTTGCCATGCAATGGCGTTATCGCTTCGTAAGTGGTTTTTTATTTTTAGCCAGCGTGATTGGTATGGCTTTTGCGTTGTATTTAGAACATGTACAAGGTCTTGAGCCTTGTCCACTCTGTGTCTTTCAGCGCATTGGATTAATTGGTTTAGGGCTTATTTCTTTGCTGGCCTTTATTCATAACCCAAGTTCAAATGCTGGAAAACGCGTTTATGCCTTTTTGGGAACGCTGTCTATTCTTTGGTCGGCAGGTGTAGCCGCACGTCATGTTTGGCTGCAAAACTTGCCGCCTGACCAAGTGCCGAGCTGCGGTCCGGGCTTAGATTATTGGCTCAATACCTTGCCATTAAAATCGGTTTTCCAACAAGTTTTAACTGGTTCTGGTGAATGTGCATTGGTTGATTGGACCTTTTTAGGGCAATCCTTGCCTGTCTGGTCATTCTTATTCTTTGCCATATTGGTGCTGGTGAGTGTGTGGCAATTATTGCGTAACTATGCTTTGACTACGCCTAAAGCAGTGAAGAAGAAATAAAAATTGTCAGCCAAAAAAGCCACCGCAAGGTGGCTTTTTTATGATTCATTTAAATTGGTGCGCTGTTGGATAAATCTGTTAACTGCATCCTGTATTCATGAACCTGTTCTTTGATTGGTGCATCAGAAGGCGGATAAAACCATCTCACAATTTGTTCGGCCACATTGGAGTGATAGTGAATCTCAAAGTGATGGATGCCATAGAAAATGGCTTTATTTGATTCAGGCAGCTTCAATTGAAAACGTGGATTAGGATGTTCTCCCAACGCACTTTTAACACTGACTAAATAATCACCTAATAGGTCGAAGTGCCGGTTTTTCCTATTCTCATAGACAACAGAGCCTGCAACCAAAAAGGTGTTGATATGCGAAGGTAAGGGAGCAGGTTTACGATTGTCATCCATACCACCGATGCGGGCAGTATTATGTTCCCAGTCATCATCACGCACGCTGCCATAACGTAAATCTAGAATGCCATTGCTGCGAATATTCACAATATGTCGGACGATTTTTACAAACGGGAAGTGCCCCAGTCGGTCCTGTAAAATAAAACCAAAACGTTCTAAAACAGTACCATGATGCGGTGAACCTAAACAGACTAGATTTTCAGTCAGGTGCATCCATTGATGCATATTTTGTTTGCCATAAAATAAGGCGCTGCGTAACACTAAGCCCCCCATGCTATGCCCAATCAAATCAATACTGGTAATCAGAGGGTTACGCTGAATCAAATCTTCTAACGTGTTGGCAAGGCTGCGACCATTGGCAGAAATACGGCGTCCAGTATTGTAGTTTAAGTACAGCATGGTGTTATGGTCACGTTGAGCCAATAATTTTTCACCAATGCCCCCGTATCGACGGTTTGACCATTCCAAATGGTTCATGCACAAGCCATGGGTAAAAATAACGACACGCCCTGAAAGATCACCTTTTTGCAGTTCAGCATAGTGGTCGTAGATCACCATCGGAAGCGCAAGCGAGTTTTGATATTTTAATAAATAATCACCCAGCACCCCGTTTAAAGCCCCCACTAAAAAATGCAGTGCAGGGGTCAGTGGTTTTTCATGTAATTTTGGATATTTTTCAATAATTTGACGTAAACTTGGTGCAAGTAAATAATGACCATAATTGAGTAAGGTGTCGTAGGCAAACTGGTACAGTTTGTCAATATAGGGGATGTTTTGTATTTTTTTCGAACGTTGTTCGCTCATCCCAAATAAGCTAATCAAAATTTCACGTTGAATCTCTTGTATAAGGTCTTGCACCACATCCCCTAAACGAGTCGTCACCAATTGAGCAAGCCCCTCTAATACATCGGCTTGACTTGGTGGTGTACGATCCCATTTACAATAGGTTTCATGCAATGGTGTTAAACTTGGCATTTTATCCTATCCCTTTTATAGCACTACATCTGAGGCACTTTATTTTTTTTAAGCTCACGCTATCAATTCGTTGCTTTTAATTTAATATGATTCATCTCGAATAGCTTTTACAATAACGAGGATGAGCTTTAAGTTTTAACTTTTTTGTCTGACAATTGCTGTTATATACACATTAAAATAAAGTTGCGATAGGCATCTTATTTTTTATAACTTAAATTAAACCCATTAATATGTCATAAAAAGCAATGAACATCATATATTTGCATGGATTTCAAAGTAGTACTTTATCGATTAAAGGGCAATTCATTCAGGCCTTTTGTCAAAATCAGCATCATGTTCATTTGCCTGATTTAAATATGCCACCAGAGCAGGTGTTAGCACACGTTTCAGAGATGATTGAATGTTTAGATCAAGTGGTCTTAATTGGCAGCAGTCTCGGCGGTTTTTATGCGACACAATTGGTCGCAAAACATGCTGTGCCTGCTGTTTTAATTAATCCGGCTATGCGACCATGGCAATTATTTCATGATTTATTTGGCGCGGAGCTGCCCTATGTGGTGAATGCCCAATGGACTTTGGATCAGACACAACTTGATCAACTCGAACAGATGGCTGTGCCATTTGTGCAAGATGCAGACAAAATTTTAGTGTTACTGCAACAAGATGACGAAGTTTTAGATTATCGTGAAGCACAGCGTTATTATAGCAATGCTGCGCATCAGTCGATGATCATGACTGAAGCGAATGGCAATCATGCGATGGATAATTTCGCAGACAAAATACCGATGGCATTACAGTTTTTATCGGATTGTATAAAATAAGGAAACAGTACAACGTGTCTCAATATACGGCTCAATCACTTGAAGTTTTATCTGGTTTAGATCCGGTACGTCGTCGTCCCGGCATGTATACCGATACCACTCGTCCAAACCATTTGGCACAAGAAGTAATTGATAATGCAGTGGATGAGGCACTTGCAGGACATGCCAATAAAATTACCGTGACGGTCTATAAAGATGGTTCTTTGGCGGTAGAAGATAATGGCCGTGGCATGCCTGTCGATATCCATCCGGAATATGGCCAAAGTGGGATTGAAATTATCCTGACCAAGCTTCATGCCGGCGGGAAATTCAGCACCGATAACTACCAATTTTCCGGTGGTTTGCATGGTGTAGGGATTTCCGTGGTCAATGCACTGTCCAACCGTGTCGAAGTTGCCGTACAGCGGCATGGTAATCTTTACCAAATGGCCTTTGAGCATGGTGAACCTGTTTCAGCACTTGAAGTGTTGGAAGGTAAAGCACCGAAACGTGCTTCAGGAACCACGGTTCATTTTTGGCCAGATGCCAAATATTTTGATTCACCCAAATTTTCCTTAAAAGCGCTAAAACATAATTTAAAAGCCAAAGCCGTATTAGCCGCAGGCTTACAAATTATTTATTTCGATCAAATTAATCACGAAAAAATTGAATGGCAATTTGAAAATGGCCTAGTTGATTACTTGATGGATGAATTGCAGGATCGCGACATTATTCCGCATCCTGCCTTTGTGGCAACCGGTGAAGCTGAACGGGCCAGTGCTGAATTTGCCATTTGCTGGAATGCTGAAGGTGGCGAGCAAGTTCAAGAAAGCTATGTCAATTTAATTCCAACCGCACAAGGCGGTACACATGTCAACGGTCTGCGTTCAGGTGTGACCGATGCGATGCGTGAATTTTGTGAACTGCGTAATTTGCTACCGCGTAATTTAAAATTGTCTGCGGAAGATGTTTGGGACGGGGTAAATTATATTCTGTCGTTAAAATTCCAAGAGCCGCAATTTTCGGGGCAAACCAAAGAACGTCTTTCCAGTCGTGAAGCATCGGGTATTGTATTGAATATTGCCAAAGATGCTTTTGCACTGTGGTTGAATCAAAACTCTGATATTGCGATGCAGCTTGCTGAATTGATGATTGCGAAAGCGGGTCGTCGTTTAAAAGCTGCGAAAAAAGTAGAGCGTAAAAAGATCGTGGCAGGACCTACGTTACCGGGTAAATTATCCGATTGCGTTGGTCATACTTTGGAAGAATCTGAACTATTTATTGTGGAGGGGGATTCTGCCGGTGGTTCAGCCAAGCAAGCACGCGACAAAAACTTCCAAGCCATTATGCCCATTCGTGGTAAAATTCTAAACACATGGGAAGTCTCTTCCGATGAGGTTTTAGCCTCACAGGAAGTGCATAATATTGCGATTGCAATTGGCGTAGACCCAGGCAGTGATGATCTTTCAGAATTGCGCTACGGCAAAGTGTGTATTCTTGCCGATGCCGACTCGGATGGTTTGCATATTGCGACCTTATTGTGTGCCTTGTTTGTGAAACATTTTCCGACTTTGGTGGAAGCAGGGCATTTATATGTGGCTATGCCGCCCCTATTTCGTATAGATGACGGCAAAGATGTGCATTACGCTTTAGATGAGGCTGAATTAGAAGTAACGCTCAAGAAAGCCAAGACCAAGTCTCCGCAAATTACCCGCTTTAAAGGTTTGGGCGAAATGAATGCCAGTCAGCTTCGTGAAACCACTTTAGATCCAGACACGCGTCGTCTGGTGCAGCTGGATTTAGACGATGCGCATTTTACTTCAGGCTTACTGGATAAATTGTTGGCAAAAAAACGAGCAGGTGACCGTAAGCATTGGTTGGAACAAAAAGGCAATTTAGCCGATTTAGCTGTTTAAGTGTAGATTGTAGGATAACTCTATAAAATTGTAGGAATAAGCTATAAATTGTGTAGGATCATACTTTGTTATTTGCATTGATGATCCTCATTCATAAATTTATCTAAAGAGTTGATAGGCTCTCACTGCCTTATTTCTTCTTATTAAAGAATAGTAAAATAATTGAAAGTAAAGATAAGATAAAAATTACAGGCCAAATAATAAGTAAATCTACCCGAATATTTGCATCTGGTGTTTTTATTTTTATTAAGAGCTCCCATAGTGCATAGAGTAACCATAATATAGAGGTCATCCCTAAATATCTTGTGCGATGTCCGAGGTTAAACTTACGAACAATTAAATATATAATCAAAAATACAAGAGCAATTAAGAAAATAGAAAAGGGTTTTCCAATCAGTAAGTTCGCTAACAATTGCATAAACTCTCCTCGCTATCAGTCTGTAAAGGGCTTATTACAAATGTACTTTACTGCCTTCGACTAGCTCAGGCAGTATGTGGATTAAGTTGGTCGAGATCTAACTTACGAAATTTGGTCAATTTATCCACCAAATACAACGGCATCAGGAACTTCATATCGCTCAGTTCCTATTCGAATCATATTTAAGTCAGCTTCTTTGGTACTGCTAAATTTTTGATGGTCAATCTGACTGTTTTCATAGCCAACAGCTTGTCCATTTTTAAAGATAATAGTGCGAGTTTTCCCATTGGGGTGAGTAACCGTAACTAACGCATTTCCATTTTCTTTTCTTACCACACCAAATTGACAATCTCCTGTTGGTTGCCCAGATGCAAGTGCGCAT
>OFRD01000324.1_pt1 | contig 18643 bp, 21 predicted proteins | sample 1543041 | NCBI WGS metagenome assembly OFRD01 (sample SAMN07774234, study PRJEB24372) | wastewater metagenome | isolation source: Exp Tend CN 100WW | collected 2016-02
ATGATTTATTCATAATGCTATCTTTAATAGCAATTGTATTTAACCCGAATCCTGTTTAAGCCGATGATTCCATTACTCGAATGGTTGGCTTGTTTTGATGGCATAATTGGTAAGCACATAAAAATGCATAAATTCCAGCTAAGTATCCTTCAATGCTTCTAGCTTTACTGGTGTGTGTTGTTGTTGTTATCAAACCAAATCGATATGTCTCCTCGATTGATCAAGGCTTTATTGTAAGAGGACCAATTCGTTGTACGGTAGACTTTAGGTATGGGCTTATTCATTTGGAAATTATATTGCTGAATAAGCCGTCATGAATAGGTTTGTCCAACAAAGCCAGTTTTAATTATCAAGTGATGGTCTAAAACTTGCTTATAAAATTATGAAATAGATCACTGCACATATTTGAATTCTTATGTCTCAAGCATCAAAACGTATTGGTTTTTTACTGCTAGATGGTTTCTCAATGATCGCCTTTTCAAATACGATCGAAGTATTACGTATGGCAAACTGATGTGTGCTGAGAGATTCGGTTCCGGTGTCGCAATCAGGGCATGTGATTCACTGACCAAGCCCGAAAGCATGTTGAGATACTCATTGATATGCGCTGTAGTCAGTACCGGTTGAAAACTGGCTTTAGGCACATAGCCTTTTACTGATGGATCATGAATCAAGGCATCGGGGTTATACAGCGTATTATAGCGTTTGATATCAGTAGAAGCCTGCTGTCGACTGAGCCCAAACCAGCTCATCAAGCGATTGGTGACCAAACGACCCTCCCAGTAAGCAAGCAGTTCGATCGCTCGCATTCGTAGAAGGACTTCATGCTTATCTGTCGTCATATACCAATCAGTCAATAAATAGCAGTTTTAAGATTACCCTACAGCAAATATACAGTAAAGATTTTTGACGGTATTTTAAGGTAGTATTGCAATCACCAGATAAAAAATATACTAGTATCGTGATGATAGCCGTCAAAGTACGATCTCTAGCAGATCATGGATCCTGCTATAGAGCGTGAATTGAGCTAAATTTTAGAATGAGAGAAATATGGGCTTTAGATTTCGTAAAAGTATTAAATTATTCCCGGGTTTTAAAATTAATCTGACCCATAAAGGCATCAGCAGTGCGAGCATTGGCAAACCCGGTGCTTCTCTAAATATTGGTAAAAAAGGGACTCGAACCAGTGTTGGTATTCCAGGTACGGGACTGTCTTACTCTAAACACCAGCCTTACTCTAAAAAGACCCGTGTTCCACAACCGACATCGCTAGAACACACGGAATATAATCCTCAGAATTTAGAACAACCGAAGGCAAAGATATGGCCTTGGATTATTTTTGGAATATTGTGTTTTATTGTGGGTGCCGTCATTTTTTAGCAAAAACAACATTGTATTTTGATCAAAAAAAACGCCCACATGGGTGAGTGGGCAAACTAAGGATATTAAGATCCTTCAGAAACTACAGCGCGATTCTCGCTACTACTCTATCCGTTATTTAAATAAGCGACTGTGGCTCACAGCATATTGCTGATCGCACAGCTTAAAAGTAAGTTTTGTTGTAGTTTTAATGAATTGCGGTTTTTTAAAGGAGCTTTTTTATAGCTTCATTATTTTGTGTGTTTTTTAAATTCTTCAGACTATTCTAAATAGTCAGTACGCAATAGTATCACCTGTTGATCTTGGTATTGGCGATGAATGGTTACATCCATTTTAGCAATTGTTTGTGAGGTTAAATCTGACGGCTCACGTACTAATAAGCCTTGTAATGTTGTTAGTAAACTTTTCATTTTGCAATCCCCTATTTGATTTAAATCAATCACATGAATAGTGCTATTTTGTAACATCAATATTTCAATACGATGAATCAAGGTGATATTAAAAGGACTGCCCCTTGTATATAGAAATCAGTCCTTAAAAACGGCTTAATCAACGATCCAACTTTATAGAATCGGATCGTTTAGGCATTATGTTCAGGTTAAAAACAAGAGTATTGACTAACTATGAGTTGCAAGGCTGGTTAGGGTAAATCAGCCAGACCCAAGCCATATCTTGCTGATAGATGAGTACAAAAGCTTGTCAAACAAATCCGCTCTAATCTCTTCTAAGCTGAGATCTGATTTTATTCTATTACCGAACGGATAAACCAGCAGGCCATTTTCTAGCACACCTTGTCCACCTGCGGCTTTGGCAATCCGATGATCCGATTCAGTAGAATCGAGATAGATTAATCCATCACAAATGGGGCAAAAGTTATGATTACCCACTAGAAAATTATGCTTAAGCAAATTTTTGGTTAATGCTGAAAAGGCCTTGGGCTTTGATCGAGAAATTAGATTGTCGATGCCTACACTCCACTTTACTTATTTTCAGACAGCAACCAATCGAGAGCGTTCATTTTTACAATACCATTATAATTGGCTTCAGTCCCTATCGTGTCTAAGGTAAGTAAATACTTAGGATATGAATCAGAAATTTTCTGTAATGGACGTAACTCTCGGGTGAGTGTCTCCTCACTGAGCGTTTCTAATGCCACCTGATAATAAGTTAAATTTTGTAAAGTATCGACAGCAACAAAATCAATTTCATATTCATCAACCCGCCCTACATAGACCGTATAGCCTCGTCTGACAAGCTCAAGATAAATCACATTTTCTAAGATATGACCTTGATCAGCATTAGCATCAGGCAACATAATGCGGCGCAATCCGACATCAACTAAATAGTATTTTTCAGAGGATTGTAATAACTCACGCCCACGTACTTTAAATTGTGCGGCGCTATAAAATAGCAAACTGTCCTGTAAGCCCTGAATATAGCGTTTTACTGTTTCAAATGAGATTTTAACCCCACTTGAAACAAAGGTATTTTTAATTTTATTGATGGAAATGGGTGAGCCTGTCACGCTTGCCAAATATCTTGCGACACGCTCGAGAGAGTTAATATCAGCAGTATTCAAACGGGGAATAACATCTTTAAACATTACACTGGCATAGACTGCTTGCAAGTAATCATAGGTTTCCTGTTGGCTAGTCATGGCAAGCGTATAGGGGAAACTACTGCGCGTGTACATGGCATACAAATCACGATTGGATAATTGTTGGATGATCGGATTATTTTCAATATGCCACTGTTTAAACTCTTGGAATGACAAGGGTAAAACATGTTGCTCGATATAGCGTCCTGTGAGTAGAGTCGCAAGTTCTCCACTCAGAAAGAATGCATTTGAACCTGTAATATATAAATCGATATAATCCCGAACATATAAAGAGTCGACTACTTTTTCAAAATTGGTAACATGTTGTATTTCATCTAAAAAAACATAGTTTTTCTTGCTTTCATCAACTTTTGACAGTACATAATCATGTAGTTTGCGGTAATCGGTAAGTTCTTCAAATTCCATAAATTCAAAGTTGATGGCAATGATGTTTTCGGCTTGTACACCCTGTGCTTTTAGGTCTTGTTGAAACATCGCCAATAAGGTGGATTTTCCAGAGCGACGCACACCTGAAAGTACTTTAATGACATCACGGTCTTGCCATGTATTCAGAAATTTTAAGTAGCCATCACGTCGAATATTAGCGCTTCTCATTATTTACACTTAGAATCTAAAGTTTTAATAAATTCTATCAAATTTTAGAACGTATATGTAAATATATTTAATTTTAAAAAAAGTTTAAAGGTTAAGTGAAACACTCAAAGCTGCTGTTAAAGTATGCGGATAGTAAATGTAACAAAAATCTAGATTCTATCTTTTTTGATTATTTTTCATGTCATGTTATGTCATTGATGCTGCGACTTAACGGCTATATAAATTAAGTGAAAAGTAAATGGAACTAAGATGTTAACTAGAGTGGAACTCATTTTTGTTGTGCTAATGGTATCAGCCTTATTGCGCATGAAATGCTAAAAGGTTTATTTTTTAAGATCATCAGATTAAGTGCATTTTGATAATGAATAAAGCTCCGTGTGGCGCTTTATTCATCCTAGCCATTCAATATTGCAAAATGCGATAAAATATTATGCATGTGATCACCCACACTCGAATTATAGAAGCAATGCAAAAGTGGCCACAGGCTGAAACGGCATTAGATGGTTGGTATCGAACCATAAAGGCAAACGATCCGAAAGATTTTGCTGAGATGAAACATCTCTTTCCAGAGGTCGATAAAGTTGGAAAGTTCCATGTATTCGATATTGGCGGGAACAAGATCCGACTTATTGCAGTCGTGATGTATCAAGCAAAACGTGTGTATATCCGTGATGTCTTGTACCATAAAGAATATGACAAAGGTCATTGGAAGGAAGGTTAGTATGAACGCGATGATTAAACAGGCCGTAGACCACTGGCACTGCGTTGCACCATTGCTCAGCAAGCCAGAAAATGAAGACGACTTTCATACACTTGTTGAAGCTTTAGATGAACTTTTAGATACTGTTGGTGATGACGAGTCCCATCCTTTAATGGGGCTTACTCATCAGCTTGGTGATTTGGTTTATGATTATGAAAATGAGCATCTTCCTATGCCTAAAGGGGACGGTCGTGCTGCTTTGGCTTTTTTGATGGAGCAACATGGTTTAGGTCAGTCTGACTTAACAGAGGTTGCAACACCATCAGTGATTTCTGAGATTTTAAGTGGTAAACGCCAACTGAATATTCGTCATATTAAGGCATTGTCTGAGCGGTTTAATGTATCGGCAGATACGTTTTTCTAAAAGAGAGGTGGATCAGGAAATTTGGCTCAATTAGGGGTACTTTGCCTTTCAAATCTTTGTGCAACAAAGCCCAGAGAATCTATAAATGATAGTGCGTAAGTCCTAGAGTATATAAAATTGTCATACCATCATCTTAACTTTGAAGATCGTACTGCATTAATGCTTGAGTCAAGAAAAGAAGGCTTTTCAGCCAGAAAATTTGCTGAACTCATTAAAACACATCCTAGTACGATCTATCGTGAGCTTAAAAGAAATAGCATCAATGACGTTTATCAAGCGATAACCAATGCTGCGAATTTTGATCTTGAACCGTACCGGGTTTGTCGGAGACTTTTTGTTTAAGTTAGGCCACCTGACCTAACGGGTTAATTTTATCATAGTACATCGCTTCAAAATCAAAAGGTGATACATAACCTAGTGAACTATGTATACGTTCTTTATTGAACCAATCTACCCAATTTAATGTGGCAAGTTGTATATCACCCAAACCACGCCAATCTGCTTTTAAATATTCAATCACCTCTGTTTTGTACAACCCATTCACTGTTTCAGCCAATGCATTATCGTATGAATCCCCCGTAGTGTCGACTGATGCTCGTAAATTCGCTGCTTCTAAACGGTTGGTATAGCGAATTGAAAGATACTGTACGCCTCTGTCACTATGATGAATCACGTTATTTGGCATTCCTCGATCATGCAATGCCTGCTCAAGTGCAGCGAGCACCATGTCGGTATTCATCCGTGTTGATACTTTCCATCCAACAATTGCTCGTGTCGTGAGAACACATCAATAATAAATGCGGTATAGACCCAGCCTGAATTGGTTTGAATATACGTGAAGTCGGCCACCCACAAGTGATCAGGATGATCAGCTTTAAAATTGCGTTTTACTAAATCATCTGCTGATTTTTGATCATCTCGGCTACGCGTTGTTTGTTTATTCTTACCACGCCAAACACCTTGTATACCTAGCTGTTGCATCAATCGAGCAACTGTACAACGTGCAATAACATAGCCTTCGTGTCTTAGTTTTTGCCAGACTTTGCGCACACCATAACGACCTGAACTTTCTTTCCAAATACGTTTAATCTGTTCAGCATGATGTTGATCATGTAGATCTCGTTTCGCTCGATGTTCTGGATTTTCTACAATATCTAAAGTCCGGTAATAAGTTGAAGGTGCGATAGGTAAAATTCTACAAATCGCCTCGACTCCGTACGGCTCTTTATTATTATGGATAAAATCCATCATTATTTGTGTGGGCGGTCGAGCTCCGCCTGGGCGAAAAAAGCGGCTGCTTTGCGTAGAATTTCATTGGCACGTTGCAGCTCTTTATTTTCACGTTCGAGCTGTTTAATACGTTCTTGATCTGAAAGCTGCTGTACTTTAACTGGATTTTGTTGATCCAAATATTTTTGATGCCAGGAACGTAGTGTTTCAGGGGTACAACCAATTTTAGGTGCAATTGCTGTGATTGCAGCCCAAGTAGAAGGATAATCTTTTTCGGATTCAATCAATAATTGAACCGCTCTGTCTCTGATTTCAGGAGTATATTTTGGTTTTGTCATTGGGACATTCTCTCAAGAAAAATGGTCTCCGACAAACCCGGTACGGTTCAGTTGAACCCAACGGTAAATAGTCGTGTGATCAACATTCACACCCCGTTCGGCCAGCATTTCCTGCAGTTCACGATAGCTAATGCCATATTTACAATACCAGCGCACAGCCCAAAGAATGATTTCGCCCTGAAAATGCCGACCATGGAAAGGATTCATATGCTGCACCTTTAGCTAAAACAGTCTTCAGCTTACCATTCGTGGTTATTTGCAACAGTGCCCTTCAGCTTACCATTCGTGGTTATTTGCAACAGTGCCGTAATTCCACCCAGGAAGAATGCCAAGCCCTGGAAAGATTCTAAAATCAGTTCAATAGAACGAAATGAGTTACTTCAAACGGTTAAGCATTTAGGCAGAACCCTATGGAAAAAATGGTCGGGCTATCACCGTCGCAGTTTGGTGGAAACCAAGATGCATTGCATCAAATTATTAGGAGATAAGCTGACGGCAAGACATTTTCAAAGTCAGGTCAATGAAGTTCATGCGCGTGTGGCAGTTCTGAATAGATTTACGGAATTAGGTAGACCTCACACCCAAGTTGTCACTTAAATTTGAATGGATTGGGGAAAACTCAGCTTTTGAATGTTTATGCAACAAAGCCGGTTTTAGTTATAAACTTATTCATTCAGGAATTATATTGCTGAATGAATAAGTCTAATTGATTTATTTATGCAACCCAACTATTCATTTGATTCATTTGATTCATTTGATTCATTTGATTCATTATTTTTAACTTGTTTTTGTTTAGAATTTTCAACTTTAGAAGCTTTTAAATTTTTTTCAAGAAATAACAATCCGCCATCTGCATAACTAAAACTTGCGATACTAAAGAATGCACTAATTAACAGTAATTTAGTACAAAATTTATTTTTGAATAGCATGTTTATTTACTCTCATTTAATACTTGTTAGATATTCTAACTTTAAAGAATTAACACCCAGAGGACTCATAAATTACATTCTTGTAATTTTAAAATGTCTCAGGATGGTGTTTAAAGTGCGTGTGATAAATAGAAGTGTAATACAGGAAAATGGTAAGGTTTATCAGCCTAGTCATCTGTCCATTATGTAGAAAGAGCAGCACTTTAATGTTTATGCTGTTCCAATGTATTACATTCCGTACTTTCTATTTGTAACGTAATTTCAGTAATACTATGATTATGTTTTAGAACGTCTAAGGCCTTTTGATAGAGCTGATCTGGATCGCTATTAGGAGCAACTAAATGAGCAGTTAAATGAATGTTTTTTGAAGATATAGCCCAGACTTTCAACTGATGAATCCCTTCAACACCCTCTAGCATCAATAAATCATTTCTTAACGACTCAATATCAATCTCATCAGGAACCCCTTCAAGCAAAATATGGATACTTTGTTTTAATAAAACCCAAGTTCGAGGTAAGACCCAGAAGCCAATTAACACAGCGATTAAGGTATCTACCCACATCCACTGGGTAAAATAAATGACCACTCCTCCGATAATCACGCCTATCGATCCCAGTGCATCACTAAGAACTTCTAAATATGCGCCTTTCACATTTAGACTTCCTTCAGCACTCGCAGAAAGGATTTTCATTGAAATCAAATTTATGACCAAACCAATGACTGCGACAATCATCATTCCAATACTTTGAATTTCAGCAGGATTCGTAAAACGTTGGTAAGCTTCATAGACAATATATATCGCCACCACAAAAAGCATCACCGCATTAAACAGAGCCGCTAAAATTTCGAATCGCTGATAGCCAAAAGTTCTTTTATCATCTGCGGCTTTTTTACCAATTTTGATAGCAGCAAGAGCAATAGCTAATGCGGCTACATCAGTAAACATGTGAGCGGCATCAGACAGTAATGCTAAACTTTGGGTAATAAAAGCAGCGACAACTTCTACTATTAAAAAAGTAGTCGTTAAACCCAAAGCAAACATTAATTTCTTACTATTTCCTTCAGTAACAACCGCATGGCTATGATCATGATGTTCTGACATAAAATTTTCCTTATTCAATCCATGATTAGCAGAGATACTTGAGACAGACCCAATATCTCTGCTAAAAATTGCTTAATCTAATGGATTAAGAAGCTTTCTTTTCATTCATCCACCGGTACAGTACAGGCAATAAAACCAATGTAAGCAGGGTAGAGGAGATAATTCCTCCAATGACTACAGTCGCTAAAGGTCTCTGTACTTCTGCCCCAGTACCGGTTGCCAAAGCCATCGGAACAAACCCAAGGGAAGCAACACAAGCGGTCATTAACACAGGTCTTAAACGCAAAATTGCACCCTGCCACGTTGCATAATAAAGGTCATATTGCTGTCGCAGCTCTTTGATAAAGGTAAGCATCACTAAGCCATTCAGTACAGCCACCCCCGATAGTGCAATGAAGCCAACGCCTGCTGACATGGATAATGGAATGTCACGCAACCACAACGCGATTAAGCCTCCACTCAAGGCAAACGGTACACCACTAAAGACCAGTAAGCTTTCTTTGATGTTGTGAAATACAGCCATCAATAGAATAAAGATCGTCAACAATGCGAGCGGAACCACCAATTGCATACGCGCTTTTGCAGACATCAGATTTTGAAATTGACCGCCATAATCTATCCAATAACCGCTTGGTAATTCCTGTTTGGATAACGTGCTCTGAAGCTCTGTTACGAATGAGCCTAAATCACGTCCTTCTACATTTGCAGTAATAACCACTCGACGTTTACCATTTTCACGGCTGACCTGATTAATACCCAGGATATTTTCAACGCGTGCCACATCTTGCAGTTGGACTAAACCACCATTCGGCAATTGAATAGGAAGTACCGCTAACTGTTCAGGACTACGCTGGGATTCATCTAGACGGATGACAAAATCAAAACGCTTGTCTCCCTGTAAAATTGTTCCAACATTCTGGCCACCGACACTTGTAGCTACCAGATCCTGAATTGCTCTTACCGACAAGCCGTATTGTGCTGCTCTGGACTTATCAACTTCTACATTCAACAAGGGTAAGCCGCTGGTTTGCTCTACATTAACGGCTGTCGCGCCTGAAATTGATTTAATTTTCTGAGAAATCTTATTCGCTTCACGATTCAGAATTTCCATATCATCGCCAAATAACTTGACACCCACATCACTTCGCACCCCTGAAATTAACTCGTTAAAACGCAGTTCAATGGGTTGCGAGAACTCACTGTTATTTCCCGGCAATGTCGCTAAGAAAGTAATCATTCTTTGGCGAAGCTCATCAATCGTTTGTTTTGGATCAGGCCATTCATCATGAGGTTTTAACAGTACCACGCCATCTGAAATGTTGGGTGGCATGACATCTGTGGCCACTTCTGCTGTACCGGTACGGGCAAAGATTGCTTTAATTTCAGGAAATTCTTTCAACAGTAACTTTTCAGTATTTTCCTGCATTCTCAGTGACTGTTCTAACCCTGTACTTGGGGAACGCATTTGCTGAACAGCAAAATCACCTTCACCCAGTTGAGGTGCAAACTCGCTACCTGTTTGAGTGGCTAGCACACCCGTAAGCACTAAAATACAGGCAGCCACAATAGTCACAAATAAACGAAGCTCATAGGCTTTATCTAAAAGCAGTTCATATTTGGTTTTAAGCCAATGCATCCAGCGACTTTCGGTTTCCTTGACTTCTCCAGTGACAAATAGGGCAACTGCGGCTGGCACAAAAGTGACAGATAAAATCATGGCCCCAATTAAAGCCAGTACAACCGTCATTGCCATAGGATGGAAAAGTTTGGCTTCTACCCCCGTCAGGGTAAAGATAGGTAGATAAACCACCAAAATAATTAACTGTCCAAAAATCAGAGGACGACGCGCCTGTTTTGCAGCCAAGAAGACTTCTTTAAATCTTTCAGAACGGCTAAGTAAACCACCTTTCAGCTTCTGAGCTTCTGCTAGCCGACGGATACAGTTTTCTACAATAACCACTGCACCATCAATAATAATACCGAAGTCCAGTGCCCCTAAACTCATCAGATTTGCACTAATCTTCTGCTCTGCCATTCCCGTCAAGGTAAACAACATTGAGAGTGGAATAACGCAAGCCGTGATCAGCGCAGCACGGAAATTACCTAGAAAGAGAAATAAAATAACAATGACGAGGATTGCACCCTCAATCAAATTTTTCTGAACGGTTTTGATCGCCCGATCAACCAAATGCGTACGGTCATACACAGTCTCAATCACCACACCTTTAGGTAGCGATTGCTGGATCGATTGCACCTTTTCATCAATGGCTTGAGCAACGGTACGGCTATTTTCTCCCATCATCATCATGGCAATACCCAATACAGTTTCTTCACCATTATAGGTTGCAGCCCCTGTTCTCAAGTCATGACCAATTGAGACATTGGCGACATCTGCCACCCGAATCGGATAGCCGTTTTTATTGGCAATACTGATGTTCTGGATATCTTCAATCGTGTTTAAAGTGCCAGGAACACGAACCGTTAGCTGTTGTCCATTTTTCTCAATATAGCCAGCACCACGGTTTTCATTATTTTCTGTTAAGGCGGTTTGTAAATCAGTCAAAGGAATTTGCAATTGTTGTAATCGGTTCAGATCAGGGGCAACCACATAGGTTTTATTAAAGCCACCGATACTGTTGATCTCCGCAACGCCTTTTACACGCTGTAATTGCGGCCTTACAATCCAATCCTGAATTTCACGTAAATCCATCGCAGAATAAGCGGTTCCATCCGGTTTTTTAGCATTTGGTTCGGCTTTAATCACCCATTGATAAATTTCACCTAAACCTGTCGAAATAGGCGACATGGTAGGTTGCACATCTTCAGGCATTTCTCCCATTGCTTCTTGCAAACGCTGGTTGATGAGCTGTCTGGCCCAGTAAATATCCGTGCCATCTTCAAAAATGATGGTCACTTGCGATAAGCCGTAGCGTGAAATAGAACGGGTTTGTTCCATTTTCGGCATGCCTGACATGGCATTCTCGATTGGATATGTAATCCGCTGTTCCATTTCTAAAGCCGTAAAACCATTGGCTGAAGTGTTAATCTGCACCTGAGTATTGGTAATATCTGGTACAGCATCAATCGGTAACTTTTGATAACTATAAATACCAATAGCAATCCAAGCCGCAATAAACAGCATGACCCAGATTGCGTTATGGATAGAAAACTGGATCAGTCGATCAAACAGTCCTTCAGGTTTTACCGATTCGTGGTCTGGAATTTGAGGAGTTTCAGTGCTCATGTGAAGCCTCTCCTTTTTCCAGCTCGGATTTCAGTAAAAAACTGCCTTGAGCGGCATATTTTTGTCCCTGACTAAGCCCACTCACCACTTCAATCCATTGGCTCTCCCCAGATGATTGCCCTAATTTCACAGGTTGCGGACTGAATTCAACTTTTTGTCCATGCTGAGTGGCGACAAAAACCACATCTTTTCCATCGACATTCTGAACTGCGGACTTAAGTACCCGTAATGCGGTACTTTCACTCCGTTGTTGCAACTGTACGTTCACCATCAAGTTTGGACGTAATTCGGTTGCATTCGATTCAACTTTTGCTCGCACCTGAAGACGACCTGTTTGAATATCCGCTTCAGTATTTAAAGTCTGAATAACAGCTTGATAAACCTTTTCTGTTTGCAAGGATTTAAATTCGATCTTTTGATTCGGGGCTAAGCCCACAATTTCAGAATTTGGAACAATAAACTCAAGCCAGAGCTGATCTAACCTGTCTATCGTAAAGAGTTGACTTGCTAACTGAACATTTTCTCCTAGCACCAAATCCTTTTTACTAATCACGCCAGAAATTGGGGCTTTCAAAATATAGCGGCCATTACTGGCATTCACTGCACCAAATGCACTTAAACGTGATTGGGCTGCTTGAACCTGAATTTGTGCCCGTTTATAGGCGTTGGAAGCACGTTGATAGTCTTGTTTTGCTGAAATACCCTGTGACCAAAGCTGACGCTCACGATCGAAGTCTTGTTTAGCCAGTTCAAGGTTGGTTTGTTCCATTTTAAAATTGGCCTGTTGATCGACTAAGTCAGGCACAAGCAACGTAGCTAAAGGCTGTCCTTTCTGAACTTTTTGGCCGAGTTCTACATAGACATTTTCTACATGACCGCTAAAACTCGGTGAGACATGCGCTTGCTGATCCGTATTCACATTGAGTTTGGCAGGATAAGAACTTAATTTAACCACCGGACCTTGATCGACCGCTGATAACTGTATACCTTGTTCAACCAGTTGCTTGGCGGTCAGGCTCACGCCTTCGGCATGCTCTTCAGTTTCACCGCCATGTTCTTCTCCGCTTTCTTCCTCTGCATGCTCATCTGATGTTTCCGATTTATTCTTACCAGTTAAGATCAAAAAAATACTGAGGAGTACGGTAGCGCCGATAACCAAACTAATCAGTAAAGGTTGAGAGATTTTTCCGCTCTGTTTTTTTAAGCTTTTTTTAAGATCGAACATGTTAATTTCCCCCACCAATTACAGGCATGGCCTGTATGTCTTGCCATAAGTTTTGATTGATTTGTGCAATAGCATCTTTCGACATGACTTCACTTGGGCTAATGCCTAAGCTCAAACTTTCTGCTTCAATGGCCTTTTGCCAGCCATCCCGTAACAACTGGACTTTACGCAGACGGATGTCTTGTAATTGAAGCGTGGCTTGCTGAACATCGGTTAAAGCAAACTTGCCTGCCAAGAAACCTTGTAGCGTCTTACTTTGAACTTGAATCGCCAAAGGAATTTGAGTCTCGTCAACGACTTTGAATTGCAGCTCTAAACCCTGCAACTCGGTTAAAATTGTGCCTATTTGCAGCGCATTTTGCTTCAGATAAAACTCTTTCTGACGCTCTAATAAGTTCATTTTTTCTTGCGCGATTTTTATGCCATTTTGCTGACGATCGAAAATATTAAGCGGTACACTGACTCCGACTACCAATTGATTTTGTGTGGAGTTTTCCAAGGATTGGGTGCGGTTGACACCCAGGTTTAAAGTGGGGTTAGGACGTGCCTTTGCCCTTAGTTGATCAACCGTTGCTTGAGACTCTAACACCAGTAAAGCTCGATATTTCTCAATGTAGTTATCCGCTAAATATTCTTGAACCTGTCCATGAGTCGATTTTGGCCAAAGCTTTTGCGAAGAGAGATTTACATGCAATGACTTATCAGACGTACCCCATAAATTTGATAATTGTTGGGTGGTCACTTGTACCTGTAAGTCTGCCTGTCTAAAAAGACGGATATTTTCAGCATGGCTTAAACGTGCGCGATTTACATCTACTTGGGCAATACCGCCTGCATTAAAGCGCTTTTCGATTGCTTGAAGGTTTTCTTCACTTACCCGAAGTTGTTCATTGACAATGTTTTTTTCAAGTTCGGCAATGGCCAGTTGCGACCATACATATTTCACTGCAAGCTCAATTTGTGCTTGATAAATCTTCTGTTTCAGCGCTGTTTTATCTGTAGAGAGACTGGCTAATTTTTGGTTTGCTCTTCGCTCACCAAAAATATCCAAGGGTTGTGATATGCCAATGGCTAGCTCTTTTTCATTATTTGAACCAAAGCCCGTTTGTTCAACTGACAGTTCAGGATTTTTAAACAGCTTACTTTGCTGGATATTAGTGGCATTAATACTATTTTGCGTTTCCCAGAAATTTTGGGACGTTTGATACTGGTTGACCTGATCAATGGCTTGTCGCAGCGTTAAATCTTGGGTACTGGCAACTACAGAGGTACTCAAGCTGATCATTGCGGATAGCAAGATACCTGTACGGAATGCTGACCAGGATAAATTCAGGATAGAAGTATCCTGATGTAATTTGTTTTTTGACATGAAATGCCCCACACATAATGAGATTAGGAGTGGTGGGCTTTTATAAGACTACCCCACCAATAGTAGGGGCAAATCGGGAGGGGGTGTTAATTGATTCAGATAAGGGGATTTATAAAAAGGTATTCCCAAATAAGTTGGGGTAATACCGTTCTCAAAATTTGCTTTAAGCTTCAAATCATCGGGTGAATTAATCTGAATCACGATTGTATTTGAGAAATGACTGCACTTTTCGTTAAAACAAACCTTCTGACAATAGTCATAAATTTCTTTATAGTTTTCTAAGGAATAAAGTGCTTGACGAGGACTATCACTCTTTTCGTCTAAATCGATTGGATTAGAGAGTATTGAATTGGGTATGTTTGGCATTTCATGCAGACACGCAGCCTCTGCCACACTCCAAATATTCTGGAATGTGAATAAGAGTACCAATATCTGGATTAGAAATGTTTTTCTCTTCATACACAAATCTGTATTTAAAACACCAATAAGAAGCTGTCCAGATCTATCAAAGATCTGATCACAGAATTTGAGTAACCTTAAACTTTTTGCAGCCTTAAGTAAAGATATACAGAATTTTTGAAAAAAGCATAGGTCTAGATAATCAAGCTAGATTTTTTAGAACTCCACATTGGTCAATTGTACATAAGCCATCACAAGTACCTCTTAAATCAGATAATTGTTCAATAAGCTTTTGTTGCTTGATTATATTTTCCCTGATAGCACTGACATGTAAGTCAATTAATTCATTCACATCTGAACAATTTTTCTTGGGATTATCTTTATAGGTGAGTAATTGACGAATTTCATTCAAACTCATATTTAAAGTTCGGCAATTCAAAATAAACTTAATTCGCTCAACATAGCCTACATCGTAAAGGCGGTAATTTCCTTCCGTTCTTTCCGGTTCCGGAATTAAACCTTCCTTTTCATAAAACCTAATTGTTAATACTGAACATGAGGTTTTTTTAGAGAGTTCACCAATTTTTAAATGCATTGAGTTAGTATTTCCAAAAAATCTTGACTCTATAGTAACTATAGGGATTCTAATATTCAAAGTTTATAAATTTTTTTAATGGGTATAATTATGAGTGGTTGTGGATGTAGTAAAGAAACACCATGCGAAGATAAGAAATCTCAACAAGAAAATCATCCATCAATTGCAGTAGCAAACAATTCAAAGAATTGTGATAATACGCTTAGCTGTTGTGGTGAAGAGGAAGAAAAAAAATCTTCATCTCCTTGCTGTAACACTTCAAACAGTTGTGAAGATACCGCTCAATCCTGTTGTGGTTCTGATCCCAAAGAAAATTTAAGCACTGAAGACGTTTTAAAAGATTCGCACTACATGAGTGAATACTTAGTTCCCAAAATGGATTGTTCTGCGGAAGAACAGATGGTTCGTATGGCGCTATCTTCAATTGATGGTGTTCAAAAACTCATCTTTGATTTACCTAACCGTTCTTTAAAGGTTCTACATAATCAAAAAGATGAAAATATAACCACCAAACTTGAAGCTTTGGGTTTTGGTGCAAAGCTTGTGAAGACTGAAACTTATATAAGCAATCAACAGGCTAAGCAAACAAGTACCTACACCATTCCTAAAATGGATTGCTCTGCTGAAGAGCAAATGGTCCGTATGGCTCTTGCAGATATTGAAGCAGTTAAAGGTCTTACTTTTGATCTTCCCAATCGAAAACTGAAAGTCTTCCATAATGAAGGGATTCAGCAAATTACGGCCAAACTTGAAGGACTGGGTTTTGGGGCGAAACTTGATGAAACACAGCTTTCTTCAGGTGATCTACCCAATGAACCTGATCCTGTGAGACAAGCTAAAGTACTTAAACTGTTATTAGGCATTAATGCTCTACTGTTCTTTATAGAATTCATCAGCGGTATTATTGCTGCTTCTACAGGATTGATTGCTGATTCTCTAGATATGTTTGCCGATGCAGCCGTTTATGGTATTGCGCTATATGCCGTCGGAAAAGCTGCGAAATATCAAGTGAAAGCAGCCCATTTCGCAGGTTGGATTCAGTTATTACTTGCTGTTATCGTGATTGTTGATGTCATTAGACGATTCATGTTTGGAAGCGAGCCAGAATCAACGCTCATGATTGTTATTGGCCTGCTCGCACTTATAGCTAACGTGACATGCTTATATCTTATTTCTGGTCATCGAGAAGATGGCGCACATATGAAAGCCAGTTGGATTTTCTCGGCGAATGACGTTGTCGTAAATATGGGCGTTATATTTGCCGGTGTACTCGTGGCGTGGACGGGATCAGCTTACCCAGACTTAATCATTGGCATACTGGTTTCTTTATTCGTGCTTAATGGTGCCCGAAAGATTTTGGCTTTGAAGTAAGAGTATTTAAAATGAATCTATTTCAAGTTAAACAAAATCAGATCGTCAAAATCATAGATCTCAAAAAAGGTAATCAATACAGTCATACCACGGATCCCGTATTGGAACGGCTCCAACTATTAGGTTTTAGAGAGGGTGAAACTCTACAAGTACTCGCTAAAGGTGTTTTTGGCGGAGATCCTGTTTTAGTTCAAATTGAAACTTCAAGGTTCGCATTAAGAAAGAATGAAGCTGAAAGAATTTTTGTAGAGTTAGTATCCAATGAAGATTAAGAACATTGCATTAGTCGGTAATCCAAATTGTGGAAAAACCTCTTTATTTAATACGCTTACTGGTACGCGACAAAAAGTTGCCAACTATGCTGGAGTTACCGTAGAAAGAAAAGAAGGTTCTTTTAACTTACCTTCTGGTGATGCAGTACGAGTATTGGACTTACCCGGAACTTACAGTTTAAAACCTAGTAGTTTAGATGAAGAAGTTACCAGGGCAGTTTGTTTGGGCGAGCTAAAAGGTGAAATTCTACCCGACATTTTTATATGCGTTGTAGATGCCACAAATTTAAGCTTACATTTGAGCTTGGTTCTCGAAGTTCGTGCTTTAAATCGCCCTATGATTCTTGTATTAAATATGATGGATGAGGTCAAAAAGCGTGGTATTTCTATTGATAAGGATAAACTGTCTCAACTGTTAGGTATTCCTGTAGTTGAAGCTGTCGCAGTTAAAACAAAAGGAATTCAAGATTTAATTAATCAATTAGATCAAAAAAATCTCTTTATTACTCCTTATCATGCTGAATTAAGTCATTTTGAACAGGTCAAACAAATCACCAAACAAGTTATTTTAAATAATGACAATGGTGATAAAAGAACCGCATTTCTAGATAAAATTTTTCTACATCCTGTATTGGGTTTAGTAATCTTAACTTTAACCATGTTTGTGATGTTCCAGGCGGTATTTATATGGGCAACGCCTTTTATTGAATTCATTGAAAATTTTGTCGCATGGCTCAGTGATTTTATTGGACCACTAATCCAACATCCTCTATTAAAAAGCTTGGTTGTGGATGGGGTAATTGCTGGTGCAGGTAGCGTGCTTGCATATATGCCTCAGATTTTGATTTTATTCTTCTTCATTTTAATGCTTGAAGAGTCAGGCTATTTACCCCGGGCAGCATTTCTTTTAGATAAATTAATGTCTAAAGCCGGGCTTAGCGGCCGTTCATTTATTCCTCTGCTATCCAGTTTTGCTTGTGCCATTCCCGGAATTATGGCAACCAGAAGTATCAGCTCTGAACGGGACCGATTAGCAACAATTATGATTGCACCCTTGATGACCTGTTCAGCAAGATTGCCAGTATATGCTTTATTGATCGCGGCATTTATTCCGAACCAATTAATCTACGGCTGGTTAAGTCTGCAAGGATTAGTCCTTTTTGGTCTTTATATGTCGGGAATAGTCTCAGCGTTATTAGTTTCAGTCTTTCTGAAATTGGTTCGAAAAGATAAAACTGAAAGTATTTTTATTTTTGAACTTCCCACATACCGAATTCCAGATATTAGAAATATTGCATTAGGCTTATATGATAGGGCAACTATTTTCTTAAAACGAGTTGGTGGCATTATCGTTGCACTGTCTATCTTGTTATGGGTGCTAGTCACGTTCCCTCAACCACCAGATAATGCAAGCATGCCGGCCATTAACTATAGTTTAGCTGGTCAGTTAGGACATTTAATTCATCCTATATTTGCGCCTATTGGGTTTACATGGGAAATATGTATTGCACTCATTCCTGCTATGGCAGCAAGGGAAGTTGTAATTGCTGCTCTTGGGGTGATTTATGCGATGTCAGGTGATGAAGATACAGTAACTCAAAGTCTGTTAAGTCAAATTTCAGGCCCGGATGGATGGGGGTTAGCCACAGGTTTATCATTATTGGTATGGTTTATTTTTGCTCCCCATTGTCTTGCTACGTTAGCAACAATTAGACGAGAAACTGGCAGCTGGAAACAGCCCATCATTATGGCAACTTATTTGTTTGCATTAGCCTACATCTTTTCATTCATCACATATCAAGTTGCGAGTAATTTTTAATTAGCAAATGAATAAAATATGGGAGCTAGCTCG
>OFRD01000329.1_pt1 | contig 18592 bp, 17 predicted proteins | sample 1543041 | NCBI WGS metagenome assembly OFRD01 (sample SAMN07774234, study PRJEB24372) | wastewater metagenome | isolation source: Exp Tend CN 100WW | collected 2016-02
CCGCGGACGGCACGTTCTCGAATTCGTAGGTGATGACGTCGACGTCGTTGGCGAACAGCTCGAGCGACTCGACGTCGGCATATTCCGCGCAGGTGGCGTGCTGCACCACGTCGAAGGCCGGCGAGTCCGGATCCGGCGAGAACACCTGGCAGCGCAGCCCGAGGCGCGCTGCGGCCATCGCCAGCATGCGGCCCAATTGTCCGCCGCCGAGGATTCCGATGGTGTCGCCCGGCTTCAGCTTCACAGGGTTCGAAGCCGTCACGCCGAGGCCTCCGGGTGTTCCTTGACCGCATCGGTCTGCGCCTTGCGCCATACTGCAAGGCGGGCCGCGAGTGCAGGATCATTGAGCGCGAGCACGCTCGCCGCGAGCAGCGCGGCATTGATCGCACCCGCCTTGCCGATTGCCAGCGTCCCGACCGGGATGCCGGCCGGCATCTGCACGATCGAGTACAGCGAATCGACGCCGGACAGCGCTTTCGACTCCACGGGAACCCCGAACACCGGAAGCTCCGTCAGCGCGGCCGTCATGCCCGGCAGGTGGGCGGCGCCGCCGGCGCCGGCAATGATCACCTTGTGACCGGCCGCCTTGGCGCCCTTGGCAAAGGCAAAGAGCCGATCCGGGGTGCGGTGCGCCGAAACGATGCGCGTTTCGCAGGCAACACCCAGCGCGGCCAGGGTCTCGGCGGCATGGCGCATGGTTTCCCAGTCGGACTGGCTTCCCATGATGATGGCGATCGGAGCGGTCATCTCTTCAATTCTGTGCAGGAATCCAAAAGCATAGGCCGATTATAGGGACGGCCCGGTTCTCATCCAAGGCGTGGCAAGGGAGTCAGAATGGACTATCCTGTCTTGGTGAATCCCGGCAAGCCTTCATAAGCAGGCCTCAACAAGGATGCGCATGAAGAAAAAGACCACGGCGGCCGCCTCAGGGGCCGCAAAGCGACGAAAAAGCGCGCCCGCCGCGCGCAACCCGGGGCCGGGCAGAACTGGAACCAAGGCGACTGGAACCAAGGCGGCTGGAACCGAAGCCTCCACGCGAGGCGCGGTGGCCTCCAGCGATAAATCCACCATCCGCAGGTTGCGGACGCAGCTGGCGCGGGCCCAGGCCCGGATCGAGGAGCTGCAGACCTCGGCCGAGACCGACTTCCTGCTCGACATCTTCAATCGTCGCGGCTTCGAGCGCGAGCTCGCCCGGTCGCTCTCCTTCATCAAGCGCTATCAGGCGTCCGGCGCGCTGATCGTGCTCGACGTCGACCGCCTCAAGCCGATCAACGATGCCTTCGGGCACGCGGCCGGCGACGAGGTGCTGAAGACGATCGTTGCCGCGATATCGGACCAGATACGTGCCTCCGACGTGATCGGCCGCCTCGGCGGCGACGAGTTCGCGGTGCTGCTGTGGAATCTCAGTGAGACTGACGCGCGTGCCAAGGCGGCTGCGCTGGAAGACGCGATCGATCGCCTGAGCTTCGTGTTCCGTGGCAGCCGCGTCTCCGCGGGCGCCTCCGCAGGCGTTGCGATCATCACCGCGCATTCCGATGTCGACCGCGTTCTCGATGAGGCCGACCGTGCGATGTATGTCCGCAAGGCGCAGCGGCGCCATGAGTCCTAAGAGAATCCCAGAGCAGGATGAGTTTTGGTTGAATCGGCCTGGCGCGGTCTCGGTTCACCTCGACCTCTCCCAAGGGAGAGGTGAACTCTCGAGGCCGTCATCCCCAGCGGTTACAGCGCGCTGAGATCTTCAGGCACGTTGCCGTAGGCGCGCAGCAGCTTGGCATCGCCGAATTCGCCGATCGCGGGATCGCCGGTGCGGCTGAACGCGACGGCGCCGATGCTGCCGGGCATCCGCGACATCGTTTCCGCCCGGCGCATGGCGATCGCCGAACTCTGGCATTCCTCGCCGCTGCCGGCGACCGGCGTGCCGTCCTCGTCCTGCATGAAGGGCAGTGCCACGTAATAGGTCACGTCAGCCATTGCCGTACTCCCGGAGATCAGGCGGCGTCGCTTGCCGCGTCGCTCGCCAACTGGGTTCGCGCCGGCACGCAGCCGGCCGTGATCGCGGCCTGCAATTCCTCGAGCTCGGCTTCCAGATATTCGTTGGCCATGATCAGCGCCTTGATGGTGCTGCGCAGGTTGCCGTCGCACATCGCGATCGCCTGGTCGCAGGCCTTCTCGTAGTGGGTGTGCTCGGGCAGGGAAGGCGGTGCGGACATGGCGAAACTCCCTCTGATGGCTGGCTGGAGGCTGCGTCAGTATGTTCTTATTTTGTTCTTTTGGAGTCAAGCGCCGAAAACCGCGCCCGCGTCCGTTGCCGCGAACGTGAAGCCGGCCGGGTGCTGTGGATGACGGGGAAAACCCCCGACCGACCTGAACCGGCGGGCCGCCGAACCCGGCTGGCGCGCCTCAGGCGATGATGTCGGGCGTGATCTGGTCTTCGATGAAGGCGATGCGGTCGCGCAATTGCAGCTTCCGCTTCTTCAAGCGCTGCAGCATCAGGAGATCCGGCGCTGGCGACTGATGCAGCGCGTCGATCGCGGCATCGAGGTCGCGGTGCTCTTGTTGCAGACGCGCAAGCTCGGAGAGGAGTTCGCGCTCATCCTGATCGTTCATGGTTGCGTATTGACTGGTAAGCACGACGAGGTTGTTGCGGCCGAAGCAGCCGCTCGCCGGAATATCCTCCCTGCGGGCGCGCTGCGCAAGCCGGACCGGTTCCATAGTCACGATTGGTTACAGATAAACCGAAATGCGTGCGTGCGGCATTTCGCGTCCCCCATCGACAGCGCCGCCCACTTGTGTACACTCAGGAGTCCGGATCGAACCTGAGGTTTAACGCACCGAGGAGTGTTCGCAATGGCAATACAGGCCCATCTCGTTGAGCTGGAGCGTAAGCACAAAATACTCGAGAACGAACTGCACGAAGCGCTCGTTCACCCCTCCGTAGACGACCTGCACATTTGCGAGCTGAAGCGCCGCAAGCTCATGGTCAAGGACCAGATCGAACGGTTGAGACTCTCCACCGACGACACGGTCCACTAAGTCACCGTCCCCGCAAACTAGCGAATAATCTGGCCTTTCACCGAGGGATGAGCGCGGAAGCGCGTCTCCCTCGGGAGGGTTTGCTGCATTTGCTCAGAGCCCTGCCAGCTCGCCGACGTGGTCGGCGACCGCGAGCGACGACGTCAGCCCGGGCGATTCAATCCCAAACAGGTTGATCAGGCCGGCGACGCCGTGATCGGTCGGCCCCTGGATCAGGAAATCCTGGGTCGCCACCGCCGGCGGCACGATCTTGGGCCGGATTCCCGAATAGCTCGGCATCAGCGCGCCATCCGGCAGGGTCGGCCAGTATTTTCGGATCGCCGGATAGAACCGCTCGGCGCGAGCCGGGTCGACCGCATAATCGATGCGATCGATCCACTCGACGTCGGGGCCGAACCGTGCCTGTCCGGCCATGTCGAGCGTCAGGTGCACGCCGAGCCCGCCGGGCTCCGGCACCGGATAGATCAGGTGCGAGAACGGCGCCCTGGCGCTGCAACTGAAATAATTGCCCTTGGCCAGATAAGCCGTTGGAATCAAATCGATCGGCATGCCCTCGACATTGCGCGCGATCGCCGTCGCGCCGAGGCCGGCGGCATTGACCAGGAGATCGCAGGCGAGCGTCATCGGCGCTGCGCCGCCGGCTTCGACCTCGAACCCGTTGGCCGTCGCCCGCGCGTGCAGCAGCGGGGTATGGAAGGCGAACGCCGCCCCGGCCGCCTCGGCGTCGCCGCGCAGCGCCAGCATGTAAGCATGGCTGTCGATAATCCCGGTCGAGGGCGACAGCAGCGCCGCGTCGCAATTCAGCGCCGGCTCCAGCTCACGCGCCGCCGCGCCGGACAACAGCTGCATGTCGTCGACCCCGTTGGCCGCGGCATGAGCCCGGATCGATTGCAATTTCTCGGTCTCCGCCGCTGTTGTGGCGACGATCAGCTTGCCGCAATTCTTGTGCGGGATGCCGTGCTCGGCGCAGTAGCGGTACAGCGCCCGCTTGCCGCTGACGCACATCCGCGCCATCAGGCTGCCGGCCTTGTAGTAGATGCCGGCGTGGATCACCTCGCTGTTGCGCGACGAGGTCACCGTGCCGATCGCTTCGGCCTCCTCGATCACAATCACTTCGCGGCCGGCCTGTGCCAGCCGGCGCGCCACCGCGAGGCCGATCACCCCCGCACCGACGATCACGCAATCAACCCTGTCCATCTTGTCCTTCAGGTCCGAATATTTCCGCGCAGCCATGCCCTGGCCGTTGCCGCCAACATCGTTCTGCCGATCCGATCGCATTCGGCAAGTGTTTGCGCCATCTCAATTAGTTGGGGAGCCATGCCCTGTTAGTGGAGCATTAATCATGTCAGGGCAATTGCCGTATATTAAGCGGCATTTCCCGGTTGCAGCCCTACGCGTTTACCCGATCCAAACCGCCGGAACCGGACACTCGCCCCGGAAATCCGCGGGTGATCGATGGCTGGCAGGAAGTGGCAGGCGGGCGGGAAGAATTGGATTCCGGCAAGGGCCGTCCTTTGCCTGGTCGCCGCCGTCGTGCCGTTCGGTGCAGCCCGGGCCGCCTCCGCCGCCTTTGCGCCCTCGACCTATCTCGGTGACCTCGATCCCGGCGTGGTCTGGGAGCTCCTGATCGGCAGCGTGGTGGTTGCCTCGTTCCTCGGTGCGATCGGGCTCTGGGTGCTCTCCGCCCTGCGCAAGGCCAAGCGCGCGCAATTGCGGCGCAACGCCTTTGTCTCGTCGGCCCTCAACCATCTGAACCAGGGCGTGGTGATGACCGATGCGCGAGAGCGGATCGTGTTCTGCAACGACCGCTATCTCGATATCTACGGCCTGTCGCGGGCCGACATCCGGCGCCACATGACCGGCACCGAACTGCTGGAGCTGCGCCGCGACCGCGGCGTGCTCGACGTCAGCGCCGAGGATTTCTTTGCGCGGGCCGCGACGCCCGAGGGGATGGTCACCGAGCTGCCCGGCGGCCGATCGGTGCTGGTGCGATATTTTCCGCTGCCGAACGGCGGCTCGGTCGCGACCCATCTCGACTGCACCGACCAGCGCAAGCTGTCGCGCAAGCTCGCCTCGACCACCCAGTTCCTCGAATCCGTGCTCGACAACGTGCCGGTCTGCGTCGCGGCCAAGAACATCGAGGACGGCCGCTACATCTTCGCCAACCGCGCGTTCGAGCGCTTCTCGCGCTTCTCGCGCGATCACATCGTGGGCAAGCGCGCCGACGAGATCTTCCGCCCCGAGACCGCCGTCAGCATCGACACGGCCGACCGCGCGGCGCTGAACGCACCGGAAGGCTATCATCGCAGCGAGTTCTCCGTCGAACGCGGTGCGGAGAAGCGCATCCTGGCGTCGAACCGGGTGATCGCCCGCAACGAAGCCGGCGAGCCGGAGTTCTTGATCGCGCTGTTCGAGGACGTCACCGACCGCCGCTCGCTGTCGCGCGAGCTCGAGAACAACAAGAAATTCCTCGAGCTCGTGGTCGACAACATCCCGGTCTCGCTGATCGTGCAGCGGGTCAGCGACGGCCGCTACCTCTTGGCCAACCGCAGCGCCGAAACGATCCTCAACCGCCGCCGCGAGGATGCCGCGGGCCTCACCGCGTCCGACATCTTCAACGCGCGCGAAGCCAAGCTGATCGTCGCCCGTGACGAGGCCGCGATCAGGAAGCGCAGCATGATCGCCGAGGAGCACCCGATCTCGACCAAGGACGGCCTGCGGCTGTTCCTGACCCGCCGCATGACCGTGCTCGATGATAGCGGCGAGCCGCAATATCTGATCAAGACCCACGAGGACGTCACCGACCGGCGCCAGACCGAGTCGCGGATGGCGCACATGGCCTATCATGACGGCCTGACCGATCTGCCGAACCGCTCAGCCTTCCTGCAGGCGCTGACCCAGATGATCGAGGCCTGCGACGGCACCGACGAGGAGTTCGCCGTGCTCTGCGTCGATCTCGACGGGCTGAAGGAGATCAACGACGTCTACGGCCATGCGATGGGCGACAAGGTGCTGATCGAGGTCGCGCAGCGTTTGCAGGCCGTGGCACGCGGCGGCGTGGTCGCGCGGCTGTCCGGCGACGAATTCGGCCTCATCATCGACGGCCGGCAGCCGGTCGCCGGCATCGCGCTGGCCGAGCAGGCCGGCGAGGCGCTCGGGCAGGATTTCCTGATCGACGGCAAATCGGTGCGCACCGGGCTCACCACCGGCATCGCTGTGTTCCCGCACAATGGATCCGACGCCGCCTCGCTGCTGGCCAATTCGGGCGCGGCGCTGTTCCGCGCCAAGGCGAAGTCGCGCGGCACGATCTCGATCTTCGAGCCCGAGATGGACCAGCAGATCCGCGATCGCCGGGTGCTGCATCAGGAATTGTCGGTCGCGATCAAGAACGGCGAGTTGTCGCTCTACTACCAGCCGCAGGCGGTCGCTGGCGCGAGCGTTGCGGGCAGCCAGATCATCGGTTTCGAGGCGCTGGCGCGCTGGCACCATCCGGTGCGCGGCTTCGTGCCGCCCAGTGACTTCATCCCGCTCGCGGAGGAGAGCGGCCTGATCGTCGAGATGGGCGAATGGATCCTTCGCGAAGCCTGCCGCGAGGCGGCCTCCTGGACGGTTCCGATGCAGGTCGCGGTGAACCTGTCGCCGGCGCAATTCACCCATGGCGACCTCGTCGGCTTGGTCCATTCGATCCTGCTCGAGACCGGGCTGACGCCCGATCGCCTCGAGCTCGAAATCACCGAGGGTGTGCTGATCGAGGATTTCGACCGCGGCCTGTCGCTGCTGCGCCGGCTGAAGGCGCTCGGCGTGCGCATCTCGATGGATGATTTCGGCAGCGGCTATTCCTCGCTGAGCTATCTGCAGGCGTTTCCGTTCGACAAGATCAAGATCGACCGCGCCTTCGTCATCAATCTCGGCCGCAATCCGCAATCGGCCGCGATCGTGCGCGCGGTGATCGATCTCGGCCACGGCCTTGAAATGTCGATCGTCGCCGAAGGCGTCGAGACCGAGGCCCAACTCGCCTTCCTTGCCGAGGAAGGCTGCGACGCGGTGCAGGGCTATCTGATCGGCCGGCCGGCTCCGATCGGTCAATTTGCCGCGCTGGTCGGCGGCGACCGGTTGGCCGAAACCGTGCGCAAAGCCGGGTAAATCCGCCTGACCCGTCAGGCCGGCCCCGCCGGCTGCGCTTGCCATCGGTTGCGCGTCCGGATAAATCTCGGCGCACCACAACTTTTTTGCCGAGAAAGGAGGGCTGCGTCGTGGCGAGATTCACTGATCCCCACCTCAAGCGTGGCCCCGTCAACGCCCTGCAGATGCGTTTGCAGGGCTGACCGGAAACTCGACTAAAATCTCTTCCTGGTCTGCCCTTCGTGGCCGTGCGGCGTCGAACTTGAGAGTTCGTGTCGCATTTGAATTCCTCGCCGCGCTCCGACACGCACATCCGATGGCTGGATGCCCGGATGCCGTGTTCGCCGGCAAGACCAGAGAATTGACCGTGTCCCTCATCAACATACGCAATCTCGGCGTGACGCTGAACGCGCCGCTGTTCTCCGAACTGAATTTCGCCGTCAATGCCGGCGACCGGATCGGCCTCGTGGCCGCCAACGGCCGGGGCAAATCCACGCTGCTGCGCTGTATCGCAGGCGCGATGGAGCCCAATGAAGGCGACATCACCCGCGCGCGCGGCCTGACCGTCGGCCACGTCGAGCAGGATGCGCCACTGAGCCTGCTGGACAGGGCGTTCCATGCCGCCGTCCTCGACGCGCTGCTCGCCGAGCAACGCGGCAGCGAAGGCTGGCGGGTCGACGTCGCCCTGCAATCGCTCGAGGTGCCCGAGGAACTGTGGGCAAGACCGCTCAAGCAATTGAGCGGCGGCTGGCTGCGCTTCGCCATGCTGGCGCGCACGCTGGTGACCGAGCCGGACCTGCTGCTGCTCGACGAACCGACCAACCATCTCGACCTCGCCAAGATTGGCCGGCTCGAGAGTTGGCTGAACACGCTGCCGCGTGAAATGCCGGTGGTGATCGCAAGCCACGATCGCGCTTTTCTCGATGCGACCACCAACCGGACGCTGTTCCTGCGTCCGGAGCGGTCGCAGCTGTTCTCGTTGCCCTACACCGCGGCGCGCGCTGCGCTCGACGAATTCGATGCCTCCGACGAGCGGCGCTATCAGCGCGACATGAAGGCGGTCCGGCAGCTTCGGCAGCAGGCCGCGAAGCTCAACAATCTCGGCATCAATTCCGGCAGCGACCTTCTGTTGTCGAAGACCAAGCAATTGAAGCAGCGCGCCGAGAAATTGGAGGAGACGGCGAAGCCGGCGCATATGGAGCGATCCGCTGGGACGATCCGGCTCGCCAACCGCGACACCCATGCCAAGGTTCTGATCAGGCTGAACAACGCTGAAGTCGCCACTCCCGACGGCAGGCCGCTGTTCAGGACCGGCCAGCAGTTCATCTGCAGGGGCGACCGGATCGCGCTGCTCGGGCCGAACGGCGCCGGCAAGACCCGGTTCGTCGCGGCGCTGCGGCTCGCGATCGGGACCCCCGAGGCGGCCGTCGCGGCGATCCGGGCCACCGAGTCCTTGGTGCTGGGCTATTGCGACCAGGGGCTGGCCGATCTCAGGGATGGCGACACGCCGATGCGCATGCTGACGCGGCGCTTCGAGGTCGGCGATCAGCGGGCCCGCGGCCTGCTCGCCGGCGCAGGCCTCTCGATCGAGATGCAGGGCCGTCCGATCGGGCGGTTGTCGGGCGGGCAGAAGGCGCGTCTCGGCATGCTGGTGCTGCGGCTGACCCAGCCGAACTTCTATCTGCTCGACGAGCCGACCAACCACCTCGATATCGAGGGCCAGGAGGCGCTGGAGGAGGAACTGATGGAGTGGCAGGCCAGCTGCCTCCTGGTGTCGCACGACCGCCAGTTCGTGCGGACGGTGGCCAACCGGTTCTGGGTGATCGAAGGCAAGAAGCTGATCGAGGTCGATGGGCCGGAACAGTTCTTTGCTTCGATTGGGGCTGCGCCGTGACGCATTTTTTGTGCGAACACGTATTTCGTTCGCATTGAAATGCGATAGCCGTTGGCATGGCGGACTATGACGTCGCGATCATCGGCGGTGGCCTGAACGGCACGAGCGTGGCTCGTGATGCGGCCGGCCGCGGCCTGCGCGTGATCCTGCTGGAGCAGGGCGATCTCGGCTCCGGCGCGTCGCAGGCCTCGCCGCGGCTGGTCCACGGCGACCTGGCCGGCCTGGAACGGCGGGAGTTCTTCCGCGTCCGGCGCGCGCTGAGGGAACGTGACGTCTTGCTGCGGATCGCGCCGCATCTGGTGCGGCCGGCGCGCTTCCTGATCCCGGCGCATGCCGAGGAACGGCCGCCCTGGCAATTGCGGTCGTTGCTGCTGCTCTACGAGCGGCTGGCTTCGCGCAGCGGCCTGCCGCGCTCGACAACCCTCGACGTCACCCACCATCCGGTCGGCCATGCGCTGAAACGGCCGTTCGGAACTGCGTTCGAATATTCCGACTGCGTCGCCGACGATTCCCGGCTGGTGGTGCTCACCGCCGTCGACGCGGCGGCGCGCGGCGCCGAGATCCGCACCGGTGCGCGCGTGACCCGGGCCGAGCGCGGCGAGACCTGGCGGCTGGTCGCGATCGATCGCGGCTATCGGCGGGTGATCACGGCGCGATCGCTGGTCAACGCCACCGGCGCATGGACCGCCTCCGTTGCCGACACCGTGCTGCGCGTGCCGGCGCCGCCGCTCGCGACCGTCCAGATCAGCCAGATCGTGGTGCGCCGCCTGTTCGATTGCGACAATGTCTATGCGTTCCAGAACCCCGACGGGCAGCTGATTTTCGCCAGTCCCTATGAGCGCGACTTCACCCTGATCGGTAGCATCACGCATGCCTTCAAGGGCGATCCCGCCATTGTCGCGATGGGCGTGCGGGAAGTGGCCTATCTCTGCGACGCCGCCAATCGTTATTTTCGCGAGCAGATCGCCCCGGTCGATGTGCTGCGGACGATCTCCGCCGCCAATTCCGTTATTGCGCCCGCGCGCCGGCACAGAAGCGATGGCGCTGCGTCGCTCGATTTCGGGCGCGGCAAGGCGCCGCTGCTCACGATGTTCGGCGGCGACGTGACAACCGCGCGGTGGCGTGCCGAGCGGGCGGTGTCGAAGTTCACGCGGTTCCATCCGATGACGCCGCGCTGGACCGCGACCGCGCCATTGCCGGGCGGCGAATTCGCCTGGCAACGGTTCGAGACCGAGGTCGACATCGCGCGCGACCACTGGCGCTTCCTCAGCGAGGCGCAGGCGCGCCGGCTGGTGGCCGCCTATGGGTTGAACGTGAAGGACGTTTTGGGGGACGCCAAAGCGAAGGCCGATCTTGGTCCCGCCTTTGGTGCTGAACTGACCGGTGCCGAGGTGCGTTACCTCATGCAGAAGGAATGGGCCCGCTTTCCCGATGATATACTGTGGCGCCGCTCCAAGCTCGGGTTGACCATGCCGCAAGCCGACCGCGACGCGCTCGCCGCGTTCATGACGAAGCCGGATTGAGGATCGGCTATTGCCTCGCGGCCTCCTGCGACCAGGCGAGGTCGCGCCGGGACGGACGGCGATGTAGCCGGTTCGAGATCAGCCTCGCCGCCTGCCGGCCCTGGCCGGCGCGCAGGCATGCGACGATGAAGGTGTCCTCCCACAATTCGCGTTGCGCGTGGCTGCCGCCGATCCGCACCAGTTCGGGCATCAGCGGCGCCAGGATGCGCACGGCTTTGTCATGGTCGCCGGCCGCGAAGGCCGCAACGCCCCGGCCGAGCCCGATCGCGGCGGGGCCGGGCGCCAGCTTGCCGTCGGCATCGCGCGCCGCCATCTCGGAGAGCCGCGCCTCGAGCGCATCCTTGTTGGTCGTGGCTGCGACCAGCGCGTGATGCACGTCGGCGAAATGCGCGCCGGCCTTCGGGAAATAGCCGTCGCCATAGGCGGCGACATCCTTCCAATGCGGTTCGAGGCCGGTCTTGCCGGCGACCGTGAGCCGCCACAGCAGCGAGGCCGTGTCGGTATAGATATTGAGCGGCGGATAGGGCCGGCCCGCCGGCTTGATGTGCTGCTCGTAGATGGCAAGCGCACTGTCGGCGTCGCCTTCCTCGATAGCGATCAAGGCGAGGTGCCAGGCGAGGTGGCCTTGCAGGAAGCTGGCGCGGTCGTTCGCCGGCAGCCAGGCGGAGAGGAAGCTGCGGCCTTCGGCGCCGTCACCCTGCTCGAACAGCGCATGCGCGAGCGCGTGCGCGGCACCGGCGTTCTCCGGCTTTAGCGCATAGCCGCGCTCGGTGATGGCGCGGCCCGAGACGACATCGCCGGCCTCGGTCTTCGACCAGCCGAGATAGGTGAGGAACCACCAATCGTCGCCATAGTCCTTCGCGTAACGTTCGGTGATCGCGAGCCGCGCCGCGTCATGGTCGGGCCGGCCGGAAAAAGCATAGAGGCCGAACGCGCCGAGCAGCAGCGAGAGTATCTGCGCATCGCGCGGATAGTCGCTGAGATGCTGTTCGGCCGCCGTCGTCGCCATCTTGCCCTGGCCCTCGATCACGGATGCGATGATCTCGATGTGTTGGCGCTCGCGTGGGGTGGCAGCCGCCACGAGCTGCCGGGCGTCGGCAGCCTTGGCGCGGGCCGCGGCACCCTCCATGTTGAGCTGGTGGACGCGGGCACGGCCGAGATGGGCCAACGCAAAGTCGGGATCCTCGGCGATCGCCGCCTCGAACGCTGCGTCGGCGCCGTGCAGTGCCGCCAGCATCCGATCGACGCCGTCGACATAATACGCGGCGGCGCGGTCCGAGGTGGTCGTCAGCGGCAGGCCGTAGCGGTCGCAAATCATCGGTTGTCCTCCCGCGTTTGGCCGTGAAGTTTAGGGCATGTCCTCATAAAGGCAACGAGCCGCTTCGGGGTTTACGCCTGCTTGGCCCTCAACAGCATCGCAAAAGCTGATATCGCTGGATGGTCCGAGCTGGGCCAACAGGAGACGTCCTATGAGAACGCGTTGGCGGGACTCCAAAAGAAAATACTTCAATAAGCGTTCCGCCAAGCTTCCGTTAATGAGTATTGTGCTGCGATCAGATCAAGCTCGCAGCGCGTGGGATCCAATGTATATCCGCCAGATCGTTTTCGCCGTCGTGCTGGTCGGCACTCTGGTTCGGTTCGGGCCTGCCACAGCTGGAGATGGCTTTCCAGCAGCGGAGTGGGAGCGCGTCACCCCTGCAGAATTGGGCTGGTCAGAGACCGAATTGGCCCAAGCGCGATCCTTTTCGGATCAGATTCGCTCGAGCGCGGTTGTGATCGTTCAGCACGGAAAGGTCGTGGCCGAGTGGGGCAATACGACGAAGCCAATGGAGCTCGCTTCCATCCGCAAGAGCGTGCTCAGCGCCCTGATCGGCATCGCCGTGTCGGATCACCTGATCAACCCCAACAGCACCCTTGGCGAACTCGGCATCGACGATAATCCGCCTGGTTTAACGGAAATCGAGAAGGGCGCGACGGTGCGCGAGCTCCTCGAAGCGCGTTCCGGGGTCTACCACCCGGCGCTCTATGAGACGCCGGACATGGCCAGGAGGAGACCGCCGCGCGGCAGCCACCCGCCCGGTACCTTCTGGTTTTACAACAATTGGGACTTCAACGCGCTAGGCACGATCTACGAGCACGCAACCGGCACCGGCCTCTTCGAGGCACTCGACCAGAGGATCGCAAAGCCGATCGGCATGCAAGACTACCGCCCACAGGACGGCAGCTACGTTCGCGGCGAAGCGTCCATCCACCCTGCCTATGAGACCCGCATGAGTGCACGGGACCTGGCGCGCTTTGCCCTACTCTATCTGCGCAAAGGCAATTGGGCCGGTCACCAAGTCGTGCCGCAGACGTGGGTGGAAGATAGCACGCGCAGCTATTCGAGAGCGGATCTCGGGATGGGCTATGGCTATCTCTGGTGGATCGGTTTTATGGGCGGTGACGTTGCGCCCACGGTGATTTTGCCCGCGGGCAGCTATTTGGCCCAAGGCCAGGGTGGCCAATACGCCCTAATCGTGCCCGCGCTCGACCTCGTCGTGGTGCATCGTGTCGACCGCGACGCGCCGTACGTCGAACCTTCTTTCCGGAGTATGGCCAGGCTCTTCTGGCTGATCTTGAAGGCCTCGGGCTATGATCCGGGGCCCGATGCCTCGCTCACCGCGGCAAGCGGCGAAAGACCGACAGGTGAGACCCTGGCCGCAAAATTCAAGGGCAAGACGATCAGCTTTGGTCCGAAGCTCAAGAATGGTCCGTTATCTATGCGATTCGAGCCCGACGGCAGGATGACTTATCCGCACTGGGACGAGTCCTTTGGACCTGCAACCGGGACATGGGCAGTTGCGGAGGATAAGCTCTGTATCTTGATCTCGTCTGCTAGACGTCGTTGCTACATTCCAGTGCTGAACGGTGAGCAGATTGAGTTGTTCGACCAGCTTGGCGTCATGCAAATCGACGGGGTGGCGCTGCCTCAGTGATCTGCATGCAGCAATCGGCGCGCGATGCCGTTCAGGGTCACAAGCAGTAAGGTTCGGACTGTGCAATGCCTTCCGGTTTGTGCCTCAAAGCCGACGCAACGCATTGAGAGCCCGCCCCTGCAGAGGCGCAGACGCCGACAATATTGCGGGAGATGTCCGTGAGGCGGTTGAGCCGGTGGCGATCCGCCGCTAGCTTGCCGCCAGGATTGGACCTTATGGGGAATCGGGGCTGACGGACGTGATAGCAGGCGAAGCGACTGCGGAGGCGGCGAGGCCGTTGCCTGAACCGGCCGTCCCGGACATGCCGCTGCTGCGGATCGAGGGCGTCGCCAAGTCGTTCGGGAATTTCCGCGCGGTCGACCAGCTCTCGCTCGACATCCGCGCCGGCGAGTTCTTCGCGCTGCTCGGGCCGAGCGGCTGCGGCAAGACCACGCTGCTGCGCATGCTCGCCGGCTTCGAGACGCCGGATGAGGGCCGCATCCTGCTCGGCGGCAGCGACATCGCCCAGGTGCTGCCGCACGAGCGCCCCGTCAACATGATGTTCCAAAACTACGCGCTGTTTCCGCATCTCGCGGTGCGCGACAACATCGCATTCGGCTTGAAGCGCGCCGGCATGACGCGCAAGGATATCGCCACCCGCGTTGCGGAGATGGTGGCGCTGGTCAAGCTCGAAGGGCTCGAGAAGCGCAAGCCGGATCAGCTCTCCGGCGGACAGCGGCAGCGCGTTGCGCTGGCGCGCTCGCTGGCGCGCCGGCCGCAGGTGCTGCTGCTCGACGAGCCGCTCGCCGCGCTCGACAAGAAGCTGCGCGAGAGCACGCAAGGCGAGCTGATGGAGCTGCAGCGCCGGCTCGGTATGACCTTCATCATCGTCACCCACGACCAGGAGGAGGCGATGACGATGGCCGGCCGGATCGGCGTGATGGATGCCGGCCGGCTGGTGCAGGTCGCGACCCCGCGCAATCTCTACGAGGCGCCGGCCTCGCGCTGGATCGCCGAATTCGTCGGCGACATCAATCTGTTCAACGGCCAGGTTGCCGGCCGCGACCACGGCCGCCTGACGGTTTCGACCGCGGAAGCGGGCACGCTCGCGGTCAGCGAGTTGTGGCCGCCGGTGACCAAGGAGGTCGTCAGTGTCGCGATCCGCCCCGAGAAGGTGAAGCTGTCGCGTCGTGCGCCGGCCTTGGATGACGGCGGCTCGCATGTGATCAACCGGCTGGAGGGCGTCGTTGCCGACGTCAATTATCTCGGCGGCGTGACCAGCTACCGTGTCAAGCTGGAAACCGGCGCGGTGCTGCGCGCGTCGATGGCCAACACCGCGCGGCTCGATGTCGACGCCTACCTCGCCGGCCAGCGGGTGGTGGCGTGGTTCACCGCCGACGATTGCCTGGTGCTGGAGCAATGAGCGCGCGCCGCATCTTCGCCCGCCCGGCACGGCTCGCCGCGATCGCGCCCTATCTCTGGATGGTGCTGTTCTTCCTGGTGCCGTTCGGTTTCGTGCTGAAGATCAGCCTGTCGCAGACCGCGATCGCGCAGCCGCCCTATACGCCGGTGTTCGACTTCGCCGAGGGCCGGGCGGCATTGGCTGCCGCGTTTGCGCAGCTGTCGTTCGACAATTTCCGCCTGCTGCTGCAGGACAATCTCTACATCCTGTCCTATCTGCGCAGCCTCGTCGTGGCGGTGACCTCGACCTTGATCCTGCTGCTGATCGGCTATCCCATTGCCTACGGCATGGCACGGCTGCCGCAGCGCTGGCGGGGTGTGGCGATGATGCTGGTAATCGTGCCGTTCTGGACCTCGTTTTTGATCCGCATCTATGCCTGGATCAACATCCTGCAGCATGACGGCCTGCTCAACCAGGTGCTGCTCGCGCTGCACATTGTTTCCGCGCGGGTGGTCTGGCTGTCGACCGACAGCGCGATGTATCTCGGCATCGTCTATTCCTATCTGCCCTTCATGATCCTGCCGCTCTATGCGACGCTGTCGAAGATGGATTCCTCGCTGCTCGAGGCGGCGGGCGATCTCGGCGCCTCGCCACGGCAGGCGTTCTGGCTGGTGACGTTCCCGCTGTCGCTGCCCGGCGTCGGTGCCGGCGCGCTGCTCTGCTTCATTCCGATCGTCGGCGAGTTCGTGATCCCCGACCTGCTCGCCGGCTCCAACTCGCTGATGATCGGGCAGACGCTGTGGCTCGAATTCTTCACCAACAAGGATTGGCCGGTGGCGTCGGCCGCAGCGGTCGCGCTGTTGCTGCTGCTGGTGCCGCCGCTCGTGCTCTATGACCGCCTGCAACGTCGCCAACTCGAGGCTGGCAGCTGATGGCGCGGGCTGCGACCAGACTGACACGCTTCAACATGACCTCGCTGGCGCTTGGGATGGCGTTCCTCTATCTGCCGATCGTCATCCTGGTGATCTACTCGTTCAACGCCTCGCGGCTGGTGACGGTGTGGGGCGGCTGGTCGCTGCGCTGGTACCGAGAGTTCTTCAATGACCGCGCCATGCTGGAGGCGGCGTGGATGAGCCTGTCGGTTGCGGCGGTCTCGGCGACGCTGGCGACCCTGCTGGGCACGCTGGCGGCGGTCGGGCTGGCGCGGGGCGAGCGGTTCCGCGGGCGGGCGCTGTTCTCCGGCATGCTGTATTCGCCGCTGGTCATGCCCGAGGTGATCTCCGGCCTGTCGCTGCTGCTGCTGTTCGTGGCGCTCAATGCCGAGCGCGGCTTCTGGACGGTGACGATCGCCCACGCCACGCTGACGATGTGCTTCGTCACCGTCGTGGTGCAGTCGCGCCTCTCGGCGCTCGACCGCAGCCTGGAGGAGGCCGCCATGGACCTCGGCTGCGATCCGGTGCGCGCGTTCGTTTTGGTGACGCTGCCGTTGATCGTGCCTGCGATCGTGGCGGGGTGGATGCTCGCCTTCACGCTGTCGCTCGACGACGTCGTGATCGCGAGCTTCACCACCGGCCCCGGCTCGGCGACCTTGCCGATCCGGATCTACTCGGAAGTGCGGCTCGGCGTGAAGCCCGAGATCAACGCGATCTGCACGCTGGTGATCGCGCTGATCGCCGCGATCATCGTACTCGCCTCGTTCGCCTCGAAACTGTCGAGCGCGCGCGGCGAGAGCGCCGCGCCGCTTTGAGGGATTACGACTTGGGCCTCAGGACTTGACCGCTCCTGCCGTCAGCCCGCCGACCATGTAGCGCTTGAAGGCGTAATAGACCGCGGCCGGCGGCAATGCGTAGATGAAGCCGGTGGTCATCAAGAGCTCCCACGGCGAATCGTCGGCGGCGAGGAAGTTGCCGAGCGCGACCGGCAGCGTGATGTCGGTGTCCTTCGAGAGCAGCAGAAACGCGTAGAGATATTCGTTCCAGGCGAGCAGGATCGCATAGGTGCCGACCGCGACCAGCGAGGGCATCATCAGCGGCACATAGACCAGGCGGAACAGCTGCAGCGTGGTGGCGCCGTCCATCGTCGCGGCTTCATCCAGTTCGACCGGCAGCTTGTCGGAGGCCTGCTTCAGCACCCAGATCGCGTAGGGCGCGGCGATCGTCACCATCGCCAGGATCAGCGACCAGTGATTGTTCAAGAGGCCATAGGTGCCCATGGTGCGGTACATCGGCACGGCAAGGAATGCCGCCGGGATGAAGTAGGTGAACAGCGCCATGTTCATCACGGCGCGGCCGCCCGGCACCCGCAGCCGCGAGATCGAGAACGCGGCTGCGGTCGCGACGAACAGCGTCAGCGCGCCGACCGCGAGCGCGATCACGGTCGAATTCCAGAACTGGATCCAGAAGTCGCGCAGGAAGTAATGCTGCTGGTGGAACACGATCGAGAAATTATGCAGCGTCGGATGATCAGGCCACAGCTTGCCGGTGAACGCGTCCTCCTTCGGCGAGATCGCGAACACGAACATGTGGTAGATCGGGATCATGGTCCAGATGAAGACCGGGATGCCGATCAGCAGCAGCTTGGCCTCGGTGCCGACTTCGCGGAGGGTGGGCAGCTTCATCGCGACAACCGTTTCATCATGTAATAGACCAGCGGCAGCACGAACGGCATGGCGCAGACGATCGAGGCCATCGCCAGCGACAGCTGGTCGAGCCTGAGATAGCGGATGCCGAGCGTCGACAGCACATGGGTGAGGTCGGCCGGCCCGCCGCCGGTGAGCAGATAGACGCTGTTGAAGTCGCCGAGCGTCCAGATCATCGAGAGCAGCGTGCAGGTGATGTAGAGCGTCTGCATCGACGGCCAGGTGATGTAGCGGAATTTCTGCCACCAATTGGCGCCGTCGACGTCGGAGGCCTCATACAGGTCGTGCGAGATGGCGAGCCGCCCGGTCAAAAGGATCAACGTCCAGAACGGCAGCGACTTCCAGATGTGGACGCCGATCGCCATCGCCAGCGCGACCGCAGGATCGTTCAGCCAGTTTGGACCGTCGTCGCCGGTGAATTTGAAGATCAGCTGGTTGACCACGCCCCATTCCGGATTGAGCATGAAGCGTACCGAGAGAATGGTCGGGATCGACGGCACCGCCCAGGGCAGGATGAAGATCACCGACAGCCACCTGATCCACGGCCGCTGCTGGGCGAAGAAGCCGGACAGGAACAGCGCGATCAGCATCTTGATGTTGATGCCGATGACCAGGAAGATCAGCGTGTTGACCGCGGCGCGGGCGAAGATCGGGTCGTTGTACAGCGCGACATAGTTCGCCGGATTGCGCGCCAGCGACGTGCTGTTCAAAGGCTGCTGCCTCGGCGGCGGCCCTGACCCGGCGGACGAGTCTGATGCGGATGACACGCCCAGCAATTGGTGGTCCCGGTGGCGGGGACACCGCCCCCCGGCGTCGGCGCCGCTTTGCCTCAACCTGCGCGACGCGCACATACGCAACCGATTGGTGTTGAGCGACCTGCGCTGCTCGGAGCCCTATTCGGCCGCGCACGAAGGCGGCTCCAAGACGCATTTCTACGAGGCTCAAAGGCCATACGGCGTGTTCGACTTCCGCGACGCCACCGTAGGGCGACTGGACGACAATGTGCGGACGGGCTGGCCGGACCGG
>OFRD01000331.1_pt1 | contig 18568 bp, 13 predicted proteins | sample 1543041 | NCBI WGS metagenome assembly OFRD01 (sample SAMN07774234, study PRJEB24372) | wastewater metagenome | isolation source: Exp Tend CN 100WW | collected 2016-02
TGCAGCGCGCGCAAGCGCGGCGCCTGGTGGTCAAGGGCGCGCCGGAAGACGTGCTGCGCCTGTGCACCCAGTACCAGGACGCCGCCGGCAACACCGCCGCGCTCGATGACGTGGCGCAGGCCCGCATCAACGCCCTGTTTGACAGCCTGGGCGAAGAGGGTTTCCGGGTGCTGGGCATTGCCTGGCGCGACGTGGCGCTGGACCACCCGCATGCGGTGGTGTCGGACGAGAGCGAGCTGGTGTTTGCCGGTTTTGCCGCCTTTCTGGACCCGCCCAAAGCCAGCGCTGGCGACGCCCTGCGCGCCATGGCCGCCAGCGGCGTGGCGGTCAAAATCGTCACCGGCGACAACGAACGCGTCACGCGCCATGTCTGCACCCAGCTCGGCGTGGCCATTGAGGGCGTGCTGACGGGGAGCGAGGTGGCGCTCATGAACGACGATGCGCTGCGGGCGCGGGTGGAGGGCGTCAACCTGTTTTGCCGCGTCAACCCGGCGCAAAAAAACCGCATCATCCTGGCGCTGAAAGCACGCGGCCATGTGGTGGGTTATCTGGGCGACGGCATCAACGACGCGCCCTCGCTGCACACGGCCGACATCGGCATTTCGGTCGAAGGCGCAGTGGACGTGGCCAAGCAGGCCGCCGCCATGATCCTGCTCGAGCGCGACCTGATGGTGCTGCACGCGGGCATGCTGGAGGGGCGGCGCACCTTTGGCAACGTCATGAAGTACATCATGATGGCCACCAGCTCCAACTTCGGCAACATGTTCAGCATGGCGGCGGCCACCCTGTTTTTGCCCTTCCTGCCGATGCTGCCGATGCAGATTCTGCTCAACAACCTGCTGTACGACGTGTCGGAAGTCACGCTGCCGCTGGACAACGTGGACGCCGAAGACCTGGCGCAGCCCAAACGCTGGGACATGGGCTTTATCCGCAACTTCATGCTCACCATCGGCCCGATCAGCTCGCTGTTTGACCTGCTGACCTTTTACCTGCTGATCCAGCTCTTTCACGCGAACGAGACCCTGTTTCGCACCGGCTGGTTTGTCGAGTCGGTGGCCTCGCAGGTGCTGGTGATCTTTGTCATCCGCACCCGGCGCAACCCCTTGCGCAGCCAGCCGAACCGCTGGCTGGTGCTGACGTCCTTGGGCGTGGTGTTGAGCGCCATGGGGCTGCCGTTCACACCGCTGGCGCATTATCTGGGCTTCACGCCGCTGCCGCTGGCCTATTTTGGCTTGCTGGCGGGCTTGTTAATGGCGTATTTATGGATGGTAGAAGGAGGCAAACAATGGTTTTACCAGCGTCTGGCAAAGACATGAGCGCCCGCCCTGCGGCGCCTGAGGTTCAGGGTTTGACGGCGGCGCAAGCGGCGCAGCGCTTGCAGGACGACGGCCCCAACACGCTGCCCGGGGAGGCGCGGCGCGGCTGGCTTGGCATCTTCCGGGAGACGCTGACCGAGCCGATGTTCATGCTGCTGCTGGCAGCGGGGTCGCTGTATCTGCTGCTGGGCGATTTGCAGGAAGGCCTCATTTTGTTCGGCCTGGTGCTGGTGGTGCTGGCGCTCACGCTGTACCAGGAGGGCAAGACCGAGCACGCGCTGGCGTCCCTGCGCGAGCTCAGCAGCCCGCGTGCGCGGGTGCTGCGCGATGGCCGACCCCTGCGCATTGCCGGGGCCGAGGTGGTCTGCGGCGACATGCTGCTGCTGGCCGAGGGCGACCGCATTGCCGCCGATGCGGTGCTGCTCAGCGGCAGCGAGGTGCAGGTGGACGAATCGCTGCTCACCGGCGAGGCGGTGCCGGTCAGCAAGGTGGCCGATGCCGCCGCGCTGCCCGCCACCGCCCGCCCCGGCGGCGACCAGCTGCCCTACCTGTACGCCGGCACGCTGCTGGTGAACGGCCACGGCATGGCCCGCGTCAGCGCTACTGGCGCCCGCAGCGAGATCGGGCGCATTGGCAGCGCACTGGCATCGCTGGACAACGAGCGCTCGCCGCTCAAAAAACAGACCGCCCGCCTGGTGCAGCTGCTGGCGCTGATCGCTTTTGGCGCCAGCCTGTTGCTGGTGCTGGCCTATGGCCTGCTGCGCGGCGACTGGTGGGGCGCGCTGCTGGCCGGCATTGCGCTGGCCATGGCGCTGCTGCCGCAGGAGTTCACCGTGGTGCTGACGGTGCTGCCCGCGCTGGGCGCCTGGCGCCTGTCGAAACAGAACGTGCTGACGCGGCGCCTGGCCGCCATCGAGACGCTGGGCGCCACCTCGGTGCTGTGTGTGGACAAGACCGGCACCCTGACCGAAAACCGCATGACCGTGGTGCAGCTCTATGTGCTGGACGGCCAGAGCGCCCAGGGCGAGCACCTGTTGATTGACGACGCCCTCACCCCCGAATTGCCGGAGACTTTTCACACGCTGGCGGAATACTCGATTCTGGCCAGCGTGGCCGAGCCGTTTGACCCGATGGAAAAAGCCTTTCACCGGCTCGGCCAGCACTTTCTGGCCGACACCGAACACCTGCACCGCGACTGGACGCTGATGCAGACCTACGGCCTGACGCCGGAGCTGCGCGCCATGTCGCACGTCTGGAAGGCGAGGGCGGGCGAAGCCCATGTGGTGGCCGCCAAAGGCGCGCCCGAGGCCATCATCGACCTGTGCCACCTGGACGCGCTCACCCAGAGCCGGATTGCGGCGGCGGTGGACGCCATGGCGGCGCAGGGCCTGCGCGTGCTGGGCGTGGCGCAGGCGCGCTTTGTCGGTGAGCAGTGGCCGGCCATCGAGCACGATTTCGAGTTTGAATTCATCGGCCTCTTGGGGCTGGCCGACCCGCTGCGCGCCGAAATCCCCGAGGCCGTGGCCCAGTGCCGCAGCGCCGGTATCCGCGTGGTGATGATCACCGGCGACTACCCGGCCACCGCCCGCGCCATTGCCGCGCAGGCGCAACTGGACGCCGGGGAGGTGCTGAGCGGCGACGTCATGGCGCTCATGAGTGACGCCGAGCTGCAAACCCGGCTGCAAACCGTCAACCTCTGCGCCCGCATTGCGCCCGAGCAAAAGCTGCGCATCGTGCAGGCGCTCAAGGCCAGCGGCGCCGTGGTGGCCATGACCGGCGACGGCGTCAACGATGCTCCGGCCTTGAAGGCGGCGCACGTCGGCGTGGCCATGGGCGGGCGCGGCACCGATGTGGCACGCGAGGCAGCGGCGCTGGTGCTGCTGGACGACAACTTTGCCTCCATCGTGCGCGCCGTGCGGCTGGGGCGGCGCATTTTTGACAACCTGCGCAAGTCCATGTCCTACATCCTGGCGGTGCATGTGCCGATTGCCGGTATGGCGCTGCTGCCGGTGCTCTTGGGCTGGCCGACCCTGCTGTTTCCGCTGCACATTGCGTTTCTGGAGCTGGTGATTGACCCGGCCTGCTCGATGGTGTTCGAGAACGAACCGTCCGAGGCCGACGTGATGCAGCGCCCGCCGCGCGATGCCAGCGCTCCGCTGTTTGCCGGGCGCACGCTGGCGCTGGCGCTGCTGCAGGGGCTGGGCGCGCTGGCGGTGGCGCTGGGCGCCTACCTGTGGAGCGCGAGCTGGCTGGCCGAGCCGGCCGCGCGCGCCTTCACCTTCAGCACGCTGGTGCTGGGCAATCTGGCGCTGATTCTGTCGAACCGTTCGCGCAGCGGCTCGCTGTGGGCCTCGCTGCGCGTGCCCAACCGCACGCTGTGGCTCGTGATCGGGCTCACGCTGGCGCTGCTCGGGCTGGCGCTGTACTGGCCCTGGCTGGCGCGCCTGTTCTTCTTTGCGCCGCTGCCGCTGCCCGCCTTGGGGGCGGCGCTGGCGCTGGGCGCCAGCAGTGTGCTCTGGCTGGAGGCGCTCAAACTGGGTCGGCGGCTGGCGTTGCGCTGCGCACCCGGCGCACCTTCTCCAGGCTGACCTTGACCTTGACCTTCTCCGGGTTCAGGGGCGTGTGAATGGCAAACTGCGGGTCGCGGGTGTCGCGGGACAGGTACTTGCTCAGCGGCATGCCCAGCGGGCTGATCAGGCTCGCCACCTGCGGCATGTTGGCGCGCGAACCCCGGGCAATCGCCACCGCCGTTTCACCGTTGACCAGCTGCACATAGGTGCCGGGCGGGTAAAAACCGAGCGCGGTGGCGATGGCCGAGCCGATGCGGGCGGTGTGGCCGTCCGGGTTGAGCAGCAGCGACTTGGTCGCCCCCAGCGGCGACAGGGCCTGGCGCGTCTGGCGTGCCGCCATCTTGGCGACAAAGCCGTCCACCGTGTGCAAGAGGCGCCGACTCTCCAGGTTGTGCGCGCTGCCCGTGGCCGCTTCCGGCTCATGGTGCCAGCGCACCAGGTCGAGCTGGTCTTCGTCTATCACGCCCAGCGTCTGCAAAATGGCCAGACTGGTTTGCGGGTGCGCCTGGATCAGCTGGCGTTGCGCCGCATACAGCGGCGAGCGTTGCCGGGCCAGGCTGTCCTGATCGCGTGCCATGCCGATGTTCATGCTCAGGGCGGCGCGCAACAGCGTCCTGCGCGTGGCCCCGGGCAGGTTCAGTTTGTGGGCGGTCAGCTCGCACACGGCGGCGCACAACAGCGCGTGGGTGGCGCAGTAGCCGAGTGCGCTGTCGGCCAGCGCCTGGAACAGGATGAACAGGCTTTCGTCGGCATCCTGCTGCAGCAGCTCCTGCGCTTTCTGCTCGACGCCCTCCAGCCGCGCCAGGGGGCTGCTGGCGGCGGCGCCCTGGTACAGCAGGCTGCGCAGAATCTCCTGCAGGTCGAGCCAGCCGCCCTGCACTTCGTGGCCGACGATGTAATCGTTTTCAGAGATGTTGCTGGGCAGGCGCACGCGGGCAATCGACTCGGCATCGGCGCCTTCGCGCAGCAGCTTCTGGATCAGGCGCTCCAGGCTCTTGTTCCAGGCTTTGGCGTCGATCTCGGTCATGCCGGCCTGGTGCGCATTGAGCATCTCCCGGTGCTGCTCGGACAGCAGGGTCTGCCCCTTGCGCAGCAGCAGGCGTCCGTCCGGCGCCCAGATGTCCACCGGCAGCGGTTGACCGAGTTCCAGCAGGGCGACGGGAATCGGTTCGTATTTCATCAGTCGGCCACGCTGACCGGCACACGCGGTGCCAGCGCACACATCAGCTCGTAGCCCACCGTACCGGCGGCGCGCGCCACTTCGTCAATCGACAACACCGCGCCATTGGCGGCACGGCCCCAGAGCGTGACCTCGCTGCCAAAACCGGCGCTGACCCCGGTGGCGGCCAGCGGCGTCAGATCCACCGCCAGCATGTCCATGCTGACGCGCCCGAGGGTGCGGGTGCGCACGCCGTTCACCAGCACCGGCGTGCCGGTCGGGCACAGGCGCGGGTAGCCGTCGGCATAACCGCAGGCCACCACGCCCACCCGCAGCGCCTGCTCGGCCACAAAGCTGGAGCCATAACCGATGCTGGCCCCCGTCAACAGGTCTTGTATTGCTATGATTTTTGTAGCAAGCGTCATGCCGGGCTGCAAGTCCCAGTGCTGCGCGCTGTGCTCGGGAAAGTCCGGCGCGCTGCCATAGGTGGCGATGCCGGGGCGCACCCAGTCGGAGGCGGCCACGGCGTCGGGCTGGCGCAGGGTGGCGGCGCTGTTGCACAGGCTGCGCTCGCCCGGCAGGTCACGCGTGACTTCGGTAAATACCGCCAGCTGCTCGGCCACGCCGCGCGCGCCGTCGGCGTCGCTGAAATGCGTCATCAGCGAGATCTCGTCCACCTGCGGCAGCGCGTTCAGGCGCGTCCAGGCGGCACGGAAGCGCTCCGGCGTGAAGCCGAGCCGGTTCATGCCGGCGTTCATTTTGAGAAAGACCCGGTGCGGCACATTGGTTTTGTGGGTGGCGAGCATGTCAATCTGCTCGTTGCAATGCACCGTGTGCCACAAGTCCAGCCGCGAGCACAGCTCCAGGTCGCGCAACTCGAACACGCCTTCGAGCAGCAGAATCGGGCCGCGCCAGCCCAGCGCCCGCACGCGCCGCGCTTCTTCCAGATCCAGCAGGGCAAAACCGTCGGCGCCGCGCAAACCCTCAAACACGCGCTCGATGCCGTGGCCGTAGGCGTCGGCCTTGACGACCGCCCAGACGCGGGCATCGGGTGCGGCACGGCGCGCACGCGCCAGGTTGTGGCGAAGGGCTTCGGGGTGGATCGTGGCGTGTATCGGGCGCGGCATGAGGTGGTGGACGTGAAGAAATAAAGCCCGGATTTTGACACTGTGGGGCGCATGCTATAACCCCGCCTGTTCGGAGACATAAAACAAAACCCCGTATCAGCTCCCCTGATGCGCGCTTAAAGACAATGAAACGCGGTTTCTTCACCATCATGTCAGCGCAGTTTTTCAGCTCGCTGGCCGACAACGCGCTGTTCGTCACAGCGGTTCAGTTACTGAGAAGCAGCCAGGCCCCGGAGTGGCAACAAGCGGCGCTGGTGCCGATGTTTGCCCTGTTTTACGTGGTGTTGGCGCCTTTTGTCGGCGCCTTTGCCGATTCGATGCCCAAAGGCCGGGTCATGTTGCTGAGCAACTTCATCAAGGTGGTGGGTTGCCTGTTCATGCTGTTTGGCACGCACCCGCTGATGGCTTATGCCATTGTCGGCCTCGGTGCGGCGGCCTATTCACCGGCCAAATACGGCATCCTGACCGAATTGCTGCCGGCTTCGCAGCTGGTCAAGGCCAATGGCTGGATCGAGGGTCTGACCATTGCCTCCATCATTCTGGGCGTTTTGCTCGGCGGCCAGCTGGTCGGGCCGCTGCTGTCGCCGCTGCTGCTGTCGTTCAACTTCCCGCTGCTCGACACCGGCGTGGACAGCCCGTCCAAGGCCGCCATCAGCGTGCTGATCCTGGTGTATTTCCTGGCCGCCTGGTTCAACACCCATATTCCGCACAGCGGGGTCGAAATGCGGCCCATGCCCAAGCGGCTCAGCACCTTGCTGCCGGATTTCTGGCGCTGCAACGCCCGTTTGTGGCGCGACAAGCTGGGCCAGATTTCGCTCGCCGCGACCACGCTGATCTGGGGCGTGGCGGGTAATTTGCGCTTCATCGTGCTGGCCTGGGCAGCGGCGGCACTCGGTTACAGCGTGACGCAGGCCTCGGCGCTGCAGGGCGTGGTGGCGATTGGCATGGCGGTGGGCGCGGTGGTGGCTTCGCTGCGCATGCGGCTCGAAGACGGGCCGCGTGTCATCACGCTGGGCATCTGCATGGGCTTGCTGATCATTTTGCTGATCTTCATCACCAACGTCTGGGTGGCGGCGCCCTTTCTGATTCTGCTGGGCGCGCTGGGCGGTTTTCTGGTGGTGCCGATGAACGCCTTGCTGCAGCACCGGGGCCACAACCTGATGGGCGCCGGGCGCAGCATTGCGGTGCAAAACTTCAATGAGCAGGCCTGCATTCTGGGCCTGGGCCTGGCCTACAGCCTGTCGACCGGACTCGGGTTGCCGACTTTTACCGCCATCACCGCCTTCGGCGTGGTGGTGGCCGGTTTCATGCTGCTGATCCGGCGCTGGCATGCGGGCAATTGTGTGCACCACCGGGCCGAGGTCGAGCACCTGCTGGCGATTGCCCGCAACGACAACATTCACAACTGATGGGGCGGTTTTCCAGTCAGGCGCTGGCGGCGGCCGCGCTGGTGCTCAATGCCTTTGTCTGGGGCGTGTCGTGGTGGCCGTTTCGCGCGCTGCAAAACCACGGCCTGCACCCGCTGTGGGCCACCACCCTGATCTTCGCCTTCTCCCTGGTCTGCCTGCTGGCGGTGAAGCCGGGCGCCTGGCGCGGCCTGCTGCAGCACCCGGCGCTGTGGTGGCTGGTGCTGGCCTCGGGCTTGACCAATGTCGGCTTCAACTGGGCGGTGACGGTGGGCGACGTGGTGCGCGCCGTGCTGCTGTTTTACCTGATGCCGGCCTGGGTCGTGCTGCTGGCCTGGCCGCTGCTGGGCGAGAAGCCGACGGCAGGCTCGCTGCTGCGGCTGGCGCTGGCGCTGACCGGCGTGGTGATTGTGCTCAAGACCCCGGCCTCGCCCTGGCCGGTGCCCGAGAGCCTGGCGGACTGGCTGGCGCTGATGGGCGGCTTTTGCTTTGCCCTGACCAACATCCTGCTGCGCAAGCTCAATCACACCCCGGGCGACTCCCGCATGCTGGCCATGTTTGGCGGCGGCACGCTGATGGCGCTGATGACCGCCGTACTGGGCATGGGCCTGGGCGTGGTTAACGCCCCGCCCGCACCGGGGCTGGCCTGGCTGGGGCTGGCGCTGTGCCTGAGTCTGGCCTTTCTGGCCGGTAATCTGGCGCTGCAATACGGCGCGGCGCATTTGCGCGCCAGCGCCACCTCGCTCATCATGCTGTCCGAGGTGGTGTTTGCCAGCGTGTCGGCGGTGCTGCTGGGCACGGGCGAGCTGTCGGCGCGCACCCTGCTGGGCGGCGGCCTGATTCTGCTGGCCTCGCTCTTGTCGGTGCTGCCGCTGGGCCCGCGCCCGGCGGCGCCGGAAGTGCCCGCCGCTTAACGCGCCACGCTGCGCAGGCGGGCGGCGGCTTCGCGCAGGCAGTCGGCGGTGCTGTCCCAGCCGATGCAGGCATCGGTGATGGAGACGCCGTAGCGCAGGTCTTGCGGCTGGCCCAGTTTCTGGTTGCCCTCGAACAGGTTGGATTCGAGCATCACGCCCTTGATGCTGCGGTTGCCGTCGGCAATCTGGTGCACCACGTCTTTGAGCACCAGCGGCTGCAGCGCGTGGTTTTTGCGCGAGTTGGCGTGGCTGCAATCGACCACGATGTTGACCGGCAGCTTGGCTGCGCGCAGGGCCGCTTCGGCTTGCGCCACCGCCACCGAGTCGTAATTGGGTTGTGCCCCGCCGCGCAGGATCAGGTGGCCAAAGGCGTTGCCCCGGGTTTGCGTGACGGCCACCTGGCCCTCGCCGTTGATGCCCAGAAAGGCGTGCGGCTGGGCCGCCGACAGCATGGCGTTGAGCGCCACTTCCAGGTCGCCATCGGTGCCGTTCTTGAAGCCGACCGGGCTGGACAGGCCGCTGGCCATTTCGCGGTGCGTCTGGCTCTCGGTGGTGCGCGCGCCAATCGCGCTCCAGGCAATCAGGTCGCCCAGGTACTGCGGGGTGATCGGGTCCAGCGCCTCGGTGCCGCAGGGCAGGCCGAGGTCGTTCAGCTCAATCAGCAGGCGCCGGGCGATGCGCAGGCCTTCTTCGATGTGGAACGAGTCGTCCATGCGCGGGTCGTTGATCAGGCCTTTCCAGCCGACGGTGGTGCGCGGCTTCTCGAAATAGACCCGCATCACGATGAACAGCTGGTCGCTCACCTCGGCCGCCAGCGCTTTGAGGCGCTGCGCGTAGTCGATGGCGGCGACCGGGTCGTGCACCGAGCAGGGCCCGACCACCACCAGCAGGCGCGGGTCGCGCCCGCTCAGGATCTCGGCCAGCGTGGCGCGCGCGGCGCTGACGGTCTGGATCGCCTGGGCGCTGGCCGGAATCTCGGCGTGCAGCTGGGCCGGCGGCAGCAGCGTGTCTTGCGACACGATGTTCAGGTTCTCAAGAGCAGAGGGAAAAGTCATGGCAAAGCCCCGTTCGCAGGAAATTTATAACAAATACGCCGCCAGCCCTTATGGCATCAGCGCAGGCAGCTATGAATTTTATAGTGACTGGGGCAGCGCCGCGTCGAGCAGCTCAATCCAGTGCCGCACCGGCGTGGCGGTGCCGCTTTGCAGGTGCGTGATGCAGCCGATGTTGGCCGAGGCCAGCACGTCCGGCGGGGTGGCGCCAAAGGTGGTGGCAAGGTTCTTCAGCTTGCGGTCGCGCAGCGGGGTGGCCAGTTCGGGGTTGAGCACCGAGTAGGTGCCGGCCGAGCCGCAGCACAGATGCGCCTCGCAGCCCGTGACCTTGACGTTGAAGCCCAGCACCGTCATGTAGCGCTCGACGCCGCCGCGCAGCTTTTGCCCGTGTTGCAGCGTGCAGGGCGGGTGAAAGGCGATGCGGCTGGCGCTGGCCTGCACGCGCCCGGCCAGCTTGCCGCTCAGTTCCGGCAGCCACTCGCTCACGTCGCGCGTCAGGGCGCTGATGCGCGCCGCCTTGGCGGCGTAGGCCGGGTCATCGTGCAGGATATGCCCGTACTCCTTGACCGTGACGCCGCAGCCCGAGGCGTTCATCACAATCGCTTCGACCCCGCTGCCGCCGGGCTCGCCCTGCACGTAGGGCCACCAGGCGTCAATGTTGGCGCGCATCTCGGCTTTGCCGCCCTCCTGGTCGTTCAGGTGGAACTTGACGGCGCCGCAGCAGCCCGCCTTGGGCGCGATCACGGTCTGGATGCCGACCGCGTCGAACACGCGGGCGGTGGCGCGGTTGATGTTGGGCATCATGGCCGGTTGGGCGCAGCCGGCCAGCATCAGCACCTGGCGCGCATGGGTGCGCGTGGGCCAGGCGCCGGCTGCCTGTTTGGCGGGCACCTTGTTTTGCAGCGCGGCGGGCAGCAGCGGGCGCAGCAGCTGGCCCAGTTGCATGGCCGGGCCAAACAGCGGCGAGGGCAGGCCTTCTTTCAGCGCCCAGCGCAGCGCCCGTTCGCCCAGCGGGCGCGGCACCTGGGCATCGACCAGTTTGCGGCCAATGTCGAGCAGATGGCCGTAGTCCACGCCCGAGGGGCAGGTGGTTTCGCAGTTGCGACAAGTCAGGCAGCGGTCCAGGTGCAGCTGGGTTTTGCGCGTCGGCGTGTGCCCCTCCAGCACCTGTTTCATCAGGTAGATGCGGCCACGCGGCCCGTCCAGCTCGTCGCCCAGCAACTGGTAGGTGGGGCAGGTGGCGGTGCAAAAACCGCAGTGCACGCATTTGCGCAGAATGGCCTCGGCGGCGATGCCGTCGGCGGTGCCTTGGTATTCGGGGGCGAGGGTGGTTTGCATGGGGCTTAAAACTCGGGGTAAAGGCGGCCACGGTTGAAGATGTGGGCCGGGTCAAACTCGGCTTTGAGCCGCTGGTGAATCTGCTGCAAGACCGGGGTCAATGGGGTGAATCGGCCGCTGGCCCCCGTTCCATCTGCCTTACTAGCTATGAAAATAGTAGCGCTGCCGCCAGCGCTGGCGGCTGCCTGGCGCAGCGTGGCTTGCGCCGACAGCGGCGCCCAGAGCCAGCGCTGGCCGCCGTGCCATTCGATCAACTGGGCGTAAGGCAGATCCAGTGCCGGGGCGGTTTGCGGCAGGCTCAGGCGCCACAGGCACAGTTCCGGCGCCGGGGCCTTGAAGAAGGGCAGGCGCAGGTCGCGGCAGGCTTGCCAGTCGGGCCCGGCCACGGCCTTGTCCAGGCGGGTGCCGGGCACGTCCTGCGTCATCTTGCGGCAGGCGGCTTCAACCGCCGCCACGGCGCCGCGCAGGCGCACAAACAGCAGTTCCGGGTTGCCGGGTGCCGTGCTGTCGTGTACCCAGCAGCTGGCGTTGAGCGGCAGCGGTTGCCCGCCCCAGCGGTGCAACTGGGCCAGGGCGCGGGCCTGGTCGAGTTCAAACACCAGTGTGGCTTCGGCCGGTGCCAGCGGCAGCACCTTGAGCGAGAGTTCGGTCAGCACGCCCAGCGTGCCCAGGGCGCCCACCATCAGGCGCGACACGTCGTAGCCGGCCACGTTTTTGATCACCTGGCCGCCAAAAATCAGCCGCTCGCCCTGGCCGTTGAGCAGGGTGGCGCCGAGCACAAAGTCGCGCACCGCGCCGACACTGGCGCGCGCCGGGCCGCTCAAACCGGCCGCCACCATGCCGCCCACGGTGGCGCTGGGGGCAAAGTGCGGCGGCTCAAACGCCAGGCATTGGCCCTGTGCCGCCAGCGTGGCTTCCAGCTCGGCCAGCGGCGTACCGGCGCGGGCGGTGACCACCAGCTCGCTCGGCTCGTAGCTGGTGATGCCGCGCAGGGCCGTCATGTCCAGCAGCTCGCCTTGCAGCGACTCGCCGTAAAAGTCTTTCGAGCCGCCGCCGCGAATGCGCAGCGGGGTGCGGTCGGCCGTGGCGGCTTGAATGCGGTCGGTGAGGTGGCGAAGCGTTGAGTCCATGAGGGGCATGCGTAGTGGTGCGCCAAATGGTAAGCGGGTGCGGGCTGCGCTGGTGTGAATTTTTTGCAAGGCAGGGCTGCAAAAAATTGCGCTTGCCTGGGGCGCTGGTTACACTGAAAAAACAGGGGAGATAACCAGTTGACGCGCATGCCCGGCGTGGCGGCTTTGATCGTTGGATGATTGGTATGAAGATTTTGTTGGTGGACGATGCCCGTTCGGTGGTACAGGTGATGACCGCGCGCCTGAGCAGTTATGGTTATGACGTGGTGTATGCCGAGAACGGCCAGCGTGCCATTGAGGTGTTTCAGGAGTCCTCCCCCGATCTGGTGTTGATGGACATCGAGATGCCGGTGATGAACGGGTTTGAGGCCACCAACGGCATCCGGGCCGCCGAGGCCCAGCAGCAATGGGCCTGGACGCCGATCATCTTTCTGACTTCCTCCGACACGGTGCAGAACCTGGTGACGGCCATTGAAGCCGGGGGTGATGACTTCATGTCCAAGTTCGTGCCGGAACCGGTGCTGCGCGCCAAGATGCTGGCCATGAGCCGCATTGCAACGCTGCGCCAGAGTTTGTCGGTGGCGAACCGGAAGCTGCAAGACCTGGCCAACCAGGACGGTTTGACCGGCCTGTGCAACCGCCGCAGCATGGACAGCCGGGTGGACGCGGGCTGGGCGCAAGCACAGGCGTCGGGCGGCCCCTTGGGCCTGCTGATGATCGATATCGATAATTTCAAAAAGTACAACGACCACTACGGTCACCAAGTCGGGGATGACTGCCTGCGCCAGGTGGCGCAAGCCCTGGAGGGCGCCGCCCAGGCCGCCAATACGGCGGGCTGGACCGGTGGCGCGTTTGCCGCGCGCTACGGCGGCGAGGAGTTTGCGCTGGTCATGCCGCAACTCGCGCCTGCCGCCTTCGAGACGGTGGCGGCCGCCCTCGTCAACGCGGTGCGGGCGCTGGCGATCCCGCATGACAACAACATGGACTGGGGCATCGTCACGATTTCGGTCGGCGGGGTGTGCCTGAATCAGGTTGCTGGTGCGACGGTGGCGGCGCTGTTCCGCGAAGCCGATGCCCGGCTCTACCGCGCCAAGGCGCAGGGGCGCAACGGGGCAGTGCTGGGCGATGGGGTGAGGGTTTGAGCCTGTTTTGGCCGCTAGCCCTCGTATCGTATGTGTTTGCTGCTATTGAATTCATAGCATTTCCGTCTGGACTGGCGGCACTGGAATAGCCCTGTAAAAAAGCCCACCCGGGCCAGTGGCGCGGGTGGGCTTGCGGGCGAAGCGCTGCTTAGCGGTTGTAAGCGGTTTCGCCGTGCGAGCGGATGTCCAGACCTTCGCGCTCTTCTTCTTCGCTGACGCGCAGGCCGATCGTCAGATCCACCAGCTTGTAGGCCAGGAAGGAGACCACACCGGACCAGACCACGGTGGTCAGCACGGCTTTGGCCTGAATCCACACCTGGGACGCGATCGAGTAGTCGGCGCTGGTCACCATGCTGGCAGTCACCCAGTCAGCGACAAAGCCAGGGCCACCCAGGGCGGGCGCGTTGAACACACCGGTCAGCAGGGCACCAACGATGCCGCCAATACCGTGGACGCCAAACACATCGAGTGCGTCATCAGCGCCGAGCAGCTTCTTCAGGCCGTTGACACCCCACAGGCAGGCAAAGCTGGCGATGGCACCAATCACCAGGGCACCGCCGATACCGACGTTGCCAGCCGCTGGCGTGATCGCCACCAGGCCAGCGACGGCACCGGAGGCGGCACCCAGCATGGAGGCTTTGCCGCGCATCAGCGCTTCACCCAGGCACCAGGCCAGCACCGCAGCGGCGGTGGCACCAAAGGTGTTGATGAAGGCCAGACCGGCAAAACCGTTGGCTTCCAGCGCCGAGCCGGCGTTGAAGCCGAACCAGCCGACCCACAGCAGGGACGCACCGATCATGGTCATGGTCAGGCTGTGCGGGGCCATGGCTTCCTTGCCGTAACCGATCCGCTTGCCGACCATGAAGGCGCCGACCAGACCCGCCACAGCGGCGTTGATGTGAACCACGGTACCGCCGGCAAAGTCCAGCGCGCCGGATTGCCAGACATAACCGGCTTTGGCCGTTTCAGTTGCCACGTCAGCCACGGTTTTGAAGGCGTCAGGGCCGGTCCAGAACCAGACCATGTGGGCAATCGGCGCGTAACTGAAGGTGAACCACAGCACCATGAACATCAGCACGGCGGAGAACTTCATGCGTTCGGCAAAGGCGCCGACGATCAGGGCACCGGTGATACCGGCGAAGGTGGCCTGGAAGGCGGCAAACACGATCTCGGGAATCACCACGCCCTTGCTGAAGGTGGCCGCGTTGGCAAAGGTGCCCGCCGCGTTGTCCCAGATGCCCTTCATGAACAGCCGGTCAAAGCCGCCGATGAAGGCGTTGCCCTCGGTGAACGCGAGGCTGTAGCCATATATGAACCACAGCACCACGATCAGCGAGAACGTGACCATCACCTGCATCAGCACCGACAGCATGTTCTTGGAGCGCACCAGGCCGCCGTAGAACAGCGCCAGGCCAGGCACCGTCATCAGGATCACCAACAGGGTGGAGACCATCATCCAGGCGGTGTCGCCCTTGTTGGGCACCAGCACCGGTTCAGAAGCCGCTTGCGCTGGCGCAGCAGCGGTGACGGCAACAGCGGCGGCGGGCGCCGCCGCCGCTGCGCTGGCTTGCGCAGGCTTGGCTTCGGCGGAGGCCGCGACCTCAGGGGCGGCAGCCGGGGCTTGCGCCAGCGCGGCACCGCCTGCGAACAGACTCAAACCCAGCGTCAGAGAGAGCAGTAGTTTTTTCATGATGGTTGTTCCCGTGTCAATGAACCAAGGGTGGTTACAGCGCTTCGCGGCCGGTTTCGCCGGTGCGGATGCGAACGACTTGTTCGAGGTTGTAAACAAAAATCTTGCCGTCGCCGATTTTGCCGGTGCGCGCGGCGCCCTCAATGGCTTCGATCACCTGGTCGACCAGCTCGTCGGCAATGGCGGCTTCGATCTTGACCTTGGGCAAAAAATCGACCACGTATTCGGCACCTCGGTACAGCTCGGTATGGCCTTTTTGACGGCCAAAGCCTTTGACTTCGGTCACGGTGATGCCCTGCACGCCGATGGTGGAGAGTGCTTCACGCACTTCGTCGAGCTTGAAGGGTTTGATGATGGCGGTAACGAGTTTCATGATGTTTCCTCTGAAAGATGGGTGGGTCAGAAGCTGTATTTCAAGCCGACCACGACGGCGCTGTCGCCCAGAAACTTGGCTTTGCTGTCGGTGTAGAACACTTTGTCGGCGTTGGTGCCCATGGCCGCGAGGGAGGCGCTCAGGCCGTTGCCGAAGTCTTTGCCCAGTGTGAGCGCGTAGTCGGTGTAGTCTCCGGCGCTATTGCTCACATTGGGAATGGTTTGGCGTCCGGCGTGGGGCGTGAGCGAGAAACCGTTGCCCAGGTCAAACGTGGCGGCCACTTCCAGGTAAGCGCTGCCGGAACTGTTGGCATTGGCGACGAAATTGCCGGTGCTCTGGCTGTACTTGGCCGTGACCGGGCCATAGCTCAGGGCGCCATAGACTTCGGTGGTGTTGGCGTTGACTGCAGCGGTGTTGCCGGGGTACTGATAGGTGATCACGCCCAGGTCAAAGCCGAGGTCTTTGGTGATGGCGCCTTTGTAGCCGCCGAACAGGTCAACTTCCAGCGCGCCGTCCGTGGCACCAGAGTAGTCGCGAATCCAGCTGACGTTGGAGCCCCAGACGCCCGCATAAAACCCGCTCTTGTGCGCAAAGTCCACACCGGCTTGCAGCGCCGGGTTGGTCGAGGTTTGGGCAATGCCCCGGAAGCGGTAGTCCGACACCGCACCGACGTTGTAGGCCAGGGTGTAGTCCGGCTCAGGCGCTTTGGTTTGGGCCATGGCGGCGGTGCCAGCCAGCAGGGTGCCGAGAACGAGTGCGGATGTTGTTTTGAATTTCATGCAGTGCTCCAGGAGAGTTGAGGGATGACAGTTTTAAGCACAGACCATGCCAGTCATGCTGCTGCGCCTTGCGACGTTCCTGTGCATGGGTACTCAAGGCTTGCGCTAAGATGGCTGTATAAAAATACAGTCGGCACCGGGTTGGTGCAGGCGACCCGGGTGCCGATTCTTTTATGCACCCTTTTGGAGAGGAATTCCCATGAGTCTGTCTTTGGTGCAAAGTCGAGCCCTGCTGGGGCTGGAGGCCGCCGCCGTCACGGTCGAGGTGCATCTGGCCAACGGCTTGCCCAGTTTCACGCTGGTGGGGCTGGCCGATGTCGAGGTCAAAGAGGCACGCGAGCGGGTGCGCTGCGCCATCCAGAACTCGGGGCTCGAATTCCCGCACAACAAACGCATCACCGTCAACCTGGCCCCGGCTGACCTGCCCAAAGACTCGGGCCGCTTTGACCTGCCGATTGCGCTGGGCATTCTGGCCGCCAGCGGGCAGATTGACGCCAGCCTGCTGGCAGGCCATGAGTTTGCCGGGGAGCTGTCGCTCTCGGGCGAGTTGCGCCCGGTGCGCGGCGCGCTGGCCATGAGCCTGGCGCTGCACGCGGGCCGGGTGGTGACGCAACTGGTGCTGCCGCCTGACAGTGCCGAAGAAGCCGCGCTGGTGCCCGGTGCCCAGGTGTACCGGGCGCGCCATCTGCTCGACGTGGTACAGCATTTTCTGCCGCAAGCCGCCGATGCAGCGCCGCCGGAGCCCGCGCCGGGCTGGTCACGCGTGATCCCGGCACCGCAAAACAGCACCGTGCATTACCCCGATCTGGCCGATGTCAAAGGCCAGCTGGGCGCAAAACGGGCGCTGGAGATTGCCGCAGCGGGCGGTCACAGCCTGTTGCTGATGGGGCCGCCGGGCTCGGGCAAGTCGATGCTGGCGCAACGCTTTGCCGGGCTGCTGCCCGCCATGACAGGCGAGGAGGCGCTGCAAAGTGCGGCCGTGGCCAGCCTGGGCGGGCGCTTTTCGCTGGCGCGCTGGGCACAACGCCCGACCTGCAGCCCGCACCACACCGCCAGCGCCGTCGCCTTGGTCGGTGGCGGCTCACCGCCACGCCCCGGTGAAATCTCGCTGGCGCACCACGGCGTTTTATTTTTGGATGAGTTGCCGGAATTTCCGCGTGCCGCGCTGGAGGCGCTGCGCGAGCCGCTGGAGTCGGGCAGCATCACCATTTCGCGCGCGGCGCGGCGCGCCGAATTTCCGGCCCGCTTCCAGCTGATTGGCGCCATGAACCCCTGCCCGTGTGGTTATCTGGGCTCGGCCCAAAAGGCCTGTCGCTGTACGCCCGACCAGGTGTCGCGCTACCAGGGCAAGCTGAGCGGCCCGCTGCTGGATCGCATTGATTTGCATGTGGAAGTGCCCGCCTTGCCCTCAGGCGATTTGATCCACAGCGCACCGGGCGAGTCCACCGCCGTGATCCGGGCCCGCTGTACCGCCGCCCGTGATTACGCCCTGGCGCGCCAGGGCAAATCGAACCAGGCGCTGCAAGGCCAGGAGATCGATCTCCATGTCGGGCTGGACGAGGCGGCGGTCAAATTCTTGAATATCGCCGCCACCCGCCTGGGCTGGTCGGCGCGCAGCACGCACCGCGCCCTGAAGGTGGCGCGCACCATCGCCGATCTGGCCGCCTCCCCGACGACCCAAGTGGCGCATGTGGCCGAGGCCATGCAGTACCGGCGCGCCTTGCGGGCTTAGGCCATGGCCTCGCGTTTCATCAGCAGTGCCACCAGGCGTGGCACATCAATCGCCTGAATCAGCAGGTGGCCGTCGTTGGCCTTGATGAACTGTTTCACCAGCGCGCCATCGCCATGCCCGGCAAAGGGACTGGGCATCATCTGGGCGGGCGTGAACGCCGGGACGCCGTGCAGCGCCCCGACCAGCAAGCCAAACAGATGTGCCTCATGGCGCATCAGGATCACCTGGCTGCTCTTGTCGATCACGGCGGGGCGGCCGCTGAGGAGGTAGGCCAGGTCATACACCCAGACCGAACCTTGCTGGTCGGCTGCGCCCTGCAAGCCCAGCAGGCCGATGCGTGCCTGGCGCTCAGTGCCTGTGACCGGTGAAATGCTGCTGGCGGGGAGCGCCTCCAGCACATGCTCGGCGGCCAGGGCGAACAGGGTGCCATCCAGAAAGAAGGTGGCAAATTCACGGCTGTCACGGCTGCCGTGATCGGGTTGCAGCACCGTGTGGCGCTGCTTGTTGGTGCCCAAGCTTTCGCGCACTTCGCCGAAAGAGTCGAACACCACGGCCAGCACATCCTCGCGGTAGCCATCCGAGACCTTGAATTCCCGGTAGCCACTGGAGGTGCTGCAGCCCATGATGGCGTAGTGCCCGTCATGGATCACGATGCGCGAGGCGCTGCTGCCATTGGGCAGCGCCAGCAGGCTGTGCTCCAGCGCCAGCGTGCTGCCCACCGGGCGCCGGGGGTCGGTGCTGGCAATGATGCCGCCCTGGCGATCCACAAACAAGGCGCTTCTGCCGGCCTTGTTCCCCAGCGCTCCCCGCAGCATGGCGGAAAACTCCGGCGTGGCATCG
>OFRD01000332.1_pt1 | contig 18539 bp, 15 predicted proteins | sample 1543041 | NCBI WGS metagenome assembly OFRD01 (sample SAMN07774234, study PRJEB24372) | wastewater metagenome | isolation source: Exp Tend CN 100WW | collected 2016-02
CCATTCTCGCTGCTGTCGCTGAGATGGAAAGCGCGCGGCGTAGTGAGCGGATGCGCGACTACCACCAGTCGAAGCGTCGAACTGGTGAAGTGTCCGGTGAGTCCTACGGTCAACGACCGGCCGCTGTGTCTGCTGCTACGTCCACGCTGCTGCTCGATGCGCGCGGGTCGCGCGAGGCGAAGAAGATCAGCCGGTCGAACTCGAAGTAATGCAGGCCCTCATGGCCCGGCGCGGGCGTGCAGTCGTAATCGGTGCCCGGCTGCCAGCCGGCCTTCTGGAACTCGCCGCGCCGCTGCGCGTCGGCCAGATCGACGCGCAGGGCGTCGAGCTCGGATTTCAGCTTCTGGGCATCGGAGAGCTTGTTCTTCTCCGCACTCCAGCGTGCAGTCAGCGCCGCGGACTTCTCTTCGAGCTCGACCAGCTCCTTCTGGAGCGTCTCAAGACGCGACTTCGAGCCGAGATCGCTTTCCTTCTTGAGAGCCTCCTGCTCGATCTTGAGCCGGATGATCTCGCGATCCAGAGAATCCAGCTCCTCGGGCTTGGAATCGACCTGCATCTTCAGCCGCGCTGCGGCTTCGTCCATCAGGTCGATCGCCTTGTCGGGCAGGAAACGGTCGGTGATGTAGCGGTTTGACAATGTCGTCGCCGCCACCAGCGCGGAATCAGTGATCCGCACGCCGTGGTGCTGCTCGTATTTGTCCTTCAATCCGCGCAGGATCGAGATCGTATCCTCGACCGAAGGCTCGCTAACAAAGATCGGCTGGAAGCGGCGGGCCAGCGCCGGATCTTTCTCGACATGCTTGCGGTACTCGTCGAGCGTGGTGGCACCGATGCAGTGCAACTCGCCGCGCGCCAGCGCAGGCTTGAGCAGGTTGGAGGCGTCCATCGCGCCGTTGGTCTTGCCGGCGCCGATCAACATGTGCATCTCGTCGATGAACAGGATGAAGGTGCCCTCGCTCCCGGTTACCTCCTGGAGCACGGCTTTCAGCCGTTCCTCGAACTCACCGCGGTATTTCGCCCCGGCAATCAGCGCGCCGAGGTCGAGCGACAGCAGCTTCTTGTCCTTCAGGCTCTCGGGAACATCGCCGTTGACGATGCGTAGCGCGAGCCCTTCGGCGATGGCGGTCTTGCCGACACCGGGCTCGCCGATCAGGACGGGATTGTTCTTGGTGCGGCGTGACAGCACCTGGATGGTGCGGCGGATTTCCTCGTCGCGGCCGATCACCGGGTCGAGCTTGCCGTCGCGCGCAGCCTGCGTGAGGTCGCGGGCATATTTCTTCAGCGCATCATAGGCGTTCTCGGCCGTCGCGCTGTCTGCGGTGCGACCCTTGCGCAACGCTTCAATCGCCGCATTCAGGTTCTGTGCGTTAACTCCACCCTTGGCCAGCAACTGGCCGGCCTCGCTGTTCCTGTCTATGGCAAGGCCGAGCAGAAGACGCTCGACCGTGACAAAGCTGTCTCCGGCCTTCTCGGCTGCCTTTTCAGCGGCGTCGAAGGCTCGCGCGAGTTCGGGTGCAAGATAAACCTGCCCGGCACCGTCGCCGGAAACCTTCGCCACCTTGTTCAGGGCATCCTCGGTCGCCTTCAGGATTGCACGGGAATTGCCGCCGGCGCGGTCGATCAGACCGCCGGCAAGGCCTTCGCTGTCATCAAGCAGGACCTTCAGCAGATGCAGGGTTGAAAACTGCTGGTGCCCCTCGCGCATCGCCAGCGACTGCGCGGATTGGATGAAGCCGCGGGAGCGCTCGGTATATTGTTCAATATTCATCGTCGTCTTCCCTCGGCCTGCCGCTCCGACCCCGACGTACGATCACCAAAAAAGAGCGTACCACTCTTGCGCTCGATCGCGGTCAAGGTATTGGGTCCACGAGTCGCCAACCGCACGCCATTAAGCGAATGATCCGCATACGGGATAGTCGTCGGGTTTCCGCGAGCTCGCACTGACGTTTGTCAACTCGCCAAGCGGCTTTCATCGCCTGCGTTGACGCATGCTACGACAGAGAACGTTCAATGTCGTCGCCTTTGAGCGCGCACTCCGTCCACCGGCACAAGTCAATAGAGAGACCTTCCGCATTGGGGCAGCACGCATTTTGAAGCAACGCAAAAGCGTATCGCCGATCTTTCTGGGCGGCATCGCTCGAGAATTCGCGCGCGATATTGCGTCGTGATTGGCTCATGCGGTGCGGCGTGCTGAAGTTGACGGTTGTCATGGCGCTCATTGCGTCGTGGTGTCATGAGAGTGGTATGAGGCCTTCGAAATCGACCGGCTGTTCTGCGCGCAACGGTCATTACAGGAGTTCGAGCCATGGCGAAATCATCCATCACGGACGCAGGGGTCAGACTTCGCATCAACGGCTCCGAGCATCTGCTGCAGATCGAGCCGCGGGTCACGCTGTTGGATGCGTTGCGTGAATATACGCACCTCTATGGTACCAAGAAAGGATGCGATCAGGGCCAGTGCGGCGCCTGCACGGTTCACGTCGATGGACGGCGCGTCCTCGCTTGCCTGACGCTTGCGTCCCAGGTCGAAGGGCTGGCGATTACCACAATCGAGGGTTTGGCGGTCAACGGCAGCCTGCACCCGGTGCAGGAAGCGTTCATCCGCCACGATGCCTTCCAGTGCGGATACTGCACGCCCGGTCAGATCATGTCGGCTGTCGCCTGTATTAACGAAGGCCGAACCGTCTCGGACACGAGCATCCGCGAATATATGTCCGGCAATCTGTGCCGTTGTGGCGCCTATCCGCACATTGTCGCAGCTGTGCGCGATGCGGCGCAGGCGATCGATTCTGCAGAGGGGCGAGGACGATGAACAATTTCGAATATGTTCGGGCCACCGCTATTCCCGACGCGCTGAGGGCCGTTGCCGATCAGGCTGGCTCCCGCTTCCTCGCTGGCGGTACCACCATGGTCGACCTCATGAAATGCGGGGTGGAGGTTCCTGCTGCGCTCATCGACATTACGCGCTTGCCGGGCCTCGATACCATCGAGGCTGGTCCGGCGCGCGTGCGGATTGGCGCTCTCTCAAGAATGAGCGATGTCGCCGATCATCCGATAATCCGGAAGGAGTTTCCGGTTTTGTCGGAATCGCTGTGGCGCGGCGCCTCGGCCCAACTGCGCAACATGGCCACGATCGGTGGCAATCTCATGCAGCGGACACGCTGCAGCTATTTCCGGGAGCCGGCGGTCTATGGCGCCTGCAACAAACGCGATCCCGGTTCGGGCTGCGCTGCACTCGAGGGCGTCAACCGCGGGCATGCGGTCTTGGGCACGAGTCCAAGCTGCATCGCTACCAACCCCGGCGACTTTGCAGTTGCTCTCGTTGCCTTCGACGCCGCTGTTTACGTCGAGAATGGCAAGCCACAACGTCCCGTTCCGATCGATGACTTCTTCCTCTTGCCCGGCGACACGCCCGATGTTGAGCACCCGCTCACGTCCGGTGAGTTGATCGTCGCGGTCGAGATTCCGACCTCCGCCGCGCTGCGCCGCTCGCATTACCTCAAGGTGCGCGACCGCGAGTCGTACGAGTTTGCGGCCGCAAGCGCCGCTGTCGGCCTGGAACTCGAAGCGGACGGTCGCACCGTCCGTGACGTCAGGATCGCGCTCGGCGGTATCGCCACGAAGCCGTGGCGGGCTCGTGCCGTCGAAGCGGCGCTTGTCGGACGTACTTTCGACGAAGCGACTGTGCGGGCCGCAAGTCGCCTGGCCACCGAGGGTGCCGTCGACCATGGCGAAAGCCGCTTCAAGATCGAATTGGCTCCCCGCGTCGTCGCGCGTGCGCTACTGACCGTTGGAGGGATCGCCTGATGGCTGTCAACGAGTCTGAATCGCTGAAGAGCAACGGAACGTTTCTCGGACGTCGCATCGCGCGGGTTGATGGCGTCGCGAAAGTTACCGGGCAAGCCGACTACGCTCTCGAACACAATCTGGCAGGCGTTGTCCATGCTGTGATTGTCGAGAGCACCGTGCCGTCGGGGCGCATCGGGAAGATCGATCTTGCCGTGGCCCGGACGATGCCGGGTGTGCTGCGGATCTTGACCCATGCCGATGCCCTGCCGCTCAAGAGCTGTCCCATGGTTCCAGCAGGTAGCGTCATGGAGAGCTTCTTGCCGCTCCAGGACGCTCGCATCCGGTACAACGGTCAACCCATTGCCCTCGTGGTCGCCGATAGCTTCGAACATGCGACGGAGGCTGCGGGCCGCGTGCGGATCGACTACGAGACCGAACTGGCCGTCGCCGACATCGATGATCCAGCGGCTACATCGATCGACGTCCCCGGGGCGCCGTCGTCGGGTCCGGCCCGGGGCGACGCAAAGGGTGCGCTCGCGGCGGCAGCGGTGCGCATGGACGTCGTCTACACCACGCCGCGCGAATATTCCTGTCCGATGGAACCGCTTGGAGCAATCGCAACCTGGGACGATGACGGCGCCCTGACCGTTTGGATGCCGAGCCAATGGGCACAGGGCGCACGAAGGGCATTCTCCGAATGGTTTGCCATTCCGATGGAGAAGGTGCGCGTCATTTCACCGTTCGTGGGCGGCGGCTTCGGGGTCAAGGTCACAGCTCACGCCGACTCGCTGCTCGCGGCGATGGCTGCTCGCGAAATGCGACGACCCGTCAAGCTGGCGTTGTCGCGTCCGCAGAACTTCACCGGCAACGGCTTGCGGCCCGCGATACGGCAGAAGCTGACGCTCGGTGCGAGCGAGGACGGAAAGCTGCAGGTGCTCATTCACGAGAACACCAGTGAGACCTCCGTCGATGACGATTATGTCGAGGGTGGCGCGGCCACCGCCAGGGTCATGTATGCCGTGCCGAACCTGAGTTCGACTCAGAAACTGGTGCGGGTCAGTTCCTTTACTCCAAGTTGGAAGCGCGCGCCCGGAGAAGCGATCGGTGCCTATGCGCTCGAAAGCGCAATGGATGAACTTGCCTACAAGCTCAAACTCGATCCGATCGAATTGCGGCTGCGCAACTATGCCAGTCAGGACCCTGAATCGGCGAAACCCTGGTCGACCCGCCGGCTCCGCGAAGCCTATGAAGCCGGCGCGCGGGCATTTGGCTGGGAGCGACGCTCGCTGGAGCCGCGTTCGATGCGGGATGGCCGCGAATTGATCGGATGGGGCATGGCGGGAGGAGCGTTTCCGAACGTGCACACGCCCGGCGAGGCGAGGGTCACGATTGCCGCCGATGGTTCGGTCCATGTTGCATCGAGCGGCCCGGACATCGGGGGCGGTACCTACACCATCCTTGCTCAGACGGCAGCCGACGCGCTCGGCGTGTCGTTCGAGCAGGTGCGCGTTCGTCTCGGCGACACCAGCCTGCCCCGCGCACCGGTGGCCGGCGTTTCACAGATTGCCAATCTTCTCACCGGCGCCGTGGATAAGACCGCCCGCGCCGCCCGCGAGGAGCTGTTGACGCTCGCGTCCAGTCATGCTGGTTCACCGTTCAAGGCCAAGCGCGTGAACGACTTCACGATCAAGGATGGAATGATCGCGCCAACGGATGGCTCCGCCGACGCCGTCACGATCGTCGAGCTGATGCGAATGGTCGGTCGCGATCGGATCGAGGTCACGCGCAACACCATGCCGGCCGACAAGGCATCGTCCGAAACAGAGCAGCGCGACGCCTACGATAGCTTCAAATATATGGGCCCGCCGTCAGCGACCCACGCGACTTATGCATGGTGTGCGCAATTCGTGGAGGTTCGTGTCGACGAGGACTATGGAACCGTGCGTGTCCGCCGGATGCTCGGAGCTTTCGATTGCGGCAGGCTGTACAATCCGAGGCTCGCGGAAAGTCAGTGGAAGGGTGGCATGATCATGGGAATGGGAGAAGCGCTTCTCGAAGCCATACACATCGATCGCCGCTATTCGCGAATCACCAACAACAACCTTGCCGAATACGTCGTGCCGGTGAATGCCGACGTGCCTGATATCGAGGTCATTTCAGTCGGCGAGCCGGACTTTCACGCCAGCGCCCTTGGCGGCAAGACAGTTGGTGAAATCGGCGTCGTCGGCGCCGCCGCTGCTATCGCCAATGCCGTATTCCATGCCACCGGCAAGCGGGTGCGCGAGCTGCCGATCACGATGGAGAAGCTGATGTAGGTGCGCGATCGGCCGACGTTCAGGACCAGGCCGACAATCTCGGAGTCACGAACGTCGCGACGACGATCTTGCGCGTCCGCGCGCGACGGATGGGGCTAGTGCCATGTCGACGCATAATCTCCGATCCCTGACTGGCCGACGCCGCGTCTGGGCCCGATTCCCCGATATTACTGTGGTTCCGTAACCTATGCCCTTAGAGGCCGGCTTTCGTATGTGGATCCCCCTGATCGCCAAGATAGGCGTTGACCGACGCGACAGCGACGACGTTGCGCTGCAGAAAATGATACTCGTCAGCGTTGTGTTGACATCCGCCGTCGCAGCAGCACTGTGGGGTCTCGTTTATATTGGCGTCGGAGCACGGGCCGCCGGCAGCATTCCCGCGGCGTATAGCGCATTGTCGCTGGCCAACACCTTTCTGTTCGGCATGTTTCGCCGCTACCAGGTCTATCGGTTCACCCAGCTGGCGCTGATCCTGCTTCTGCCTTGGCTGATGACGATAAGTCTCGGCGGCTTCCACAATTCAAGTGCCGTAATCCTTTGGTCCACGCTTTGTCCTTTGGGCGCCCTTGTCGTCCATGATCTTCGAACCGCCTCCCGTTGGTTCTGGGCCTTCCTCGTCCTGCTCGCCAGCAGCGCGCTCCTGCAATCCTCCGACGGCTCTGCCTCCCTGTCTTTGTCGATGGTCACTTTCTTCTACATACTGAATATTGGTTGCGTCCTGAGTATTGCCTTTGCGATGCTTTACTATTTCGTCGACAAGAAAAACAGGTTCCAGGCACGATCCGAAATGCTGCTGTTGAATATCTTGCCAATCGAGATCTCCAACATACTGAAAGGTGAGTACCGCACGATCGCCGATCAGTACGACGCGGCGAGTATCTTATTCGCCGATGTGGTGCAGTTTACCCCGCTGGCTCGGTCCATGTCGCCCATGGAACTGGTCGGGCTGCTCGACGAGGTCTTCATGTGCTTCGACTTGCTGGTCGATAAATATCAGTTGGAGAAGATCAAGACGATCGGCGACTGCTATATGGTGGTCGCCGGCGTGCCGCGCCCGCGTGCCGACCATGCCCACGCTCTGGCGCGCCTGGCGCTCGAGATGCAAGCTTGTGTGGCCGCGCGTGATTTCGGCGGCAGGCGATTGACATTCCGCATCGGCATGAACTCAGGCCCGGTAGTGGCCGGGATCATCGGCCGGAAGAAGTTCATCTATGATCTGTGGGGCGATGCTGTGAACATGGCCAGTCGTATGGAATCTTACGGCCAGAGCGAAGCCATTCAGATCACACACGCAACTTACGAACTGATCAAGGATGACTTCGTCTGCGAAACGCGCGGGACGATAGACGTCAAGGGATCGGGCGAAATGGAGATCTGGCATATTCTAGGTGAAAGACCCAACGACCAAGAATACTTGCCGGGGATGGCAGCTTGATGAAAGAGAACGCCGATTCCGCCGATGCGTTCGCTTTTGATAGTTTGACAAGCGCGCGCCACTCAATTCTTCTACCTATGGGACGATCCCGTTCGCCGACACTGACATCGGTCAATGCAGCGCGCGCTTGCCCGCGATACAAGTTCCTGAGATCGCAATTGATTTGATACTCGCGACGACGACAACAGGAGAGTAGAATGACAAAATTCGCGCTGTACGTTCCGCTTGTGGCCAAGCCCGGCAAGGAGAAAGAGGTCGCGGACTTTCTGCGGTCGGCGGTTCCACTGGTGAACGCCGAACCCGGGACGATCTCATGGTATGCCATTCAGGAAGGGCCCTCCTCCTTCGCGATCTTCGATACCTTCGACGACGAGGTCGGACGCGACGCGCACCTCAATGGAAAGGTCGCTGCCGCCTTGATGGAGAAGATCAAGGCGGGCGACATGTTCGACAACACACCGGAAATTCATAAACTGGATATCATCGCGGACAAGTCGGCGGGGTAAGGGTGTGGTGGTCGTTTGGGTAGCCGTCCGAGGGCAGCGCGCACGCGCGTGGCTTACTGAGGTGCCGCGAGGCGATTGGACGTTGATGCGTCGGCCGCGAGCCGGGCCCTGAACCTCGACAGGTACGGCGCGGTTCGGCTTTTGGACGATCCAGCGACCTCGGCAGGGGTGCCAAACGCCACCACACGACCGCCTTCGTCACCTGCCCCTGGGCCGATATCCATGACCCAGTCGCTGCCGGCAGCAACGCGCATATCATGCTCCACCACGATGACTGTGTTGCCGGCTTCGACCAGCCCGTCGAGTTGGGCGATGAGCTTCTCGACATCAGCCGGGTGTAGTCCCGTGGTGGGCTCGTCAAGGACGTAGAGCGTTTGGCCGCGCTGCGTTCGCTGCAGCTCGGTGGCAAGTTTGATCCGCTGGGCTTCGCCGCCGGAAAGCTCTGTCGCGGGCTGGCCAAGTCTTAGATAGCCGAGGCCAACCTGTCGTAGCACATCGAGGGATCGGCGTACCTGCGCCTCCTCGGCAAAGAACGCGAAGGCGGTATCGACCGTCATTCCGAGGACCGCGGCTATGTTCTTGTCGCGGTATTTTATTTCAAGGGTTTTGGCGTTGTAGCGAGCGCCATGACAGCTTGGACACGGCGCATACACGCTGGGCAGGAACAGCAATTCGACGCAAACAAAGCCTTCGCCCTCGCAGGTCTCGCAGCGGCCTTTGGCGACATTGAAGGAAAAGCGTCCAGCGTCGTAGCGGCGGGCGCGCGCCGACTTGGTGGCTGCAAAGATCTTGCGAACGTGATCGAACAGCCCTGTATACGTCGCGAGGTTGGACCGCGGAGTGCGGCCGATCGCCTTTTGGTCGACGACCACCAATCGCGAGACACCTTCCATTCCGCTCGCGATCCAGCCACCGAGCGTGGTCACGACGGTCCGCTCGAGCTCGTCGCCTTCATCGTCGATCGACGGCAGCGCATGGCCTAGCGTGTTTGCAATCAATTCCACCAGGGCCTGGCTCACCAGGCTCGATTTGCCCGAGCCGGACACGCCAGTCACGGTCGTGAATACCCCCAACGGAAAATCGACATCAAGGTCGTGGAGATTGTTGCGACTGACGCCACGCAATCGCAACCAGCCCTTCGGCGAGCGCGGCGTGCGGCCTGACACGATGTCGTCGCCGAACAGGTAACGGCGGGTTTGCGAACCTTCGACCTGCTTGAACCCTTGTAGCGGACCGCTGTAGAGCACCTGGCCGCCAAGTTCGCCGGCGCCAGGCCCGACGTCGACAACCCAATCCGCATGGCGGATCACATCGATCTCGTGTTCGACCACAAACAGCGAATTGCCGGAGGCTTTCAATCGGGCAAGCGCCGTCAAAAGCGCCTCGGTATCCGCGGGATGAAGTCCGGCGGACGGCTCGTCGAGCACATAGACGACGCCGAACAGATTGGAGCGCACTTGGGTTGCCAGTCGTAGGCGCTGCAGTTCGCCCGGAGAGAGCGTCGGGGTACTCCGCTCCAGCGAAAGATAGCCTAGTCCGAGGTCAAGCAGAACCGTGAGGCGGCCGCCGAAGTCCTCGGCGATCCGCTGCACCACCATCGCCTTCTCCGGATGCTGCGCCTTAAGCTTGGTCAGGGTCGGAGCGGTGGCCTCCGCATAGGGACGCAGGAGGTCGGCGAGCCTTGCCAGCGGAATCCTGCAGATGTCGGCAATATCGAGTCCGGCGAACTTGACGGACAGCGATTCGCGACGAAGCCGCTTGCCACGGCAGAGCGGGCATTCGGTGCTTACCATGTAGCGCGATACCCGCTTCTTGATCGACGCACTTTCGGTGGTGGCAAAGGTGTTCAGCACATATCGCCTGGCGCTGGAGAAATTGCCTCGGTAACTGGGCTCCTCCTTGCGTTTGATCGCCCTTCGCGCCTCGTCTGCATCATACCCGATATAAACCGGAACCACCGGTTGCTCGTCGGTATACAGGATCCAGTCGCGAGCTTTCTTCGGCAATTCTCGCCATGGACGATCGACGTCGTAACCGAGCGAAGTCAGCATGTCGCGCAGGTTGCCGCCATGCCAGGCGGGCGGCCAGGCTGCAATCGCGCGCTCACGAATGCTTTTGGAATCATCCGGCACCATCGAGCGTTCGGTTACCTCGTAGACCCGACCGAGCCCATGGCATCGGGGACAGGCTCCCGCCGGCGTATTGGTCGAAAACGCCTCGGCATCGAGATGCGCCTGTTGCCGTGGATAGTCGCCGGCGCGCGAGTACAGCATTCGAAGCAGGTTGGACAGCGTCGTGACGCTGCCGACGGACGAGCGCGTGGTGGGCGACCCGCGTTGCTGCTGCAAGGCAACGGCCGGCGGCAAGCCATCGATTTCATCAACCTCGGGAACCGCCATCTGATGAAAGAGACGCCGCGCATAAGGCGAGACGGATTCGAGATACCGCCGCTGCGCCTCCGCATAGAGCGTTCCAAAGGCCAGCGACGATTTGCCCGAGCCGGACACACCGGTAAACACCACCAGGGCATCGCGGGGAATGGCGAGATCGATATTCTCCAAATTATGCTCGCGTGCTCCACGCACGCGGACGAAACCTCGCAGCTCCTCGCCCGCTGCTCCCTGAGAACGAGGCTTGTTGATTTCTAGCATCGGGCGAAACGCCTGAGCGCCGAGTGGAGTTCCGTCGCAAACGGGGGTTTGATCATCATCGCCTCCGTCCTGCCGCCGGGACTACAAGGAGGGTTGATCCGGCGAGGCCTCTTGTCATTGACGATCGTCAGGAAGCGAGGGCTGCTCTCGACAAACAAGAACTTGAGGCTTCGTCGAGTTATGCCCGATAGGATTGGTTTGGTCCGGTTCGCGACTGCACCTCTCGGATAAAATCCTGCGGGCTCGAGAAGAACGAGTTCTCAATCAGGACCCCACCAATGACGACCATAGGATGCGTTCGCAAAATATCGACTGCAAGCGGTGTGGTCAGCAGGTTAATGTCGTAAGTGCAGATCACGGGATCGTCGTAGTTTGGCAAAACCTCATTGAGGCGCATCTCGTATTCAACCCATTTATTGCCGCTACTCCAGTCGTCCACGACCGTTTCGGCGTGCGCGATCAGCCGCGTCAACGGGAAGCCGAACTCGGCGCCGGCCTTCAATGCCTCCTGGATCACGACGATCATGTCGTCCATGTTGAAGCGTCCGGTCCTGAGATAAGTGCTTTCCAACGGCTCGACTTCGAGCTGGCGGCTTTTAATCGCGTTCTCCACGTCGATGCCGGCGCTGCGCAACCAATTGAGGTGATCCTCCCTGTGCTGAGACGGGAGGATATGATGCGCGCGTTGGCCGCAGTTGATACCGTCGCAGATGAACGGCACCAAAGCGTCGTATTCCTCCACTGCCGAACTGAAGAACGCGCAGACATGGCGGTGCTCCCGAAGCATGGATCGTCCAAAAGGAATGGGCTTGGCAGTTGAATTCATGTCAGCCTCCCGTTTGAGGGTCCTTTGGGGCCTGCTTGCCGTGAAAGTGCTGGCCCGGCACCAGGCGCTCTCGTTGTTCCAGGGTGTTCGCGACCTGGACGGCGAGCCGATCCAGTGGAGCATGATCGTACTCGCTCTCGATCTGCGGTTCGCGGAAGTGCGTCGTGAAAACGCCCCAGAGGCGGCCATTGCTGCTGATGAGCGGCGTCGATTGTACGGCAGCAATACCATCGGCACGCAGTACATCGAGTTCGCGCGTGCCCACAAACAGGTAGCTCGTCGATACGTCCTCAACAAATACCCGCATGCGCCGCGTGAGCGCGGCAGCGCATGTGGTGTTATTGTCGCGGCGTACGACACTGAAAAATGTCAGGACTTTGCCGGAAAGTCCGCGGCTGGCAGCAATTGTCAGGCAGTCGGCTTTTTCGTCGAATCGCTGCAGCGTACCCATGTCGGCGTGGGTTATTCCGATCGCGATATCGACGACCCGCAGCAGGTCTGCACCGACATCCTGGGAATCTCTCAGCCGCTGCAGGACGGCGTCGATTTGTTGTCCAGTTGCAGCGTCGAGCGGCTCCTTGAGGTTTGCCATCGCCTTCGCTTCCGCGGACCGTACCGCGGCAATATTGTCGCGGCCAAATGAAATGTAAGAGAGGATGATGGCGAAGCAGATTAGGTAATTCTACGTAATCATTTGCACTGTGCGTGCCGGCGGAATCCGACGGTAACCAAGGCGCGTTGCCCGATATCTTCCTGGTCAGTCCCCCGCGTGACCGCCCCAATCCCGTCCAGTTGAGCTTTTCAAGAAGGATTCATATGGCCAGCATGCGTTCGTAGTGACGCTTGACCGTTGCATGGCACTCGCAACTACCCTCCAATAATTGCTCCACATCCAAGAGCCGGATATTGCCGCGCTTGTATTGAATGAATCCGGCCTTTTGCAGGGTCCCGGCCACAACTGACACGCTGGTGCGCCGCACGCCTAACATCTGCGCGAGGAACTCCTGCGTCAGCATCAACTCCTCAGAACCTGTCAGGTCGCGCATGCGCAACAGCCAGCGACACATGCGAGCTTCGACCGAGTGGCTTGCGTTACAGGCAGCCGACTGCTGCACCTGAGCGAGCAGCACCTGCTCATGACGAATGAGAATGGCGTGTAAAGGTTCATATTCTTTGGCGAGCTGTCGCAGAGCGTTCGGGTGGATCGCCGCCGCCTCACCGGCAACTTGGACAATGCCTCTATGGAGCGCAGTCCTGCCGTCAAGCGCGGACGTGCCGTTGACCACCCCGTCGCGTCCTACCATCGCCGTTTCGATCATTTCGCCTACGCTCATATCGACGACCAGCGACACCACTCCGCTGAAGGGGAAGTACACTTGTGTGATCGACTGATCGGTTTCGGCGACCACCTCTGCAAAGGACAGCTTCACCGGCTTGAGGTGGAGCTTTATGGCCGCAAAGACCTTTTGCGGGAGTGCGTTGAGAATTCGGTTGGGGGACTGAGACATGACGAGGCTCCCTCTGCCGTTTCGGCGGGAGCGCAGGAGCGTCTCTCAGTCACTGAAGCCATCAATTGCTCAGTAATGAGGGATATTAGCTCCGCTGGAACAAAATAGCCAGCCTTAGTTTGATAACCGACAGACGGCTCCGTGACAAACCGAGTAAAAACGGTCATCCAGGCTGAGCTTCGGTATGCGTTGTGGATTGGATCAGGCGAAATGCCTTGGGTCGATGAGCTGTCCGAGCCGCAAGAACTCAGGCGCTGCATCCGCGATCTCGTCGCGCTTTCGACGCTGCCGGCAATCTGGAAGGACTACGATACGCGGCAGATCGCCGACAGCGTGGCAGCCGCAATGCTTTCGATGCTCAATGCCGACGTCATTTGCGTGTCTGTACCGGGACTGCGCGACGAGGCTGCGGCCGAAGTAGTGCGCACGAGCCAAACGGTGTCCTCCCGGCCATCTGGTCACGTTGAACGCATCCTCCGCGGTGCGTGGCGCGGAAGCCGCGAGCAGATATCCGCGATCGACAACCCGCTCGGGAGGGGCACATTACGGATCGCGGCTGCGCCGATGGGCTTTGGCGGCAACGCCAGGATCGTTGCAGGTTCCCTCAATCCGCAATTTCCGAGCGAAACACACCGGCTTCTTCTCGGAATTGCGGCGAACCAGGCAACGCTCGCCATGCAACGCCGGCAGGCGGAGGCGGAGCAACGGCGCCTGGTGAGCGTGATTGAGCGGTCGTCCGAGTTCATTGGTTTCGCCGATCTAGAGGGCACGCCGCAATACGTCAATAAGGCGGCCTTGGACCTCCTCGGGCTTTCTGACACTGAGGAAGTGCAGCGACTGAGCATCTTCGATTTCATGGCCCCCCATGAGCGGACTCGGGCGCTTCACGAGGCGCTTCCAATGGTGATGGGAACCGGGCGTTGGCTCGGAGAACTCGACTTCCGCCACTTCAAAACAGGGGAGATCATTCCATTCCTGGTCGATTGGTTCCGCATCGACGACAAGCGCACGGGCCATCCTACGAACATGGCGACTGTCAGCCGCGATTTGAGGCCTCAGAAACAGCTGGAGGGTGATCTTCGACGCCTCAACGAGTCGTTGGAGCAGCGGGTGACCGAACGGACATCGGAATTGGCGGAAGCGCTCGAACGACTGACGCTCGAAGCCGAGGAGCGGCGGTGCGCGGATGTCCGCGCGCAGCAGCTCCAAGCGGAGCTTCATCATGCCTCGCGGCTAAGTGCAGCGGGTCAGATGGCCGCGGCGTTGGCACATGAATTGAACCAGCCGCTGACCGCGGTCACTAATTTGGTCAACGCCGGGCGCCGGATGATGGCAAGCGACGCACCCCACAGGGTCGACACTGTGCGCGGTGTCCTGGGCCAAGCCGCCGAGCAAGCGCTCCGCGCCGGTGAGATCATTCGCCGGCTGCGAGAGTTCGTTACCCACGGCGCGACGGAGATGCGCATCGAAAACCTGCCGGAGCTGATCCGTGAAGCCAGTGATCTTGCCTCAGCGGGAAACGGCCCGCACCGCGTGCACGTCCGGCTGAACTTCGATCCGCGCGCCGAGGTAGTGTTTGCAAACAGAATTCAGCTGCAGCAGGTCATGGTCAACCTGATACGCAATGCGCACGAGGCGATGGTGCAGAGCGAGTGGCGCGAGTTGGAAGTGGTAACCGCGCGTCTCGGTGACAAGTGGATTGAGATCACTGTTGCGGATCGTGGCTCGGGCCTGCCGGACAATATTGTCGAACACCTCTTCAAGCCATTCCACACCACAAAAGTCGATGGCATGGGGCTGGGACTTTCGATCTGCCGCTCGATCGTCGAGGCCCATCGCGGAAAGCTGGGATATGAGCCCAATTGCGGCGGCGGGGCGATCTTTCGCGTGACGCTGCCCGTCCCGCCGTAACGATGAGGCGATCGATGGCTGCCGAACGGTTCATTTACATTGTTGATGACGACCCGGCGATCCGCCGATCTCTGGAGCGCCTGATGGATGCGGTCGGCTTCCAGGTGGCGTCGTATGCAACGCCAAAAGCGTTCCTCGACGTCGCGGGCAGCTTGCTCGGGGGCTGCGTCCTGCTGGATCTTCGTATGCCGGAGATGGACGGCTTCGAGGTTCATGCTCGCCTTCGATCGATAAACCCGGACTTGCCAGTTATTGTAGTGACGGCTCAAGGTGATGTGCAGACCGCGGTCCGAGCGATGAAGGCGGGAGCCGTGGACTTCATTGAAAAGCCCTACGGCGACGACGCCCTGATAGCGGCGATTGAGTCCGCACTGAAGACCAGCGCAGCGAGAGGCCGGACCGATGATATCGCCATGGCGGCGGAGTTGATCAACACGCTCCGTCCCCGCGAGCGGCAGGTTCTTGAGGCTCTCGTGGCGGGGCAGCAAAACAAGGTCATCGCCTTCAATCTTGGTATCAGTGTGCGCACGGTCGAGGTTCACCGCTCACGTATGATGGACCGGTTGGGCGTGCATCAGTTCGCCGAGGCTGTCCGGCTTTTGGTGCTGGCGAGCTTTGCAGAGCGGGTGTGAGCGGATGTCTGGTGTTCTGGAGATGCCCGCCACAGCACATCGTCATGCTTGACATCCTCAAGCGCTTTCGCGCGCTTCCATCACGACCGGCCAACCAACGGTTGCGGGATATGTGCGGGGAGCTCCTTCAGCAGCAGGAGTGCGAGGCCTACATCGTTCCGGCCGGCGAAAGTCGCGACGGCCGCACGATTTTCCGTCGAAGGGGAGAAAGTCTATTCAGGGCCAAAGTTGAGCGTTAGGATCGCACAGGGGGAGGCCGTGCCTTCCACACACTCTGCGGCAAGCGATGACCGACTTCGGCGAGCTGGGCAAATGTCCGTTTTGCTCGCCCTAAAGTACGATTCGGAAAAGTGCGAAGCGGTTTTCCGAAAAGATCATGCGCAAACAAAGGGCTAAAGCGCGATGACGATTCAACCAAATCTCATCGCGCTTTAGTATCGTATTCTACGACGGGTCCCTGATTGGCATGTACCCTTGGATCAAGGCGCCGTACTGAATGGGTGAAGCTACGGAAACAAAGAGAAGGCGCACTGCCATCTGGCCGCGAGGCCCTGAATGGAGAAACGTCGCACGAGACCCTTGCTGTTCTCGGCAACTTCCCCCGTAAGCAATTGACGAAGAAGCCTTTCGCAATGTTGGGCGCACCAGGGCTCGAACCTGGGACCCGCTGAATAAGAGTTCAAAAACACCGAAGCCTCTCTGCGATTTCTGAGTCTGCGCTACACTACGATGAAGTCGAGAAAGGTCTTTTATTTACAGAGACTCGTCGCACAGCTTCGCAGCAAAGCGAACCCTGACCTTCAAACAGCTCAGTTCGCCAAAACCGTTTGAAAACCGGTTTAGCAGTTCACGTCGACCCTCATGACCGACATTCGCACTGCTCTCAGCGATAAGGCCATCGCTCAGCTGCCGACTCCTGAAGACGGCTGGTATCTGGCTCGCGACACCGAGTTGAAAGGCTTCTTCGTGGTAGTCGGGAAGCGAAAAAGGACCTTCACTGTTCAAGGTGATCTCAGTCAACGAGGAAAGCGGGCCTCCTCCGTCAGAGTATCGATTGGTGACGCCAGCGAGTTGACCACCTAGGGCGAGTGGTGGAACCGCTGTGCGGCACGCCTGCGCCCATGCTCACGCGCAAAAGCGGCAGCCGTGCAGCCGGCGTATAGACGATAGCGTCGCGTGAAATGGCTTGGTCGGAAAACCCGGTAATCAGCGCCACTTCGACCAAAGGCAAATCACGATCATGGATCAAGGTCTGGGCGCGACGAACCCGGCACTGTTCCACGAAACTCATCGCAGTGACGCCAGTGCTTAGTTTGAACAGGCGCGCAAAATGGGAGACGCTTAGCTTGATTGGCTCCCCTAAGTTGTCTTCGACATATACCGCGATCTTCATCAACTCGGGGGAACTCAGCGTAGATCCGGTCGATGCGGCGATACCGAGCGAACCGCGCGGGCGCAGTGAGGTCGGCAATCGGGTGCCTCTGCAGGCTAGCCGAAATCGGATCTGACCACTCGCAGTCCAGCGGTGGGACATGTATTGTCATTGACCGCGTTCCGGTTGTCGGTTGTGAAAGCTTGGCCGGCTTGCCAGCCAAGCTTCAGCGTCTTCGACACGGATCAGCGTTCTCCGTCCGACCTGATCGCTGGAAGGCGATCGGCACCCATTTCCCGGTAAGCGATGGTTCGACCGACAGAATAGATTCGGCAGAACTCTAGAGAAGAGGTTTATGAATTTGCATGGGGCTGCGCCAAAGAAGGGCGACCTGAACCCGCAGCCGTCGCGGTGATCTGCCTTGCATGGCTGCAACGGCCGGAGAACGTATTGGCCGGGTTTTTGACGTGGCCGGACTACCGCAGCAAGAACTGGCCAAACGCTGTACGCATCGAGCACCACAAGAATAAAGCGCTGGTCTGGCATCCGCTCGAAGAGACTCTCGATGGTGAGACCATCAAGTTTTATGCCGAAGCGGAGGACGTTTTGAGTCATCTGCTAAAGCTTGGCGTCCCGATGATTATGCGTCGGATCCAAAAGGGTGAATGCAAGGGCGATGCCAAAGTGTGGTCCTACCCTGGCATGGAAAAGTAGTGCAGCAGATGCGCAAGAAGATCGACGGCGTGTCAAAGCTGTTCACGCTTGATTCCTGTCGACACGGCGGCATGACCAAACTCGAGGAAGCGGAGCTGACAGACGGCCAAGGTCGTGCGCTCTCGGGCCACAAGACCGCACAGGCCTATCGCGGCTATGCCAAGGAGACGATGATGCGAGCGTTGGCTGCGACCCGCAAGTGGCACGCACATCTCTTGGCACAGAAGGAACTCGATCAGCAGAATGCTGATGGAGCAGCATCACCTCGAGACGAAGCGCAGACCTCCCCAATTTCGAAGGCTTGCGCCCGATCTCAAGGATAGACTTCGCGCTTCGTTGAACGCTACAAAACACGGCGGGTTCTGCAACCGTCGATCCCGCACGCGGCGTCGACGGCTGCGGTCGGAAACTTGCAACGCGCAGTCATCCGCTCAATTAGTATTTTGACAAGTTGAGCGACGTTCAACGCGCGACAATCCCTTCGACCAAAAACGAAACCAGCACAGAATTGCAAACGGAATTTCCAAATGCGCGAGAAATGCCGCCTTGAGCAAGGCTATTTTCACAACAAAATCCAGTATCTTGTATATGGCTGGGGGCGCAGTGCTGATCGCAGCCGTCTCCGGGCAATTTCCCTGCAAACAGGGAATTTTTCAGGGAATTTCGCGATTTTTCCCCTTCGCGAAGATATTAACGACGAGAACTCCCTGTGCCGGAGGCGTTTATTCGCGGATTCCCTGATCAAGCGAACAGGGAAAAAGCCGTTCGAGAACAGGGAATTCCCTATTAAACAACAGCATCGGCTGCAGCATGAGCCGTTCCGGCAATGTCTGGGACAATGCGGCGATGGAGAGCTTCTTCTCATCGCTCAAGACCGAAC
>OFRD01000334.1_pt1 | contig 18510 bp, 19 predicted proteins | sample 1543041 | NCBI WGS metagenome assembly OFRD01 (sample SAMN07774234, study PRJEB24372) | wastewater metagenome | isolation source: Exp Tend CN 100WW | collected 2016-02
CCAGTTACCAAAACCCCTTGAGCTCAATCCCGCCGCAACCCTCAAATGACATTAAGCAATAAGCCAGTTGTGTATTGGGGCACAGGTCGCCGCAAAACCGCAGTTGCCCGTGTGCGGGTAGTTCCTGGTAGTGGCACCATCACCATCAATGGCACCGCAATTTCACTGACTTTGTCGTCAACCGGTGACTACGCCACCAACCGAGCCGCTGTGGTGGCTGCGACTGAAGTGGTCGAGATGGACGATTCGCTCGAAATCGCCCTGCGCAAGAAAAAAAACTCCTCTATGCGCATTGCCATCGAGCAAGTGCGGGATGGCCAAGCTGCGGCGGCCATTTCAGCAGGCAATACGGGTGCCTTGATGGCGATTGCCCGTTATGTGCTCAAAACCATGGACGGCATTGACCGTCCCGCCATTGCAGGCCAGATGCCCAACTTCAAAGGCGGCGGCACCACCATGCTCGATTTGGGGGCCAATGTCGATTGCACACCCGAGCATTTGTTGCAGTTTGCTGTCATGGGGTCGGCGCTGGTCTCGGTGCTGCAAAACAAACAAAATCCCACTGTGGGCCTGCTCAATATCGGCGAAGAGGCGATCAAGGGCAATGAAATCATCAAAAAATCGGGCGAATTGCTGCGATCTGCGGCCAGTTCGGGTGATTTGAATTTCCACGGCAATGTGGAAGGCAACGACATTTTCAAGGGCACGGTGGATATCGTGGTCTGTGATGGCTTTGTCGGTAATGTGGCCTTGAAGGCCAGCGAAGGGCTGGCAACCATGATTGGTGGTTTTTTGAAAACCGAGTTTTCGCGCAATATTTTCACGAAAATTGCCGCGATCTTGGCTTATCCGGTCCTTTCTGCCTTTAAAGATCGTGTAGACCACCGTCGTTACAACGGCGCAGCCCTGCTGGGTTTGCGTGGCTTGGTGTTCAAAAGCCACGGTTCGGCTGACGAGGTGGCTTTTGAGACCGCCTTGAACCGGGCTTATGATGCAGCTCGAAATCAATTGCTGGACCGCGTTCGTGAACGCATCGCCCATGCCGCCCCTTTGTTGATGGGCGCGCAGGCCGATCGGGCTGAACCAGCGGTCACACCCGTATGAGAATTTATTCCCGCATTTTGGGCACCGGCAGCTACCTGCCGGAAAACCGCCTGACCAACGCCGATCTGGCCGCCCAACTGGCGCAGCAAGGTGTTGAAACCTCCGACGACTGGATCGTGGAGCGTACGGGCATCCGTGCCCGCCACTTTGCAGCCGACAGCCAAGGCTGCAGCGATTTGGCGACCGAAGCAGCCCGTAAAGCGCTGGCCGCCGCCGGAATTTCCGCCGATGAACTTGATCTGATCATCGTGGGCACATCAACACCTGACATGGTCTTTCCGTCTGTGGCGACCATGGTGCAGCACAAGCTGGGCACCGCAGGCTGCCCCGCGTTTGACGTGCAGGCCGTTTGCAGCGGCTTTATTTATGCCCTGACGATCGCCGATTCGATGATCCAGTCCGGCTCGGCCAAGCGCGCCTTGGTGATCGGCGCCGAAGTGTTCAGCCGTATCCTCGATTTCAAGGACCGCACAACCTGCGTGTTGTTCGGTGACGGCGCAGGCGCTGTGGTGCTCGAGGCTGCTGACCAGCCCGGTATTTTGGCCACCGATTTGCATGCCGATGGCAAGTACAAAGACATTTTGTGTGTGCCTGGTCATGTGAACCGGGGCGGTATTCTGGGCGACCCGGTACTCAAGATGGATGGCCAAGCCGTCTTCAAGCTCGCCGTGGGCGTGCTCGAGGAAACTGCCCGTGCCAGCTTGGCAAAAGCCAACCTGACCGATGCCGATATCGACTGGCTGATCCCTCACCAGGCCAATATTCGCATCATGCAAAGCACGGCCAAGAAGCTCAAAATGAGCGCTGACAAAGTGGTGGTGACAGTCGATCAGCACGGCAACACCTCGGCCGCATCAATCCCACTGGCACTGGACACCGCCGTGCGCGATGGCCGCATTCAGCGCGGCCAGACTCTCATGCTCGAAGGCGTGGGCGGCGGCTTCACTTGGGGCTCGGTGCTCTTGCGTTATTGACGCGCTATTGATTTGACAGGCCCGGGTCAGCGATGCGCGGCACGCTCATCCGGAATCTTTCCAGATACAGAATTTGCACATGAACACATTTGCTTTTGTTTTTCCCGGTCAGGGCTCCCAGTCGGTGGGCATGCTTGATGCCTGGGGTGACCACCCCGTGGTGCTCGAAACCCTGAAAGAAGCCTCTGAAGCCCTTGGCGAAGACGTGGCTCAACTGATCCACGAAGGACCCAAGGAAGCGCTGGCCATGACCACCAACACCCAGCCTGTGATGCTGGTGTCGGCCGTGGCGGCCTATCGCGCCTGGCTGGCCGAAGGCGGTGCCAAGCCGTCCGTGGTGGCGGGTCACTCGTTAGGTGAATACAGCGCTTTGGTCGCTTCGGGCGTGTTGACGCTGGCACAAGCAGCGCCATTGGTGCGCTTGCGTGCCGCCGCCATGCAAGAAGCTGTTCCCGTGGGTGTGGGGGCCATGGCCGCCATTTTGGGGCTGGCCTCAGACAAAGTCATTGCAGGCTGCAAAGAGGCGCAGGCCACATTTGCGGCAGGCAGCGCTGAGGTGGTTGAGGCTGTGAACTTCAACGACGCAGCGCAAACGGTGATCGCAGGCAGCAAGGCAGCGGTCGACAAGGCCTGCGAAGTGCTCAAGGGCATGGGCGCCAAGCGCGCGTTGCTGTTGCCGGTGTCGGCCCCTTTTCATTCGAGCCTGATGAAGCCCGCTGCTGAAAAGCTGCGTGAAAAACTGGCCACCCTGACTTTGGGGGTGCCGCAGATCCCGGTGCTCAATAACATCGACGTGGCCATCGAAACCGATGCTGACCGCATCCGGGACGCGCTGTACCGTCAGGCTTTTGGCCCGGTGCGCTGGGTCGAGTGCGTGCAGGCCATCAAGGCCCGAGGCGTGACGACATTGGTCGAATGCGGCCCCGGCAAGGTGTTGGCTGGCATGACCAAGCGCATAGATGCCGAACTGACTGGTGTGGCTCTGTACGATCCGGCCACTTTGGCCGAAGTAAAAGGACTCCTCGCATGAGCGAAGTACAAAAATCTGAAAATAAACAGGTCGCGCTGGTCACGGGTGCCTCCCGTGGCATCGGTGCAGCCATTGCCCTGCATTTGGCCCAAGCGGGTTATGTCGTGATCGGCACAGCCACCAGCGATGACGGTGCCGCCAAGATCAGCCAAGCCCTTGCCGCGTATCCCGCAAGTCGTGGTGCGAATCTGGATGTCAATGATGCTGCTGCAGGCGAAGCCCTGATTGACGCCATTGTCAAAGAGCACGGCGGCCTGCAGGTGCTGGTCAACAACGCGGGCATCACCCGTGACCAGCTCGCCATGCGCATGAAAGACGACGATTGGGATGCGGTGCTGGACACCAACCTCAAGGCGGTGTTCCGCATGAGCCGCGCAGTGATCCGTCCCATGATGAAGCAGCGCTATGGCCGCATCATCAGCATCACCAGCGTGGTGGGTGCCTCTGGTAACCCCGGCCAGGCCAACTACGCTGCCGCCAAGGCGGGTGTGGCAGGTATGACCCGTGCGTTGGCTCGTGAGCTGGGCAGTCGCAACATCACGGTCAACTGCGTGGCCCCCGGTTTCATCGAAACCGACATGACCGCCAGCCTGCCCGAAGAACAACAAAAAGCCTTGCTGGGCCAGATTCCTCTGGGCCATCTGGGCAAACCCGATGACATCGCTCACGCGGTGGCCTACCTGGCCGGAAGCCATGCGGGCTATGTCACTGGACAAGAATTGCATGTCAATGGTGGCATGTTCATGGCCTGATTTTCGGAAACCCCTTCCGGACAGGTAAAATCTTCATTTTTCACAACCCTCAGAGGGACCCCATGAGCGATATCGAAGCACGTGTCAAGAAAATCATTGCTGAACAACTCGGCGTTGAAGAGTCACAAGTTACCAACGAAAAAGCCTTTGTGGCCGATCTGGGTGCCGACTCCCTGGACACGGTGGAACTGGTGATGGCACTCGAAGACGAGTTTGGCATCGAAATTCCTGACGAAGACGCAGAGAAAATCACGACAGTGCAAGCGGCGATCGACTACGCCCAAAGCAAGAAGGCCTGATCGAAGATGACCCGGCGCCGCGTTGTTGTCACGGGTTTGGGATGTATCAGCCCCGTGGGCAACACGGTCGCTGATGCATGGTCCAACTTGCTTGCCGGTCAGTCCGGCATTGGTCCCATCACTCGTTTTGATGCTTCAGCCATGTCCTGCCGGATAGCGGGTGAAGTTAAAAACTTTGACCTCGAGTCCTACATGTCCTCTAAAGAGGCCAGGACGATGGACCGTTTCATCCATTACGGCGTTGCTGCTGCAGCGCAGGCCATTCAAGATTCGGGCTTGCCTACGGGCGATGCACTGGATGAAGAAGCTGCATGCCGAATGGGTGTGGTGATTGGTTCTGGTATCGGCGGCTTGCCGCTGATTGAAGACACCCACACCGAATACACGGCGCGCGGTGCGCGTCGAATTTCCCCATTTTTCGTGCCGGCCTCGATCATCAACATGATCTCAGGCCATGTATCGATGCGCAGTGGTTTCAAAGGCCCTAACCTGGCCGTCGTGACCGCTTGCACCACAGGTTTGCACTCCATTGGCGAAGCCGGTCGTTTGATCGAATACGGCGATGCCGATGTGATGGTCGCTGGAGGATCTGAAGGCTGCGTGTCGCCGCTGGGTGTGGGTGGCTTTGCAGCTATGCGCGCTTTGTCGACCCGCAACGACGACCCCTCGGCGGCATCGCGTCCTTGGGACAAAGACCGTGATGGTTTTGTGCTGGGTGAAGGTGCTGGTGTGATGGTGCTCGAAGAGTACGAACACGCCAAAGCCCGTGGTGCCAAGATTTACGCCGAGCTGTCGGGCTATGGCATGAGCGCGGATGCTGGTCACATGACCGCCCCGAACATGGACGGCCCCCGCCGCGCCATGATCAACGCCATGCGCAATGCCGGTGTCAACGCAGACCAGATTGACTATCTGAATGCCCACGGTACCTCGACGCCGCTGGGGGACATCAACGAAACCAGTGCCATCAAGGCGGCTTTGGGCGATCATGCGTATAAAACCGTGGTCAGCTCGACCAAGTCCATGACGGGTCATCTTTTGGGTGGCGCGGGCGGCATTGAGAGCGTGTTCACCGTGTTGGCACTGCACCATCAAAAAGTGCCGCCAACGATCAACCTGGTCAACCCTGACCCGGAGTGTGATCTGGACTACTGTGCCAACACAGCACGCGATATGAAAATCGATGTGGCCCTGAAAAACAACTTTGGCTTTGGTGGTACCAACGGTTCTCTGGTGTTCAAACGCATCTGAACTGAGTCGTCATCATGCACAACGCCCCACCTGTGGTTTTCCCGGTGGGGCGTTTTGTTTGGGGGCGCTGGATTTTGGTCCTGCTGGCGTTGATCGGTGCCTTCGGCTTGTACTTTGTGCAGAGCTTGGGGGTTACCGCTTCGCTGCCATGGGCCTGGGCATGGGCTTCGGCCTTGTGGGCCGTTCTGGTCATGGTGTCGCTGTTTATTTACTTGAAAGAATGGTTGACTGAGGGCTCTCTGGCCTGGAGCGGAGAGGCTTGGTGCTGGCGTGATGCACGCGGGCATGAAACAGGGATTCAACTGGTGGTTCTGGCTGATGTGGGCTCGGCGCTTTGGGTGGCTGTGCGCATGCTGAATAACGCGGGGTGGCCCACCCAGCGCTTTGCCTGGATGGTGGGTCGTGAAATGCCTCAGGCGTGGCACGGATTTCGCTGCGCGGTATATTCGCGCCCAAGGCCTGAGCGAAAGATGGCCGAGCGTGAAGTCGATGAATATTGAAGACTTGAAGTCGACGCTGTTGACATTATTTATTGTTGAATCAGCAGATGGTTATGAAGCCCAAGGAGGCATTGGTGTTCAAAAAAATTTGTAAAAAATGCACAGTGACTGTGCTGGTTGCCGCAAGCTGGTTCGGCGTATTGAGCTTGGGCGTTTCTGGTGCAGCCATGGCGCAAAGCGCCGGGTCTTCCGTCAGGGGCTTGCCGGATTTCACTGAACTGGTGGAGCAGGTAGGTCCTTCGGTGGTGAACATTCGCACACTGGAGAAAGCACGGCCAAGCGAAGTCAGCCCGGGTGGCTCTGACGAAGAAATGCAGGAACTGTTCAGGCGTTTCTTTGGTGTGCCCATTCCCAACGTTCCGCGCCAGGCACCACGACAAAACAGACCGCAGGAAGATGCGCAACCGAAAGGGGTGGGCTCTGGTTTTATCTTGAGCGCCGATGGTTTCATCATGACCAATGCCCACGTCGTGGAGGGCGCAGACGAAGTGCTGGTGACACTGACCGACAAACGGGAATTCAAGGCCCGCATTGTGGGGGCTGACAAACGCACCGATGTTGCAGTGGTGAAAATCCAGGCCACTGACTTGCCTGCGGTGAAGGTGGGTGACGTGAACCGCTTGCGGGTGGGTGAGTGGGTGATGGCCATCGGCTCGCCCTTTGGCCTGGAGAACACGGTCACGGCGGGCATTGTGAGCGCCAAGCAGCGCGACACAGGCGACTACCTGTCATTTATTCAGACCGATGTGGCGATCAATCCGGGTAATTCGGGGGGCCCTTTGATCAATATGCGCGGTGAGGTGGTGGGCATCAACAGCCAAATTTATTCCCGTTCGGGTGGATTCATGGGCATCTCGTTTGCCATTCCCATGGATGAGGCGATGCGAGTCAGTGAGCAACTGCGTGCGAGTGGCCGCGTCAGCCGTGGTCGCATTGGTGTCCAGATTGCGCCGGTGACCAAAGACGTTGCCGAGTCCATCGGTCTGGGCAAGGCGCAAGGTGTTTTGGTGCGCGGTGTTGAAGAAGGCTCGCCCGCAGAAAAGGCGGGCTTGGAAGCCGGTGACATCATCACGCGCTTTGATGGCAAGCCCATTGAAAAGCCCGCAGATTTGCCCCGTGCGGTTGGCAATACCAAGCCGGGGAGCAAAGTGGGCATCACGGTTTTCCGTCGTGGTGGCCATAAGGAGTTGAGCATCACCGTGGCCGAAATCGAGGTCGACAAAGTGGCTGCGGCGTCGCCCGAGAAAAAAGCACCCGTCGCCACTGGCCAGCATTGGGGTTTGGCGGTCAGTGGTTTGACTGAGGCACAAAAGAAAGAGTTTCGTGTCCGTGGTGGCGTGCGCGTTGACGCGGCCACCGAAGCGGCCGCCCGAGCGGGTATTCGCGAAGGTGATTTGATCGTGGCCATTGCCAATGCCGAAGTGACTTCGCTCAAGGAGTTTGAGCTGATCATGTCCCGTGTGGATAAAAATCGCCCCATCAGCGTCCTCATTCGCCGAGGTGATGGGGCGCAATATGTGCTGATTCGACCCGCTAAATGAAAGCGCCGACTTGTCAAAAGCCCACAGCACTCAGGAGGGCATTGGGCTCAATTCAAGGCTTTCAGCGGGCTGAGTTCAAAAATTTTGGGTTTCTTTAAAAGATTTTTAAAGTTTGCGCCAACTGACTTTGTTGGGCTCTCATAACGAATTTGGATAAAATTAGGGGTCTTGACCATTGATTGATGGCATAAAGCGCAGGGGTGAATTCACGATGCGAGATTCCACACAGGAGTCCACCGCTGATCCACAGATGGCCCACAAGTTGTTCAGCAAGATGTTATGTTTGCTGTGGATAACATGTGTATAAAATCCATGTTGCAAAGCAGCAACGACCTGCTAAACGTGTTTTTGGGGCTGTGCGTGTGGGCCAATTTGCCTACAATGAAGTCCCAACTATCGCAGTTGCCATAGATTGTTGGTTCAGGGCGCGTCGACACCAGACGCGCCCTTTTTTCTTTTACGGATCCTAGATCCACAAACACTTGCAGACGTTGCTTGATGAATCACATCAGAAATTTTTCGATCATTGCCCACATTGACCATGGCAAATCCACGCTGGCCGATCGCTTGATCCAACGCTGTGGGGGTCTCGAAGCGCGCGACATGGAAGCCCAAGTTCTGGACTCGATGGACATCGAGAAAGAGCGCGGCATCACCATCAAGGCGCAAACCGCTGCGCTGCAGTACAAAGCCCGGGACGGCCAGGTTTACAACCTGAACTTGATTGACACGCCTGGCCATGTGGACTTCTCATACGAAGTGTCGCGTTCGCTGTCAGCCTGCGAAGGTGCCTTGCTGGTGGTGGATGCCAGTCAGGGTGTAGAAGCCCAGACGGTGGCCAATTGCTACACCGCGCTCGATTTGGGTGTGGAAGTGGTGCCGGTGCTCAACAAAATGGATTTGCCCAACGCCGATCCCGATAACGCCAAGTCCGAAATCGAGGACGTGATTGGCATTGATGCCGATGATGCGATCCCTTGCTCGGCCAAAACCGGTATGGGCGTTGATGAGATTTTGGAAGCGGTGGTCGCCCGTATTCCGCCACCCAAAGGCAACCCCGATGCGCCCTTGCGGGCCATGATCGTCGACAGCTGGTTTGACAGTTATGTGGGTGTGGTCATGTTGGTGCGTGTGGTCGATGGCCAGTTGCTTAAGGGCGAACGCATTCGGATGATGGCCAGCAATGCCGTCTACGAGGCGGGCAGCCTGGGCGTGTTCACCCCTGCCAACCAGCCACGCGAATCGCTCAAGGCGGGTGAGGTGGGTTACATCATTGCCGGCATCAAGGAATTGCAGGCCGCCAAGGTGGGCGACACCGTCACACTTGAAAAGAAGTTGCCCAACAACCAAGGCCCAGCCACAGAGGCGTTGCCCGGTTTCAAGGAAATCCAGCCTCAGGTGTTTGCGGGTCTCTACCCCACCGAAGCCAACCAATATGACGGGCTGCGTGATGCGCTCGAAAAGCTCAAGCTCAACGACGCATCTTTGCATTACGAACCCGAAGTCTCGCAAGCGTTGGGCTTTGGTTTCCGTTGCGGCTTTTTGGGTTTGCTGCACATGGAAATCGTGCAGGAGCGCCTAGAGCGCGAATTCGACCAGGACCTGATCACCACAGCGCCCAGCGTGGTTTACCAAGTGGTCAAGCCGGACGGCGAAGTTGTCATGGTCGAAAACCCGTCCAAGATGCCCGATCAAGGCAAGATGCAGGAAATCCGGGAGCCGATCGTCACGGTGCACCTGTACATGCCGCAAGATTACGTTGGCCCTGTCATGACGCTGGCCAATCTGAAGCGCGGCGTGCAACTCAACATGGCCTACCACGGTCGTCAGGTCATGCTGACTTACGAAATGCCTTTGGGTGAAATCGTGCTCGACTTCTTTGACAAGCTCAAATCGGTCAGCAGAGGCTATGCGTCCATGGACTATGAGTTCAAGGAGTTCCGCGCATCGGACGTGGTGAAGGTCGATATTTTGCTCAACGGTGAAAAGGTCGATGCGTTGTCCATCATCGTGCACCGCACCCAGTCTCAGTACCGTGGTCGCGCTGTGGTGGCCAAAATGCGCGAAATCATCAGCCGCCAGATGTTCGACGTGGCCATTCAAGCGGCGATTGGTGCCAACATCATTGCCCGTGAGAGCATCAAGGCGCTGCGCAAGAACGTGCTGGCCAAGTGTTATGGCGGCGATATTTCGCGCAAACGCAAGCTGTTGGAAAAGCAAAAAGCGGGTAAAAAGCGCATGAAACAAATTGGTTCGGTCGAGGTGCCTCAAGAGGCGTTCTTGGCCATTTTGCAGGTGGAAGATTGATGCAGTTTTTAACGTCTTTGGTGCTGGCTGCTTTTGTGGGTTATGCCGGCAGTTGGTACCTTGGGTTCATTGAGGGCAACTTCGCGCTGCTCTTGCTCTTGGCTACAGTCGTCACGGGCATTTACTGGCTGGCTGAGCGCTTTGTTTTTCTGCCCCAGCGCCAAAAGGCGGCAGCCCAGCTTGAGGCCGAAACCGCGCAGCGCCGTGCAGAACTGACCAAGATGGGCATCGATAAGGTGGACACCGATATTCAGGAGGCCCGTGAAAAGCTGTTGATGCAGCCGTGGTGGCTCGACTGGACTGCAGGGCTGTTCCCGGTCATCGTGGTGGTTTTCATCCTGCGCTCGTTCCTGTTCGAGCCCTTCAAGATTCCCTCGGGCTCCATGATTCCGACCCTGCACATTGGCGACCTGATTCTGGTCAATAAGTTTCATTACGGTGTCCGTCTGCCAGTGGCCAACATCAAGCTCACCGAGGGCACGCCCGTGCAGCGCGGCGACGTGATGGTGTTCCGTTACCCGCCCAAGCCCACAGTCGACTACATCAAGCGTGTGGTGGGCGTGCCGGGTGACGAGGTGGCTTATCTGAACAAGAAGCTCACCATCAACGGCAAGTCTGTTCCAACCCAAGGCTTGCCTGATTTCTTTGATGAATCCACCATGCGGTATTTCAAACACCGCAGCGAAACATTGGGTGTCAAGCCACACCAAACTATCCAGGACGATGACCGTCCCGCCTTCATCCCCGGCGCTGATCAGTTCGCAGGGCGCGAAAACTGCAACTACACGGTCGAAGGTGTGACCTGCAAGGTGCCTGCGGGCCATTACTTCATGATGGGCGACAACCGCGACAATTCGCTGGATTCTCGCTATTGGGGTTTTGTGCCCGATGCCAATATCGTCGGCAAAGCCTTTTTTGTCTGGATGAACTTTGGCAACCTCAAGCGCATTGGCGCTTTTGATTGAGGTGAGCGTGGCCACATCCTCCGCTGTACCTCCTGCCTTGTCCGAGCTGCAAATTCGCTTGGGCTATGCCTTTCGCCAAGTGGGTTTGCTGCAGCAGGCACTGACGCACCGCAGTTTCAGCGCCGATCACTACGAGCGTTTGGAATTCCTGGGTGATTCCGTGCTCAATTTGGCTGTGTCGCACATGCTCTATGCCCAACTGGTCGACATGCCCGAAGGTGATTTGTCGCGTGTCCGGGCCAATCTGGTCAAACAAGACACCTTGCATCAGTTGGCCAAAACGCTGGATGTTTCTGCCGTGATGCGCTTGGGTGAAGGCGAGATGCGCTCGGGCGGGCAAGGCCGGCCCTCCATATTGGCTGACATGGTCGAAGCCATCATCGGTGCGGTGTACCTCGATGGCGGTTACAAAGACGCACAAGCCTTGGTCGAGCGCCTGTTTGCCAAGGTGGACATCAAACCCGATATGCAGGCCGTGGGCAAAGATCCTAAGACCGAGCTGCAAGAGTGGTTGCAAGGGCGTAAGCTCGCGCTGCCCAAATACACGGTGGTCGGCACCTCCGGGGCCGCACACCGCCAGCAATTCGAGGTCTCTTGTGAAGTGACCGAATTGCGCCAAACACAACAAGGCTCGGGCGCGTCGCGTCGCGCTGCCGAACAAGCAGCGGCAGCCGCCATGCTGCAAACTCTGAAATCCGAAAGCGCCGCATGAGCACCGACAAAAAAACCGCCCAATCCGAATCTGAACCCGAACGCATGCCGCAAGAACAAGCCATGCGCCGTCCCGTTCAAATCGCGGGTGTGACCATTCAGCCGCGTGATGCGTCGGAAGACGCTGCTTTGCCCGCTGTGGTGGTGGCTGCCCCCGTGCCCGTGGCAGGCCAGCGCTGCGGCTTGGTGGCCATTGTGGGCAAGCCCAACGTGGGCAAGTCCACTTTGCTCAACGCCTTGGTCGGCCAAAAAATCAGCATCACCTCGCGCAAGGCACAAACCACGCGCCACCGCATCACAGGCATCCGCACGCAGGGTGCGGCGCAGTATGTGTTTGTCGATACACCGGGGTTTCAGACCATCCACGGCACAGCGCTCAACAAATCGCTGAACAAAACCGTGGTCGGCGCTGTGAGCGATGTGGACCTGGTGCTGTTCGTGGTCGAGGCAGGCAGCTTCACCACCGCAGACGCCAAAGTGCTGGCGCTGCTCAAGCCCGGTATCCCGGTTTTGCTGGTGGCCAACAAGCTTGACAACGTGCACCGCCGTGGCGACATCGCGCCTTGGTTGCAAAGCATGCAAGAGCGCCACGCCTTCACCGAGTTCGTGCCCATGTCGGCCAAACAGCCCAAAGACATCGTGCGCTTGCTCGACATCTGCGAAAAATACCTGCCCGAGCAAGCTTGGTGGCATGCCGAAGACGAGTTGACCGACCGCAGCGAAAAGTTCTTGGCCAGCGAAATGGTGCGCGAAAAACTCTTCCGCCTGACGGGCGACGAGTTGCCCTACACCTCCACCGTGGTGATCGACAAGTTCGACGAAGAAGCCGGACGCACCTCTAAGCGCATGTTGCGCATTGCGGCCACCATCGTGGTCGAGCGCGAAGGCCACAAGGCCATGGTGATTGGTGACAAGGGCGAAAAACTCAAGCGCATCGGCACTGAAACGCGTGTCGAGCTGGAAAAACTGCTGGACGCCAAGGTCTTCATCGAGCTGTGGGTCAAAGTGCGTTCAGGTTGGGCCGACGACGAAGCGCGCGTGCGCAGCTTCGGCTACGAGTAATTTCAGCGCCAATGGCCACCCAGCGGATCGCAGACGAGCCAGCCTATGTGCTGCACCGCTACGACTGGAGCGAAACCAGCCTGATCCTGGAGGTCTTTACCCGCCACCACGGTCGGGTGGCGCTGGTGGCCAAAGGGGCCAAGCGGCCCACCTCCAGCTTTCGCCCGGTGCTCTTGCCATTGCAGCCTTTGTCGCTGGCTTTTGGCGGTGATGGCGACATCCGCACCCTCAAGTCTGCCGAATGGGTGGGTGGGCACGTCATGCCCACCGGTGAGGCGCTGCTGTCGGGCTATTACCTCAACGAATTGCTCATGCGCTTGACGGCGCGAGATGACCCGCACCCGCAGTTGTTTGACGTGTACGCGGCTGCTGTGCGCTTGCTCGCCAGCGGCGACCCCGACGCCCTGCAATGGGCTTTGCGTGGGTTTGAGCTGTTGTTGCTCAAAAACATGGGCTTGCTGCCCGCACTCAACTTGCAAACCCTGACCCTCAAGCCACTGGAGCCGGAAGGCTTTTACACCCTGGTGCCCGAGGCCGGCTTGCAATGGGTGCCCGAAGACAGCCGACACGCTTTGCGCGGTGCGCAGTGGCTGGCGCTGCAAACGGCACTGGACGACCCCAGTCCGTTGGCCGCCTTGCTGCGCGCGTGTGCCGACTTGCTCGGGCCGCTGCAGCGCCCTTTGCGCTTGATGCTCAACTACCATTGCGGTGTCGGCGCATTGCGCACCCGTCAAATGATGCTGGACTTGCAAACCTTATGAACACAAATTCTGAACGCGTGGCCTTGTCGGTCAACGTCAACAAAGTCGCCTTGTTGCGAAACTCCCGTCACCTGGGCATTCCCAGTGTGGTCCGAGCCGCCGAAATGTGCCTCAAGGCGGGTGCGCAGGGCATCACCATCCACCCCAGGCCCGACGAGCGCCATATCCGTGCCAGCGACGTGGCCGAGCTGCACGCCCTGATGCAGGCCTGGCCCGACCGCGAGTTCAACATTGAAGGCAACCCCTTTCACAACCTGATGGACCACGTGCGCGTGGTGCGTCCGCAGCAAGTGACCTTTGTGCCCGACAGCGAAGGCCAGTTCACCAGCGACCATGGCTGGACTTTCCCGCAAGATGCCGAGCGCCTGAAGCCCTTGATCGACGAGTGCAAGGCGCTGGGTGTGCGGGTGAGCCTGTTCATGGACCCGCTGCCTGAGCAAATGGCAGCGGCCCGTGCCGTGGGCGCAGACCGTGTTGAGCTGTACACCGAGCCTTATGCCGCCAGCTGGGGCACGCCCGATAACGCCGTGCAGTTGCAACGCTACGCCGATGCGGCAGCCGCGGCCACGCAAGCGGGCTTGGGCCTGAACGCAGGGCACGACCTGAACCTTGACAACTTGCCCGCCTTTGTGACGGCGGTGAAGGGCTTGCAAGAAGTCTCGATTGGCCACGCCTTCATGGCCGACGCCTTGGAGCTGGGTTACAGCGCCACGGTACAGGCCTACTTGGCTTGCCTTGCAAAATGATCTACGGCATTGGCACCGACATCTGCGACATCCGCCGCATTCAAGCCAACCTGGACAGGCATGGTGAGCGCTTTGCGGCCAAGGTGCTGAGCGACGCCGAAATGGCCACCTGGAAAGCGCGCAGCGCCCGTTGGCCCGAACGTGGTGTGCGCTACCTGGCCACACGCTTTTCGGCCAAAGAGGCCTTCAGCAAAGCCATTGGCTTGGGCATGCGCATACCCATGACTTGGCGCTTGTGCGAAATCGGCAAACTGCCCAGTGGCCAACCGGTCATCGTGTTGCACGGCGTGTTGAAAGAATGGTTCGAAGCCAAAGGCCTGAGCGCCCACATCACCGTGACCGATGAGTCGGAGTACGCCGCCAGTTTTTGTGTGGTCGAGACCGCGCCCTCGGCAGCTTTACCGATTGCCGTCAGCGCGGCCCCTTGATATGGGGCGGTTCACCCCGAACTGCCTGTTGAACTTGAAACACCCATGAACCTTCACGCCCCCCTGATCCTTGACATTGCCGGCACCACATTGACCGATACGGATCGCCGCCGCCTGGCGCATCCGCTGGTGGGCGGCATGATCCTGTTTGGCCGCAACTGGCAAAACCGTGCGCAGTTGAGCGACTTGTGTGCCGACATCAAAAACACCCGCTCTGACCTGCTGATTGCGGTGGACCACGAAGGTGGCCGCGTGCAGCGCTTTCGCACCGATGGCTTCACCCATTTGCCACCCATGCGCGCCCTGGGCGAACTTTGGGGCCAAGACGACAAGGGTCAACCCGGCTCGGGTGTGCTCAAGGCCTGCGAAGCGGCCACATCGGCTGGCTTTGTGCTGGCCAGTGAGTTGCGCGCTTGCGGTGTCGATTTCAGCTTTACCCCGGTGCTCGATCTGGACCACGGCGAAAGTGGCGTGGTTGGCGACCGCGCTTTCGCCCGCGACCCACGTGTCGTGAGCCTGCTTGCCCGCAGCCTGATGCAGGGCCTGCTGCAGGCCGGTATGGGCAACTGCGGCAAGCATTTCCCTGGGCACGGCGCGGTCAAGGCCGACTCGCATGTGGCGTTGCCCGTGGACAAACGCGGCCTCAACGCCATCTTGGCCGACGACGCGCAGCCCTACCGCTGGCTGGGCAGTGTGCTCACCGCCGTCATGCCCGCCCATGTGATCTACAGCAAGGTCGACAGCCGCCCGGCGGGTTTTTCGCCGCGTTGGCTGCAAGACATCCTGCGCGGACAGTTGGGCTTTCAGGGCGTGGTTTGTACCGACGACTTGTCGATGGCGGCCGCCCGTCAGCTTGATGGGCGCACGCTCAGCTACACCGAAGCGGTGATCACTGCGCTGCACGCGGGCTGCGACTTGGCCTTGCTGTGCAACCGCTCGGCAGTGAACGAGGGCATTGAGCTCGACGAAGTTCTTGATCAATTGGCCGAAGCCCAGCTCAAAGGGCACTGGACGCCCAGCGAAATCAGCGAAGAACGGCGTTTGAATCTCTTGCCCCGATCACCCGCACGCCCTTGGGACGAGTTGGTGCGCTCGAGCGACTACATGCAGGCGCTGGACCGCTTGCCTTGATCTGAACAGGACACGTCAATGAACTGGATTGCGCGCATCGTCATGGGACTCTTAGGTCTCGTATTTCTGGCGGGCCTCTTGGCCGCGCTGGGCCTTTACATCGTGTTCGCCACCATCCGCTGGCTGCTCACGGGCCGCAAACCCCAAGTGGTGATGGTTTGGCAGCAGTTCAATGCCATGCGCAAGAGCCCACGCTGGGGCGGCCCGCGTGGCTTTGAAACGGGTACGCCATCCGGGTTCGAAGCGCAAAGCCAAGGCGATATCGTCGATGTAGAAGTGCGCGAGGTGGTGGAAGACGCGCCACGCTTGCCGCCCCGCCAGCAGAGCTGAGGCCTAACACCCTGAAACAACAAACCCGGCTAAGGCCGGGTTTGTTGTTGGGGCTTTGCGCGTTTATTCCTGAATGTGCCTCAGGGCCGGGAACAGGATCACGTCGCGGATGCTGGCGCTGTCGGTCAGCAGCATCATCAGTCGGTCAATGCCGATGCCGCAGCCGCCCGCTGGCGGCATGCCGTATTCGAGGGCACGCACAAAGTCGTGGTCGTAGTACATGGCTTCGTCGTCGCCGTCGTCTTTGGCGGCCACTTGCGCGTGAAAGCGTGCAGCTTGGTCTTCGGCGTCGTTCAACTCACTGAAGCCATTGCCAAATTCGCGGCCTGTGATGTAGAGCTCAAAGCGCTCGGTCACTTCGGGGCGGCTGTCGTTGGCGCGGGCCAGCGGGCTGATCTCGGTCGGGTGTTCCATGATGAAGGTCGGCTCCCAGAGCTTGTCTTCCACGGTTTCCTCGAAATAGAACACCTGCAGGCTGGCCAGGGTGCGGGTAGACAGCTTGTTCTTTTCTTCGTTCATGCCCAGCTTTTTCAGGGCGTTGATCAGCCACTCGGCGTTGTCCACGTTGTCACCCGCTTCGGTGTGCTTGACGATCGCTTCGCGGATGGTCATGCGGGCAAAAGGCTTGTTCAGGTCAACCGGCTTGCCGTTGTAGCTCAAGTCCAACGTGCCCGCCGCGATCATGGCGGCGTCGCGAATCAGCTCTTCAGTGAAACCCATCAGGTCCTGGTAGTTCCAATACGCCGCGTAGAACTCCATCATGGTGAATTCGGGGTTGTGGCGCACCGAAATGCCTTCGTTGCGGAAGTTGCGGTTGATCTCGAACACGCGCTCAAAGCCACCGACCAGCAAGCGCTTGAGGTACAGCTCGGGTGCAATGCGCAAGAACATCTCTTGTTCGAGCGCGTTGTGGTGCGTCACAAAGGGTTTGGCGTTGGCACCACCGGGAATGGGGTGCAGCATGGGCGTTTCAACTTCGAGGAAGCCGTGCTTGACCATGAATTCGCGGATGCCACTGACGGCCTTGCTGCGGGCCATGAAGCGCTTGCGAGCGGCTTCGTCGGTCATCAGGTCCACATAGCGTTGGCGGTATTTGACCTCTTGGTCGGCCACGCCATGGAACTTGTCGGGCATGGGGCGCAAGCTCTTGGTGAGCATGCGGATCGAGGTGGCATGGATCGACAACTCGCCCGTGCGGGTTTTGAACAGGTGGCCTTCGACGCCCACGATGTCGCCCAGATCCCAGTGCTTGAACAGAGCGTACAGATCTTCGCCCACGTCGTCGCGGGTGACATAGACCTGGATGCGGCCAGTGGCGTCTTGCAATGTGGCAAAGCTGGCCTTGCCCATCACGCGCTTGAGCATCATGCGGCCAGCCACTTTGGCCGTGGTTTTGGCCACGCCTTCACCGTTCAGCGCTTCGGCGGCTTTTTCGCCATGGGCTTGGTGCAGGTTGGCGGCGTGGTGCTCGGGCTTGAAATCGTTGGGAAAGGCCACGCCCTTGCCATCGGCCTGCGCTTGGCGCATGGCCTTGAGTTTTTCGCGGCGCTCTGCGATCAGTTGGTTTTCATCCTGGGGCGCGTGGACTTGCGCGGCAGCGGCGTTGGCAGTCGTGTCAGACATGGCGAGGTGCGGTTGGGCTCGGGTGCGGCTGGCCGCCCGATCCGGGGTTGTAAAGGTGCGCGAATGCGCAAAGCCTTCTATTTTAAGAGTTTGCGGGCGGTTTCTGGTCGGCGCTGCCGCCAGAAGGGGTTGATTCCACCATGTCGCCCACCAATTCCAGGCGCATCAAGGGTTCTCGCAGCGTGAACAGGCGGTATTTCATGGCCAGAGGCAGGGGCAGCAACTCGCACCAGCGGTGAGACAGCCATGCGCAATCGTCCAGCGCCCAAGGCTGTGGCCAGTGGGGCAGGACGCTGTCCTGCGCGCTCAATGTGGCCAGCGCTGCCTGGATTTGCGGGATCAGATATTGAAGGTGATCCGGCACGGGCATGTGGGGCTCGGTTGGCAAGTCTTGCACTTGGCCGCGCCACAGACCGTCGCTGCGCTGTTGGGTGCTGTGAATCTCAAACCGTTCTACACCCCGGCACCACACCAGCACCACGCCTGCTTGTGGGCGTTCGATGCGCTCGATCTGGACCCGCGTGCCGATGGGTTCGAACTGCTCTGCCACAGCGCCTGGGCGGTGCACTTCACGGCCTTGTGTCAACGTGACCACTCCAAAACCGGTGCCCAGGCGCTCGCATTCGCCAATCATTTGCAGGTAACGCAGTTCAAACAATTGCAAAGGCAACAAGGCGCCAGGAAACAGCACGGTGCCCAGCGGAAAAAGGGGCAATTCCGTCAAGGTGGCGGGAGATGGGGCGTCGTTGTCAGGCATCTGGGTATCATCGCACGAGCAGGAGAAATTCAATGGTGTTTCAGATGGTCAGTATGGTGTTGGACATGGTTGCGGGCTTGATCGCAGGCACATGTTTGCTGCGGTTTTTGATGCAGTGGCAGCGCATTTCCTTTCATCAGCCCTTGGGCCAGTTTGTGTTTGCGGTGACCGACTGGCTGCTGTTGCCGCTGCGCCGGGTGATTCCGGCATGGTCGGCCTGGGATTTGTCGAGCCTGGT
>OFRD01000336.1_pt1 | contig 18285 bp, 17 predicted proteins | sample 1543041 | NCBI WGS metagenome assembly OFRD01 (sample SAMN07774234, study PRJEB24372) | wastewater metagenome | isolation source: Exp Tend CN 100WW | collected 2016-02
CTGCCCCTCCGCATCCCAAAACGGCAAGCGCTCCACTCCAGCGTACAGTTCTACCGGGCTCTGCTGCACACCCAGCTCGCGAAAGCGCTGCTGCCACCAGTACAATGCTGCCTCATCCGGCACGATGAGCTGCAAGCATCCAATCGTCCCCGCTCCCGGCACGTTGGCACCCGCCTGCGGCCAGTCAAAGAAAGTAAGCTCTGTTCCGGGACTGCCAACCGCATCTCCATAAAACAAGTGGTACGCAGACACATCGTCCTGATTGACGGTCTTCTTTACGAGCCGCAAACCCAACACCTTGGTATAGAACTGCACATTGCCACGCGCATTCGCGGTCACCGCAGTGATATGGTGCAATCTGCCAATATTCATTGCTTCACTCCAAACGCAGCGCACAAGTTTCGCACGATGCAACTCTACACATCGAACAGTCTCCGAGGCTGTTGCACAGAAACTTCGCGCGGAACGCACCGCAGTCCATGTTCATATCTAACACCCGCTTGGCTAACGGCCGCAGTGCCCAGCCAATGTTCAGGCAGCCATCAACGCGATGTTGATTTCAACTTGGTTCACCAGCACAGCGTGCACTGGACACTTTGCAGCAATCTCAAGCAGGCGCTGCCGTTGCTCATCCGTCAGATCCCCAACAAAGCCAATCTCGCCATCGAACTGCTCCACAATTCGCTCGCCATTGACCCGCTTGTACGCAAGTGAAATATTTACACCGGCAAGCGGCCAGCCCTTGCGCTGCGCATACATCTGCACAGTGATGACCTTGCAAGCTGCCAAACTTCCAAGCAGCAACTCATGCGGCGTCGGTCCCGCATCATCGCCGCCATCCGCCACCGACCGGTCAGCCTGCAAGGCATGAGCGCCCGCTTGCAAATCAACTCTATACCCGCCGGAATTCTTTCCTGAAACTATCATCGTCAAATTCTCTCCTACTACAATCAAGTATATAAAGCTGTGTCAGACAGCACATGCTGGCTGGCGCCGAGCAAACCGGCGCCGCTGTTCAAAATAACGTGCACCGGCACATCACGCAACACTGGCTGCAGGCGCCCCTTGGCCAGAAACGTTGCCATGAACCGCGGCTGCTGCAAGCGCGCGAGAATGCGCGGCGGAATACCACCACCCAAAAACACTCCGCCCAGCGCTAGCAGCCGCACTGCAAAACTACCAGCCTCTGCCGCCAGCACATCGACAAAAATATCAAGTGTCCGGGTCGCTATTGCGCACGCCCGCTGCGCATCCTGCGCCGCTGCCACAATTATGGGTGTGGCATCAGCCACCTGCTCCAGCTCAGCCTCCAGCCACTCCGGCGCATGCTCGCGGCCCGTATCACGCAGGAAGGCATATATGTTCGGCAGCCCCAGTCCCGAACAAACACGCTCAATACTCACATGCCCAAACTTCGCCATCAAGTAGCCCAGCAGCGCCAGCTCCACCTCATTGTTCGGCGCAAAATCGCAATGACCACCCTCAGACACGCATGGCCGATATGCGCTGCCGTCCCACACTAAAAAGCCCTCACCCATGCCGGTGCCTGGGGCCACAATTCCAATTGCAGCCTGTGCACGAGTATTGCCCACGTTCAATGTCGCCAGATCCGATGCAATCAGGTGCGGCACGCCATGCCCAAGTGCCTCAAGATCGTTGAGCAAGTGCACCGGCGCACCTCCCAGATGCTCCTGCACGCTGCGCGCGTCCACTCCCCACAAACGATTCGTAATCTGCACCCGCCGGTCAATCACGGGACCTGCAACACCAAACGTAGCGCGTTGCACCAAGGTTGACCGCCCACTCAGGAAAACGCCGAGGATTGCCTCCAGCGAAGGAAAGTCCGCGCTCAGGTACGTGTGGGTTGCGACCGGTTGTCGCACACCCGCGGTCGCAGTCAGCAACGCAAGCACTGTCTTGGTAGCTCCAATGTCCCCTGCAAGATACATTTGCTCCCCGCCCATCATATTAACCTCCGCCTCCACATAACTCTCAACAATCTAAACCGCACTAGATATCCAGCGTAAGCCGGTTACCATGGCTGTCATGCCACTCAATGCTTGAAACCTCCGCGCCCTCAAAATTACCGAGCACCACCGACCCGCCGCAAAAAGAGCACAATGCGCCCTTGGGATCGCGAAGCAAATCCAAAAGCGTAAAAACATCACAGGTCTCCGCGCCCCGAACCGCAGCAAGCGTATCCTCATAGGTGCGGGCCAGTTCCACACAGTCGCCATGCTGTCCCAAAAAGTTCTCAATTCGCAGCGCTCGCGGCAACTCCATGTCCGGCGCCGGTGTGTAGAGCAAATATGGCTCACGGCAGCCCTGGCACTGCAGCCAACAATACAAAAACTCGCCCCGTCTGACATGTCGCATCAGCTTCGCAGCCAATTTTCACATAAAACTTGGTCCAGTGGGTAAACTAAAGCGATGCGCCCGCGAACAACCGCAATAATCTTGTGGCTCTGCATATTGCTGGCGGGGTGCGGACCGAGTGCTGCAGATATTCGGGCAGCCGCCGCTGCGCGCTCGCTGGCGGGCCTAAAGCGCTCTTTTAATGTAAGCGCACAAACCAAAGCGCGCGTGATCGAAATCAATCTCGACGATTTGGTGAAAACAATCATGCGCTTTAACCGCGATGAGACCTGGCAGAAAGACTACCGCTACCAATTGGCAGCGCTGCGCCTTGTTACCAAACAGCTGCGCGAAACACCCCTGCCGGCTCCTGAACTTCAGCCGGTGCACTCAGCTCTATTGGGGGCCGCAACCCATTGCGAAGCCGTAACCAATCAAATTGGAATTTGGGCGCTCAGCTTGCAGCAGAAAAAACCCGAAGCTGCCCAACTCGACCTAAGAATTGCGATGATGCTCGCCCGTGATTGCAAGTCAGCGCTTGCCACCGTGCGCCAGGAAACTGCAAAATAACGGCGCCCATCCGCTCCGAAACAGGGTTGTGTTAACATCTACCCGGACGCAGCATATTTTGAAACTAACACCATTCAGCTACCACCGCGCATCAGACTTGGCCGACGCGCAAAAAACTGTGCAGCAAGATCCGCGCGGCGCCCATTTGCTGCTGCCTGCACCACGCATTGAGGCGCCCTTTCCGCTTGCACACGGACTGCAGCTCGACTTGCGCAATCTAAACCTCGACTACATCCGCAATAAGTCTGGCTCAATCGAAATCGGCGCGCTGGCCACCCTGCAATCACTGGCAGATTCGCCGCTGCTTAACCAAACCCACGGCGGCATTGTGGCCGGCGCCGCATTGCACTGCACGCACTATGGCATGCGCAATCTGGCATGCGCAGGCGGCGCCGCACTTGCCGCTGGCGGTCCACCGGACCTGCAACTGGCACTGCTTGTTCTCGATGCCCAGGTGCACTGGGACAACGGCACGCTCTCCCCGATTGGCGCGCACCACCCCAGCGGCGCGAACTTTCCAATTCAGATATCCTTCACAGACATCCCCGCAAGCGCAGCATTGCACGCTGTGCGGCGCACTCCGCGGGACGAGGCGATTGTGGCAGTTGCAGTTGCGCTGCGGCTGCAGAACCAAAACATCACACATGCCCGCGTTGCAATTGGCGGACTGGGCTCGACACCAGCCCGCTGTCTTGATGCGGAACAAGCATTGACCGGCAACCCCCACAATGCCGCCAACACCGCCCGCGCAGCAGCGGCAGCAGCGGCCGCTGCCGGCAGCCACAGTGATTACCGTGGCAGCAGCGAGTATCGGCACGCCATGGCTTCTGTGCTCACCGAGCGCGCATTGAGCACCCTCGCGCCCGCCAGCAAAAGCTAGCCTGCCAAATGAAAGTACACATCCAAATTAACGGCGCACCGCACATTCTGGAGTGCTCGCCGCAAACAACGCTGCTGGACGCACTGCGCACAGCGCGCGTATGGTCCGTGAAGCACGGCTGCGAGACTGGCGACTGCGGCGCGTGCTCCGTGCTGCTCAATGGACACCTGACGCCCACTTGCGTAATGCTCGCCGCACAGGCGGACGCGCAGCGCATTGACACGGTAGAGGGACTTACCGAGCGCCACGAACTTCATCCCATTCAACAGGCGTTCATCGACACGGGGGCAATCCAGTGCGGCTTCTGCACTCCGGCGATGATCATGGCAGCCAAAGAGCTGCTGGACCGCGAACAAGCACCCAACACCGAACAAGTGCGTGAAGTGTTGGGCGGAGTGCTTTGCCGCTGCACGGGATACTTGCGCCCGGTGCAGGCTGTGCTGCGCGCAGCCGCAATGCTGCGCGGCGAAATCGTGCCGCCAGTTGATCCACATGGCGGGCTGCCTTTCGAGGCAATGTTTGGGCCGCGCGCGCCCGGCGAAACACCAACACCGGACTTTGGCAGCTCATCCACGCAGGTGCAAACACAAACTCGTGTCTTGGCTCCGCCCACCGTACATGAAGGCAGCGTCGGCCGCCCTGAGCCAAAAGTTGATGGCGTAAAGCTTGCCAAGGGCCGCCCAGTGTTTGCGGATGACATTGAGCTGCCGGGCATGCTGCACGGCGCATTGCTTACCAGCCCGGTTGCGCACGCGCGCATTAAACGCATCGATGCCAGCGCAGCGCGCAAGCTACCGGGCGTCCACGCAGTGCTTACGTATGCCGATGTGCCCCGCGTCGTTTATGCGTCGGGCGGGCAGTCGCATCCCAATCCCCCGCCTTACGACCAGGTTTCGCTGGACAGCAAAGTGCGTCACGTGGGCGACCGCGTAGCAGTTGTCGCAGCGGAAACGCCCGCGATTGCGCGCGCCGCACTGCTGCTGATAGAGGTGGAATACGAGGAACTGCCCGCCGTTTTTGATCCACATGCGGCCATGCAACCCGGCGCACCGGTCATTCACGATGAGCCGGATGCGGTATCCATCACCGATCGCGACCGCAACCTCGCGGCAGAAATCCACGCGCGCGTTGGCGATGTTGAAGCCGCGCTGGCTGCTGCCGACCAGCGCTTCGAGCGCACCTACAGCACGCACCAAGTCCACCAAGGCTACATCGAACCGCACATAGTGGTCACGTGGTGGGACGATGAAGACCGGCTGGTAATTCGCACGAGCACGCAAGTGCCATTTCATGTGCGCCGCATGGTGGCGCCGCTGCTGGAACTGCCGGTCAAGCGCATTCGCGTCATCAAGCCGCGGATTGGCGGCGGCTTTGGCGGCAAGCAGGAAATGCTGATTGAAGATTTGTGCGCGCACCTCACAATCGCCACCCACCGGCCGGTGCGCTTTGAGTACACGCGCGACCAAGAATTCACCAGTGCGCGCTCCCGCCATGCACAAACCCTTACCTTCCGCGCCGGCGTCAGCCATTCCGGTGACTTGCAAGCACTGGATTTGCACATCGTGGAAGACACAGGTGCGTACGGCACACACGGCCTCACCGTCTGCAGCGTGTCCGGCTTGCGCGGCTTATCCACCTATCGCTGCCCGGCGCTGCGCTTTCATGGCGAGATTGTTTACACCAACAAACCAACCGCCGGCGCCTACCGCGGCTACGGCGGCCCGCAGGCCGAATTTGCGCTGGAATGTTTAATGGATGAGATTGCGCTGCTCACCGACCGCGACCCGGTCGCGTTCCGCATGCAAAATGCTGTGCGCGTCGGCGACACTATTCCGATCACCGCTGCCATCGGCGAAGGCGAAGTAATAGAAGAAGGCGCGGGAGATCCGCAGCGCGTGCTCACCTGCGGCCTGCCCGAGTGCGTGGCACAAGGCAGCGCAGCCATCGCGTGGGATCGGCGCGCACTCGCGCACTGGCACCAGGACCCACACCGCCCGCACATCCGCCGCGGACTGGGCATGGCCTTATGCATGCATGGCACGGCAATCCCAGGTCTGGACATGGGCGCAGCAAGCATCAAGATCAACGATGACGGCAGCTTCAACGTGCTCGTTGGCGCCACCGACCTCGGCACCGGTAGCGACACGGTACTGGCACAAATGGCAGCCGAAACGCTTGGCGTACCCACGGTTGATGTGATCATCTATTCGTCCGACACGGACTTCACGCCCTTCGATACCGGTGCGTACGCCAGCAGCACCACCTACATCTCCGGCATGGCAGTGCACAAAGCAGCCTTGCAGCTGAGAGATTTGATGTTCGCACGCGCTGCCCTCATGCTCAAATGCAGCACTGCCGGCATGACGGTGCGCAGTGGCCGCGTGCATGCAGCCGACGGCCGCAGCGTGAGCCACGCCGAAGTTGCGCTGCACAGCCTGCACACGCAAGACCAGCAGCAACTAATGGCAACCGCCTCATATGTTTCCCCATACTCGCCGCCGCCGTTCGGTGCACAGTTCGCAGAAGTTGAAGTGGACACTGGCACCGGACAGGTCACCGTCGTCAAACTGGTAATGGCCGTGGACTGCGGCGTGGCAATCAACCCGCTCACTGCCCTCGGCCAAATCGAGGGCGGCATGGTGCAGGCGCTCGGCTACGCCGTCTGCGAAGAAATGCCCTACGACGAACACGGCCGCCTCCAAGTTGGCCGCCTCGGCGACTACCGCATCTTCAGCGCAGATGAGATGCCCGAGATGGAAGCCATCCTCGTGCCAACCTATGAACCCACCGGACCGTTTGGCGCAAAAGCCGTTGCTGAAATTCCTTTGGATGGAGTGGCGCCGGCCGTAGCCAATGCGGTGTACGACGCCATTGGAGTGCGCATCCGCAGCCTGCCCCTAACACCCGAACGCGTGTGGCGCGCGCAGGCACAGGCTGCCGGTGCGGGCGCGCTGCCCGCCTAGAAGCTGCTGCCACTGCGCCGCATAAAAACGCGCGATGGAACTGCAAGGCAAAACCGCATTAGTCACCGGCGGTGCGCACCGCGTAGGCCGTGCAATCGTGATTGCACTGGCGCACGCCGGCGCAAAGGTTGCCGTCAATTACAACACCTCCGCTGCGGAAGCTGCGGAAACCGTAACAGCAGTGCAGCAATCCGGCGGGCAGGCAGTCGCCTTCCAGGCCGATGTTGGCAATGCAGCAGCCGCCCACACGCTGGTGGACCAAACTGCGCAGCATTTTGGCAGCCTCGACCTGCTTGTCAACAACGCTTCCACCTATACAAAATCACCAGTCCCATTTTCCGAACCAGTTTGGCGCCGCACAATGGATGTCATTCTTGACGGCGCATTTCACTGCGCCAATGCTGCCGCCCCGCATATGCAAACGGCAGGTGCCGGTGTAATCATCAACATTGCGGACCTGCATGCAGTGCGGCCGAGTACAACTTTTATGGCACATGGAGTTGCGAAAGCCGGACTGCTTGCGCTTACCGAACATCTGGCGGTGGCGTTTGCACCGCACATCCGCGTCAATGCCATCATTCCCGGGCCGGTGCTGCCACCAGAGCGGCTTGATGCCGATGCCGTGCGCCGGATTGCAGAACGCACTCTGCTCAAACGCTGGGGTACTCCTGCAGATGTTGCCGCCGCAGTACTGTTCCTAACTGCGTGCGACTACATCACGGGCGAGAGTTTGGTGGTGGACGGCGGCGAACGCTGGGTGCATTAGCACCGCGCACCTCCCAAGCTTTACGCACTTATTGCGGCGCGCGCAGCCAGAAGCTGCGCCTCCAGCGCAGCCCGCGCTGTACCACCAGTCTGTGCCCGGCGCTGCAATGAATGCTCAAAGTCCAGCGTCGCCCACATCTGCTCAGTGAAGTGCTCACTGATTTTAAAGCGCTCATCCAATGAAACATCAGTCAGCGCCACACCGAGCGCTTCAGCCCGCTTCACAAGTGCGCCCACCAAACCATGCGCCTCCCTAAACGGCACTCCACGCCGCACCAACTCGTCTGCCATATCGGTCGCCAGCAGGCCCGGCAGCAATCGCGCAGCCATCACCTGCGGGCGCACCTCAAGCGACCGAACCAGACCAGCCAGCACAGGCATCACCAGCTGCAGCGTATCAAATGTGTCAAACGCCGGCTCCTTGTCCTCCTGCAGATCCTTGTCGTAGGTTGAAGGCAAGCCCTTGAGCACCACCAGCAGCGCCTGCAGATTGCCAAGCAACCGACCGGTCTTGCCGCGCGCCAACTCAAGCGGGTCCGCGTTCTTCTTTTGCGGCATCAAACTGCTGCCGGTGCTGAACGCATCGTCCACCACCACATAACCGAACTCTGCACTGCTGAACAGCAGCAATTGCTCCGCCAGCCGGCTCAGGTGCACGCCAATCATTGCACCCGCGTACAAAAAGTCGGCAACAAAATCACGATCACTGACCGCATCCATGCTATTGGCGGAGATCGCTGCGAAGCCAAGCGCCTGCGCCAACGCACCCCGATCCACCGCAAACGCGCTGCCAGCCAGTGCCCCACTGCCCAGTGGCAACACACCCGCCGCAGAGCGTGCATATGTCAGCCGCGCTGCATCGCGCGTCAGCGGCCACACATGGCCAAGTACCCAATGTCCCCACGTAACCGGCTGCGCCTGCTGCAAGTGCGTATACCCGGGCATCACCGCATGCAGATGCAAGGCCGCACTATCAACAAGCGCTGCCTGCAGTTCAGCAACTTCGCGCAACAATTCAACGCAAGCCTGCATCACCCAAATGCGCATGTCCGTCGCCACCTGATCATTGCGACTGCGGCCGGTGTGCAGTTTGCCACCCACGCTGCCCACCAGTTCAGTCAGCCGCCGTTCAACCGCAGTGTGGATGTCCTCGTCACCAGCGGCAAACACGAAACTTGCTTCCGCAAACTCAGCGCGCACGAGATCCAGCCCGTGCACCAGTTGCGTACATTCCTCGGGGGTGAGCACCCCCGCCTGCGCCAGTGCCTGCGCCCATGCCACGCTGGCGCGGATGTCCGCGCTCCACAGCCGCTGGTCAAACTCAATACTGTCGTTTAGGCGGCGCATCAAGGCATCTGCATCCTTAACAAACCGCCCGCCCCACAACTTGTCACTCATTGAAATTAATCAACATGCCAACACCAAACCGCTCCACACTAGGTTGTGTAGTCAGCATTAATGCGCACGTACTCTTCCGTGAAATCACATGTAAAAACCCGCGCCGCGCCGGGGCCTCCACCAATCGCCAAGCGCACTTCAAACTCATCCGCGTTGAACACCGCCGCCGCATCGCTTTCCGCATAATCAACGCGCATACCCTGTGCCAGCAACTGCACCGCCGGACCGCCCGCCTGTACCATCAGCGACACGGCCGCCGGATCAAATGCCACACCGGCCCGTCCAGCCGCAGCCATAATGCGTCCCCAGTTTGGATCACCACCCGCAAACGCTGTCTTGACCAATGGCGATGTGGCGATCACATTTGCAATCGCATGCGCACCGGCCCCATCCACCGCGCCCGTCACCCGCACGGTCACAAACCGGCGCGCGCCCTCCCCATCGCGCACAATTGCCTGCGCCAAGTTCAGGCAGACGAAGTCCAACGCATCCGCAAATAGCGCAAGGTCCGCAGCCGTAAGCACAGCCACTCCGCTCGCACCATTTGCGAGCAGCAGCACCGTATCGTTTGTGCTTGTGTCACCATCAATGGAGATGCAGTTGAAAGAGCCCGCCACCGCAGAACTAAGCAAACGCTGCAGCTCGCCCGCCTCAATCGCAGCATCGGTAGTCACCACAGCCAGCATCGTTGCCATGTCTGGGTGGATCATGCCCGCACCTTTTGCGTTCCCACCCAGCGTAACCGTGCCGCCTGACAGTGTCACTTCCACCGCAAGATGCTTCGGGCGGGTATCAGTCGTCATCATCGCCTGCGCGCAAGCAGCACCCCCAGCCTTGCCAAGCCCCTGCGCTGCGGCCTGAATACCTAAAGCAAGCTTGCCCATATCAAGCGCCCGCCCAATCACACCAGTGGAAAGTACAAGCACCTGTTGCGCAGCGCACCCGATCGCCGCTGCAGTTAGCAGCCGCGTCTGTTCGGCGTCCACAAGCCCCTGTAAACCCGTGCAGGCATTGGCATTGCCGGCGTTGCCGATAACCGCTCGGTAACCACTGCGCGTACTGGCCAGCGCGCCCTGATCCACGACCACAGGCGCAGCTACCACGCGGTTGCGCGTGAACACCGCCGCGGCCGTACACTCCCGCTCCGAAACCACTAAAAACACATCCGCTGCGCCGGACACTTTGAGCCCACAGGCAGCCGATCCGCCACTAAATCCAAGCGCGGACGTGGCGTGCCCTTCAGCTATTGCATGCATCAAAATCGAGAAGCACTACACGACTGCAGAATGATTCCAAAGTTCAACGCACACGCTTACGAGGGTCGCAGCCCGCACCCCGGCAGTACCCTTCAACGCCTAGTCCCGCTTAAAAGCGGAATAGTCCATCGACGCGTAGCGCGTCTTGCCGCCGGCACTCATCTCCATCAACGCCCGCACCTTCATCTGCAAACCAAACAGCGTAATAAATCCGAGCGCGTCCTTCTGGTCGTAAACATTTTCCTCGCCAAAAGTCGCGTAGTCCTCGCGGTACAAACTGTAAGGACTGAAGCGGCCAACGCAGCGCAGCGTGCCCTTGTATAGCTTTAGCCGAACCCAGCCAGTAACGGACTTTTGCGTCTCGTGAATCAGAGCCTGCATACCTTCGCGCAACGGGTGATACCACTTGCCGTCATACACCAGCTCACCGTAGCGCAGCGCCATCTGCTCCTTGTAGTGCAGCGTGTCGCGGTCAAGGCACAAGCTCTCCAGCTCGCGGTGTGCGGCATACAGTTGCGTGCCGCCCGGCGTCTCATACACGCCATGCGACTTCACTCCAACCAGCCGATTTTCAACAATGTCGACGCGCCCGATGCCATGCCGCGCACCAATCACATTCAGCGCCTCCATCAATGCCGCTCCCGAATGCTGCACACCATTCAAGGAGACCGGCACGCCTCGCTCAAATGCAATCTCAACCACCTCCGCTTTGTCCGGCGCACTTTCGGGCGATGCAGTCCACTGGAACATCGGCTCCTCCGGTTCGCGTGCCGGGTCTTCGAGGATGCCACCCTCATGCGAAAGATGCCACAAGTTGCGGTCGCGGCTATAGATTGACTTGACGGTTGCAGTCACCGGCACCTTGTGCAGCTTTGCGTATTGCAATGCATCCTCGCGCGAACGGATGCTCCACTCACGCCACGGCGAGATCACCTTCAGCGCCGGATTGAGCGCCTTGTATGTCAGCTCAAAACGCACCTGATCGTTGCCCTTGCCGGTGGCGCCATGCGACACCGCATCCGCACCTTCCTGCTCGGCAATCGCCACCTGCCACTTTGCAATCAAAGGCCGCGCAACAGAAGTTCCCAGCAGATACTGGCGCTCGTAGACTGCACCAGATTGCAACATCGGAAACAGAAACTCACCGGCAAATTCTTCCCGCAAATCTTTAACAATGCACTTCGAAGCGCCGCTGGCAAGCGCCTTCTCCGGCAAACCCGACAGCTCCTCTGCCTGCCCGATATCCGCGCAAAAACAAATCACTTCGCAGTTATAGGTCTCCCGCAGCCACGGCACAATCACAGATGTATCCAGGCCGCCCGAGTACGCCAACACCACTTTCTTCACCAGCGATTTAGTCATGAAAACTCCTGTAACATTAGTTTACGAAAATTGGTGCAATGCCTCAGCCGACCGCGGAGGACGAAGCCCCAACCCCATTAGCGGCTGCCAGCTTGTCAGCGTACAAGTGCGGCAAAGAATCCAGCTGCAGCACAACAGCCGTTTCATCACAACATTCGCGCACCGGGCAAATATTGCAGTCACGCCACACCTTCTCGGGAAAGAACACCTTGTCCGTAATGGCAAATCCCGCGCGCACAAAAAACGGCACCGCACGCGTAAGCGCGAACAACATCGGGATACCGCGCCGCTGCGCCTCAGCTATCGCAGCCGCCACTATCGCAGCGCCCCAGCCCTGGCCGTGCACGGCGCCATTCACAGCCAAAGACCGCACTTCTGCCAAGTTCTCGCTGTAGGGCAGCAGCGCAACACAAGCCATCACCACGCCCGCTTGCTCCGCCACCAGCCAGTCCGCCAGCGTCTCGGCAATCGACTCAACCGTGCGCGGCAGCAAATCGCCACGCCCCGAATACTCCGTGACCAGGCCATGGATACCCGCCACATCCGCAGCCACGGCTGGCCGAATAATCATTGCAGCGCGCCCCAGCAGCTGCCAATCGTTTCAACCGCAAAATCAATCTGCGCCTGATCCACAATCAGCGGCGGGCACAAACGCAGCACATTGTCGCCAGCAGTGATCAGCAACAACCCGCACTCGGCAGCCGCGCCAATCAGGGGCTTCACCGCCACAGAAAACTCAACCCCCAATAATAATCCCGCGCCACGCACCTCAACCATATGATCCAACTCCAGCGCCAGCAGCCGGTCACGCAAATACTTTCCACTGGCTGCCACATGCATCAGGAATGCCGGATCAGACACACGGTCGAACACTACCTGCGCTGCGCGGCACACCAGCGGGCCGGCAGCAAAAGTGCTGCCGTGATCGCCCGGCTGCAAAACTGCTGCCACCGCATCCGTAACCAGCACCGCCCCAATCGGCAAGCCGCCCGCCAGCGGCTTCGCCAGCGTCATAATGTCCGGATACACATTCGCGGCCGTGTGCGCCCAAAGACTGCCGGTGCGCCCCAGCCCGCACTGAACCTCGTCAAAGATCAGCAGTGCGCCGCACTCATCGCACAGGCGGCGCAGCTCGCGCAAAAACTCAGCGCTTGCCGGATTCACTCCACCCTCGCCTTGCAGCGGCTCCACGATTGCGGCGCACACATGCCCGTCAAACGCCGCAGCCAATGCTCCAACATCATTCAAGGGCAAGAAGCAGACATCCGGCATTAGCGGCTCGAACGGCTCGCGATATTGCGCCTTCGCCGTCATCGAAAGTGCCCCGATCGTGCGCCCGTGAAACCCGTGCTCGAACGCAATTATGCGCGTGCCCGGCGCAGCTCCAGCAGCCCGCACCAACGCATACTTGCGCGCAAACTTCAGCGCCGCTTCGTTGGCCTCGGTCCCGGAGTTGCAAAAGAACACACGATCGGCAAATGAATTCTCAACCAGGCGCTGCGCCAGCTGCACATGCTCAGCCGTGTGATACAAATTACTCACGTGCGCCAGCCGGCCCGCCTGCTCCGCAACCGCCCGCGTCCACTCCGGATCCGCATGCCCAAGCGAGTTCACTGCAATGCCCGCTGCAAAATCAAGATAGCGCTTGCCAGCCGCATCAAATAGATAAGCGCCTTCGCCATGCGTAAACACGCGCGCCGGCCGCACGTAAGTCTGCACCAAATAACGAGCCTCGCCCGCGATCACTTCCGCGGTGCTTGCCATTTCAGCCTGTTTGCTTGAAATCATCGTGTCGCTGCCTGCCAATCACACCGCGCGGATTACGGTGCCAGCCCCGCCATCCAAGCCGGCGAGATCCACAATACGCACGGCAACCGCCGCGCGCGCCGCCTCCAGCGCCGCCTGCACTTTCGGCAGCATTCCATCCCGGATTACACCCGCTGCAATTAACTGGTCCACTCCCACCACATCGATGCTGACTTGAACTTTATCTCCCACCATTATTCCAGCAACATCCGTCAGCAATTCTAACTGCTCGGCTTGCAGCGCCACCGCAATCGCAACCGCCGCCGCATCAGCATTAACGTTGTACAGTGCACCGCCATCACCAACGCCGATTGGTGCCAGCACCGGCGTAAACCCAGCCCCCAAGAGCACTCGCAACAACATCGGATCCACTTGTTCAACTTTACCCACAAACCCCAGGTCGCCACCCGGATGCTGCATTTTGCTGCAGCGCAGTATGCCGCCGTCCACGCCGCTCAAGCCCACCGCGTTAACACCGGCATTGCGCAGCGCGGCCACAAGTGATTTGTTTGTGTTGCCGCACAGAACGCCAACCACCACCGCCAATGCCGCCGCATCGGTAACCCGCAGACCGGCCACCTTCACCACCGGCAAGCCAAGTGCAGCCTGCTGCGCACTGATCGCCCGCCCGCCCCCGTGCACCACTACAACCTTCTGCTCCGCCCGCGCCACAGCTTGTGCCAGGCCCTCGCAAAACAGCGCGCTGTCCAGCTCGTTGCCGCCCACTTTAATAACGCGGATGCCAGACACAGTGCTCACCCGAGAAAGTGCGCCACAATTGCTTTTTGGCCGTGCAGCCGGTTATGCGCCTGCACAAACATAAGCGATTGCGGTCCGTCTGCTACATCGTCGGTAATTTCATCACCGCGGTGCGCTGGCAAACAATGCATCACGCGCGCATTCGGCTTGGCCCGCGCCAGCAGCGAACTATTCACCTGGTAGGGCGGGAACACCTTCATGCGTTCCGCCGCTTCGTCTTCCTGCCCCATGCTGATCCACGCATCCGTGTACACCACATCCGCGCCCGCTACAGCCAGCGCTGCGCTAGTTGTCTCCACCAGTTCCGTGCCCGCACTGCCGCGCAGCTCAAGCGCCCGCGCAACCACACTGCGAGAAAGCTCATAGCCCGCCGGGCACGCAATATAAAAGTGAATTCCCAGCAGCATGCACGCAGCGAGTAGCGACGTGGCGACATTGTTGCCATCGCCCACGTAAGCCAGCTTCAAGCCCTCAAGCCGGCGAAACTCCTCGCGCAGCGTGAACATGTCACACAGTGCTTGCGCCGGATGGTTGTAATCCGTCAGGCCATTGATCACCGGCACACTTGCATGGTGCGCCAGCTTAAGCAGCTGCGTGTGGCTGCTCATCCGCGCCATGATGCCATCAACGTAACCGGACAGCACCCGCGCTGCATCCGCCACCGTCTCACGTTTGCCCACACTCACTTCGCCCGGCAGCAGCGTAAGCGCGCTGCCGCCCAGATGGCGCATCGCCATTTCAAAAGACACGCGCGTCCGCAAACTTGGCTTCTGAAACAGCATCACCAAAGTTTTGCCGCGCAGCAGCGGCTGGTTGCCTCCGTTCAAGTGGTCGTGCTTCAAGCGTGCCGCCAGCTCCAGCAGCGCCTCCAGCTCTGCCCGCGTAAACTGGCTGACGGACAGAAAATGCTGCACCAGGCCGGACTCCACACGCGACCCGCTGGAGTTCTGCATCACATCAACCCCGCGGCTTCCGCCAACCCAAACATCACATTCATATTCTGCACCGCCTGCCCGCTTGCACCCTTGATCAAATTATCCAGCGCAGACACCACAATCATCGTCTCCCCGACAACCGCAAGCCCCAGCACGCACATGTTGGAGTGATTGACTTGTGCCAGCGCCGGCAGCGCACCCGCCGGCAGCACTTGCACAAATTGCTCTCCAACATACGCAGCCGCATACAGCGCCCGCACACTCCCCTCATCCCACCCGCCTGCCAGTGGCACATAAATGGTGGAAAGGATGCCACGCGGAACAGGCAGCAAATGCGGCGAAAAAATTAACCGCGGGACGGCGGCGCCCCACTCAGTAAGCAGCTGCTCCATTTCCGGCAGATGCCGGTGGCTGCGCCCAATTTTGTAAGCACTGAAATTGTTGGCCACTTCTCCAAACTGCAAATATTGCGCCGGCGTCCGGCCCGCACCGGAAACGCCGGATTTGCAGTCTGCAATCAATGTTGCCCCTGCGGCAATCGCATTGGCAGCGCACACCGGCTGCAGCGCAAGCAGCACGCTGGTTACGTAGCAGCCAGGGTTCGCAACCAGGCGCGCTTCCCGCAACGCAGCACGTGCATGCTCGGTGAGTCCATACACCGCCTCGCCCAGCAGCGCAGGCGCCGGATGGGCATCACCGTACCATTTCTCGTAAACAGACGCATCACGCAGGCGAAAGTCCGCGCTCAAATCAATTACGCGCACGCCACGCTCCAACAAGCGCACGGCAGTCCGCGCAGCCGCGCCGTGCGGCAGGCACAAAAACGCAACATCAAGCCCGGCGAGATTTGCGTCGGCAGCAGCAATCAACCTGACCGGCGGCGCCTGTGGATGCACTTCCGCCAGCGTCCGCCCGGCATCACTTTCAGACGTGGCAAACGCAATGTGCACGTGCGCATGCCGCGCCAGCAGCTGCACGAGCTGATGCCCCGTATATCCGGTGGCCCCAAATATTCCAACGTGAATCATAATTGCAAATTAAAACAAAAACCGCCAGTTAGCGCCTGGCGGTTTCACGTCTATAGTGCAGTGCTCCCGCTACTGCCCCAACGCAAAAAGCCAGACCGGTGTCTGGGTGGTACGAGCGCGACGCGAAACAATTAGTGCCAACATTGAACTAATGATATCCACTAAGTCAATAATGTCAAGGTCATTTTCAAACAAATTTACGGCGCGATTCTGGCGCCCGACTTGCCACGATGTGCCGCCGGAAACGCCCCAACTAACAGCCAAAGACCTGCAGCACACTGCAACATACTAGGCACCACCCAGCTTCCAGATTAATCGCACGTTCTGCTTAGTCATTTTCCAAAAACCGGTTTGTGAACACAGCCTGAATATCAACCGGTTTCGCAAGCGCTTTGTACTTCAACAGCATGGCATGCAGCGCATCCCACTGCGCCGCGTTTTGCGCCCCAAACCCAGCGCCACCCGCCGGCTTGGCAGCCACCAACTCCGTCTCCAGCATGTAGCGCATGTGCGCAGCATCTGCCTCCGGCGCATATTTCATCACAATCGCAACCGCCTCGTCCACATGCGCAGCGGCGTACGCCATGCCCGCCAGCGCCGCGCGCGTAAAAGCCGCCAGCTCCTCCGGCTTGCTTGCAAGCTGCTCAGCTGTGCTCGCATATGTCAGACCCAGACTCGGAACGCCAAAATCCGCTGCCTGCCAAACTGTCAGAGCATGGCCTTCGCGCGCCAGAATGTCGGGCTCATTGGATTTGAACACCGGATACACATCCACCAAGCCCTCGGTAAGCACATGCGGATCAAAGCCCACGTTCACCAACTCTAGCTGCGCCGGATCCACTCCAGCCGCATCCAAAATCGCGAACAAGTCGGGGGGTGGCGCGCCCTTATAGCCAACTTTGCGGCCAACCCAGTCACTCGGGGACCGCAAACCGGCGGCCTCCAATGCCACATAGGCCTGCTGCCCGGTCTGCCCAACCAACGCAATCGAAACCAGCGGCAGCCCGGGATCGGCCCGGCGCTGCAACAGGACAGCCGCATCGACAGTCGTCACTTGCACCTTGCCGGCAACCAACAGCTGCAAATTGTCAGAGCCGCCAGCAGAGTGCTGAATATCAACGGTGAGCCCTTCCTTCTGAAACAGCCCGCGCTCCTGCGCAACGTACACACCAACAAACGGCAGATTGGCCTGCGGCTTGTAGCCGGCCATAAAAGTGAGCTGCATCGCCGGCGCTGCCACTTGGCAGCCAGCCAACAACAAAAGGCAGCCCGCCCGCAATAAAACCCCAACCCATCGAACACGCCAGACTAACCTTGATTGCTTCATAAAGCTGCGTCCCCCAAATTCCAATAATACAAGCGCTTCTCCATGAAAACCACAACTTGATACAACAAAGTGCCCAACAGCGCCAACTCAAAAGCGGCGGCAAATAGCAGCGGCAAATTCAGATTGTTGTATGCCAGCCACATTAGCTGGCCAAGCCCGCTGGATGCGCCCAACCATTCCGCCACAACCGCGCCCACCAAAGAAAGCGGCGCAACCGTCTTCAGCGCAGCCAGCAGGAACGGATACTGCGCCTTCCAGCGCAGATGCACGAACACTTCCCAGCGGCTCGCATTCCACGATTGCATTACAGCATGAACGGCAAGATCGGCCGCGCGCATACCGGTAAGAGAATTTACAAGCACTGGAAAAAAAGTCAACAAACCTGTAATGACAATTTTGGGCGCAGGACCAAAGCCAAGCCAAATTGTGAGGATGGGCGCGATCGCAATCAACGGAGTTGATTTTGCAAACAACGCAATCGCCATAACCGCCGGCTCGAGCCGCGCCCAAAAATTTAGCAGCGTCGCAAGCAGCAGTCCGCACACACTACCCAGCACAAGTCCCACGAGTGCTTCACCGGTTGTAACTAAAGCACCAACAACAAGCCCGCGGCTATGGGTTCCAAACGCAGCCGCCACTGCAAGCGGGCCGGGAAGCAAATAAACCGGAACCTCCATGCTGCGCACACCCCACTCCCATGCAGCCAGCGCGCCAACCAACACACCCACATTCAGCCCGAACGCGCTGCGCCTCATGCCAACCGCCGCTGCGGGCCGGCCAAGGCCGCGCGCACTTCCCGCACCAACGCAATAAATCCGGCGCTCTGTTCGTCGCGCGGACGCGGGAGTGCAATCTCGATTTCACACTGCAAATGCGCAGGC
>OFRD01000338.1_pt1 | contig 18242 bp, 15 predicted proteins | sample 1543041 | NCBI WGS metagenome assembly OFRD01 (sample SAMN07774234, study PRJEB24372) | wastewater metagenome | isolation source: Exp Tend CN 100WW | collected 2016-02
TCAGGTTGGTGGCGACGCCGTTGGCGATCAGATCCTGGGTGTAGAACGCGCCCAGCTCATCGTCGGCCACGCGGCACGAATAAAACGCTTTGCCGCCGAGTTGCGCCAGTGCCACCACGGTGTTGCCCGCCGAGCCACCGCCGGTGCGGCGCGAACTGACTGCGTCCAGGTGGCCCAGCAACTCAGCGCGGCGTGCGGTGTCAATCAGGGTCATGTGGCGTTTGTCGACGCCCATGGTTTGCAGTTGGGTGTCGGAGACTTCGTATTCAGAGTCCACCAGGGCGTTGCCGATGGCGTAGAGGTCGTAGCTGGTCATGGATGGGTGTTTGTGATGTGAAAAGTTGGGGAGGGCCCGGCGCCAGGCCTGAGGGCAGAATGGCCAAAATGACAAGGCACAATGGCGGCCCGTGCGGGCAGCGTTTTTTGCTGTGTCGCCCTGCCACTTGTTGCGTAACCTGGATAGTTTTAAATTTTAGCCCCACGATGATTACCCTGTTCAAAATTTTGTCCGTGCTGCCTTTGTGGTTGCTGCATGGGGTGGGCTGGAGCCTGGGCTGGCTGGTTTTTCTGGCGTCTGGCGTTTATCGCCGCCGTTTTCTGGCCAATGCCCGCCAGGCTGGCATGGGCTGGCGGCAGTGGCGGGGCGCGGTCGGCGAGAGCGGCAAGCTGGTGGCCGAGTTGCCGCGTCTGTGGCTCGGGGCGCCGGTGCCGGTGCGGTGGGATGGGGCGGAGCGGCCGGTGGAGGAGGCGCTGGCGCTGGGGCGCGGCGTGGTGTTTTTGACGCCGCATCTGGGCTGCTTCGAGATCACGGCGCAAGCCTATGCCCAGCGTTACGGCCAGGGCGCGCAGCCGATGACGGTGCTGTTTCGGCCGCCGCGCCAGTCCTGGTTGCGCGCCGTGGTCGAGGCCGCGCGCGGCCGTCCCGGCCTGCACACGGCGCCGACCACGCTGGCGGGGGTCAAGCAAATGATCAAGGCCCTGAAGCAGGGCCAGTCGCTGGGCCTGCTGCCGGATCAGGTGCCGCCCTTGGGCCTGGGGCTGTGGGTGCCGTTTTTTGGCCGCGAGGCCTACACCATGACCTTGTCGGTGCGGCTGGCGCAGCAAACGGGCGCCACGGTGCTGATGGCCTGGGGCGAGCGTTTGTCCTGGGGCCGGGGTTTTCGGATTCATGTGCAGCCGTTGGGTGTGACCTTGCCGGCAGACGGGGCGCAGGCGGCCGGTGTCATCAATCAGGCCATGGAGGGTTTGATTCGCAGCTGCCCGCAGCAGTATTTGTGGGGTTACGCGCGTTACAAGCAACCGCGTGAGGAGTTGTGATGTTGAGTCAATGCGGCATCGGGGTGATGCATCTGATGGGGCGTTTGCCACTGGCGTGGGTGCGTGCGCTGGGCTGGCTGCTGGGCTGGTTTTTGTATCTTGTGGCGGTGCCGCGGCGTCGGGTGGCGCAGACCAATTTGCGTTTGTGTTTTCAGGACAAGTCCGAGCGTGACATCCGGATCTTGGTGCAGCAAACTTTTGTCCATTTCGCCCAGGCCTGGCTGGATCGGGGCTGGCTTTGGCATGGCGCGCCCGAGGTGGTGCGCCGGCGCCTGACGCTGTCGGGGGCGGTGAGCGAGCTGCAGGGTTCTGAACCGGTGGTGATTTTTGCACCGCATTTTGTCGGGCTGGATGCGGGCTGGACGGCGCTGACGCAGCAGGTGTCGCGCCCATTCACCACGATTTACACCAATCAGGCCAATCAGGTGCTGGATGGCTGGATTCTGGCCGGGCGCCAGCGTTTTGCGAATGCGCGCTTGTTCGGGCGGGTGGAGGGGGTTAAAACCATTGTGGCGGCGCTGCGTTCGGGGGCGCCGTTGTATTTGCTGCCGGACATGAATTTTGGCCCGGAAGAATCGGTGTTTGTGCCGTTCTATGGCGTACCGGCAGCGACGGTGCCGTCTTTGTCCCGCTTTGCCAAACTCGGGCGCGCCAAGGTGGTACCAGTCATCACCCGCATGACGCCGCAAGGCTATACGGTGGAGGTCATGCCGTCCTGGTCGGGCTTTCCGTCAGACGACCTGGTGGCCGATACCGCGTTGATGAACCTGCGCTTGCAGTCCTTCATTGACACCATGCCGGATCAGTATTTCTGGGTGCACAAGCGCTTCAAGGATCGTCCTCCGGGTGTGTCGGCGGTGTACTAGTTTTATAATTTTTTGCTTGCCAGCCCTTGATTCATATACCTGAGTAGCTATGAATTTAAAAGCGTGTGTTGCAGCACTCCGTGGGCGGACTGCTGCCGGTGAGGCGCGTGGTCAGGCGTTTGCTTCGGGGGCGGCTTTGCCGTCCTTGGGGTGCGCCCATTGCCATAGCAGCGTGGCGACATCTTCAATGCCCTGGCGCTTGGGGGCTGAAAACAGGCGCACTTCACCGCCGCCCGCTTGCAGCTTCATGATGGACAGCGCCTTGTTTTGTTCAACGCGGGTCAGCTTGTCGGCCTTGGTCAGCACCACCAAAAACTTCAGTCCTTCTTCCACCCGGGGGCGCACCACGTCGAGCAGGATTTCATCGAGCTCGGTCAGGCCGTGGCGCGGGTCGCACATCAGCACAATCGCCTTCAGGTTTTCACGCGTGACCAGGTAATTGGCCATCACCTGCTGCCAGCGGATTTTGTCCGCTTTGGGCACCGCTGCGTAACCGTAACCCGGCAAGTCGGTCAGGATGGCATCGGTGACGCCCTGTTTGCCGAGCGAGAACAGGTTGATGTGCTGGGTGCGGCCTGGTTTTTTGGAGGCAAAGGCCAACTGCTTTTGCTGCGTCAAGGTGTTGATGCAGGTGGATTTGCCCGCGTTGGAACGGCCCACAAAGGCAATTTCGGGCACGTCCAGCGCCGGTAAAAAGTGCAACTGGGGCGCTGTGGTGAGAAATTTGGCTGTGTGCAGCCAACCCATGGCAATAGCGCCAGCAGCCTTGGCAGCCGCTTCCGGTGAGGGGGTATGGGGGGCCGAAGCCGATGGGTTTGAATTGGTAGTCATTAATTAAAGGGAAGAGACCCGAAGCCGCATTGTAGAATCACGCTGTTTTGCTCACCAGATACAACATCTCCAATATGAAGTTGCTCACCTCCCTTTTGCTTGCTGCCTCACTGGCAACGCCTGCTGTTTCCATTTTTGCACAAGAGGCCAAGCCTGCTGCGCCTCATGCAGAGGCCAAGGCGCAGCCCGCCAAGCCGGATCTGGCCAAAGGCGAGGCCAGCTTTGCGGCCTGTGCTGCCTGCCACGCTCCCGATGGCAACTCCGCTATTTCGGTCAATCCGAAATTGGCGCAGCAACATCCTGAATATCTGGTGAAGCAACTGCAGGAATTCAAGTCCGGCAAGCGCGCCAACCCCATCATGATGGGCATGGCTGCCGCCTTGAGCGATGAAGACATGAAGAACATCGCTTACTGGGTGTCCACCAAGCCAGTCACGCCTGGGGCAGCCAAAGACAAAGAAACGCTGGCTTTGGGTGAGCGCATTTATCGCGGTGGCATTGCCGACCGCCAGGTACCCGCTTGCGCCGGTTGCCACAGCCCCAATGGCGCTGGCATTCCAGCCCAGTACCCCCGTTTGAGTGGCCAGCATGCGGACTACGCCGTGGCCCAGTTGACGGCTTTCCGCGACGGTGTCCGTCAAAACAGCTTGCAGATGAGCGGCGTGGCCGCCAAGATGAATGACCGCGAAATCAAGGCGGTGGCTGACTACATTGCGGGCTTGCGTTAAACGCAAGTTGGTATTGAAGGGTGCGGCGCTGGGTTTTTGAGTGAACTAAACGCCAGCAGCAAACCCTGAACGGGGCGGGTCCATTTCAAAATGGCCTGCCTTTTTTTTTGAGCTAACGACAATCCCTCTATGACCGTCTCCACCCAAGGTTTAGAACTCAAATCCGGGTCGCGCGCCCTGCGGGCTGCCATTGAGTTGCTGTCTTCGATGCGGTTCGCCATCTCTTTGCTGACCCTCATCTGCATTGCTTCGGTCATTGGCACGGTGCTCAAGCAGCACGAGCCCTACAGCAATTACGTCAATCAGTTCGGGCCCTTCTGGGCCGAGGTGTTTGCTGCCGTCAGCCTCTATTCGGTGTACAGCGCCTGGTGGTTTTTGCTGATACTGGCGTTTCTGGTGACCAGCACCTCGCTGTGCATTGCACGCAACACGCCCAAAATCATCGCCGATCTCAAAACCTGCAAAGAAAACATCCGGGTGAAAAGCCTGCAGGCGTTTGGCCAGAAAGCCGAAACCTGGCTGGATGAAACGCCTGAAGCGGCCGCGCGGCGCATCGGCCAGATGCTGGTGGGCGGGGGCTGGAAGGTCAAGCTGCAGCAGCGCGAGGGGACGGGGGGCTGGATGGTTGCCGCCAAAGCGGGCTCCCTGAATAAAATCGGTTACCTCGCTGCTCACAGTGCCATCGTCTTGGTGTGCGTGGGCGGCTTGCTGGATGGCGATTTGATCGTGCGGGCGCAAATGTTGTTCAACGGCAAAACGGCGTTCAGCGGGGGCGGCCTGATCGCCGATGTGAAGCCGGAACACCGCTTGAGTGAGCGCAATCCGACTTTCCGGGCTAATTTGCTGGTGACGGAAGGTAGCCAGTCCGGAACGGCGGTTTTGAATCAGGCAGACGGTATTTTGTTACAAGACTTGCCGTTTTCGGTGGAATTGAAGAAGTTCATTGTCGAGTACTACGCCACCGGCATGCCCAAGCTGTTCGCCAGTGACATCGTTATTCACGACAAAAACACGGGTGAAGCAACGCCCGCGCGGGTCGAGGTCAATCACCCGGTGGCGTACAAGGGCGTGGAAATTTTTCAATCCAGCTTTGAAGATGGTGGTTCCCGCGTCAAGCTCAAAGCGGCGCCCATGAGTGCAGCGAGCAAGCCGTTTGAAATTGAGGGCGTGATCGGTGGTTCTTCCGAGCTCACGAACGGCGCTGAAAAACTCACCCTGGAGTACACCGGCTTGCGGGTGATCAATGTCGAGAATTTTGCCGACACGGGCAGCGCCAGCGTTGATGTGCGTAAGGTGGACTTGCGGGCGTCGATCGAGTCCCGGCTTGGTGCCGCCAACAAGGCCGTCAGCTCGAAAGAATTGCGCAATGTCGGCCCCAGCATCAGCTACAAGTTGCGTGATGCGGCGGGTCAGGCGCGTGAGTTCAATAACTACATGCAACCCATGGCGATGGATGACGGGGCCTCGGTGTTTCTGCTCGGGGTGCGCGAGTCGCCGGCCGAGCCGTTCCGCTATTTGCGGGTGCCGGCCGATGACAAAGGCTCTGCGGACGAGTTTTTCAGGCTGCAGATCGCGCTGGCGAACCCGGCCCTGCGCGAACTGGCGGTGCAGCGCTATGCGGCGCATTCGGTGGATGCCCGCCGCCCGGATCTGGTCAAGCCGCTGACCGCGTCGGCCACGCGTGCGCTGGCTTTGTTTGCGGGGAACGCGTCGGCTCAGCCTGACAAGACCCTTGGCGGGCTGCCCGCGATTTCAGAATTCATTGACACCAAAGTGCCAGAGGCTGAGCGACCCAAGGCGGCCGAGGTCTTGATCCGTATCCTGAATGGCACCCTGTTTGAACTGGCCCAGATCAGCCGCGAACGCGCGGGCCTGAAACCCTTTGAGGTCAACGATAAAACGCAGGGTTTCATGACCCAGGCGGTCATGGCGCTGAGTGATGCGCAGTTTTACCCCGCGCCCATGGTGCTGCAGCTGACCGACTTCAACCAAGTGCAGGCCAGTGTCTTTCAGGTGGTGCGCTCCCCGGGTAAAAACATGGTGTATCTGGGCTGTTTCTTCCTGATCGTGGGCATTTTTGCCATGCTCTACATCCGCGAACGGCGGCTGTGGATCTGGCTGGCACCGCATGCGGATGCTGACAAAACCAGCGCCACCCTGGCGCTGTCGAGCAACCGAAAAACCATGGATGGTGATCGCGAATTCGGGCAGCTTAAATCCCGCCTGCTGGGCATCAAGGAAGAATGACATGAACACGACGGCAACAACGGTGGGCAACACCGTGACATTGACCCTGAATGAAGGCTATTTCACCCAACGCAACTGGTTTGACTGGCTGTTTGCCGTCTTGGTGCTGGCCGGTGGCTTATTTGCTTTCTCGCACTTCAGCAGTGCCATGGACGGGTACGACAAAGGCGTTTTGCTGGCTACCATCCCCTGCGCCATCCTGCTGGGCTGGTTCTGGCGGCCCTTGCGCACGTTGATGCTCGCTGTGGCGGCTTTTTCCCTGCTGGGCATCCTGTCGTACCAGGGCAGTCTGGCGAACGCAGACAGCGTGTTCTGGCTCAAATATTTCTTGTCCAGCCAGTCGGCCATTTTGTGGATGAGCATGCTGTTCTTCATCAGCACGGTGTTCTACTGGATCGGCCTGTTTGCCAAGGGGCAGGGCGATGCGATTGCGCTGGTGGCCTCGCGCCTGGTGTGGGTGGCGGTGACCATGGCACTGATCGGCACCATGGTGCGCTGGTATGAGAGTTACCTGCTGGGCGCCGACATCGGCCACATTCCGGTCAGCAACCTGTATGAAGTGTTCGTGATGTTCTGCTGGATGACGGCCGCTTTTTATCTGTACTTTGAAGCGCAGTACAAAACCCGTGCGCTGGGCGCCTTTGTCATGCTGGTGGTCAGTGCGGCGGTGGGTTTTCTGCTTTGGTACACGCTGGTGCGCGGCGCGCATGAAATCCAGCCGCTGGTGCCCGCACTCAAAAGCTGGTGGATGAAGCTGCACGTGCCGGCCAACTTTATTGGCTACGGCACCTTTGCACTGTCGGCCATGGTGGCCTTTGCCTACCTGATCAAGCAGCAGGCCACGGAGACGCGCTGGTACAAGCTGGCGCCGCTGTGGCTGCTGGGCATGGTGTTGTGTTTTGAGCCGATTGTGTTTCGCAAGTCAGCCCTGGGCGGGTTGAGCGATTATTGGGCGGTGTACTTTGGTATTTCGGCGCTGGTGGTCGGCAGCATCCTGTTCGGGCGGCGCCAGCTGGCGGCCAAGCTGCCGTCGTTCGAGATTCTGGACGATGTGATGTACAAATCCATCGCCGTCGGTTTTGCCTTCTTCACCATTGCCACCGTGCTGGGCGCGCTCTGGGCGGCTGAAGCCTGGGGCGGCTACTGGAGCTGGGACCCGAAAGAAACCTGGGCCCTGATTGTCTGGCTCAACTACGCGGCCTGGCTGCACATGCGGCTGATGAAGGGCTTGCGCGGCACGGTGTCGGCCTGGTGGGCGCTGGGCGGGCTGGCGGTGACCACTTTTGCCTTCATCGGCGTCAATATGTTTTTGAGCGGTTTACACAGTTACGGCACCTTGTAACGATTTCTGTAAGAATGCGTGCCGTCCTCCGACCAACATTGAAACGAGGACTGCACCATGCTGATCAAAACCCATTCCGACGGCTTTAGCCACCCTTTATCCAGCGAGATCACCAGCCCGCACGTGTATGCCGGGCGCCGTGATCTGATCAAACTCATGGCCAGCGGGGTGGCCGGGGCCGCTCTGACGTCTTGGGCAACACGCGCGGCGCAGGCGCAAACGGCGGGGACGGTAGCAAAACCCGGCAAGCTGGCCGCGCTGCCGGGGGCCAGATCGGCCCAGGCAGGCGCCCTCACGATGGACAAGCTGACCGACTACAAAGACGCCAGCAGCTACAACAATTTCTACGAATTTGGCACCGACAAGTCCGACCCCGCCAAGAATGCCCACACCCTGAAAACCACGCCGTGGACGGTCGAGATTGAAGGCCTGGTCAAAAAACCCGGCAAATACACACTGGAAGACCTGCTCAAACTCAGTGCCCAGGAAGAGCGTATTTACCGCCTGCGCTGTGTTGAGGGCTGGTCGATGGTGATTCCGTGGGTCGGTTACTCGCTCAGCGAGCTGATCAAGAAAGTAGAGCCGCTGGGCAATGCCAAATACGTTGAATTTGTAACGCAGTCTGATCCCAAAACCATGCCATTTGTCGGCTCGCGCGTGCTGGACTGGCCGTATGTTGAAGGACTGCGCCTGGACGAGGCCATGCACCCGCTGGCCCTGCTGACCTTTGGCATGTACGGCGAGGTGCTGCCCAAGCAGAACGGCGCGCCGGTGCGCCTGGTGGTGCCGTGGAAGTACGGTTTCAAGAGCGGCAAGAGCATCGTCAAAATCCGTTTCACCGACAAGCAGCCCGCCACCGCCTGGAACAAGGCCGCCGCCAATGAATACGGCTTCTACTCCAACGTGAACCCCCTGGTGGATCACCCGCGCTGGAGTCAGGCCACCGAGCGGCGCATTGGGGAGGACGGCTTGTTTTCCAAAAAACGCAAAACCCTGATGTTCAACGGCTACGAGGCCCAGGTCGGTCAGCTCTACGCCGGCATGGACCTGACAAAGTTCATCTGATGGACGCGCTTGCCATGCCCCGGCCCATGCTGCCACTCAAAACACTTTTGTTGCACCGCTTGGCCAAGCCCTTTGTCTTTGGCTTGTCGCTGGCGCCCTTGGGCTGGTTGCTGTACGGCGCTTTCAGCAACCAGTTGGGCGCCAATCCGGCCGAGGCCTTGATCCGCGCTACCGGCGACTGGAGTCTGCGTTTTCTATGTCTGGCGCTGGCGGTGTCGCCGCTGCGCGTGCTCACCGGCACGCCCGCGCTGGCACGTTTTCGGCGCATGCTGGGCCTGTTTGTCTATTTTTATGTCAGCCTGCACCTGCTGAGTTACAGCGGTTTTGACATGGGGTTTGAGCTGGCCGATATTGGCAAAGACATTGCCAAACGCCCCTTTATTCTGGTGGGGTTCAGCGCCTTCTTGTTGCTGACGCCGCTGGCCCTGACCTCGTTTAACCGGGCGATCAAGGCGCTGGGGGCCAAACGCTGGCAGCTGTTGCACAAGCTGGTGTACGCCGTGGCGGGTTTGGCGGTGCTGCATTTTTTCTGGATGCGGGCGGGTAAAAACAACTTTGCCGAAGTGTTGGTTTACGCCGCCCTGCTGGCTGGCCTGCTGGGCTGGCGCCTGCACCAGTTTATAAAGAAAAACAGGCGCTAGCCCTCGTGGAATATGCGTGAGCAGCTATTGAATTGATAGCGACTCAGCGGCTCACCAGGGTTTCATTGCGGATCTGATCGGCCAGTGTTTCGCGCTGGCGAATGACATGGGCTGCGGCGCCGTCCACCAGAATCTCGGCGGCGCGGGCGCGGGAGTTGTAGTTGCTGGCCATGCTCATGCAGTAGGCGCCAGCCGACAGAACGGCCAGCAGATCACCCTGTTGCACGCTCAACTCACGGTCACGGCCAATCCAGTCACCACTTTCGCACACCGGGCCCACCACATCGTAGGTTGCTGGCGCCGCCGCGCGTGGCGTGAGTGGCACGATCTGGTGAAACGCCTGGTACATGGCCGGGCGTGGCAAGTCGTTCATGGCGGCGTCGATGATGCAGAAGTTTTTCTGCTCGCCGGGCTTGAGGTACAGCACCTCGGTCAGGCAGACCCCGGCGTTGCCCACCAGCGAGCGGCCGGGTTCGATCATCAGCTGGCGCTGGCCAAAGCCGCGTGCATCGAGCTTGGCCAGCATCTGCTGCCACAGCACATCGGCACTGGGTGGCGTGTCGCCGTTGTAGTTGATGCCCAGGCCACCGCCAAAATCAAGGTGGTGAATTGGTACGCCTGCGGCTTCAATCGCTTCCACCAGATCGAGCATGCGATCCACAGCGTCGAGGTAAGGCGCCACTTCGGTGATCTGCGAGCCGATATGGCAATCAATGCCGACCACCCGGATGCCCGGCAAGGCGGCGGCGCGCAGGTAGGTCTGCACGACCCGCTCATGTGCCACGCCAAACTTGCTGCCTTTGAGGCCGGTGGAAATGTAGGGGTGGGTTTTGGGATCGACGTTCGGGTTGACGCGGATGCTCACGGGCGCGCGCAGGCCCAGCGTCGTGGCGACGTCGCTCAGGACTTCGAGTTCGGCCTCGCTCTCGACATTGAAGCAGCCAATGCCGGCCTCCAGTGCCGCTTTCATTTCCGTTCGCGTCTTGCCGACGCCGGAGAAGATGATTTTGCCGGCTTGACCGCCCGCCGCCAGCACGCGCTGCATTTCGCCGCCGGAGACCACGTCAAAACCGCAACCGGCTTCGGCAAACACCTGAATCACACCCAGGGCCGGGTTGGCCTTCATGGCGTAGCAGATTTGCGCCTGGCGTCCGGCAAAGCCGCGCTGATAGGCCGCCAGCGCGGCCAGCATGGCGCCTTTGGAATAGACGAACAGGGGCGTGCCGTGGGCTTGGGCCAGGTCGCTCAAGCGCAGGTCTTCAGAGAACAGTTCATTGCCCCGGTAGGCAAGATGGGGTTGGCCGGGAAGATTTTGGGTGGTCATTGGGGGGCAGGCGTGGAAGCGGGGGATGAGGTGGAGGGTACTGCTGCGGGTGCTGCTGGCGTGGGATTCACGCTGCGCAAGGGCCGCAGGGTTTGCGGCAGGGTGGCGCGTTGGGCGGCAGCGGGGTCGGTGGGTAAATACAGCGGGCCTTGCTGGCCGCAGCCCAGCAGGCTCACCGCACTGACGCCAAGGACAAGCGTACTGACTAGAATTTGGCGAAATAACAACATGGTGAAATTGTAATGACCGACTCAGAATTCATGGATCAGGCCGAAACCCTGCTCAAAGCGGTAGAGGCTAGCTGCGACCGCATCAACGACAACAGCCAAGCCGATATTGACAACCAGCGTACCGGGGGCATGGTGACGCTGGTGTTTTCCAACCGCAGCCAGATCATCATCAACCTGCAAAAACCATTGCACGAAATCTGGCTGGCCGCCCGGTCGGGCGGTTATCACTATAAATTTGATAGCGCACAGTGGATGGATAGCAAGGGCCAGGGCGAGTTTTTCACCAATTTGTCGCGCTTTGCCAGCGAGCAGGCGGGTTGCCCGCTGGTGTTTGCGCTTTAGTTCTTGAACAGATCCATGATTTTTTTCTTCTCATCGGCGGGCGGCAGCGTGTGCACCTCGGGTGCGGCGGCGCTGCCTGATTTTTCGTCCAGCCCGACGCTGCTGACGCCTGCGTTTTTCGCATATTCGGTGTAGAACCATTCACCCCCTGAATTGACCACCCCCTCGGGGGCGGTCGGCTCCATCACCGGCACATTTTTGAGTGCATGTTCCATGAAACGGATCCAGATCGGCAGGCTCAAGCCACCGCCGGTTTCGCGGTCACCCAGTTTGTGGGGTGTGTCGTAGCCGATCCAGGTGACCGCCGCCAGTGTCGGCTGGAAGCCGGCAAACCAGGCATCCATCGAGTCATTGGTGGTGCCGGTTTTGCCATACAAGTCCGGTCGTTTCAGCTTGGCCTGCGCCGAGGCTGCCGTGCCGCTGCGGGTGACTTCTTGCAGCAGGCTTTCCATGATGAATGCATTGCGTGCATCAATGGCCCGCACCGATTCGTCCAGCAGCGGGGGCTTGGTTTCCACCAAGACCTTGCCTTTTTGCTCGCTGACCTTGCTGATCAGCCACGGATTGATGCGGTAGCCGCCATTGGCGAACACCGAGTAGGCGGAAACCATCTGCATCGGCGTGACGGAGCCCGCGCCCAGTGCCATCGTCAGGTAGGCCGGGTGCTTCTCCTCATCAAAGCCAAAGCGCGTGATCCACTCCTGGGCATTGCGGGCACCCACGCCTTGCAGAATGCGGATCGAAATCATGTTTTTGGACTTGGCCAGGCCCCGGCGCATGGTCATGGGGCCTTCAAATTTGCCATCGTAATTTTTGGGCTCCCAGGGCTGGCCCCCCGTGACGCCAGCGTCAAAAAACAGCGGTGCGTCGTTGATCACGGTGGCCGGGGTAAAGCCTTTTTCCAGGGAGGCAGAATAAATAAAAGGCTTGAAGCTGGAGCCCGGCTGGCGCCAGGCTTGCGTCACGTGGTTGAACTTGTTCTTCGCAAAATCAAAACCGCCGACCAGGGCCTTGATCGAGCCGTCACGCGGATCCAGCGCCACAAAAGCGCCTTCCACTTCAGGTAGTTGCGTGGCTTCCCAGGCGTTATTGGCCATTTTTGCCACCCGAATCACCGCGCCACGACGAATTCTGATCGTCGGCAAGGCCTTGTCCGACAAGCCCGATTGCACCGGTTTGAGTCCCTCGCCGGTAATTTCGACCGTTTCCCCGTTCTGGCGAATGGCCGTGATTTTCTTGGCATCCGCACTCAGTACCACCGCTGACATCACGTCGCCGTTGTCTGGGTGATCGTCCAGTACCTCGTCAATCGCCTCTTCCATCTCTTGGGGGGTGGCGGGCAGTGTGATGAACTTTTCGGGGCCCCGGTAAACCTGACGGCGCTCGAAATCCATGATGCCGCGCCGCAAGGCCTTGTAGGCCACATCCTGGTCGGCCGCGCGCAGCGTGGTGTAAACGTTCAGGCCCCGGGTGTAGGTTTCATCGCCGTACTGGGCGTACATCAGCTGACGGACCGTTTCCGCCACGTACTCGGCATGGACCTTGGTGTTGTCGGAGCCGGATTTGACTTTGAGTTCTTCATTTTTGGCCGTCGCGGCTTGTTCGGCTGTGATGAACCCGTTTTCCAGCATGCGTTCAATGATGTGCAGCTGCCGCGTTCTGGCCCGCTTCGGATTGACGATCGGGTTGTAGGCGGAGGGCGCCTTGGGCAAGCCCGCCAGCATGGCCGCTTCGGCCACCGAGATGTCTTTCAGCTCTTTGCCAAAGTAAGCCTCGGAGGCGGCCGCAAAGCCGTAGGCCCGGTTGCCCAGAAAAATCTGGTTCATGTAGATTTCCAGAATCTGATCCTTGGACAGCAGGTGTTCGAGCTTGAAGGTCAGCAGGATTTCATAGATCTTGCGGGTGTAGGTTTTTTCCGTGGATAAATAAACATTGCGTGCCACCTGCATGGTGATGGTGGAGGCGCCCTGGCTTTTAACCCGGCCAAAGTTGGCCAGTCCGGCGCGCAACATGCCCTTGTAGTCCACGCCGCCATGCTCGTAAAACCGGGAGTCCTCAATGGCCAGGACGGCATCGGTCATGACCTTCGGGATGTCATGGATGGGGGTCAGGTGCCGACGCTCCTCGCCAAATTCACCCAGCAAGGCGCCTTCTGCCGAGAAGACGCGCAGCGGCAGTTTGGGCCGGTAATCCGACAAGTCCGAAATGTCCGGCAGGTTGGGAAAGGCCACGGCCAGCGCGATGGCGATAACGATCAAGACGGACAGTACGCCCGCCAGCACCAGGCCACAAGTCCATAACACGAGGCGCGGCAGCCAGTGCATCGAGCGGGTACGGGGCTTGGGGGTCGGGCTGGGTTCACTATTCGGTGATTTGGAGTGCATAAAAAACTTCGTGAGATCTGGCTGTCATTATAAAAATGAGGTTGTCGGCGCCTTGGCGCGGTAGTATCCGCTATTGCTGTAGTTTGCCGTTTTGGCGTGCGGTTTCGGGGGATTTGAGCCACGACGGCGGCAAAATTGCTTAATTGCAAGAACAGCGCGAATTTAGTGTAAAAATTGTAAAAGTTGTCTGGGTCAAGGGGCTTGCTGATAGCATCGAAGTAAGTTTTTTAGTTTCGCTGATCTTCGATTGGCCTTTTTCAGGGGATGGATTTGGTCTCTTTGGGTGCGTTGTTTAGCCGCCAGCCCGCGTCGATGCTGGGTTTGGACATCAGCTCGTCCAGCGTCAAACTGGTTGAGTTGGGTCAAGACAAGGCCGGGAATCTGGTACTTGAGCATTGCGCCATTGAGCCGCTGGAGCGCGGCTGGATCACTGACGGCACCATTGAGAAGTTCGATGAAGTCGCAGAAGCGGTTCGTCGTCTGGTGAAAAAAAGCGGGACAAAAACTAAAAATGTGGCGATGGCCTTACCCCCGTCCGCCGTCATTACCAAAAAAATCACCCTGCCCGGAGGCATGTCAGACCAGGAGCTGGAGCTGCAGGTCGAAGCCGAAGCCAATCAATACATCCCATTTCCGCTGGATGAGGTGAGTCTGGACTTCTGCATTGTGGGGCCCAGTGCCAGTTCGGTGGGCGATATTGAGGTTCTCATTGCGGCATCGCGCCGGGAAAAGGTGCAGGATATTCAAGGTTTGGCAGAGGCTGCCGGGCTGAAACCCGTGATTGTGGATGTGGAATCTTATGCCTCGCGCCTGGCTACCGGGCGTCTGATTGCCAACCTGCCGAATCAAGGGGTGGGCAGCATCGTGGCGCTGTTTGAGGTCGGCGCCCTGACCACCAGCATGCAGGTGATTCGCAATGACGAGGTCTTGTACGACCGCGATCAGGCCTTTGGCGGCGCCCAGTTGACGCAACTGATCGTGCGCCAGTATGGGTTTTCGCTGGAAGAGGCTGAAAGCAAAAAACGCAGCGGTGAACTGCCGGATGACTATGAATCCAGTGTGTTGCGCCCGTTTGTGGAGAGCATGGTGCAGGAAATTGCCCGTGCCTTGCAGTTCTTCTTTACCAGCACGCCGCATAACAAAGTGGACTATGTGATGCTGGCAGGCGGCTCGGCGGCCTTGCCTGGTTTGACGGCGGCCGTGACGCAGCAGACGACATTCACATGCAGTGTGGTCAATCCGTTTGATGGTATGGAAATTGGCAGTGGTGTGCGTTTGAAGAAAATGACGCGGGAGGCCCCGTCCTACCTCACCTCATGTGGATTGGCGTTGCGGAGGTTTATGCAGTGATTTTGATTAACCTGCTTCCGCACCGCGAGGTCGCGCGCAAACTGCGCCGGGATATATTCAACCTCAGCTTGGTGGCTTCGGCGCTGTTGGGCGGATTGCTTGCCGGGCTTATTTTTCTTTGGTATCAGGCTCAGATAGCGGGGCAACAAGATAAAAATCAGCTGTTGCAAACCGAAATCAAGCAGTTTGATAACCAGATTAAAGATATTGCGGGTCTTGAGGCCGAGATTACCGCCTTGCGTGCGCGCCAGCAGGCCGTGGAAGATTTGCAGGCCGATCGTAATTTGCCCGTTCATTTGCTCACGGAACTGGTCAGGCAACTGCCGGATGGCGTCTATATCTCCAGTATGCGGCAAGAACTCCAGTCCGTTACATTGCAAGGTGTCGCGCAGTCCAATGAGCGCGTATCGGAGCTGTTACGCAATCTTGGCAACAATACGCCCTGGTTTGCCAAGCCTGAGTTGATTGAAATTGTGGCGGGGGCGGTCACCCTGCCACCCAAGGATGTGCGCCGCGTGTCCAATTTCACGATTCGTGTTCGTCTGGTGCGCGCCAGCGAGGCTGAAAAGATGCAGAGCACGGCGAGTGCCGCAGTGGCGCCGGTGCTGGCGGCCTCCACTCCTGTCAAAAAATAGGAGAACGCCATCATGGAACGAAAATTCTCCATCAATTTAGATCTTCCGGCGTTGCAGGAAACACTGAACAACCAATTCCGTAACCTGGACTCCAAGGATCCGTCGAGTTGGCCCGTGTTGCCGCGTTATGCGCTCTTTTTGCTTGTCACGCTGGTGCTCGTGGTGGTTCTGTGGTTTTTGTGGCTAAACACCTCAGAGGCTGAACTGGAAACGGAGCAGGCCAAAGAAGTCACGCTGCGCGACGAGTACAAGAAAAAGCTGGCCAAGGCGGTCAATCTGGAGGCGCTCAAGAAGCAGCGCGAGCAGGTGCAGCAGTACGTCACGCAGTTAGAGAAGCAGTTGCCCAGTAAAGCTGAGATGGATGCCTTGCTGTCAGATATCAACCAGGCGGGTCTGGGGCGCAGCTTGCAGTTTGATCTGTTCCGGCCGGGCCAGGTGGCCGTCAAGGATTACTATGCCGAGCTGCCCATCGCCGTGCGCGTGACCGGGCGTTATCACGACATAGGTGCTTTTGCCTCTGATATTGCCAATCTCTCCCGGATTGTGACGCTCAATAACCTGACTATTCTGCCGGCCAAGGACGGCGTGTTGGCGATGGACGCCACGGCCAAAACCTTCCGTTACCTGGATACTGATGAAGTGGCGGCGCAAGCCAAGGCCGCTCCGAAAGGGGGCAAGAAATGAGGTCTGCAGGCAAACTGGCGTATGTTGCCGTGGTGTTGATGCTGGCTGGCTGCGGGGCTTCCAGTCAGGATGAGTTGCGCCAATGGATGCTTGAGCAAAAAAGTCAGACCAAACCTAAAGTGGCGCCGATTTCTGAACCCAAGCAATTCAAGCCGGAAAGCTACAGCCAGGTTACGGTGATTGAGCCCTTCAGCAATCAAAAATTGACCCAGGCTTTGAAGCGTGAGTCAACTCAAACCGCAGCCAGTGGGGCTTTGATTGCGCCGGAGTTGGCACGTCGAAAAGATGCGCTGGAGTCCTTTCCCCTGGACACGATGGCACTGGTCGGGAGTCTGATCAAGGCGGGGCAGCCCGTGGCCTTGCTGAAGGTTGACAACTTGCTGTACCAGGTGCGTCCCGGTAACTATCTTGGCCAAAACTATGGCCGCGTACTGAAAATCACCGAGACAGAAGTCTCGCTGCGGGAAATTGTGCAAGACGCGGCCGGTGAATGGATTGAACGCACTGCTACTTTGCAGCTGCAAGAGAGGTCAAAATGAATAAACAAAATGGTTGGATGGCAATGCGAATGTGGCAGCGTCTTTTTTTAACGGCGGCGCTCATGTTGACCGCACTTGCCGCCCAGGCCCAGACTGCCATTGAAGCCGTGGCAGGCTCCATGCAAGGGGGCGTTGAGGTCATCAAAATTGATTTGAGCCAGCCTTTGGCTGCGATACCGACTGGTTTTTCGATCCAGTCACCGGCCAGAATCGCCCTTGATTTTCCGGGGATCTCAAACGCCATGGGGCGTTCTACCATCGACATCAACCAGGGAAATTTGAAGTCCGTGAGCGTGGTGCAGGCCGGTGATCGGACGCGCGTCGTGCTGAATTTGAAGCAGGCAACGACCTATAAGGCCCAGTTGCAAGGAAAGTCCCTGCTGGTGGTGCTGGATGCGGTCGTGGTCGCTGCACCAGCGGTGTCGGCCGCGCCGGTTTTCTCTGAAAATCGCAATCGGGATACCTTGCCGCTGAAAGACCTCGATTTCCGTCGCGGCGATGAGAGTGCGGGCCGGATTGTGGTGTCGCTTGCCAATAACCAGGTCGGTGTTGATATTCGCCAGCAAGGCCAGACCCTGGTGGTCGAATTCATGAAATCGACCTTGCCGGAAGGCATGCGTCGCCGCCTTGATGTGTCCGATTTTGGAACGCCGGTTCAAACCGTCAGCACCGTCCAGTCGGGGGATCGCGTGCGCATGGTGATTGAGCCCAAAGGGAATTGGGTTCACAGCGCCTACCAGACGGATGAGCAGTTTGTGGTGGAAGTCAAACCCGTCAAAGTGGATCCGTCCAAATTGACGCAGGGGCCGGGCTTCAGTGGACAAAAATTGTCCCTTAATTTTCAGAATATTGAGGTGCGCTCACTGCTGCAGGTGATTGCCGATTTCACCAATTTCAACATCATTACCTCGGACTCCGTGACCGGTTCCGTGACCTTGCGCCTGCAGGATGTGCCCTGGGATCAGGCGCTGGACATTATCTTGCAGGCCAAGGGGCTGGGCATGCGCAAGACGGGCAATGTGCTGTGGGTTGCGCCCAAGGATGAGATCAACGCCAAAGAGAAGCTGGAACTGGAGTCCATCGCCTCGCTGCAAAATCTGGAGCCCTTGCGCACACAATCCTTCCAGATGAACTACACCAAGGCGGTCGAAGTGGCTGCGCAGTTAACCGCCGCAGGGAGTGGATCCGGTGCTGGAAGTTCCCGCATGCTGAGCCCGCGCGGCAGCGTGATCGCCGAGGCGCGTACCAACCAGTTGTTTGTGACCGATATTGCCAGCAAGCTGGAACAGGTGCAGCAATTGATTGGAAAACTCGATATTCCGGTTCGCCAAGTGTTGATTGAGGCGCGCATTGTGGAAGCCTCGGACACCTTTGGGAAATCATTGGGTGTGAAGCTGGGTGGCAATGATTTACGCGCTCAAAGGGGCGGCGATGGCGGCTATTCGGTCGGTGGCGAAAATCGGGTGGCGTTTGGTTCAAGTTATGCGAATGCCGTTGCCAGCAGCGGTGCGGGTGGCGTCAACGACCTGACCAGTAATTTTGTCAATCTGCCAGCGGTCGGGCAGGGGGGGTACAACCCGGCTACTTTTGCGGTTTCCATTTTCAGTTCTGCCGCCAATCGCTTTCTTAACCTGGAGCTTTCAGCGCTCGAAGCGGACGGCAAAGGCAAGGTGGTGTCAAGTCCCCGTGTGGTCACTGCTGATCAAATCAAAGCCCT
>OFRD01000339.1_pt1 | contig 18208 bp, 18 predicted proteins | sample 1543041 | NCBI WGS metagenome assembly OFRD01 (sample SAMN07774234, study PRJEB24372) | wastewater metagenome | isolation source: Exp Tend CN 100WW | collected 2016-02
TCTGGACAAAATGACTCCAGATGAGTTTTACTATGACCAGCTACCACAACAAAATAAGGTAGCTTAACTAGAGCAGAGTATCACTTATAAATAAGCTTTTAGTTGTTCAAACATGTGGGACCACCTCTAACTATACTTCTAATTAACTTATCCATTTGAGAAGTAAGCTGAAGTCTTTTTTTCAATGCATATTTATGAACCATTACTGAGAGTTCATAATTCTGTATATTCCACGTAACTTGCAAAATACTTTCTATATATTCTCTTTCTAAGTTATGTCTTAATAACAAAAACTTAGCACTATTTATAATTTGAGAAATATTATTTACTGAATAGTAGTATTGCAGTCTATACCACTCCAACTCAGAATCATCTTTTCTATTTAAAAACAACAGGTTATCATAATAAATCACTCTTTTATGATCAAAAATAGCTATGGCTAACTTATAACCCAACCGAATAGAAATTATATTTCCACTATGAGTTTTTTCTAACTGGTCTAAATAAAATCTTGCTTCTAGAAAACGACCTTTAGATATGAAGAACGTAATTAATTTTGTTAAATTTTTTGCATAATTTTTACTATTTAAGTCAGTAATTAAGTATTTTTGAAAAAAATTTTCTAGACAGAGTTCCAAAGTAAATCCTTAAAATAATTTCTGCTATATATGTATTACATGAAAAGTAAGAGTTTTTATAATTCAATCGGTTACTTGCTTATATTTTAGGCAATAAAAAACCCGCATAGGCGGGTTTTTTAAGATATCGTATGTCTACGGGGGGAGGCAAGCCAACAAAATCCCATAGCTAGTACGTTCAATATAAGGTTTATATGCATATATGTCAAATCAGAAAATAATAGATGCTGTAACGATTGTTATTTCATCTGCAAGAATTTCAACCTATGAAAGTGCTACTGGTGGAAAGAAACCTGACAATTTAGAAGCCTTAAATTTATATGCTTGGAATGCAGATATTTCAGGTGCCTTACTTATTCCTTTGCATGTATGTGAAGTTGCTATTCGGAATGCTGTATCCAGAGCAATTGAAAATATTTATGGGGATAGATGGCCCTGGTCTTCAGGTTTTGAACGAAGCTTACCTAATCCTACTCGCGGTTTTAGCCCTAAAAAAGATCTCATAAATGCTCGATTAAATGAGCGAACAACAGGAAAAGTTATTCCTGAGCTGAAATTCGCATTTTGGCAAAGTATTTTCACAAGCAGACATGATCAGCGTTTCTGGAATCCATATCTCACTGATCTATTTCCCAATATGAATACATCGGTAAGTATCCAAGATAGAAGAAAGCTAATTTATGATGAATTAGAGCAAATTAGGCGCTTGCGTAACCGCATTGCACATCACGAACCAATTTTTACACGCAATTTATCTGATGATTACCAAAAAATATTATCTTTAGTTAGCTATCGCTGTACTACAACTGCCACATGGCTTGATGAACATCAAAGAGCTACGGAAATTATTGCGAAAAAACCATAATTATTCAGTTTATATCTGAAAATTGGGTACGGCTAAAAAAAGAGAAAAGTATGTTTAAAGATTTATATGAAAAAATCCAAAGTTGTTGTGGATATGTGACAGTTTTTGAAGGTGATGAAGTTATAAGTGAAGGTACTTGTTTTAGCTTTACTGATACAGGTGAAGTTATTACTGCTGCACATGTAGTAACTGGTAGGATGCCTATAAAAACAGAAGATTACACTCATCCACAGCAAAGAATTTTGATAAAGTTTCCCGAGTTGCCTTTAGTTGAATATGCAGTATCTTTTTGCTCATTTGGAATTAATGTTCCTTCTTTTAAGGAGATAATACAACTAGATATAGCTGCATTACGTCCCAAAAAAGAACAACCATTTAAATTTCCTTTTCTACCAGCAAGTATTAATTCAGTAAATTTAGGTCAGAGTGTCTTCATTGCTGGCTACTCAGATGAGCTTTCTATCCCATTTTCTATTGAAAAAATTATTGATCCAAAATCATTTGGTGCAGATAAGTTTATTAAAGCAATTAGAGAAGAAGGATACTTAGCAGATATGACAGGCCCAATAATTAAACAAGGCTATGTTGGAAATATTCGTCGTATTATTGCTGATGATAGTTCTCTAAATATAAAAATAGAAACTGACATTTTTTATATAGATAATGGGATACATAGTGGTGCAAGTGGAGGACCTATTGTCAATGAAGAAGGACTTGCTCTAGGGGTGTTAACACAACGTGCAATAACTCCAGCACATCAATCAAAGAATTCCACATTAAAAGTCCCATCAGGTTCATCAATAGGAATTTCATTACAAATTCTAAAAACTGTTAATGAACTTATTCAAAGAAATAATGCAACCTAGAATATATAAATGATAAAAATGCCTGTAATTTAGGCATTTTTAGCTCTTATTTAACATAAAATCTCTTATGCGAAATTCGTCTGTTAGAACCCATTTAAAGATTTAATTGGGTTAACGTCAAAGCCTATCTTGATCACGATAATTTTGAACTTTCTCAAAAATTGGATAGAAGTCCAGACCATCATCCTTCATATCTGAAATTACGATCGCAATCACAGCAATAGTCGTGGGCACTTTACCGTTCTTTTTATAGTTGGTAATTGAATTCGCATGCATATCTAAAAGAGCTGCAAATTCTTTAATAGAAAGACCGGACTTACCTATAAGTCTTTGAAATTCTTCGTAAGGCATAGTTTAAAAGCAGTTTTGTTTCGATAAAAAAGTATAACACAGGTCATTTATTTACATTTAAACACGTAAATAATTTGTTAAACAAATTAAAAATGTGCTTAAATGCTCTTATCAAGCAATCTTACTCTTTTGATAGGACTTATTTCATGAACCATTTTGTACAGCCAAAACTTCTTATTTCTGCTCAAGCAAAAAAGATAGGATTGAAATTAATTAACGATCTTGAACTTTGCATAACAGCACGATTAGCTTTTTATCTTGATGTAAATCCATGCTATGACGGACATGAAGCAACATTTATTTGGACTGAATATTTTTTACAAGATCACCCACAACCAGAATTTTCTGACGTTAGAGAAGCCTTTCTACAACTTATCCCAAGATGTTAGAAAAAAGATAATGAAATCTGTATTTAACTCATAAAATACAGATTTCAAACTCCCCTGTTCATGACTGGTCACATTTTCAATTAAGTAATCAGCTATAACTATAGGCTAGCGTTCTGAACGAACTAATCAAGTGCTTTGCAGTTGAGAGTTACAATCAAGTCTGGAAATTTCTTTTTTACATCAGAAATTGATTGTTTTGTAAGCTCAATCGAATCATTCTTTATAGTCTGTAACAACACGCCATCTCTATTTAGCTTTTGATTTTGATTTTGAAGCGCTAAATTATATTTTTCTAAACTCTTATTTTGAATAAATGCTGTTATGCATAGTGCGCTTAAAACAACTAAAAAAACAGCTAGAATTGAACTTGTATTGATTGCAAAATAATTGAAATTCAATCGCTTATATAAGTTTTCATAATAGTTTGTTTGTTTGACTATGATCTTTTCAGTTGTCGTTAAACTATCGTTTAGTTTTAAACTGATCAAATTTGCTTTCTGATCAACTAAATTTTCTGTTTCACTCATTTTATTTAAAATATTATTACAATGAGTCTGCACATTTTTTGAAATATTATTAATTTCATCATCAAAAATACTATTAATATTTTCCGTTTCTGCGTTTATTTTATTAAGAACATGCTTTCTAAAATTAAGAGATGATTCATAAAGTTGTTTCATCTGATCTTTATTTAATTCTTCAACTTCAGCAAATGAATCTTTTACGCTGTTGATTGCAATATTAATGCTTTCTGTAAATGCGCTGACATCAGTTTTAAACTGAGAGAGACTTTCTCGATGATCTTTTGTGACACTCAATACTTGTTTGTTTAAGTGATTATAGATTTCTATAATATTCGTAATGACAGTGCTGTTCGCTTTTTTAGCTTCTAAAATCAGTGTTTGGTTTTGCTCTTTAAACTGTAGTGAAAAGTTTTGTGTCACGCTTTCTTTTACGTCGTTAGCAACATTTTTTATAATATCGCTAGTTATTTTGTCACTGCTGCCACTAATTTTTTTAGAAAGATCTAAGTTTTGTTGCTCCAGCTCTGCGAGTGATTGCTTTGCAGTCTGTCTGATCTGCATGATTTCAGCATTTAATTGAAGAATGCTTTTCTGATTATTTTCGATATTAAGCTTTGAATCTTGAACGATTGACACGAACTCTTGAAGCTCAATTTTGTTTAGAAAATCAAAAAAATCATTCTTAATTTCAGTTTGTGAATTGCTGACATGACTATTAAGTTTTTTCAGTAATTCAATATGTTGTTGCTTTTCATTTTCAAGTGATTCTGAAAGCAGTTGCATAGTGTTTAAAAGTGTTTTCAATGTTGCTGAAACTTGATCGCTCATGCGAACTCCAAAAATAACTAAAAATTTGGTGTGTAGTTATTATTTCTAGTTTGCTCACGCTCGACTTGTCGCTCACGCTCAGCTTGTCGCTCACGCTCAGCTTGTCGTTCATGCTCAGCTTGTCGCTCATGCTCAGCTTGATTGTTGATAGAGTCAGACAAGCTTGAAAACAATTCGTTTTTGCTCAAACTAGAAATACTTGAGTCAAGCGTATCAAAAATATTTTTTTGACTTCCGTTTTCGTTAACATTTTCAGTTATTTTGTCAAAAGTCTCATTAATTTCTGTCAATTTGCTTGAAGCAGTATTCAAAATGTCATCAAAAGCACTTTCTCTTGATTGTGTTTGTAATTTGCTTTGCTCAAATTTGAGCTGTTGCAGCAGTTTTGATGTCGCAATGATTTCATGATCGACATCAGGCATTGAACTCAATAAATTACGCTGTTTGATCGCATCATTTTTTAAACTGATTTCTGTATCAATATTCATTCGTCGAAGTTGAGTCACTTTTGAGCCTTCATGTAGTGTTGCTTCGAGGTCTAGCCCTCGTGCCCTATTACTACGATGATCAACACGAATATCAAAACCCGCTTTTTCTAAATGTAAATTAGTTAAATCGGCAAAGTATGAGCGCCAGTTTTTAACTGTTTTACTTCCAACTTCTTTATTAAAATCACGAAATTTTTTTGCTGAGAACTCACCTGTTTCTAGATCAATTGATCTTGTCGTAAACATAATATGAGCATGATAATTTCGTTCATCACTTCCACTATTTTGATGCGGTGCATGAATACATGCATCAACTACGACACCGTGTTTTTCAACGAGCTTTTTACATAGATCATCGAGCATTGATTTTCGTTGCTCTGCATTAAGTTCATTTGGAAAAGCAATTTCAAATTCTCTAGCTAGAGTTGCATCTTTTCTTCGCTCAACCTTCTCAACGGAGTTCCATAATTTTTGTCTATTTAATAAATTAATATTTGTATTTTCGGGTGCATATATTTGTGTATGTTCAACCCCAATTTTTCTTGTGTAATCTTGTTCTTTACCGTAATAGTCGCATGTCAATTTTTCAGCAGAACGATAAGCAGCACAAGCAACGGCAGATCGTCCGTCACTTCTACTTATATTCTTGACTGAAAAATGATATATCGCCATTTCGCTTTTGCTCTTAAATTTGGTAAACCAAATTTCACCAGTCTACATAGACTGGTTTGGGGTGTAGGGGTATCCCCTACCGTGCTTACCATTGAAAAATACCGTTAGGTTTTTTCAATGGATAAGTGCGCCCTTCATTTCATTCGGGAAAAACCACGATATCATATAGCACCTTGAATTTCAATTCATGTGCGCTTATGATTGAGTGAGTTATTTCGGAATGATCTTAGAGTATGAGTATTGAAAATTTAGGACAGAAAATTGAAAAACAAGAAGAGCGTTTAAAACAATTAAAAGCTCAAAAACAGGCAATGGAAGCTCGAGAAAAAAAGAAAATTTCCGAGCAACAAAGAAAAGACGAAACTCGCAAAAAAATATTATTAGGTTCTTATTTGCTTAAAGAAATGGAAGATGAAACAGAGAAAATAAAAATACTCGCTAATCTCAATACATATTTAACACAAGATCGAGATAGAAAGCTTTTTGATTTACCAAATATTGAGGAAAAGTAACGATGAATAAAGCAGATATAATTGCCAAGCTTGCCCCTAAATTATATATAACTCAAGATGAAGCCAGAGTTATTCTTAATTCTGTTCTTGAAGTATTTACTGAAGCATTAGTGGAAGAGAAGAGTCTTAAATTAGTCGATTTTGGAACTTTTTCCGTTCAAAAACGTGCTGAAAGAATCGGCCGTAATCCTAAAACTGGCGACCCGATTAATATTCCCGAAAAAGAAGTTGTTACTTTTAAACAAGGAAAGGCTTTAGGTGAGAAATTTCTTGTTAAAGCCAAACCAAAAGGAAAAATAAAAAAAGCAAAATAAGTCTTTATGGACTGTTAAAACCCATTTAAAGTGTCTATATTCTCACCAATAAAAATGTCTAGTTTATGATGGTTTTTATCATCATGGACTGGATATAAATATAGATGCTAATCACTATGTCTAATAAAGAAATTCAACGTCTTGCAGTCCTGCAAGACGTTCGAGATCATCGTATTACCCAAGTCCGTGCTGCTGAAATCCTAAACCTATCAACTCGTCAAATTGCCCGACTATTGCAGAAGCTCAATCAAGATGGTGTGTCAGCTATTTCTACTCGATAACTACTCCCATTTCTTGAAGTTTTGATTCCCAAATTTCGACTATATCTTCGCTTGTGATTTCTGTTTTAATACGTTTTATCATGTCCATACCAGATTCACTACCCTGTTTAAAACGATCTGATAGCCCATTTCTCATTATTTCGCCTGTGATGCGGCTTACTCTATACTCTAAATCGCTCAAATTTGCGTTTTTAGAATGTTTAGCTAAGTTAGCAGGGATTTCTACGGTTTTTTGCTTAGAGTGGCTAGAATCGCAGTTTTGTGACGTTTTATTTGATTTTTTCCCTTTGTCTGCTTTTAAGAATTTTTTATCTTGGAAACTTAGGACGATACTTGTGATCTTCCGTCCTGTTTTCTTGGTTTCAATTGTAAGCTTGTAAGGGCTGTATTGATTGATTTCCTTAGTTGCTTGGTCGATCACCCATCGTTTTAAATCCGCCCATACTGGATATTTATTCTGTAGTTGAAACATCCAACGTAGATCCTCAAGACTAATCTCACGTTTTCCAGTGCTTCTATACTGCATCATCAGCTCATAAAAACGGATGGCATAAGTACTAGTCATGCCAACGATGTCGGATTCTAGGTATTTTGTGAATTCGGTACTGAGATTAGATAAAAATGGCAGGATAGGGGTTGAAAAGCGAATGGAAAGCTCCCCTGACTTCGTTTCTCGCTTTTGTTGAATCCATCTGAAAGACGTTGATTCATCCATATCTCTAAGCACGATAGATCGATCATACAGGCGGTTTAGCGCTTCTTTTATGTTGGTGTAAAAAATATTGGCATCTCCGCCAAGCTTGACGACCGTTTCAATCGAAATTGGATAAAGCACACCATCTGAGACTTCTTGCCCTTTTGGAATTTGAGCTATGACGCTGAGGATTAGCCGCTGTTCAAGCGTGGTCAGTGTGTAGGAAGCTTCGACCACTTGGTTTGATTTCACAACAAGATTATTTTTAGCCATATTTTTAGCTTTAGATTTATTGAATACTATTGAGTCTTTCATATTACTCCATAGCTGTCAATTATATACAGATATCCCTCCATAGTTAGCAGATATCCCTCCATAGTTAAGCTTCGAAACGCTTGCTATCAAAGGCTATAAAAGGACGTAAAAGTCTTTAAAAGTATTAAAATAATAAAAAGAAAATTTTTATGAAAATTACCCTACGTTTTCGCTAAAGCTCAAACTTTTTTAACTGCACTACGTTACGTCAAGAGGCAATTTTAGCAAATAGTATCTAGTGTTTAAAAAAAGCAAAAACTCCAAAGTTCGCACCCTTCGGGATGCTCTGTATCTTTCGTTATTAAGCTAAGGGGAGTCTGTAATCAGCGAAAAGGCGAGGGCGAAATTTTTATGATGCTCAATCGCTCGTAGACACTCGCTCGGTTCTTACTGGACTAATTAAAATATCTAATCAAAACCGTGGAACAATGATCAAATAGTAAGCGTGGAACGTGATAAATCATAAAAAAAGCCTACACTGGGGAATGTAGGCTTGTAAAATATTAATATATCATTGAAACATAAAGATAAAATGTATTGATTTCGTATAAGGTGTATTATGTTAATTTTAGATTTTCTTAACTTAATAAAGATTTAAATTTAGCTATTTCGAATATGAGCAATATAAAAAAGGTCGTTTAATTTCTGGATTTTCATTTAGTTTTAAGCAAAAGAAAGAGCCTATAACAACTAACTCAAATGAATCACCAATAATTAAAAAAATGACCGATACTCAACGTCATATGTTTGCTAACAAACTTTCTGAGCTTCCTGAAATGGGCCGATATTCTCAAGGCACAGAAAGTTATATTCAATTTGCTGTTCGTATTGCTGACATGCTACAATATCCAAAGATGATTAAAGAACTAACCCCATATCTAAAAACTGTTGGGTATGCCACAGTACAAAATCTGGCAATGCCACAACCGAAAAAACGCGGTCTATTTGGTCGAGTACTGAAAGCAGTTTTGAATGATAATTAATGCTTGATTATTCGGTAATACCCCCATTTTTAATTGAGTTAATGAGTAGAAAAACCAAAGCCCTTATTGGGACATGAGAAGAATTAAGAAAAATTTTAGCAATTTTGCAAACACAAATTAATTAAACACCCTCATTTAAGACGTGCGCAGAAAACAGTAATTCAACAACGAAATTTGAATCCTGCGCTTGACTTAGAAATGTCCTTATAGGACATTTCTATTTGGTTATTAGGTAGGACATTTCTATTTGAGAATAACAGCGTTTTTAATATTGCTTTAAGATCAGTATTTTATCTTGATTCATACCCTTTGGAACGATCTCGTTCAACCGACTTAGAAACAAGTCGGTTTTTTTTAAACAAAATTGTTATATTCTGCCAACCAAAACGATCAATAAGTAATCAAAAATTAACTTTCTCCAATGTTCCTACTGCCTCCAGTGCAGAATCTATCCCCAATTTCTGCGGATAACCTTTGGGGTAAATTTAAGCAGTTTTGTACGCTCAGGCGTACACAAATTCAGGCCATTTGACGGCTAGTCGAGCCGGCCACAATTTCTTATCATGGGCACATAGAGAGCAGGATGCTCCACGAACAATAATAAAAGATCAGCATAAAGAATGTGAGGTACGACAGGAGTTATACCTAAGCACCCAATACGTAAAAAAGCCCAACAGGATGTTGGGCTTTTTTACGTATCTGAATTATAAAGTACAAAAGATTTATGATTTTTTTAATTTAAATACTAAAAAATCGGTACTAAAAAACCCCAACACTATCGAATTTAACCAGTAATATTCTTAGATCAGCAAACTTGCGTTAAAATAGATATGATCACTCTTAGAATGGTAAACGATATGAGAAAACGCCTTAAAGATTATAATATTGAACAAGCATCTAGTCGTGAAAAGGTTTCTGGTCAAGTTTTGACTATACAATTTAGTAATGATGAAGCAACTAAACGAGTTGTCATGCATAGTGCTAGACGCGTGATCCAGCAACATAAAGCAGAAATACAAGAGCTAGCTTATAAATGAGCCTAATTAGTTCTACATTTGTCATTGCTGTACATGATGAGATTTTGCTACAAACTGGTGTTGGTCGATCTGGTTGCCACATTGAGAAACTAGAAAGTGTCCTACACCGCATAGATCAGCAAATGTATTACAGTGATGTGAGTGATATCTTTGAAATTGCTGCATGGTTTGGTATTGCAATTTCTAAAGGACATGCTTTTGTCGATGGCAACAAAAGAACAGGATTAGCCGTCATGCTGACCTATCTTGAAATTCAGGGTGTAACGATTCAAGAACACACTGGCTTAGATGATTTAATGGTGGATATCGTTGAATCACAAGAAGATCATGAGATTTTGGCAAAATTAGTCGCTGGATTCTTATACGAACTATCCATTATTTAATTTATCTCACTACGGAAAGCTACTCAACCGATGATATCTTGATTTTAATTTTTGGATCATTAAACCTCGAAAGACCATTATATACAGCTTCTTTAGTGTCACGTATAAATCTAAGGCTTATTTTAAACGTACCTAAATTAATGTTCCACGACTTCTAAACCATTGATTTTAGGTTGTGGATACAGACAGATGTGACGTTACTTTGGGGTGTACCTTACCGATACAATATATATATAAGACTTCACTTTTCATTGAAAGAAAAACTTTAAAAGCTTTATTATCGCCCGATAAAATACCCATAAAACAAGAGGAAGCTCAAATGAGCTTCCTCTTGCGAAAAATTGTGGGACAGCAGTGGAGCTTAGGCTCCCTTTTTGTGTTATTCACCAATAAAAATGTCTACAAGATCAGTGTCTATTTATCTTTAAAATACATTGATTTAAATTGATCGAAATCCCACTTTATCTAGTAGATCTCGTGGCTGATAACTAATTCCACAATCTAATTCTGAGTTTGTATCAACAAGTATGTCTTCATTTTGAAAGAAAAAAATAGCCCCCTTAATACCTTCTGCTATTTGTCTAAAGAAAGAAGAGGCTTCAATTGGTGCAACAGTAGACATTGCTCGATAGCGATGCCCACCTTCTATCTTCTCAAAGCAACTATCAAAGGTTTTACTTCCTTCTGTAAAGGGGTCAATAAGAGCTGACACTACTTTTGCAACATGTACTTCACTTTCTGGAATAAGCATAGTAATTCTTGATTTCCAATTATCATTAACTAACTTACATGTTATAGGACTTCCTAAAACTGTTTTGGCAGCCCCTTCATACCCAGGGAAAAGAGTACTTGGTTTGTAACCTATTCGATTAATAATGGACAGTAACTTTGTAGACTCGCTTCGTGGCATAAGGATTTTATACATTAAAGGTGACTCGATAGATCTAACTGAGTTAAGTAGTTCATCTACCGATTGTATTTGAAGGGAACCAAAAGCATTTTCATTATTAAGAGATATAGGATTAACTGTAAAAACTCCACGTTGTGCATGAAGATTAGGATTGCTAGCCGCAGGCGCTGTAACTATTTCTACTGCACCGGCACTTCTCTCGATAGCATAACTATCAACTGCCCAAATAGCTAATTCAGCATTACTAGTGTTATGAGGTTGGCATGCAAAGAAGCATGCTATATATGGATCAAGGCTCCAATCAAGTAATCTCGTAGGGAGACCATGGTGTTGTGCTAATGCAGCAAGCCCATATAAAGATTTAGGAGGCCATCTTTGTTCGTTCTGTAATAATTGTTGTAGGTAGCTTAAAGCCGATGTGGTAGGCCTATATAAAAATGGTCTTAGCTCAGGAGCATCGTCTGCAACAGGTAATCCTTGCATATCTACTTCAGAATAAAATTTAGCAAGAACATTGAACTCGTAATACAGTTGAATAGCTGTAGAGTCATAATTAGGTACACACTCTCTACCAGCTATTCGATTCATCAGCTCTTGACTTCCATCTCTTAATGCTGTGGGAATCAATTTGTACGTTGAATCAGGTAAGCCTCTAAATAGCCATCGTCTTGAAGCTAGATCTTTTGAAAATATACCAGTAGTTGGGGAGAAAAAGTCATACATTTCTTCAGCTGTTTTCAAATTAATTTCTTTTAATTCCAATGTATTACTCACTAATATAAAATGATATTTTTTTGATTAAATCAAAAATTGTAGATTATTAAAATACGTAGATTAAAGTTGAAAGTGAATAGCTGCCAATTTTATAGACACCTTTCTATTTAACATAAAATCTCATATACCCAATTCGGGTGTTAGGAACCAAAAAACCTAATTTTTATAAGCAGATACTCGCTATACTTAAGCAAATTTAGGTATTACTAGAGATTCTTGCTTCATGACTCAGGTTCAACTTCAACAACTACAAAAACATCTTTGGAATATTGCAAACGATTTACGCGGAAAAATGGGAGCTGATGAGTTCCGTGACTACATTCTCGGCTTCATTTTCTACAAATACCTGTCTGAAAAAGCAATTACGTTTGCCAATGAACTGTTGAAAGATGAAGGCTTGGCAGAAAAATACCATCAACTTGATGAAAATAACCCTGAACATGCTGAACTGATTGATGGCATCAAAGAAAACTCAGTAGAAGAAGTCGGCTATGCCCTAGCACCAAAGCAACTTTTTCATTCAATTGCTGAACGTGGTCGTCAGGGTGAATTCATTCTTGATGAGCTTTCAAATACCTTACGAGAAATCGAACGTAGTACCTTGGGTGCTGAATCTGAAGATGACTTTGCCAATCTGTTTGAAGATCTTGACCTCAATTCAACCAAATTAGGCAACAATGCCAACGACCGTAATGAACTGGTCAGCAAAGTACTGACGCATTTAGACAATATTGATTTTGATCTCAGTAACTCAGAATCAGATGTATTAGGCGATGCCTACGAATATTTGATTGGTGAATTTGCATCTGGTGCAGGTAAAAAAGCAGGTGAATTCTATACACCTCAAACCGTATCCACCTTACTTGCAAAAATCGTGACTCAAGGCAAAGAACGCCTGCGTTCAGTCTATGATCCGACATGTGGTTCAGGTTCATTGCTATTACGTGTAAAACGTGAAGTGCAAGATGTCGATATGATTTACGGTCAAGAGATGAACCGTACCACCTACAACCTGGCGCGAATGAACATGATTCTGCATGATGTTCACTTTGCTAAATTTGATATCAAGCAAGAAGATACCCTCACTCGCCCACAGCATATTGATCAGCGTTTTGAAGCAGTGGTCGCCAACCCTCCATTCTCAGCCAAATGGTCAGCAGATCCAATCTTCTTACAAGACGAGCGTTTTAGCCGTTTTGGTAAACTTGCACCAAGTTCAAAAGCGGATATGGCTTTTGTTCAGCACATGCTTCATCAACTCGATCACAACGGCACGATGGCCGTTGTTCTTCCGCATGGTGTATTGTTCCGTGGTTCAAGTGAAGGTGTGATTCGTCAGTACCTGATTGAAAAACTCAATGTCATTGATGCTGTGATTGGCTTACCTGCCAATATTTTCTACGGTACGACTATTCCAACCTGTATTTTGGTGCTGAAGAAAAACCGTGAGCATACAGGCGATATTCTATTTATTGATGCCAGTAATGACTTCGACAAACAAAAGAACCAAAACAAGCTATTGCCTGAGCATCTCGATAAAATTATTGAAGCGTTTGAACAGCGTCAAGATATTGAGAAATATGCCAAGGTTGCGACTCTACAAGAAGTCAAAGACAATGACTACAACCTCAACATTCCTCGTTACGTCGATACCTTCGAAGCTGAAGATGAAATCGATCTGAATGCCATTGCACAGCAACTCAAAGAGCTTGAGCAGCAAAGCCAAAGCACCGACAAAGTAATTGCTGAATTCTGTAAAGAACTTGGCATTGATTCACCTTTTGCGGAGTTGAAGCAATGAGAGCACCTATATTGAGATTCAAGGAGTTTACCGATGATTGGGAAGGAACTACATTAGAAAATTTGGCAGAAGTTGAACGAGGTAAGTTTTCGGTTCGTCCTCGAAATGATCCACGTTATTTTGGTGGAGAAATGCCATTTGTTCAGACTGGTGATGTTGCTGGTTCTGATATGTATTTAAAGGGCTATAGCCAAACGTTAAATGCTGACGGTATTAAGGTTAGTAGGGTTTTCCCCGCTGATACTATTTTAATTACAATTGCTGCAAATATTGGTGATACAACAATTACTCAATATGCTGTTGCTTGTCCTGATAGTGTGGTAGCAATCCAAGCTAAGAAAGATTTAGCTAATACAATTTTCTTAAAGAACTTAATTGACTTACAAAAAGAAAATTTAGATTCTCAAGCTACTCAAAATGCACAAAAAAATATTAATTTGCAGGTTTTAAAACCGCTCCAATTAATTGCTCCTTCAAAAGCAGAACAAACCAAAATAGCCACTTTTCTTTCCGCAGTGGATGAAAAGATTAGTCAGCTTTCGCAAAAACTCCACCTTCTGGGCCAATATAAACAAGGCATGATGCAAAAGCTGTTTAGTCAGCAGATTCGTTTTAAAGCGGATGATGGTAGTGAGTTTGGGGAGTGGGAAAGTAAAAAACTAAATGAAATAGGTCAGAGCTTTAATGGACTAGTTGGAAAATCAAAAGAAGATTTTGGTGAAGGCGAAGCTTACATTACATATAAACAAATTTTCGATCATCGCAAAATTAATTTAAATAATATCAATTTCGTCAATATCTCACCAAACGATACTCAAAATATGGTTAAAAAAGGAGATATATTTTTTACTACATCATCAGAAACAGCAAATGAAGTAGCTTACTGTTCAGTAATACTAGATGATTTTGAATTTCCATTATATTTAAATAGCTTTTGTTTTGGATATAGACCTAATAGTGCCAAAATTTTTAATTCAGCGTATGCTAGTTTTTATTTTAGAAGTAATATATTTAGAAATAAAATCAAACATTTGGCACAAGGCTCAACTAGATTTAATATTTCTAAAATAGCATTTATGAATGTATTAATTCATTTGCCAATGCTCGAAGAACAGACCAAAATCGCTAATTTCCTCTCAACCATCGACCAAAAAATTGATGTCGTATCCGAGCAGCTAAAACAAGCCAAAATTTGGAAGAAAGGACTGTTACAGCAGATGTTTGTCTAAATAAATCAGCTCAGCACATCTGATTGGAGCGATGAGGGTAAAGCATCACAGTATGCGATTTCTCCAGTCAGATGAATTTCACACATTCAAGAATAAAGTCAGAGAAAGAAATGTCCGTACAAAGTGAAGCTCAACTTGAAAATGAACTGATCCAACAACTGAAACAGCTCGACTACCAACACGTTGACGTTAAAGATGAGATTCAACTGCTCAGTAATCTCAAAACTCAAGTTGAACGTGCCAACGGTATTTCTACTTTCTCTGCCAATGAATGGGCACAAGTCCTCAACCATCTCAAAGCAGGCAATAGCTTCAACTGTGCCAAGGTTCTGCGGAATCGCTTCCCTGTCACTTTCGATGATGGCTCAACACGTCATATCGACTTCTTGTTTGCTGATCCGACTAAAAATATCTACCAAGTCACCAATCAAATCGCCATCGACCATAAAGCCATTAACGGACACACCAGTCGCTTTGACGTGACATTGCTGATCAATGGCCTACCTTTAGTCCAAATCGAGCTAAAACGAGCAGGTGTAGAGCTTCCTGAGGCATTCAACCAAACTCAGCGCTATGCCAAAGATGCCTACGGCAGTGGATTAGGTTTTTTCAACTACATCCAACTCTTCGTCATCAGTAACCGTGACCATACGCACTACTATTCCACAGGAACAAGCAATTTCGAGTTCACCTTCCCTTGGGCCGACTTCGATAATAAGCACATCCACAAGATAGATACCTTTGCAGCAAACTTTCTCAACCATCAGCACATCACCAAGATGCTGACCGAGTACATGGTGATTTTGGAAGTCGAAAAACGTCTGATGGTACTGCGTCCCTACCAAATTTATGCCGTACAACAAATCATTCAACGTGTGCAAAATAACAATAAGAATGGCTATATTTGGCACACCACCGGATCAGGTAAAACCCTCACTTCATTCAAAGCAAGTCAGCTCATCATGCGTTTGCCTGAAGTAGAAAAAGTACTATTTGTGGTAGATCGTAGTGACCTCGATACGCAAACCGTCCGTGAGTTCAATGCATTCAAAGATAAAAGTGTCGATACCACCAAGAATACAAGCACACTGGTCGCTCAATTGGGGCAAACACATGACAAACTGATTGTCACTACCCTGCAAAAACTCAATATTGCCATCAGTTCGGACTACTATGCCGATCAAATTGGCTATCTAAAAGACAAGAAAGTCGTGATCATCTTTGATGAATGTCATCGTAGTCAATTTGGTGATACACACAGAAATATCAAACGCTTCTTTAATCAGGCACAAATGTTTGGCTTCACTGGTACACCTATTTTTGAGACCAACAGCCAACTCAAAATTGACAAAGCCGCAGTAACAACTAAAGCCCTATTTGATGACTGCCTGCATAAGTATGTCATCACCGATGCGATTCGTGATGGTAATGTCCTACCCTTCCAAATTTCCTATTTGGGTAAGTACACCAGTAACGGCATGGCGAAGAGTGACAGCTATGAAGAAGATGTCGAAGGCATAGACACCAAAGAGCTACTCAACAATCCTGCTCGCCTAGAAATGATCACTCGCTACATTGTCGATAATCACAATATTAAAACCAAGAACAGAACCTTCACGGCCATGTTCTGTGTCAGCTCTGTGGACGTCCTGACCCAATACTACGAGCTATTCCAAAAGGTACAGCAAGAAAAGCAACAGCAAGCAGAAGAAAATGGACAAATCTACAATCCACTGAGCATTGCGACGATTTTCTCTTTTGCAGCAAATGAAGAACGTACGGTAGAAGATCAAACTGGACTCATCGAAGAAGAATCTGCTGACATTCCAACCAAGATCAGCAAATCCAATCGAGATAAGCTCGATCAGTACATTGCAGAATACAATGCCAAGTTTGGACAGAACTTTAACTCAGGTGAAGAGTTCTACCCCTACTACCGTGATATTGCCAATCGTGTACGCAAAAAAGAAATTGATATCTTGCTGGTCGTGAATATGTTCCTAACAGGATTCGACTCTAAGCCACTCAATACCCTGTATGTGGATAAGAACCTCAAATATCATGGTCTAATTCAAGCCTTCTCACGTACCAATCGTATTCTGAATGCAGATAAGCCATTCGGAAATATTCTATGCTTCCGTAATCTCAAACAAGCCACTGATCAAGCCCTCACGCTCTTCTCTAATCGTGCTGAAGCAGAGAAAATCGTTCTGATTCCGAGTTTCGAGAGCATCAAGGAGAAATACAATGCTGCCGCAGCAAACTTGCTCAGTATTGCCCCTGATCCTGATCAAGTACCCCATACGCTAGAAACAGAAGAACAGCAATTGGAATACGTGAAAGCCTTCCGTGAAGTGATGCGTATCAATGCACAATTGGAAAACTTCGTAGAGTATGATCAAGATGACACCCTACTCAACAAAGCAGATTTCCAAAGCCATACCTCGCAGTACAAGTACCTCTACAACAACGTACGGATTGTGCAGCCTAAAGACAAAGTATCGGTACTCAATGACGTGAATTTCCAACTGGAGCTCATCCACAAAGATACCGTCAATGTGGGCTATATCCTCAACCTACTGCAATCTGTCGTAAACAACAAAGACCCTGAGAAGAAACAGCAATATCGAGCCCAGGTACAAGACATCATCACCACCAACCACAACTTGTACGACAAGCAAGAACTCATCCAAAAATTCCTCGATGAAAATATTCCTCGTATGGCGAATGGACAGAGCGTACAAGAGGCTTTCTCTACCTTCTGGGATATGGAGAAGGAAAAGGCACTGGATGAGCTATGTCAGCAAGAAGCACTCAAACCTGAGGTACTCAAAGCGGTTCTAGGACAGTACCAATACACCAATCGCTTACCTAGCCGTGAAGATGTCAAAGACTTACCCATTAACCGACCGAAAATATCTGAACGTAAAACCCTGATGAACACACTGGTGCTCAAGACTCGAAACTTTATTGATAAGTTCTATCGAGGTTTATAAGTCGCTCAAAATAAAAAATGCCTGAATCTCAGGCATTTTTTGTTTAACCCGAATCACGGATAAGGATTTTTCTTTAAAATCACAAGATAAATGGGTTTTGTCGCATGAAGTCGTCTAAGTATTATTTAACATAAAACTCTTATTCGAAATTAAAAAGCCCTATTCATGGGCCTTGTGATCTCTGATTAAGATAAAATCCCATCTACGAAATGCATGTGTTAGAACCCATTTAAAAATTTAATTGGGTTAACGTCAAATACTCTCTTGATTGCGATAAGCTCGAACTTTCTCAAAAATTGGATAGAAGTCCAGACCATCATCCTTCATATCTGAAATTACGATCGCAATCACAGCAATA
>OFRD01000349.1_pt1 | contig 17816 bp, 16 predicted proteins | sample 1543041 | NCBI WGS metagenome assembly OFRD01 (sample SAMN07774234, study PRJEB24372) | wastewater metagenome | isolation source: Exp Tend CN 100WW | collected 2016-02
TGCCGTCTACACTTTTGGCAGGCCGTATGACTGGCAGTTTCTGAGAGCATATGGCTGGACTAATTACCAGGAGGGTGCAGTGAACCGGGCGGTGGGTACGGGTCGTTACGTGATTAGCTATCTTCATGAGCCCAATCGTATGCCACTGGATAAAATTGGGTCAGTGCATGAATTCGGAAGACTGCGGGTGACGGTATTGCAAAGCTGGGCTCAGGACCCATCATAATTGCAGGTTGTTGACCAGCCATGATGCCGAAAAAGTTGAGACTACCTTGAAGATCCGCAAGGTGCTGTGGCTCACCGCGCTCACTCAGCCGGCGATTGTGTATTTATTGGCTGGATACGTCGTTGTCTATGGGTGTTTCTTTTTGGTTCCGGTATTTCTAAATTCTGACAGAGTGATGCAGTTTCCGCAATATATACCCACCTATGATCCGATTGGCAACGACTGGTGGATTATCAGCGGCAACTTGGAAACTTGGATCTCCACGGGCAAGTCGTTTGATGTAACAGCAATACCGTATCCTCCGTTTGGTTACCTTCTTCCTTTTCCATTGCTTTTTGTGAATGCACAAACATCTTTTGAGATTGTGACTGCCATTAGTGTTCTTGCATTTGTGTTCGTTGTTTTTGCTGGCCCGCTGTTATTCGGTGGGGGAGCGCAGACTGGGTGGGCGGCAACAGCATTTTGTATCGTTACTGGATTAAGCTCATACGGACTGCAATTCGAGCTGGAACGCGGACAGTTTAATGTTGTAGCGATTTTGCTTTGCATGCTTGGAATGTATTGTGTACACCACAAGCCCAAGCACGTAATTCTCGGCTATTTACTGTTCTCTGCTTCAATTCAATTAAAGTTATATCCATTTCTTTTCGTCACCTTGTTCGTAACGGATTGGTCGAAGCACGCTCGCAATCTGGGTCGACTCGCAGCGTTTATGGCGTTCAATTTTGCGCTGTTGTTTGTACTTGGATTTGAGAGATTTCTGGAAATGCTTAACGTGCTTTGGTATCACACAAGCGGTAAAAATCTTTGGGTTGGCAACCACTCGATTCAGTCGTTTGCGAATTTGTTGGCGGGGTCGGTTCCAGGACAAAAAGCCGCGTGGTCAGGATTATTGGGGGATGCTTGGTCGGTTCAGGTGCTGGTGCTGGCGATCGTGCTAACCAGCTTTTTGGTGGTGTTGCTTGCTTCCATTTCGCGAAATAGGGCGGGGGTGGATGGTGCATTATTGCTGGCTTGTACCGTGTTGGCACTTGTGCTGCCTTCCGTCAGCCATGACTATACGCTTGCGCTTCTGCCCGGGCCGATGGCGATTTATCTTGGACAATTGGGCATTGATCCGGACCCCAAGCGGCAGGCTGTGACGAACCTACTTATATTTGTACTATCACTTGCGTATTCTTCAACATTGTTTTCCTATGTGTATAAGCCGGTGTGGCTGGGCAATAATCTGCCGATGCTGGTGATTATTTTGGTGACAGTGGCAGTGATGACCCGATATTCGGGGGAGCGGAGTCCGAATACGATGGTTGTGGCTCTATCGTAGCTGTCTAACGGGCGTTATGCAAATAGGTCTGCTGACCCCAAGGTTTATCTGTGTATTCAACATTAAGTGTTGCGGTATGCTTGTACTGTGCACTTCACAACGGTAAATGTTTTTATAGAGGATAAATGTTAGATCAACTTGCGAATTATTTGCAGGCATTGTGGGCTTATGTGCTGCGGGAACCGTTGAAGGTGTTGCTGGTGTTGGGGCTGGTGGTGCCGGTGGTGCTGATTGGGGTGAACAATCTGCGTGAAAGTTCGCGGCAGCGGGCTGTGGAAACGGAACTGCCCCAGCTTGTGGAGCGGATTAAGAAGGCGCGCGTTGGCAGCAACTTGGTGCTCGGCGAGATGACGGGTGATTTTTATAGCGATGGCAACGCCAAGTGCCGCAAAGGCCAGAGCCTGAGGAGCTTGGCGGATGACGATGCGTGCATTGTGGGCATGACTGCGCAGTGGCAAAAGCTGGGTTTTGAGGATCTGCCGCGCGACCCATGGGGTTCACCGTACCTGTTTGACGAAAATGAAATGGAGGGTGGCGGGTGCGAGGCGGGGCGCTACGATGTTGTATTTTCGGCGGGGCCGAACGGGATTGACGAGGCGGATGTGTGGAACGATGACGTACACATGTTGGTGCCGCCGTTCAAGTGCCCGTAGTTGGAGTGCGGCCGCGGGTGCCAGTGCCGCACTAAGGGGAATGGAATGCGCCGTGCTGCCGGGGTGAAGGCTACCGTGGCGGCAACTTGCCTGCTGGTTCGCGAATAGCTGGCTAGTGCGGTAAAAGACCCTGCATCGCCTGTATTTATTGCCCGCCGCGTAGACTGCGGGATGGGCGGATATAATCCTCCCGTCGCTATGTAATGCTGAAGCTAATTTTTGGGTGCTTGATAGTGGCCGGGATGGTGGCGGCTTGCGGGGGCACGCCGGAATACGCGGCGCTGCGGCCGGCACAGCAGAAAGCGGTGCAAGCCGAGCTGGGCTACTTGAGCAAGATGGTTGAGGTGACGCGCTGGAGTGTGAAGGCGGACAAGGTGGAGATTTTTCTTTTTAGCACACCGGCGGGGTTTGAGAAGTGGATGCGCGACATGGCCGGGCGTGCGAGCACTGCGGCCGGGGCGCCGGTGGTGATTGAAGTGAGCCGGCTGAAGAATAACGAGTACCAGTTTTGGTGCTTTGCAACCGGGCGCAACGGGCGCGTATACGAAAACACATGTTCATAAAAGGCAAACAGAAATTGGATTCAGCGAAGGGGCTGGACAGAGAAAGCAACGGGCACGCGCAAGCTGAGCTCGCAGGGCAGCAGGCGGCAGCATTCCCGGTGCGGCGCCTGGTGACGCCTGGGCCGCGCGCGCGCGCATTGCTTGCACGCGACGCACAGGTTGTGTCACAGGCGCACGGGCGCCCCTACCCGCTGGTGGTGGCTGAAGGCCATGGCGCGCAGCTGACGGATGTGGACGGCAACCGTTACATTGACTTCATTGCCGGCATCGCAGTGAATGCCACCGGGCATGCGCACCCGCGGGTGGTGGCAGCGGTGCAGCAGCAGGCTGCGCGCTTCCTGCATGTTTCGGCGGACTTCTATCATGAGCCGTGGGTGCAACTGGCGGAGCGCCTGAACAGCATCCGCCCGTTTGCCGAGCCGGCGCGCAGCTTTATGTGCAACTCCGGCACAGAGGCGGTGGAGGCGGCGCTCAAGCTGGCGCGCTATCACTCCAAGCGCGAAAACTTTATTGGCTTCCTCGGTGGCTTTCACGGCCGCACAGCGGGTGCGCTTTCCTTTACCAGCAGCCGCACGGTGCAGCGCCGCGGCTATGCAATGATGCCCGGCGTCACGCACATTCCATACCCGGATGCGTACCGGCCCGTGTTGGCTGCGCAGCCCGGCGATGTGGATTATGGTGAGACGGTCATCAATTATTTGGAGCAAGTAATTTTTACGCGGCAGGTTGCGCCGGACACGGTGGCGGGCATCTTGGTGGAGAGCATCCAAGGCGAGGGCGGCTATATTGTGCCGCCCGCCAGTTTCTTTCCGCGCTTGCGCCAGCTGTGCGACCGGCACGGCATTTTGCTGATCTGTGATGAAGTGCAGAGCGGCGTGGGACGCACGGGAAAGTGGTGGGCGATCCAGCACAGTGGCGTGGAGCCGGATATTGTGGCGTGCGCCAAGGGCATTGCCAGCGGCGTGCCGTTGGGCGTGATGCTGGCGCGCGCGAGCGTGTCCACGTGGCCGCCTTCCGCGCATGGCAATACTTACGGCGGCAATCCGCTGGCATGCGCAGCTGCACTGGCCACGCTGGAGCTGGTGGAAGAGTGCGGCCTGCAAAACGCGCAGGACACCGGCGCATACATTATGGAGCGCCTGCGCCAAATGCAAACGCGCCACAACTGCATTGGAGATGTGCGCGGCCGCGGCCTGATGATTGGCGTGGATTTTGTGGAAGACGCACGCACGCACAAGCCGGCCGCAGCGCTGGCAGAGCGCGTGGAGCAGCTGGCGTTTGAGCACGGCTTGCTGCTGCTGACGTGCGGCGCGAGCACAGTGCGCATGGCGCCGCCGCTGCTAATTACCCGGCCGGAGGTTGAAGAAGGCCTGGCCATATTCGAGCACGTAGTTGGGATGGCGGCAGGGGAGTTGGGGTAGGGTTACGCCGATGTTCGCATCCGCAGAGCGGGATGTGCGAACCAGGGTTGGCGGATAGGTTTGCTCGAATTTGTGTGGTGGTAATTTCTCTACCCGGACTTTCATTGGCTCCTAAGATATGACATTGCGTACTAGTAAAACACCGACGTCCCATTCAGCGTTCCAGATTGTGGCGCGTAGGGGTCGCGTGTGAACGAGCGTGTTTTGGTTACTGGCGGTGCCGGTTACCTGGGTTCGGTCCTATGTGAGCACTTGCTTGCGGCGGGCTGCAAGGTAACGGTAGTAGATAACCTACTCTATGATCAGGCGACACTTTTTCACATGTGCGCCAATCCCCATTTTGAGTTTGTGTTTGGGGATGTACGGGACGAAAAGCTGATGGCAGATTTGATTTTGCGGCATGATGTGCTAATTCCGCTGGCATGCATTGTTGGTGCGGCTGCATGTGACCGTGACCCATTGATGGCGCGCACCGTGAACTTTGAGGCAGTAGCACTGCTCGATCGGCTCCGCAGCAAAGAGCAACTTGTCATTTACCCCACAACCAACAGCGGCTACGGCACAAAGAGCGGCGATGTCTTCTGCACGGAGGAGACTCCGCTCCAGCCAATCTCGCTTTACGGAAGGACGAAGGCTGATGCGGAGGCAGCACTGCTACAGTCGCCAAATACAATCACCCTTCGGCTCGCGACCGTTTTCGGCATGTCGCCGCGCATGCGGCTGGACCTGCTCGTCAATCACTTTGTGCACGCCGCGATCACGGACCGCTACCTTGTGATTTTCGAGAAGCATTTTATGCGCAACTATATTCACATCCGCGATGTTGCGGATTGCTTTATCCACTGCATGCGTAACGCCCGCGCAATGGCCGGTCGGCCGTTTAATTGCGGACTAGACAACGCGAACCTCTCCAAGGAGGAGCTTGCGTTGAAAATCAGGGAGCACGTACCTGACTTCTTTATTCACTTTGCCGAAGTGGGTCACGATCCTGACAAGCGCAACTATATTGTCTCAAACCAGCGCCTCCGCGAAGCCGGTTTTGAGGCACTGCGCAGTTTGGATGACGGCATTAGCGAACTGCTGAAAGGGTACCGCATGCTTGCGCGCATGCCCTTCACCAATGCCTAAGCCTACGCATTTGCCGGTGGTTGCAATTCTGGTTGGCGGGCTGGGTACCCGACTGCAACCCGTGACGGGCGGGGACCAAAAGGTCATTGCGCCTGTAGGCGGGCGTCCATTTCTCTTTCGGTTACTGGACCAGATTGCGGATGCGGGCCTGCGGGATGTGGTGCTGTGCACAAGTTACCGCGCAGATCAGGTGGCCGAAGCCATCGGGGATCAGTATCGCAGTCTGCGCCTGCATTACTCGTACGAAGCTGTGCCACTGGGAACTGCCGGTGCCCTTCGAAATGCATTGCCCCTGCTCGAGTCGGACCCTGTGCTGGCAATGAACGGAGACTCGTACTGCGAGCTGGACTTCGAGTTGTTTCGCGAGTTCCATGCGCGAGGTGAGGCTTGTGGCTCACTGGTCGTGTGTGAAGTTGAGGAAACCATAGCGGGCGGGCGCGTTGAGTTTGATGCGCAAAGGGCAATCACAGGGTTTGCGGAGAAGACTGCTGTGCCCAATGGTGGCTGGATCAATGCCGGGGTTTATCTGCTCGGCCACGAGCTGTTACGCTCCATTCCAGAGGCGCAACCAGTCTCCCTGGAGCGCGAGATCTTCCCAGGATGGGTTGGGCGTGGCCTCCATGCCTTTCCGGTCAGCGGAAATTTCATAGACATCGGCACCCCGAAGTCCTTTGTGGCAGCGCAGCAGTTGTTCGCATGATCGTCAGTCGCACACCGTTTCGAATTTCTTTTTTTGGGGGTGGAACCGACTATCCGGCCTGGTACCGCGAGCACGGCGGAGCGGTGCTCGCGACCAGCATCAACAAATATTGCTATCTCACGTGCCGCTACCTACCACCGTTTTTTGAGCATCGCTACCGGCTGGTCTACTCTTTTGTTGAGACGGCTAATTCTCCGGATGATATCCAGCATCCCGCAGCGCGCGAAGTGTTGCGTTATATGCAATTGCCACATGGCGTGGAAATCCATCACGATGGCGACCTTCCCGCGCGCAGCGGTATGGGCTCCAGCTCCGCCTTTACGGTCGGTTTGTTGCATGCATTGCATGGCCTGAAAACTGCGATGCCCGGCAAACACCAACTGGCGCTGGAAGGCATCCGGTTGGAACAGGACATTCTGAGGGAAACTGTCGGCTCGCAGGATCAGGTTACGGCGGCTTACGGGGGACTAAACCACGTGCTCTTTCTTCCCAACGGCGAGATCACCGTTCAGCCCATGGTCTTGCCCCGCGAGCGCATCGAATCTCTTAACGCACATCTGATGCTCTTTTACACCGGGCTCAAACGCACGGCTTCTGATATCGCCCAAAGCTATGTCAACGACATTGAAGCAAGTAAACAGCAGATGCAGGCCACGCATGCCATGGTTGCGGAGGCAGTTGCTTTGCTCAACAGCCAAAATGAGCTTGCGGAGTTCGGGAAACTACTGCATGAATCTTGGGTGGTAAAGCGCAGTCTTTCACCGGTTGTGACCAACCCTGCAGTGGATGACATTTATGAAGCTGCGCGGCGCGCTGGTGCTATCGGCGGAAAGCTGGCGGGGGCCGGTGGTGGCGGCTTTATGCTGTTGTTCGCTCCGCCGCATAGCCATGCGGCAATCCGGGAAACTCTTAAGCATCTGTTGCTAGTCCCGTTCAAGTTTGACTTCAACGGCAGCCAGATTATTTTCTTCGATCCAGGCGAGGATTTCAGCCAAGCGTACGCCGACCGTGATCAGCAGAATATCAGCCAATTCCGGGAGCTGAAAGATGGTCTTGCCAGCCAAGGTGCCGGTGGCCGTGGATAGCCCCCGTTCTTTCCAGCGCGTGCTAATTACGGGCATTAGCGGCTCCGGTGGAAGTTATCTGGCAGAATATATCGCAAAGTATCAACCGCATGTTGAGGTACATGGCCTCTCCCGCTGGCACAGCACTGCGTCCAGTGAGAACCTGCGCGCTATCGCCCACAAAGTGAACCTTCACGAAGCTGATCTGATGGACTGTGGTTCGGTGATGGGCGTGATTCAGCAGGTACGGCCGGACGCCATTTTTCACCTCGCTGCGCACGCCAATGTCCGCGCATCGTTTATTACGCCGCATGCAGTGCTGGCCAATAATATTCTTGGCACGGTAAACCTCTTTGAGGCCATCCGGCTTTCTAAGCTCGATCCAGTCATCCAGTTGTGCAGCACATCGGAAGTGTATGGGCAAGTTCACCCCAAAAATATTCCGATCACGGAAGATTGTCCCATTTGCCCGGCTAGCCCCTATGCTGTTTCGAAGGTTGCCCAAGACCTGCTGGGCGGCTCCTACTGGATGAGCTACCAGATGCAAATCATTCGCACCCGCATGTTTGCGTATCTAAATCCGCGGCGCACTGATTTGTTTGCCACATCCTTTGCGCGGCAGGTGGCTTGGATCGAAGCCGGCTTGCAGGACAACGTGATCGTCCATGGCAATTTGGAGAGTGTCCGTACACTTATTGATGTGCGTGATGCGATGCGCGCCTACTGGGATGCCATTGTGTGGTGCGTACCAGGCGAGGTATACAACATTGGCGGTGTCACGATCATGAAGGTCGGCGAGTTTTTAGAGCGCCTAATTGCGGCGGCCAAGGTGCCGATCACCACGCGGTGTGACCCGAACCTGCTGCGGCCAGCGGATGTGACCCTGCAGATTCCATCAATTGAAAAATTTGCGCAGGCGACCGGCTGGAAACCGCAATACAGTTTTGAGGACAGCCTTTCTGAGTTGCTTGGCTACTGGCGCGGGCAGGCAGACATCGCTTCACAGCGCAATGCACATGCGTCCACCCGGTAGTCCGCCGCCCGCTGCACTTTTCCGCTCGCTGTATCGGATCCGCCGGGCTGAAGAGGAGATCGTCCGCCTCTACCCAACTGACAAGATTAAGAGCCCAGTGCACCTGTCAATTGGGCAGGAAGCCGTCTCGGTGGGTGTCTGCGAAACTTTGGGGAGCGGCGACAAAGTGTTTGGTACCTACCGCAATCATGCATTGTATCTGGCCAAGGGCGGAAATCTAAACCGATTTATGGCCGAACTGTATGGAAAGAGCACCGGGTGTGCCAAAGGCAAGGGCGGGTCAATGCATTTGGTGGATATGGCGGTTGGTGTGATGGGCGGCTCGGCAGTTGTGGGCACCACCATTCCACAGGCTGTAGGATATGCATTTGGCCTGAAGCTGCAGCATCAGTCGCCGATAGTGTGCAGTTTTTTTGGTGACGGCGCCGTGGAAGCGGGCGTCTTTCATGAGAGCCTGAATTTTGCAGCGCTAAAAAAACTGCCAATTATCTTCATCTGCGAAAACAACGGCTATGCCATTCATGCGCCTCTGCCGGCGCGGCAGGCAAGCCAAGACATTTGCCAGATGGCCCGTGCGCACGGCATGCCAGCTGAGCGGATAGAGGATAACGATGTGCTGGCTATCCACGAGCGCGTGGGGGCTCAAGTGAGGCAACTAAAGTCGGGCGAGCCCGGCCCGTTCTTTTTTGAATGCATGACTTACCGCTGGAAAGAACATGTGGGACCGGGTGAGGATTACGCCGGCGGCTACCGCACTTATGATGAAGCCCGGCCATGGATCAGTGGGGATCAAGTGGAGCGCATGGGACGGCTGTTGGACGCTTCGCAGCGCCTGCAAATTGAGCAGGAGGTCGCCGCCGAAATTGCTGCGGCCATCGAGTTTGCAGAGGCCAGCCCTTTTCCAGATGATGCGGAACTATTCACGGACGTGTTTGCATGAGCCGCATAATCAGTTACGCCGAGGCTATTTGTGAAGCCACCGCGCAGGAGATGGAGCGCGACCCGCGTGTAGTTGTCATCGGTCAGGGTGTGGATGACTTTAAGGGATTTGTTGGCACAACCAGCGGCTTAGCGGAGAAATTTGGCCCTGACCGGGTCATGGACACGCCAGTTGCAGAAGATGGAATGACCGGAGTTGCAATCGGCATGGCGCTAGCCGGCCTGCGGCCCATTCATACCCACATCCGCATGGACTTCATGTTGCTGGCAGTCAATCAACTAATCAATATGGCTGCCAAGAGCCGCTACATGTCTGGCGGCGCGGTGCATGTGCCATTGACGGTGCGGACTGTGATCGGCCGCAGTTGGGGCCAGGGAGCGCAACATTCTCAAGGGTTGCATTCAATGTATGCCCATGTGCCTGGTTTGAAGGTTGTGGCACCAAGCACGCCGTACGATGCCAAGGGATGTTTGGTTTCCGCCATTCGTGACAACAACCCCGTTATTTTTGTGGAACACCGCTTGGCCCATCTCTCAAAGGGCATTGTGCCGACGGAACTGTACACCGTACCGCTTGGAAAAGCGCGCGTGCTTGCGCCCGGATCGGATGTAACGATTGTGGGCATTTCGCATCAGGTGGTGGAATGTATGCGCGCCGCAAAGAAACTCGCCGACGTGGGACTGCATGCGGAAGTTATAGATCCGGTCACGCTTAATCCCCTGGACATCGAAACAATCATTGCTTCGGCCCGCAAAACACGGCATTTGCTGGTAGTGGATACGGCTTGGACATTTTGTGGCATGACAGCCGAGATTGTGGCGCAGGTAAGCGAGCGAAGTTCCGGCATAAGCTGCCGGCGCATTGGTTTTGCGCCGGTTCCGTGCCCCACGACGCGAAACCTAGAGAATCTTTTTTACCCCAGCGCCAGCAAGATTGCGGGTGCGGCGCACGAGCTAGTGCGCGGAACCACGTGGCAACCACCTGACGAAGTAGCCCAGGAAATAGTCGAGTTCAAGGGGCCCTTCTGATGCGGCTGCTGAACTGGCCGCTGATGCAGAACAATATCACGCGCGAGGATCTTGACTGCGTGATAGCGCATCTTTCCCAACCGGAGCCACGCCTTACCCATGGCGAGCAGGTGCGTACCTTCGAGCAGGAGTGGTCCGACTGGCTGGGCGTGAAACACAGTGTGCTGGTGAACAGCGGTGCTTCCGCCAACCTGCTTACGCTTGCGCTGCTGCGCGAGCAGCGGGCGGGCGGCGAGGTGATCCTGCCGCCTCTTGGCTGGGTATCCGACGTGGCAGCTGTGCTGCAGAACGGCTTCACTCCGGTTTTTGTAGATATTGACCGCCGCACTCTGGGAATCGATCCGCAGCAGGTTATTGACAGCATCACTCCCCGCACACGGGCAGTGCTCGCCATCCATATCCTCGGCTACAACGCCCTCACCACAGAATTAATTGCGGAGCTGGACCGGCGTGGCATTGTGCTGCTCGAGGACGCCTGCGAGTCCCACGGCGCCACGTTGGAGGGACGCAAGGTTGGATCCTTTGGGCTCGTCTCCAACTTCTCGTTCTATTTTGCGCACCACATGAGCACAATTGAGGGCGGAATGATCTGCACAAACGATTCCGCAGTTTATGAAACTGCACGGATGCTGCGCTCCCATGGCATGGTGCGCGAGTCAACTTCCGCGGAACTGCGCCACGCCTATCGTGAGCGTCATCCTGACCTCAACCCGGACTTCATCTTTGCTTTTCCCGCTTATAACGTCCGCCCTACGGAAATCTCTGGTGTGCTTGGGCGCTCACAGCTGCGCCGCCTTGATGCGAACAATGAGATCCGCCGTGAAAACTTGAACCGCTTTCTTGCCGGGCTTGACTCCGCCCGCTACCAGACTGACTTTGCGGTTGAGGGCAGTTGCAACTATGCATTTACTGTAGTGCTACGCAAGCCTGACTTTGTGCTTCGCGACCGCGTCGAGGCCGCGCTTAGTGCAGCGAAGGTTGAGTTTCGGCGTGGTCTCTCAGGCGGCGGGAATCAACTGCGCCAGCCATACCTTCGCCAGATTGTTGGCAACGAAGAGTGCGAGAAATATCCAGTGGCAGACCACGTGCATTTTTTTGGTTGGTATATTGGCAACTACCCCGATTTAGAACGCAAAAAAATTCCGGATCTTTGCGACTTGCTGAATAATCTTTGAGAGACGAAAACTGCAGCAAAATCAATTTGGGAATCCACTAGATTAGCACTGCTTCTACTTTGGGCGAGCGAGGTCAATGATCTTATTGATAAAGAAGGTCGCTGTGTTTAAGTTGACCACACATGTAGGAGCCCCTAGTTGTTATTGTTTCGCCCAAATCTGTCAGATTGACCCAGTAAAAAACTATTAAAGCCAATATTGATTTCGCCTCATGGTTTAATTTGTTGGGTGGAATACCTCCTGAAGTTTACGGCTGATGTGAATTGCGATACCACTGCAAGCTCTGCTTGATTCCGTCGGCGAGGGAGGTCTTGGGTGTCCAGCCGAAGACCCGCTCGGCTCGGCCGGAGTCTACTGCGACACTAAATGCGATTGTAGGCTTGGTGTTGTCGAACTCTAGCGCTAGTTGTTTTCCGGAAGCAGACAGAATTAGATGCACGAGGTCGGCCACTGATACTAATTGGCCAGAGCCGGCATTGATTAGTTCGTAAGGTGTCGCTTGCTTGTCCAAGCACGTGTGCACAAGAGCAACCAAGTCATCGACGTACAGCAAGTCACGCATCTCTGAGCCATCCCCCCAAATTACTACTTTGCCATCCTTCGCACCCATCACCTTGGCCACCGTTGCTCCAAAAACATGCGAGCGCTCAAAATCGTACTTGTCATGCGGGCCGTAAATGTTGGAGTGGCGAATTACGGTAAAACGCGTGTTACCGAGGCGAGAGTAGAACTCGCACATTTTCTCGGCGTAAACCTTTGTCCATCCGGCGCCGAAGTACTCGTCAGTGATCTCGTGCGTAAAGTCTGATTCGGTGGCGAGCGCGGCACTCTGTGGATACATGATGATGCAGCTAAAGTAGATGAGATGCTTGATATTATGGTCGTGGCAGGCGCGAAACAGAAGCGCATTCATCACCGCGTTGTCTGTTACATGGACATGGGGTGCCGATACAATTTGCTTGGCGCCTGATGTGACTCCCGCTGCCTGTATTACAGCATCCATGCCGGCTACAATCAGGCTTACGTCTTCGGTATTGGTCAAGTCCGCGGAGACCATGTGTAGCCGGGGGTGTTTGGCTAGCTCCGGTGGCAAAGGGGTTTTATGCACGCACGCGTAGAGCTCTGTGTCGGAGTCCTGCAGGAAGCAGCTAAGCAGATTGCGCCCAATGAATCCTGATGCTCCGCAAAGAAGAAGTTTCTTTCTTGTCATAGCCTCAAATTATAAAAAGTGTAGCACAGCAGTTGTTTTGGGGCGCCGGCGCACCTGACGCCGCATTTATTTCAGGAAATTTGCCAATATAGTCTCGGTTCCGCTGGCGCGGGCATTATTTAAGTGAGTATGTCTAAGGTAAAGTTTTTCAAAATAACAATGAGCTACAATCGGGGTATATGCGGTTATCGATGCAAAAAAAGACCAAAGTGGGTTTGGTTCAAATCAATAATAGTTTCTCGGGGCAAAGTTACCTTCCTTATTCCGTAGGGATATTGCAGGCCTATGCCCAGCAGCATCTGTCCCGGCCGGATGAGTTTGAGTTTCTGCTGCCGATTTATTCACGAATTGCTGTTGACGATGCTGTGGAGCAGCTCGTGGATGCAGACTTGGTGGGCTTCAGTTTATACGTATGGAACTACCGGATTTCAATGCAGATAGCCGAAAGGTTAAAGGCGAAAAATCCGAAGATCATAATTGTTTGCGGCGGCCCGCATGTACCGGACCGTTCTGAGGAGTTCTTGCGCAAGAATCCGTTTGTTGATATTGCGTGCCATGGCGAGGGCGAGCAGATATTCGTTGCCATTTTGGAAAATGCTTTCCATGGCAATTTGGACGAGATCCCATCCATAAGCTACTTAACTAAGGCTGGTGGAATGGTGCAAACACTGCGGGCCGGGCGTATTAAGGAACTAACTACGGTTCCATCGCCTTATCTTGAAGGTATGTTCGATCGTCTTATACAGGCGTTTCCCAACGAGAATTGGATTGCGGTGTGGGAGACCAACCGGGGCTGCCCGTTCTCTTGCACTTTTTGTGACTGGGGCTCGGCCGTAGCAGCCAAAGTAAATTCATGGGATATCGCGCGCATCTACCGGGAAATTGATTGGTTCGCCGACCACAAAGTCGAATTTATTTTTTGTGCCGACGCCAATTTTGGCATTCTGCCTCGGGATGTGGAGATTGCCAGTCGCTGTGCCGAGATTAAACTGCAGCGCGGCTATCCTCAGGCAATATCGGTGCAAAATACGAAAAATGCCACGGAGCGATCGTACCAAGTTCAGAAAATTCTTTCTGATGCCGGCCTTAATAAAGGCGTTGTGGTTTCCCTGCAGTCTGTGGACGAGAAGACTCTCAAGGCCATTAAGCGCGACAACATTAACCTCGAGACATTTCATGAGATCCAACGCCGCTTTAGCGCCCAAGGTGTGGAGACCATGACCGACCTGATTCTCGGCCTGCCCGACGAGACCTATGAATCTTTTGCCAACGGTGTCTCGAAGGTCATTGAGAGCGGGCAGCACAACCGCATCCAGTTTAATAATCTCTCCATCCTTCCAAACGCCGAGATGGGAGACCCTGATTACCAGAAGAAATATGGCATGCAAGTAGTGGAGACAGAGGTTGTCAACATCCACGGCGAGCTCCTAGACTCCCACCGGGAGGTAACCGAGACCCAAGACCTAGTTGTTGCAACGCATGCCATGCCAAAAGCTGACTGGGTGCGCACCCGGGCTTATTGCTGGATGGCGGGTTTGTTGCACTTTGACAAAGTGCTGCAAATTCCACTCATCACTATTCACAAACATTGTGGTGTGTCCTACCGTGAACTTATCGAGCTTTTCTCCGACGGCAGTTTTGCCGGGCTAGATGGCGCGTCTCCCGGGATGTTCCCCGTTCTGACAGAGATCCGCGAATTCTTTATTTCAAAGGCCGAAGACATCCAGAGCGGCGGCCGGGAATACTGTCACTCCAATGACTGGCTCAACATCTGGTGGCCGGCAGACGAGTACATTCTCATTAAACTCTGCGTTGAAAATAAGCTGGAGCAGTTCTACACGGAAGTGGCTGCTGCCTTTGGTTTGTTGCTTAAGTCCAAAGCATTGGCCGCGGACCCGCGCATCATGGCTGACGCCATTCACTTAAACAAGAGTTTGCTCAAGACTCCATTCCAGCTGGATGACTTGACCCTAAATCTGACCTACAATATTTGGGAATATTATCGCTCCGCGGTTCTGGGTACGACCGTAGCGCTTGAGATTAAGCCCTCTAAGTACCATATTGATCGGACCAGTGAATGCTGGAAAACGTGGGAAGACTGGTACCGCAAGGTCATTTGGTATGGAAATAAAAAAGGCGCCTATCTTTATAGCAATGCGCCAATGGAGCCAGAAATCCAGCTCGCGGGACATTTCTAAGCCATGTTTAGGGGCAAGCAAGTCCTCGTTGCCGGTGGCACTGGCTTGATCGGCATCCCTTTGGTTGAAATGCTTGTTGCTCAGGGTGCCAAGGTGCGCATTGCCTCGCTTGATGACCGCTCGCGTGCCCATCCTTCTGCTGAGTTCTTGCGGCTTGATTTGCGCTCACTAGAGAACTGTATGCAAGCGTGCACCGGAATGCAGTTTGTATTCAACCTACTCTGTGTAAAGGGCTCGCCGGCGGTTACGACAACCAGGCCGGCAAGTTTTTTTGTGCCTATGATTCTTTTCAATACCAACCTGATGGATGCCGCCCACAAGTGCGGGGCGGAAGGCTTTCTCTTTGCTAGTTCAATTGCCGTCTACGCGCCGGCCGAGATCTTCTTGGAGGATGATGTTTGGAAGACCTTTCCCTCCCCCAACGATCGCTTTGCGGGCTGGGCCAAGCGGATGGGCGAGCTTCAAGCTGAGGCCTATAAGACGGAGCACGGCTGGAACAACATTACAATCGTTCGCCCCGCCAATGTTTATGGACCCTATGACAATTTTGACTCTGTCAACGCCATGGTCGTGCCCTCCCTGATCAAGCGCGCCGTCAGCGGGGAAACCCCCATGGTGGTGTGGGGGGATGGTTCATCGGAACGTGACTTTATTCATGCACACGACGTGGCACGCGGGATTTTGATGGCGGTCGATAGAGCACCGGGCACAGTGCTTAATCTTGGCAGTGGTAACGGCTTGTCTATTAAGCAGCTGGTTGAGACTATTGTGGGCCAGTCTTCAACTCCCCTGAAAATTACATGGGACAAGTCCAAGCCTTCGGGCGATCGCAAACGCATCATGGACGTTTCGCGCGCCAAGGCCATCGGCTTTGAGGCTGCCATCACTATTGAAGCGGGTGTCAAAGCTGTTACCAAGTGGTATTCGGAGAATCGCAACGAAACGGGAAAGCGTTACGATATTTTCGACGGCGCGCGTTGATAGCTGATGCGGATTCTCATCACCGGGGCTGGTGGCTTCATTGGCCGGCAGCTCTTTCAGCGGCTCAAGGCTCGCGGCTTTGTTGTTGTTGGCTTGGCGCGCAGTGCCACATCGGAGCCCGAGCTTCTCGCGTGTGATCTGGCATCGCCGGCTGAGGTAGCGCGCGCACTGGCGGTGGCTTCTCCTAACCTGATTATTCACGCTGCCGGTAGCTTACTAAGTGCCGATCCGGCTTGCGCGGTGGCGGGCTATGCCAACAACCTGCTAGCAACGGCCCACGTCGTAAGCGCTGCCATCAGGCAGGGCGTAAAGCGCCTGATGTTTTTGTCTTCAAACATGGCTTACGGCGCATCGTACCAGATCTATCCGGGCCAAGAGGCACAATGCCACCCGCAGAATTGGTATGCACGCAGCAAAGTTCTTTGTGAACAGCTTATAAACGATCATGCCAGTGCCATTGAGCCTACTGTACTGCGCCTGCCTTCTGTTTTGGGCACCGGTATGGGGTCATCCAAAAACATTGTTACGCAAATGGTTGGCGAGTTGCGGGCGACCGGCGCCATCACAGTATTTGGCCATGGACGGGCACGCCGGCAGTTTATCGACATTAGCGATTTAGCTGAGGTCGTGTGTTTCTGTGCTGAACGCAGCACATTTAGCAGCGGATTTTTGCTCGCGCCGGTCGTTGGGCGGGAAGTAGTCACAATTCAAGAAATTGCGCAGAAGTTGTTGGATTTGTCCGGGGGCGGCGAAATCACATTCGACGCTACGAAGCCAGACTCACCAGATCAGTTCATTGACCCGGAGATTCTGAAGTTGAAGCTGGGCTGCGGGGTAAAAATTGGCCTCGATGACTCGTTGAGGGCAGCGTTGAGTGGTGCGACATTCGGTTAAAATATTTTTTCTATGAAAGTAACACTTTTGATCCCAACCATGAATGAAATCGACGGTGTGAAGGTCATAATGCCTCAGATTCAGCGCAACTGGGTTGACGAGATTTTGATCGTCGACGGTGGTAGTGACGGCACTTTTGAGTACGCTGTGGAACAGGGCTACCGCGTCCTCAAACAGAAATCGAAGGGCCTCGTCGGCGCCTACCGTGAGGGTGTTGCTGCGGCAATCGGCGACGCGATTCTCACTTTTAGCCCGGATGGCAACTCTGTTCCCGCGCTGATTCCGTTGCTGGTCGCAAAGTTTCATGAAGGCGGCTACGACATGGTCATCGCATCCCGATACCTGCCGGGCGCAAAGAGCGAAGATGATGACACCGTGACGGCTTTTGGTAACTGGATGTTCACCAAAATGATCAACCTGGCCTTCTCGGCCAACTACACGGACACACTCTGCATGCTGCGGATTTGGAAAAAAGATCTCTTTTATAAGTCGGAAAACATGCGTGTGGAGCGCGCCGGCTTGGAGCCTGTATTTTGCATCAAGGCCGCCAAGCTAAAATTAAAGGTTGGAGAGGTGCCAGGTGACGAGCCTGCGCGCATTGCTGGCGTCCAAAAAATGAGCCCACTGCTTAATGGCACTGGTATTCTTCTTACAATTCTGCTGGAGTATTTCTCTGCAGACTGAGCAGCTGCTTAATTTATTGATGCGGGTAGTGAGAAAAGACCCGATGGGGTGGGATAACGCAGTGCTCCGTGGTAAATTAATTGGAGCGCGGGGTGACCGCTCCCTAAACCAGCTATTCGTTAGATCACTGCAAGATATTCAGCCTTCGCGCCCGAGCGCATGGAGTTGAGAATTTGGACTTCATCAGAGTGCATCGCTAATCGCAAAAAGCGTAACCGGAAATATTGTCGTCGCGAAAATTAGGTGAGATACCTGTGTCTTGCTTGTAAGTCATGCATATTACCCCATTGAAAATTTGCTTTCAGGCAAGATATATGTATTAACTTCTTTATTAGATGCAGACGTTCGAGAGTGGACCTTCGCTAACTTACCGCTCCCTTTCAATGTTTGCTTAGCCATAAATCGCTAAATTTATTCCAAGAGCGTCTTGTTAGTAAGCATAACGCACCAAAAAGATCTACCGTGGTTACTTGCGCAGTACTGTTGGACCCGATGCCTTTGAAGTCACGCTCGGAAATGAATGCACTAGTCATTAGATGGAACATTAGAAAGTATTTGCGTGCGCCTGTATCTTGCCCAAAGTGCTCCCACCAA
>OFRD01000351.1_pt1 | contig 17775 bp, 12 predicted proteins | sample 1543041 | NCBI WGS metagenome assembly OFRD01 (sample SAMN07774234, study PRJEB24372) | wastewater metagenome | isolation source: Exp Tend CN 100WW | collected 2016-02
TATATAGTTTGCAGTTGGCAATGGATCAGGATGGTACTTTCGCCAAGTTACCAGAAAATATGGATGATATTTATCAACAACGGCTTCCTGTGACGCCTTCAGCACCGAAAGTACCAGATTACCAAACCGTACCTTCTGCTGCTCAGAATCACTCGAAGGCGGCTGTTGTGACGACACCTGTTGCCATTGAACCGGTGGTGCAGAGACAAATCATTCAGGCACCGAGTTCAACGGTTACAAAAAGCAAAAATACAGTGACTACAACCACGGTGCGATCGGGTTCTTAACAGAGTTTGTAAAGAATCGAAGATTTGCCGTGATATGATGAGAAAAAATCGCAAAGAGAAGTGCATTTCATGACTTGGAAAATACAAGCAATTACCAGTGAATTGACCGGACAAGAAATTGGCATCGACCGTGATATGGTGGTCGGTCGTCATCAGAGTGCAGACATTGTATTGCAAGCCGCAGAAATTTCACGCAAGCATGCAGCATTTTTGCTGAAAGACCAAGCGTTATGGGTGCAAGATTTAAACTCATCCAATGGTTCATTTGTGAATGATTTGCGTATTGAGCATGAAACCTTGTTGAAAGAAGGTGACATTGTACAATTTGCCAGTTTGAAATTCTCAGTACTCGCACCTGCACAAGAGATTGTCGCTGAACCTGTACCTGCGCAACCCGAAGTGATTCCTGCGACTGAACAACCTTCAGAAGCAGTTGCTGTGTCTGAAACTGAAGCAGCACAGGTTGATGAGGCATCTAAAACAGCGGCTCAGCAAATGAATGAGCAAGGGATGCCAAGCTTAACCGAGCGTGATCGTGAAGTTCAAGTCAGCCGAGATGGCATGCCACAACAGGTTGCTATACCTAAGCCTGCACCGATTCCAGCAGGCGTTGATGTTCAGGCTGTGCCTGAGCCGCAACCGATTGCAATTGAACAGCCGGTTTCGCGGGTTGAGCAAGTCAAAGAAGAGCAAAAAAATGCATCGATTGGTTTAATATCTATTATTGCATTGATTATTCTTGCAATCATTGCATGGTTATTATTTAAATAAGCCGTGTCAAATAATAATGAAGGCATGCACTCGCATGCCTTCATTATTTGGGTTGATGTTTCTGTGTGAAATAAATGGAGAGGGATAAGATGTCGGTAGCACAATTGGCAAGTCGTGAGCTTATTTTGTTTGACTTAGATGGCACTTTGGTGGATTCCGCATTCGATTTATATCGAGCCATGAATATGAGCCTAAATGCTTTGCAACTGCCTAGCGTGACTGAGGCACAAGTGCGAACATGGATTGGTAAGGGAACCGCACTGTTTTGTCAGAGCACTCTGCAACATTTAACTGGTCAAGTCGATCCTACTCAACATCAGCAATTATTAGAAACCTTTTTAAACATTTATAATGCCGAACCCTGTGTCGATACCCAGCCTTTTAATGGGGTGATTGATTTTTTAGAATGGGGTTTAAATCACAACAAGCAAATGGTCTGTGTCACCAATAAACCAGAACAACCTGCACGGATGATTGTTGAAAGCTTGGGCTTAACGCAGTATTTTGTTGATGTGATTGGTGGTGATCGTTTTGAGGAGCGTAAACCACACCCACGTCAGCTGCTCTTTTGTGTGGATCAATATGGGGTCACTGCGGCAGAAACATTGATGATTGGTGACTCAAGCAATGATGTAGAAGCAGCACGACGTGCAGGGGTTGATTGTATTGTGGTGAGCTATGGCTATAATCATGGTGAAGATATTCATGATTGCCAACCACAGCAAGTGGTCGATGATTTAACAGAATTGTTCGCGAAATAATTTAAAATAAGGATATTGGAATGAGAAATTGTATGGTTTTTCGATGGCGAGACTAAGTCAGATAACACGAAAACGAACTTAAATACGCCCATATCGAAAACATAGAGAATACTCATGACAACGCAAATTCAATTCGATCAGTTAAAATCAGCTGGCTATAACCTTATTCCTGTTTACCGTCAGCGTTTAGCGGATACCGAAACACCACTTTCAGTTTTTGCACGTTTTAAAGATCATCAGCAAGCTTATTTGTTTGAATCGGTTGAGGGTGGGGAGAATTGGGCACGCTATTCTATTATTGGCTTAGGTGAATCGACAGTTTTTTCCTGCAATCAAGGTGTGCTCACCATTCAACAGGCGGATGGTTCGCTTGAAACGCAAACATGCAGTGATCCATTCCAATATATTCGTGCTTTCCAAGCCCAATTTCATGTGCCTACGCAACAAGATTTACCTGCCTTACCAAGTTTTACTGGTGGGCTTGTGGGTTACTTTGGCTATGATGCGGTACGTTATATTGAGCCGCGTTTAACCAATGTTCCAGCAGCTGACCCCGTTGGATTGCCAGATATTTGGATGATGCTGTCTAAAACTGTGATTGTGTTTGACAACTTAAAAGACACTTTATTCTTAATTGTGCATGCGGATGTTACTGATTCAGAGGCTTATGCTAAAGCACAACAGCAACTTGATCAGTTGGAAGCATTGTTGGCAACACCAATTAGCCTGCAAGCCAAAAAACATACCGCACCCCATTTCGAGTCATTGACAGGTAAAGCCAAATATTTGGAATCGATTGAAACCGTCAAAGAATACATTCGTGCCGGTGACGTGATGCAAGTGGTTCCGGGGCATCGTATGGTTTCAGACTTTGATGGTGAGGCTTTACAGGTTTATCGTGCGCTGCGTCATTTAAATCCATCACCTTATTTATTTTTGGTGCAAGGACAAACCTTAGACAACAAAAAACCCTTTCATATAGTTGGATCTTCTCCAGAGATTTTATCGCGTTTGGAGAATGGTATTGCAACGGTACGTCCATTGGCTGGAACGCGTCCACGAGGCAAGACCAAAGAAGAGGATTTGGCATTGGAAAAAGATTTGCTTTCCGATGAAAAAGAAATTGCAGAGCATTTAATGCTGATTGATTTGGGCCGAAATGATGTTGGTCGGGTATCAAAAATTGGCAAAGTGCAAGTCACAGATCAAATGGTGATCGAGCGTTATTCACATGTGATGCATATTGTCTCCAATGTGCAAGGTGAAGTGCGCGATGATGTCGATGCGCTTGATGTTTTTAAGGCGACTTTTCCTGCGGGAACATTGTCTGGTGCACCCAAAATTCGTGCGATGGAAATTATTGACGAAGTTGAACCGGTAAAACGCGGCGTTTTTGGTGGTGCAGTGGGCTATTTGGGCTGGCATGGTGAAATGGATATGTCGATTGCCATTCGTACCTGCGTGATTCGTGAAAATAAGGTTTATGTTCAGGCAGGAGCGGGGCTGGTTGTCGATTCAAATCCTGAATCTGAGTGGAATGAAACGCAAATAAAAGCGCGTGCAGTGATCAAAGCGGTTGAATTATCATCAAATGGTTTGATTTTATGAGTTTTTGAGGTTTTTTTTGAAAAAAACACTTGCAAGGATTCAGAGTTTTGCTAAACTGCACACCGTTCCGATACGAAACGTACGAAACACTAAGAAACGCCGGCATAGCTCAGTTGGTAGAGCAACTGACTTGTAATCAGTAGGTCCACAGTTCGAATCCGTGTGCCGGCACCATCTTAATGTTGAAGATGTAAGTAAAAGAATAACACTGATGGTAAGTGTAAAATGGTGAGGTTCCCGAGCGGTCAAAGGGGGCGGACTGTAACTCCGCTACGAAAGTTTCGAAGGTTCGAATCCTTCCCTCACCACCAATTTTAAGACTTCAAAAAGTGGATGTACCAACATCGTGCGGGAGTAGCTCAGTTGGTAGAGCGGCAGCCTTCCAAGCTGCATGTCGCGAGTTCGACCCTCGTCTCCCGCTCCATTGAAGCGAAAATTTGCTCTTATAGCTCAGTGGTAGAGCACTCCCTTGGTAAGGGAGAGGTCTCCAGTTCAAATCTGGATAAGAGCTCCAGATATACAGTTTAGTGACTTGTTCACACAGTTTTCCCAAAGCAGGCTTTTTAGTCTGCTTTTTAAGTATTAGGTGTCTAATTTTTTAGACGATAGGTCGATGCTGAGTTGTTTAAAACCGTGTTCGACGTAAACGAGGAAGATCATCATGGCTAAAGCTAAGTTTGAACGTAATAAGCCACACGTAAACGTGGGCACAATTGGTCACGTTGACCATGGTAAAACAACTTTAACTGCTGCGATTGCAACAATTTGTGCAAAAAACTACGGCGGTGAAGCTAAAGACTACGCAGCAATTGACTCTGCACCAGAAGAAAAAGCACGTGGTATTACCATTAATACTTCACACGTAGAATACGATTCTCCAGTTCGTCACTACGCTCACGTAGACTGTCCAGGTCACGCCGATTATGTTAAAAACATGATCACTGGTGCTGCTCAAATGGACGGTGCGATCCTTGTATGTGCTGCGACTGATGGTCCTATGCCACAGACTCGTGAACACATCCTTTTGTCTCGTCAGGTTGGTGTACCGTACATTCTTGTATTCCTTAACAAGTGTGACCTTGTTGATGACGAAGAATTACTTGAATTAGTAGAAATGGAAGTTCGTGAACTTCTTTCTACTTATGACTTCCCAGGTGATGACACTCCAATCATCCGTGGTTCAGCGCTTCAAGCATTAAACGGTAACGAAGGTCCTTATGGCGAATCTGCTGTAATCGAATTGGTTGCTGCGCTTGATTCTTACATTCCTGAACCAGAACGTGCAATCGATAAAGCATTCCTTATGCCAATCGAAGATGTATTCTCTATCTCTGGTCGTGGTACTGTAGTTACTGGTCGTGTTGAATCTGGTATCGTTAAAGTTGGCGAATCAGTTGAAATCGTTGGTATTAAAGATACAGTTGTAACGACTGTAACTGGCGTAGAAATGTTCCGTAAATTGCTTGACGAAGGTCGTGCTGGCGAGAACTGTGGTGTTCTTCTACGTGGTACTAAGCGTGAAGACGTTCAACGTGGTCAAGTACTTGCTAAACCAGGTACAATCAAACCGCACACTAAATTCGATGCAGAAGTATACGTACTTTCTAAAGAAGAGGGTGGTCGTCATACACCATTCCTTAACGGTTACCGTCCACAATTCTATTTCCGTACAACTGACGTAACTGGCGCAATCCAATTACAAGAAGGCGTGGAAATGGTTATGCCTGGTGACAACGTAGAAATGTCAGTAGAACTAATTCACCCAATCGCAATGGACCCAGGTCTACGTTTTGCGATTCGTGAAGGTGGTCGTACAGTTGGTGCTGGTGTTGTTGCTAAAGTAACTGCATAATACGATAAGTAAATATTTACAGGTCGGGAGCTTGGGTTCCCGATTTGTACTCTAGGTCAGTAGTTCAATTGGTAGAGCGTCGGTCTCCAAAACCGAATGTTGGGGGTTCGAGTCCCTCCTGGCCTGCCATTATTTTTAAAAAAAAGCTTGATGCTGGTTAAATTGTCATATAATAAGTCGCGAAGCCTACGACGAGTACAAAAATGTCGAATGATAAATCGCGTGACGCATTAAGCGAAGCGCCAATTCCACAAAGAAATAATCCTGCTGAAGTTGTTCATTCTGGTTCCCCTTTAGATATAGTTCTATGGGTTATCGCATTGATTTTATTGGTTGGTGCGACCATGGTGGGTCAGTATTTGCCAGCGTATTGGGCACCTGCGAATAATGTTTGGGTGCGCGTTGGTGTGATTTTGGCTTGTATCGTAGCGGCTTTGGGTTTATTATACGCCACCCATCAAGGCAAAGGCTTTGTTCGTTTATTGAAAGATGCTCGAATAGAGTTACGTCGTGTGACTTGGCCAACTAAGCAAGAAACAGTGACCACATCTTGGCATGTTCTTGCAGTTGTTGTAATCGCTTCTCTGGTTTTGTGGAGCTTTGATTACATTTTAGGCTGGTTAATGAAGTTTATTATCGGGTAAGAGAGCTATGAAACGTTGGTACATTATTCATGCCTATTCAGGTTATGAAAAACAAGTGATGCGTTCACTTAATGATCGAATCCAGCGTAGCGCTGTAGCCGATAGCTTTGGTGAAGTCCTTGTCCCTACTGAAGAAGTAGTGGAAATGAAGGATGGTAAGAAGCGTAAATCAGAGCGTAAATTCTTTCCAGGCTATGTATTGGTCGAAATGGAAATGAATGATGATACTTGGCATATCGTAAAAGAATGTCCAAAAGTGCTTGGTTTTATCGGTGGTACTGCAGAAAAACCTGCACCGATTACGCAAAAAGAAGCTGATGCGATTCTTGCACGTGTACGTAATACTGGTGAAGCACCTCGTCCTAAGACGATGTTTGAGCCGGGCGAAGAATTACTTGTTGTTGATGGTCCATTCACCGACTTTAAAGGCGTGGTGGAAGAAGTTCAATACGAGAAGTCACGTTTAACGTTGACCATTAATGTATTTAATCGACCAACTCAAGTTGAGCTCGAATTTCGCCAAGTCGAAAAAGCGAACTAATTTAGGTTGGTTGAAAACGCCCGATTTGTTATGGATCGGGCATTGTTGTTGTAACGGTTTTGTTACATGAATAGCGTTGGGGAGCCTAGCGGCGTTTGTACCCAGAGGTAATTTGAAATGGCTAAGAAGATTGACGGCTATATCAAGCTGCAAGTTCCAGCTGGTAAAGCGAATCCATCTCCACCGATTGGTCCTGCATTGGGTCAACGTGGTGTTAACATCATGGCATTCTGTAAAGAATTCAATGCTGCGACACAAAAAGTTGAAGCAGGTCTTCCAATTCCTGTAGTGATCACTGTGTACAACGACAAGTCGTTCACATTCATCATGAAAACTCCTCCTGCTGCGATTCTTCTTAAGAAGGCTGCTGGTATTTCTAAGGGTTCAGCTGTACCTAACAAAACTAAAGTTGGTAAGTTGACTCGCGCTCAATTAGAAGAAATTGCGACTACTAAAGAACCAGATTTAACTGGTGCTGATTTAGACGCACGTGTACGTACCATTGCTGGTTCTGCGCGTTCTATGGGCTTGGAAGTGGAGTTATAAGACATGGCTAAATTAACGAAACGTCAAAAAGCCATCGCTGCTGCTATTGAAGCAAACAAAGTTTACACTTTGGAAGAAGCGGTACAAGTTCTAAACGACCTTCCTGCTGTTAAATTCAAAGAATCTTTGGATGTTTCAGTAAACCTAGGCGTTGACCCACGTAAATCTGATCAGGTTGTTCGTGGCGCGACTACACTTCCTGCAGGTACGGGTAAAACTGTACGTGTAGCTGTGTTTGCTCAAGGTGCTGCTGCTGAAGCTGCTAAAGCTGAAGGCGCGGACATCGTTGGTTTTGATGACCTTGCTGAAAGCATTCAAGCAGGTAATCTTGACTTTGATGTTGTTATTGCTGCTCCAGATGCAATGCGCGTTGTAGGTAAGTTGGGTACGATTCTTGGTCCACGTGGCTTAATGCCAAACCCGAAAGTCGGTACAGTAACTCCTGACGTAGCTGGCGCTGTTCGCAACGCTAAAGCTGGTCAAGCACGTTACCGTGTAGACAAAGGCGGTATTATTCATGCTGCGATTGGTCAAGTTGGCTTTGAAGCTGCTGCGATCCGTCAAAACATTGAAACTTTGGTTGTTGATTTGAAAAAATTAAAACCAGCGACTTCTAAAGGCGTTTACATTAAAAAGATCACTTTGAGCTCTACTATGGGTCCTGGTCTTACTATTGATGTATCAAACGTTTCTAACTAAGTTTTTACTTAATTAGATAGAACAGAATTTTAAAGCCCTGAGTAAGTTTTGAAGCACTACTTTAAAACTTACGCAAGAAACGCTCTGTCGTGTTTTGCAAACTTAGGCAAACTTTGAATTGATAGATGTAAGTTTATCAGCGTCAAAGACCTCGGGCGAGGAGGGTCTTTCGGGACTCACTTCTTAAAAGTCCAGTCCGAGTAGACGCGGTGGTGTGATTTATTCCTCCTCCGCGTGTAAGTCAAAATCCTTGTTGACTTACGAATTGGGAGTGTACTCGTTTGAGTACATAAATCACCGTTAGGAGGTTTTACAATGGCTCTTCTTATTGAAAGCAAAAAACAGATCGTTGCTGAAGTAGCTGAAATTGCTTCTACAGCGTTCGCTGCCGTTGTTGCTGACTACCAAGGTTTAACTGTTGGGCAATTAACTGCTCTTCGTGTTGAAGCTCGTAAACTAGGTGTTGCTACACGCGTTGTACGTAATACTTTGGCTAAACGTGCTCTTCAAGATACGCAATTCTCTATCTTGAATGACAACCTTGTTGGTCCAACAATCTTAGCATTCTCAACTTCTGAAGACGATATGGGTGCAGCTGCACGCTTGTTCGAAGAATTCGCTAAAACTAACAAAGCATTTGAATTAAAGGCTGCTGCATTTGACGGCAAACTTTATCAAGGTGAAGAAATTAGTGTTATCGCGAATCTTCCGAACCAAGAAAAAGCGCTTACTATGCTCGCATCTGTTCTTCAAGCTCCTATTTCGAAATTGGGTCGCTTACTTACAGCGCTTCAAGAGAAAAACGAAGCTCCAGAAGTTACAGAAGCTCCAGAAGTTACAGAAGCTTAAATCTACTTTCACACCACTCAATACCCATTTGGAGTTACTCTCATGGCTTTAACAAACGAAGAAATCTTAAACGCAGTTGCTGAAAAAACTGTTCTTGAACTTGTTGAACTTATTTCTGCTTTTGAAGAAAAATTCAACGTATCTGCTGCTGCTGTAGCTGTAGCTGCTGGTCCTGCTGCTGCTGCTGTTGAAGAACAGTCTGAATTCAACGTTGAGTTGACTTCTTTCGGTGCGAACAAAGTAGCTGTAATTAAAGCAGTTCGTGAAGTTACTGGTCTTGGCTTGAAAGAAGCTAAAGATTTAGTTGAAGGTGCTCCACAAATTCTTAAAGAAGGCATTTCTAAAGAAGATGCTGATGCACTTAAAGCTAAGCTTGAAACTACTGGTGCTACAGTTACTGTTAAGTAATTTAGCTAGGGGTCTAATTTTAAATTGACCCCGAAATTTGGCTGATGGCTCTTGGGTCATCAGCCTTTTTGCGTTACAATTATCGGCTCGATTTTTGTTTGGTTGATGCAAAAAGCATCAATTACTATAATAAATCAATAATATCAAACATTTACCAATATTTTTTCATATTTGAAAATATTGCTAAGCGTTTTAATACCACTAAAAATTGCAGCATTTGTAAAAAGTGGTGGCCATATCGGCCTGTGTAATTCCTTCTAGACCCGTTCTGCAGGCGGGCTTAGTTTACTTTCCGAGGACTCCAGATGGCATACTCATATACCGAAAAGAAACGGATCCGTAAGAATTTTGGTAAATTGCCTAGCGTCATGGATGCTCCGTACTTGCTTTCGATTCAAGTCGACTCGTACAGAACATTCCTACAAGATGGCAAAACTCCAAAAAACCGCGAAGATATCGGTCTCCAAGCCGCATTTCGTTCAGTTTTTCCTATTGAAAGTTATTCTGGCAATGCTGCTTTAGAATTTGTTGAGTATAGTCTTGGTAAGCCTGAGTTTGATGTGCGTGAATGTATTTTACGTGGTTCGACTTATGCGGCACCAATGCGCGTAAAAATTCGTTTGATCATTAAAGATCGCGAAACCAAATCAATTAAAGATGTACGTGAGCAAGAAGTGTACATGGGTGAAATGCCACTCATGACCGAAAATGGTACCTTTGTTATCAATGGTACTGAGCGTGTAATTGTTTCTCAATTACATCGTTCACCAGGTGTATTCTTTGATCACGATAAAGGCAAAACACATTCGAGTGGTAAAGTTCTTTATTCTGCACGTATTATTCCTTACCGTGGTTCATGGTTAGACTTTGAATTTGATGCGAAAGATTTAGTCTATGTACGTATTGACCGTCGTCGTAAATTACTCGCGACTGTCGTCCTTCGTGCATTAGGCTATAGCAACGAACAAGTCCTAGACATGTTCTATGAAAAAGTACCTGTGTATCTTGACATGGGTAGTTATCAAATTGACCTTGTGCCTGAACGCCTGCGCGGTGAAATGGCTCAATTCGATATCACTGATGCTGACGGCAAAGTGATTGTTGAACAAGGTAAACGTATTAATGCACGTCATGTACGTCAAATGGAAGCATCTGGCTTAACGAAGCTATCTGTTCCTGATGAATACTTGTATGAGCGCATCACTGCTGAGGATGTTGCTTTACGTGATGGCGATGTGATTGCTGCAAATACTGTACTTAGCCATGAAGTGATGGTGAAGTTGGCTGAAGGTGGTGTTAAACAATTTAACATTCTATTCACCAATGACATCGACCGTGGTTCTTTCGTTGCAGATTCTTTACGTGCAGATACGACTTCAGGTCGTGAAGAAGCACTGGTAGAAATCTACAAAGTGATGCGCCCAGGTGAGCCACCAACGAAAGAAGCGGCTGAAAACTTATTCAATAACTTGTTCTTCTCGTCTGAACGTTATGACCTTTCTCCAGTGGGTCGTATGAAGTTCAACCGTCGTTTGGGTCGTCCATACGATGTAGGTACAGATCAGAAGTCACGTGCAATTGAAGGTATTCTTTCAAACAGTGATATTACAGACGTATTAAAAACATTGGTTGAAATTCGTAACGGTAAAGGTGAAGTCGATGATATCGATCACTTGGGTAACCGTCGCGTACGTTCAGTAGGTGAGATGACAGAAAACCAATTCCGTGTTGGTTTAGTTCGTGTAGAACGTGCTGTTAAAGAACGTTTAAGCCAAGCTGAAACAGATAACTTGTCTCCACAAGATTTGATCAATGCAAAACCAGTTGCTGCTGCGATCAAAGAATTCTTTGGTTCAAGCCAATTGTCTCAGTTTATGGATCAAAATAACCCATTGTCTGAAATTACACACAAACGTCGTGTATCAGCGCTTGGGCCAGGTGGTTTGACACGTGAACGTGCAGGCTTTGAAGTACGTGACGTACATCAAACGCATTACGGTCGTGTATGTCCAATTGAAACGCCTGAGGGACCAAACATTGGTTTGATCAACTCGCTTTCTGTATATGCAAAAGCCAACAACTTCGGTTTCTTGGAAACACCATATCGCCGAGTTGTAGAAGGCCGTGTAACAGATGATATTGAATATTTATCTGCAATTGAAGAAGTAGGTACTGTGATTGCACAGGCCGATTCTGGTGTAGATAAAGATGGTACGTTGACTGAAGAATTTGTTTCAGTACGTCATCAAGGTGATTTCGTTCGTATGCCGCCTGAAAAAGTGACGCATATGGATGTTTCTGCTCAACAGGTTGTATCTGTTGCAGCATCACTGATTCCGTTCCTTGAACACGATGACGCCAACCGTGCATTGATGGGTTCAAACATGCAACGTCAGGCTGTACCTACACTGATTGCGGATAAACCGCTAGTTGGTACAGGTATGGAAGCAAACGTAGCGCGTGACTCAGGTGTATGTGTTATTGCAAAACGTGGCGGTCGTATTGAGTTTGTTGATGCCTCTCGTGTGGTTATTCGTGTCAACGAAGAAGAGATGATCGCAGGCGAAGCAGGTGTAGATATCTACAACCTGATCAAATATACGCGTTCGAACCAAAATACCTGTATTAACCAAACAGTTGTTGTGAAACTTGGCGACAAAGTTGCTTGTGGCGATGTATTGGCTGACGGTCCATCAACAGATGGTGGTGAGCTTGCACTCGGTCAAAACATGCGCGTCGCGTTCATGACGTGGAATGGTTATAACTATGAAGACTCGATCTTGTTATCTGAGCGTGTGCTTCAAGAAGACCGTTTAACCTCAATTCATATTCAAGAATTATCATGTGTAGCACGTGATACCAAGTTAGGTGCAGAAGAAATTACTGCCGATATTCCTAACGTGGGTGAAGCTGCGCTGTCTAAACTTGATGAATCAGGTATCGTGTATATCGGTGCTGAAGTGACTGCGGGTGACATTCTGGTTGGTAAAGTCACGCCTAAAGGTGAAACGCAGTTAACACCAGAAGAAAAATTGCTTCGCGCAATCTTTGGTGAAAAAGCAGCTGACGTGAAAGACTCATCTTTACGTGTTCCATCGGGTACGAAAGGTACTGTGATTGACGTTCAAGTGTTTACACGTGACGGTCTTGAAAAAGACGAACGTGCGCAAGCAATTGAAAAAGCGCAGTTAGATGCTTACCGTAAAGACTTGAAAGAAGAATACAAAATCTTTGAAGAAGCAGCGCGTGAACGTATTGTTCGCTTGTTGAAAGGTCAAGAATCGAATGGTGGTGGTACCACTAAACGCGGTGATAAGCTTGCTGAAGATTTGTTATCTGGTTTAGAGCTGGTTGATCTGCTTGAAATCCAGCCAAATGATGAAGCAATTGCTGAACGTTTAACGCAAATTCAAGTGTTCTTGAAAGAGAAGAGCATCGAAATTGACGAGAAATTTGCTGAGAAAAAACGCAAACTTTCTACAGGTGATGAGCTTACAACTGGCGTATTAAAAGTTGTTAAAGTTTACTTGGCTGTAAAACGTCGCATCCAACCAGGTGATAAAATGGCGGGTCGTCATGGTAACAAAGGTGTTGTCTCTAACATCTTACCAGTCGAAGACATGCCACATGATGCTTATGGTGTTCCTGTTGATATCGTGTTGAACCCACTGGGTGTACCATCACGTATGAACGTGGGTCAGATTCTTGAAACTCACTTGGGTATGGCGGCAAAAGGTCTTGGCGATAAAATCGACAAGATGCTTCAGCAGCAACGTACAGTGATTGAACTTCGTGAATTCCTAGACAAAATTTATAACAAAGTTGGTGGCGAGCAAGAAGATCTTGATAGCTTAACTGATGATGAAGTAATGATTCTTTCAGGCAACTTGCGTAAAGGTATTCCTTTAGCTACACCAGTATTTGATGGTGCAGATGAAGGTCAAATTAAAGAATTATTAGAACTTGCAGACATTCCACGTACAGGTCAAACCGTCTTGTATGATGGACGTACAGGTGAACGTTTTGACCGTCCAGTAACTGTAGGTTACATGTACATGTTGAAACTGAATCACTTGGTTGATGACAAGATGCATGCGCGTTCTACGGGTTCTTATTCACTTGTGACGCAACAGCCATTGGGTGGTAAAGCTCAGTTTGGTGGTCAGCGTTTCGGTGAGATGGAAGTCTGGGCGCTTGAAGCATATGGTGCAGCTTATACCCTGCAAGAAATGCTTACTGTGAAGTCGGATGACGTTGAAGGTCGTACTCGCATCTACAAGAACATCGTAGATGGCAACCATTATATGGATCCGGGCATGCCTGAATCGTTCAACGTATTGACCAAAGAGATCCGTTCTTTAGGTATCAACATTGAACTGAAAAATGGTGACTAAGACTCTCCATTAAATCTCCCCAAACCCCTCTTTAAAAAGAGGGGCTTCCTCAAAAGGGAAGAGGGGGAGATTTCTCAGTTAAAAAACAATATTTGTGACCCAGCCGGAAAGTGAAAATCTTTTCGGCACACGGAGAAAAAAATTGAAAGACTTGCTCGATATCATGCGCAAAAAGACGGATTCAGACGGTCATGCTCCAGTAGAGTTTGATCGCATCCGTATTGGTCTTGCGTCACCAGAAATGATTAAGTCATGGTCTCACGGTGAAGTTAAAAAGCCAGAAACCATCAACTATCGTACGTTCAAACCAGAACGTGATGGTTTATTCTGTGCCAAAATTTTTGGTCCAGTGAAAGATTACGAATGCTTGTGTGGTAAATACAAGCGTATGAAATACAAAGGCGTCATTTGTGAAAAATGTGGCGTTGAAGTAACCACTGCAAAAGTTCGTCGTGAGCGCATGGGTCATATTGATCTTGCTTCTCCAGTGGCGCACATTTGGTTTTTAAAATCATTACCATCTCGTATTGGTCTATTATTAGACATGACTTTACGTGATATCGAACGTGTATTGTATTTCGAATCATACGTTGTCACTGATCCGGGTATGACTCCGATGGAGAAATACCAACTTCTTAACGATGAAGAATACTTCACAGCGTTAGAAGAACACGGTGATGAATTCAGCGCGAAAATGGGTGCGGAAGCGATTCAAGATTTGTTGAAAGACATCGATCTTGAAAATGAAATTTCGCGTCTTCGTGAAGAAATTCCACAAACAACGTCTGAGACGAAGCTTAAAAAAGCGTCTAAACGTTTGAAGTTGATGGAAGCATTCAAAGAGTCGAACAACAAACCAGAATGGATGGTGTTGACTGTATTACCAGTTCTTCCACCAGATCTTCGTCCGTTGGTTCCGCTTGAAGGTGGTCGTTTCGCGACGTCTGACTTGAATGACCTTTACCGTCGTGTGATTAACCGTAACAACCGTTTAAAACGTCTTCTTGACCTTTCAGCGCCAGACATCATCGTACGTAACGAAAAACGTATGTTGCAAGAGTCTGTCGATGCATTGCTGGATAACGGTCGTCGTGGTCGCGCAATTACCGGTTCGAACAAACGTCCGCTTAAATCTTTGGCCGATATGATCAAAGGTAAGCAAGGTCGTTTCCGTCAAAACTTATTGGGTAAACGTGTCGACTATTCAGGTCGTTCGGTTATTACTGTAGGTCCGACTTTACGTTTGCACCAATGTGGTCTTCCGAAGAAAATGGCACTTGAATTATTCAAACCATTTATTTTTGCGAAACTACAAGCTTCAGGTCAAGCGACCACCATTAAAGCTGCGAAGAAAATGGTTGAGCGCGAAACGCCAGAAGTTTGGGACGTTCTTGCTCATGTGATTCGCCAACATCCAGTGATGTTGAACCGTGCGCCAACACTTCACCGTTTGGGTCTTCAAGCATTTGAACCGACCTTGATTGAAGGTAAAGCGATCCGTCTTCACCCACTCGTATGTGCTGCGTTCAACGCCGACTTCGACGGTGACCAAATGGCGGTACACGTACCATTAACACTTGAAGCTCAGTTAGAAGCTCGTGCGTTAATGATGTCAACCAACAACATCTTGTCTCCAGCGAACGGTGAGCCAATCATCGTACCGTCTCAGGACGTGGTCTTGGGCTTGTATTACATCACGCGTGATGCAATCAATGCCAAAGGTGAAGGCATGGTGTTTGCGGATACTGATGAAGTAAACCGTGCGCTTGCTACAGGTCAGGTGAACTTACACGCTCGCGTAAAAGCACGTGTACATCAAACTGTAATTGATGAAGATGGTAATCGTGAAGATCAAACGATTATTGTAGACACCACGCCAGGTCGTTGTTTGCTTTGGGAAGTTGTTCCTAAAGGTATGGACTTCCAGCAAATTAACCTTGAGATGAATAAAAAGAACATCTCGAAGTTAATTAACTCGTGCTACCGTAAGTTGGGTCTTAAAGATACCGTGATCTTTGCGGATCAATTGATGTACTTGGGCTTCCGTCAAGCGACGCGTTCAGGTGTATCTGTTGGTATGGAAGATATGCTTATTCCACCAACGAAATATACGATTATCGAAAAAGCAGAAACTGAAGTTCGTGAAATTGAACAACAGTTTGAACAAGGTTTCGTAACTGCTGGTGAACGTTATAACAAAGTGGTCGATATTTGGGCACGTACCAATGACCAAGTTGCTAAAGCGATGATGGACAACTTGTCTTTCACGACTGTTAAAAACAAACAGGGTGAAGATGAGAAGCAAAAATCATTCAACAGTATCTACATGATGTCTGACTCTGGTGCCCGTGGTTCGGCAGCTCAGATTCGTCAGCTTGCAGGTATGCGTGGTTTGATGGCGAAACCAGATGGTTCGATCATTGAAACCCCAATTAAAGCAAACTTCCGTGAAGGTTTGACCGTACTTCAGTACTTCATTTCAACACATGGTGCACGTAAAGGTTTGGCCGATACAGCACTTAAAACTGCGAACTCGGGTTACTTGACGCGTCGTCTTGTAGACGTTGCGCAGGATTTGGTGATCAATGAACCTGATTGCGGTACTTTAAGCGGTCTGGTGATGACTCCATTCATTCAAGGTGGCGATGTCATCGAGAACTTGGGTGCACGAGTTCTGGGTCGTGTGGTTGCTGAAGATGTGAAGCGTGCTGGTTCTGACGACGTTATTCTTCCACGTAACACGCTTATTGACGAAAAACTTGCTGCCTTCATTGAAGAAGCGGGTGTCGATGAAGTTAAAGTACGCTCAGTGGTTTCTTGTGAATCGACTTTCGGTGTATGTGCGAAATGTTATGGTCGTGACCTTGCACGTGGTCATCAGGTAAATCCTGGTGAGTCTGTAGGTGTTATGGCTGCACAATCAATTGGTGAACCGGGTACCCAGTTAACCATGCGTACATTCCACGTGGGTGGTGCTGCAAGCCGAACTTCTGCTGCAAACAGTGTTCAAGTACGTAACAAAGGTACTGTACGTTTCCATAACGTGAAAACTGTACAACATGCTAAAGGTCACTTGGTATCAACGTCTCGTTCAGGTGAAATTGGTATTGCTGATGACTTAGGTCGTGAACGCGAACGTTACAAAATCCCATACGGTGCGTCGATCATCTTGAAAGATGGCGAAGCAGTCGCAGCTGGCGGCATCGTTGCAACTTGGGATCCGCATACACATCCATTGGTAACTGAAGTTGCTGGTAAAGTACGTTTCAGCCAAATTGCTGATGGCGTAACCGTGACATCGAAAACTGATGATGCAACAGGTATGACGACGATTGAAATCTTACCAGTGACTTCACGTCCTGCGTCAGGTAAAGATATGCGTCCTGCGGTCGTATTGGATACCACTGATGGTGGCGAACAGTTCTACTTCTTGCCACAAAACACGATTCTTTCTGTCCGTGATGGCGAAACAATTGGTGTGGGTGACGTTATTGGTCGTGTACCACAAGAAACTTCACGTACACGTGACATTACCGGTGGTCTACCGCGTGTAGCTGACTTGTTCGAAGCACGTAAACCGAAAGAACATGCAATCTTGGCTGAAATTTCAGGTGTTGTAAGCTTCGGTAAAGAGACCAAAGGTAAAAACCGTTTAGTGATTACACCAGATGACGGCTCTGAAATTTATGAAGAGTTGATTCCGAAATGGCGTACCATGAACGTGTATGAAGGTGAGCATGTGAACCGTGGTGAAACCGTTTCTGACGGCCCACAAAACCCACATGACATCTTACGTCTGAAAGGCGAAGTGGCGTTAACGAACTACATCGTGAATGAAGTTCAGGACGTTTACCGTCTGCAAGGTGTAAAAATCAACGATAAGCACATTGAAGTCATCGTACGTCAAATGTTGCGTAAAGTTGAAATCACGGATGGTGGTGATACCAGCTTCATTAAAGGCGAACAAGTGGATTACATCCGCATGGTTGCTGAAAACCAAGCTGTACTTGCTCAGAACAAGTTCCCTGCGAAGTATGAACGTCAATTGATGGGTATTACTAAAGCATCGCTTTCGACTGACTCGTTCATCTCTGCTGCATCGTTCCAGGAAACCACACGTGTGTTAACTGAAGCGGCTGTGACAGGTAAAGAAGATGAATTACGCGGTCTGAAAGAGAACGTGGTTGTGGGTCGTTTGATTCCAGCGGGTACAGGTCTTGCGTATCATTTAGAACGTCGTCGTCAAGAAGCAGAAGCTGCTGAACACGAACTTGTAAATGACTTTTCTGATGTAGACCAAGCATTAAGCCAAGCATTTAACCAAGAATTTTAATTCTTAAGTTAAGTGAGTGAAAAAGGCGCCTTCGGGCGTCTTTTTTTATGCGCTGAAATTGGAGCGCCTATTCTAGAATTTG
>OFRD01000352.1_pt1 | contig 17764 bp, 16 predicted proteins | sample 1543041 | NCBI WGS metagenome assembly OFRD01 (sample SAMN07774234, study PRJEB24372) | wastewater metagenome | isolation source: Exp Tend CN 100WW | collected 2016-02
ATAAATCGCAGAAACTGTACTTTTCCAAAGTAGTCTTGCCTCGAACAGTTGCGGATGACGTTTCCGCATATCGAATAACATCATGAATTTAAAAAATAAAATGCCAATCAATTTCTTAACTGACTGGCATTAGTCTTTTCATAGGCGGTTTTTTTGTCTCTAAAAATCGCTGAAAACAGGCTATACTGCTGTGGTGTTATCATTAACTTAAGATTTATGCCATTTACCATTGCCTCAGAAGTTACTTTTGAAGAAGAGATTAAAAAAAGTCGCTTTCAAGCTCTTGCTGTTCCTGTAGCAAATGAACAAGATGTCAAAGACTTTTTAGAAATGAGCAAGGATGTTAGTACCACACATCAATGTTGGGCATGGAAAATTGGCCATAATGTCCGCTTTAATGATGATGGCGAGCCGTCAGGAACTGCGGGCAGACCTATTCTTGCAACCATTGAAGGGAACGAATTAAGCAATATTCTGGTTTTAGTGAATCGTTGGTATGGTGGCGTTAAACTGGGCACAGGGGGCTTAGTTCGAGCCTATGGCGGTTGTGCTGGGCAGTGTTTATTATTGGCTGAAAAAATTGAGCTGATTGAAAAGAAAAAAGTCAGCTTTAGCTGCCAGTTTAATGAATGGGCAATCTTTCAATACGAACTGAATCAACAACAGATAGAATTTCAACAAGACTATACCGCTACAGGTGTAGATGTTATCGCTTTGCTACAAATCCATCAAATTGAGCCATTGTCATTAAAAATTCAAGATGTGACACGTGGTCGTGAACAATTAAAAGTGCTAGAAGAGTCACAGTATGACTGAACAAGATCCATTGTTGAAATATCGTGAACAGCATAAACATCGTTTGAATTATATGCCGTGGCTGTATTGGTCATTAAAACCTAAAAATCGGGGTTGGGCTGAAGCATGGCAAAAAGAATATCAAGCCTATTTAATGCAGATGGAAACCGTGGAAATTGGTGAAAATTGTTTTATTTCGCCACTGGCTCATATTTTTGCAGAACCCGGACGTAAAATCATTATTGGGGATAATACTTTTATTGCCGCAGATTGTACTTTGCACGGCCCCTTAGAAATAGGGAGCGAAGTCGCAATTAACCATCACTGTATTCTGGATGGTGGGCGCATAGGTATTAAGCTGCATGATCAAGTTCGTATCGCGGCGTATTGCCATTTATATGCTTTTGATCATGGTATGGAACTTGAGCAACCTATTTATCAACAACCTGTACGTTCGCAGGGGATCGAGATTGGTCAGGATGTTTGGTTAGGCGCACATGTCGGAGTTAAGGATGGTGTAACGATTCATGCCCACGCTGTTGTTGGCATGAATAGTATGGTGACCAAAAATATTGAACAGTCGGCTATTGTGGCAGGTAATCCTGCAAAATTTATTCGTTATCGTGATTAAGACAATTCATACAATTAAGATCTTTACATATCAACAGTTTGATTACATAAAAGCATGCACAGTCACGTATAGTTATGCTAAGTTAAAAATAACAAATAGACTTAAAGCCTTCATTGGCGAAAAGCGAGGCGAAAATGAAACGTGTAATCGCATGTATTGATTCTTCCCCATGCGTGAATGCGGTTGCTGAAGCCGCAGCATGGGTTGCGAAGCAGACACAACGTGAACTGGTGTTATTACAGGTTTTAGACTATTACCCTGCAAGTTATCATTTGGGGGAAATTAGTGGAGTGATTGGTTTTGAAAGTAATGCAATGTTGTTGAAAGAACTAGCAGAACTTGAACAAAAACAAAGTGAACTCGCACTCGATTACAGTAATAATTTGTTGAACCATATTTCTGAAATGATTCAGCAAAAGTACGAGATCACCGCCTCGCATATTCAAGAAAAAGGCGACTTTTTAGAGCAAAGTTTTCATGTGCTGAAAGATGATGACATCGCCATTATTGGTCGAGTCGGTGAACGTGCAGCAGAGCGAAATAAGCCGATTGGGAGTAATGTTGAGAACTTTATTCGAGGTGTAAACTGTACTGTTATGACGGTCGGGGAAAACTTTAAACCACCGACACGTTTTATTTTTGCTTATGAATATTCGCCAACCTGTGTCAATTTGATGAAGCGCGTAGCACAAAGTGATTTATTAAAATTATTACAGTGTCATTTACTCTACGTTGGAGATCATCCAGAAGTATTAAAAGAACCTTCACAGTATTTGACCGATGCTGGGTTTGATGTGGTGATGGAATATCGTTATGGTGATGTAGCTGAAAATATACTTGAATATCAGAATGAACATGGGATACAGTTGATATTACTTGGTGCATTTAGTCACAGTAAAATTCGTCAATTCTTTTTGGGAAGTGTTGCAACCAGTATATTCCGAAATTCACTCGTCCCATTGTTGGTCGTAAAATAGAGAACATATTGCTTTAAAAGCAGCGATCAATAATTAAACATAGTTATCCGCATAACTTGTGGATAACTATATGGATAGTGTTTGTAAGTATTTAATAAGTAAATAAAAAAACAGTTAGATTGTTTTTTGATCTGTGTGTCAAATTATTTCACTATAGCCAAAGCGAAGCCATCATGTCCCTTACTTCCAACCGTTTGTAGGGCAGTTGAAGATAAAATCCGAGGATGGTTCTGTAAAGCGGTAAACATGTCACGAATACCTTCAATACTTGGTTTGTGATTCTCAGTATTGATGATGTCTCCTGCGCGGATGACATTATCGAGCACAATAATGGTTCCTGAATGAGACAAGTTTAAGCTTAATTCTAAATATTCTGGGTAACTCTGTTTGTCGGCATCAATAAAAATAAAATCGAAAGGTTCAAAGTCATCGGGTAAGGCTTTTAGGATATCCGCAGCACGTCCAACTTTAAGCTCTATGGTTGGCGGAAGTTTTGCATGATTAATATTTTCTTGAGCCAACGCTGCATGAGTATCTCGACCTTCAATCGTTAAGATGTAACCATCTTTCGGTAGGGCACGTGCAAGCCACATTGTGCTATAAGCTGCAAAAGTACCAAGTTCCAGTACGCGCTTACAGTTGTTCATTTGAATGAGCATTTGCAGCAGCATGCCTTGATTCGGGGCAACTGCAAGGTGATCTGGAAAACCTTTATCTTCAGTATGTTTTAAGGTTTGTAGAAGAATCGGGTCTTCTGGAATTAAATGTGAATCGATGTAGGCATCAATCTCTGTCCACATTTGTTGCATAGCTTTGTCACCATGGTTGCGATGCAAGCATTTTAAACTTTTCCATTCAGAGTGCAATTTTTCGTTTACGATTTATGAAGACATTAGCAATAAAAAAGAGATCTTGGAGATCTCTTTTTTATTTGAATCGATTTTTTTAGTAATTACACATCGATGAGTAACGTGAAAGGTCAGGCCCCCAAGTTCGATAACCTTGGGTATCAATATGGATTTGACCTGAAGCATATAGTCCAAGTCCCATATTTAGACTTTGACCATGTTGTGCCCAAAATTGGCATAATTTAAATTTGGTATTTTCAATAAATGCATAATCTTCAGCTTGCGGGTATGCAGGGCCAATGCGGAAGTCGATCGCAGAGTTAAATAAATGACGTGATGAATTTGCACCACCAGCACACTGATTCAGTGGTAAATCACGGTACACGGAAGTCACTTCAAAATCAGTTAATACTTTTGCTGCCACTAAATATTTAAATACACGCAATGTTGAAATTTGGTTATTCCACAATTCTCGGTTTGGAATCATATATTGGGAACGAGCACATTTTTGCCAATCACGTGCAGTACGCATAAGTTCAAAACTTGGGATAATATTACCAACCCCATTACGTTCAAGAAAGGTTTCATATTCACGTACTTGACGTAAATTCTCACCTATAGCAACCCATGCGTTATAAGCATAAGGAACGGTTTTCGGTGGAATTGGACGTTCAATAATAATACGTTCTTGTGGAATGAAGATCCGTTTCCCATCGGGTGTTTTCTGATGAGATGTGGTACATCCAATCATGACAAGTGGAACTAAGCTTAAGCCTAGTAATCCCTTTAGAAAATGCTTCATTATAGAAATCAAATATTTATAAACACTCGCTCTATTTTAATCTAATTTGAAGGATAAAATTTGAAAATATTGCAATCAAATGTGTGTTTTAGGTATAAAAAAAGACCAGCAATTGCTGATCTTTTTTTTGGTCTAAAAATACTGTTATTTTTCCAAGTATTGCAACTTGTCTGTTTTACCATTCCATTCTTCACGGTCAGCAGGTTGGTCGCCAATCTGTGTAATGTTTGGCCACTTTTGTGAAAGTTCAGTATTGAGTTCAATAAAGACTTCTTGACCTTCTGGTAACTCATCTTCAGAGAAAATAGCGTTAGCAGGACATTCAGGTTCGCATAAAGCGCAGTCAATACATTCATCAGGATTAATGACGAGGAAATTTGGACCTTCGTAGAAACAATCCACTGGACAAACTTCTACGCAGTCTTGGTATTTACATTTAATACAATTTTCAGTGACAACAAAGGTCATGGCGACAGCTACCTAAAAAATATGGTTCTAATTACTCTTGCTGTATTTTAGGCAAAAAAGCATGTAAGTAACAATTGCTTTTATTGATATTTGTTATATGCAGGGCTGTTTATTCTAATAAAAACTGAATATATGACTAAATAGAGGGCATAAATGACAAAGACTCCTATTCGGGAGTCTTTGTCTGATACAAAATAGTTTTAAATTATGCTTCTAAAGCATCTTTTAAAGCATATATTTGCTGTAGCGCCTCACGTGGTGAAAGATTGTCGACATCTAAAGCCCTTAATAGATTGAGTACGGGTAGATCTTTCTCAACTTCTATAATACGTTCAATGACTTCAACAGCAGGTTCATCTGCGGCACTGAACAAATCATTTTGCACGGCTTTATTCAGTTGTAGATGTTGCTGTTTTTCTAAAATCTTTAAGCGATTTTGTGCTTCTTTAATTACGCTGGCAGGAATACCTGCCAATTTAGCAACTTGTAAGCCATGACTTTGACTTGCTGGACCATGTTGAACTTTGTGCAATAAAATTAAATTGCCATTTAATTCTTTGGCTGTGACATGGTAGTTATCAATGCCTGATTCTTTGCCAAGTTCAGTGAGTTCAAAATAATGCGTGGCAAATAGACACAGACATTTAATCCGCTTACTGAGGTCAAGCACACATGCCCATGCTAAGGATAAGCCATCATAGGTACTGGTGCCACGCCCAACTTCATCCATCAACACTAAAGATTGATTGGTTGCATGGTGTAGAATTTGAGACGTTTCCGTCATTTCAACCATAAAAGTCGATTTACCTGTAGATAAATCATCGGCAGAACCAATACGAGTGAAAACACGATCGATAGGGCCTAAAATGGCAGATTTGGCAGGAACATAGCATCCACAATAAGCCAATAAACTAATCAGTGCTGTTTGGCGCATAAAGGTTGATTTACCACCCATATTGGGTCCAGTCACAATTGCCATGCGGTGGTTGAAGTCTAAACTGGTATCATTCGGTGTAAAGGCGGTTTTGCTTAAGGCTTCAACCACAGGGTGTCGACCCGCAATAATTTTTACCCCAATTTCAGGGCTAAATTCAGGGCGAGACCAATTGCGTAAACGTGCTTGATGGGCAAAGTTAGCCAGCATATCAATTTGTGCAATCGCGCTACTCATCATTTGTAGATTGCCAATATCTTGACGTAATTCATCCAACAGAATTTCAAACAACATTTTTTCACGCGCAAGGGCACGAGATTCACTGGATAAAACTTTATCTTCAAAAGATTTTAATTCTGGTGTGATATAGCGTTCAGCATTTTTTAAAGTTTGGCGACGAATGTAATGCTCAGGTGCTTGCTCTGCCTGAGCGCGAGTCAGTTCAATATAGTAACCGCTGACTCGGTTGTAACCAATTTTAAGCGTTGAAACGCCTGTGTTTTGACGCTCTTGAATTTCTAAGTCGATGAGGAATTGACCTGCATGATCGCGGATCTTACGCAGTTCATCGAGTTCACTATCAAAACCTTCTGCAATTACATTGCCATCACGAAGTAATACAGGTGGATGTTCAACAATGGCTGATATTAAGCGTTGGTGTAGACCATTAAAATCACCTAATTCATGATCCAATTGCTGAATTAAGTTGGATTGATGCACCTGTGTAATGGGTTGAATCGCATGGCGTAGTAAAGGAATTTGTGCGCAGGCTTGACGCAGTTGTACCAAATCACGTGGACGGGCACTGCCTAAGGCAACACGGCTCAGTACACGTTCAATATCGCTAATGTCTTTAAGCACTAAGCGAATAGGCGATTCATGATAGCCGTTGAGCACAGATGCTGTGGCATCGAGTCGGGCATCTAGTAATTTGGTGTCTCGTAAGGGTTGCATGATGGTACGGCTGAGTAAACGACTGCCCATCGCTGTTTGGCAGTCATTAATGAGTTGAAACAGTGATGTACCGTGTTCAAATAAAGGTTCGACCAGTTCTAGATTACGACGTGTTACTGGATCAAGTGCAATAAAGTCACTGCTTTGTTCTAATTGAATTGAGCGAATGTGTGGTAAAGCCGTTTTTTGTGTTTCTTTGGCATAATGAATGAGCGCTGCCGCAGAGGCTTTGGCAAGTGGTAAATGATCGATACCAAAACCAGAAAGTGTAGATACCGCAAATTGGTCACATAATGTTTTTTGCGCATTATTGATGTTGAAATCAACATTGGGACGTTTTGTAACAGGGCAGTCCAGTTGTTTTTTTATGTGTTCAATAATATTGGGGTCGACAATATCTTCATCAACCAAAATTTCACTTGGCATTAAGCGTGATAGTTCAATCGCAAGCTGTTCTTGTTGAAAATTTTGCTGTTGGACTTTAAAAATACCTGCACTTAAATCGAGGAGTGCAATCCCAATTTGATTTTGTTGAATACAAAGCGCGACTAAATTAGACGATTGATGACTGTTTAAGAGTGCATCATCGGTCAGCGTGCCAGGAGTAAGAATTCGGACAACGCCACGTTCCATAGGTGCCTTACCGCGAGTGCCTGCGCTCTCGCCTTCACCAAGCTGTTCACAAATAACAACAGTTTCGCCTTTTTTTACCAGTCGCGCTAAATAACCTTCAGCAGCATGATAGGGAACGCCTGCCATAGGAATAGGTTCGCCATTGGCTTTACCACGATGGGTGAGGGTAATCCCAAGTAATTTTGCTGCCTTATGTGCATCGTCAAAAAATAATTCATAAAAGTCACCCATGCGATAAAACATGAGTGAGTGTGGATGCTGCATTTTTATCGTTAAATACTGCTGCATCATAGGTGTTAGTAAGGACAGGTCGGGTGTTGTTTTATCAGCATTCATCTATTAAAGCCCTTTAAATATATACGTTTTTTCAGTAAGTTGCATTTGATGCGCTGTCCTATTTTGACCTATGGTGTTTCATGTAAATCAAAAGAATCCGAAACATAAGTGTACCTTTTGGTAGACCTAATTTTAAATGCTAATGTGTGATCTGTATCAGAAGTTAAAAGTAACAAAGCCCGTTACTGGGGAATTTTAACAAAATCTAATGAATCAGAAAGGGAAATAGGAATAGATGGGTGAAAATAATACATTTGCTTTAAAAAAGCAGTTTTGTCTGCTGGTGTGATAAATAAAATGACGCTTGAGCTTGAGGCTATAACAGACTTCTTTCATAAGTCGTTTTTTGATCAATACAAATCGTTTGAAAGCCAAAATTTAAAAACAAATTCTAGGAAGTATTGGATTCATGAGTGTGGCATGGATGCCACACGTTTCCCATCACGACAGGGATGTCGTGTATGGGAAACAAAAGGTTTTTGTCTACTTTTGACCTTTCAAAAGTAGAGATAATGCCTACGCAAAGGCATAAAAACTAAAGTACTCAAAATGAGGCAGTGCAAATTTCAAATAATCGAATATTGATTTTTTTTGATTTATGCAAGTTATCTATTATTTCCGAAAAGAGAAAAACTTTATCTCTGCTCCAAATAGCATTTTAAACACGGTGAAAAGAACAAATTACCACGGTAAAAACCTTGCACTGTTTTACTCACCACCAACAGCCATAACATCACCAGTATGATTGCCAAAGCATAAGCAATAGACTGAATAAAACTGACCTGAATCTGTTGCCCCAAATTCAGCACTGCAAGGGTTAATACTCCCAATGGAAAAGTTAAACCCCACCATCCCAAATTAAAGGGTAAATCCGTTTTGGCATGTTTCAAGGTAGTTAAAACAGCAATGCCCAACCACCACACAGCAAAGCCCAGTAACAGCATACTCGCCACGATCCCCGCTTGCTGACAAAACACGCCTAAGCTTTGCATATCCACGGTTGCCAATACTTGCGGCGCTTGTGCACCCAGTACCAATAAGGCCAATGCGCCTGTCGCAATCGGGCCCAATGCCAACCAACTGGTGATTGCCAACTCTTTGCTTGGCAATTGATGCAGTGCCAAACGCAGCATTAAAATGGTTAAAATTGCAAAGGCAGGCAACACTGAAATACCCCATAACACGTAGCTCCCGACCAAAATGCCCACCGCCTGTTGACCTTCGGCAATGTGTGGCAACAACAAACCACCAGAGGTTGCCGCAACCTCACAGGCCACAATCGGCAATAACCACACCGCTGTCATACTGTGTAATTGATGCTCCTGCCGACTGAACATACAAAATGGCACCAGCCAAGCAATAGCAACCGCAAGCAAGATATCGACATACCACAACATCTGCGCCAGCTGAATCACCCCATCCCCATATAGGCTAATTCCAAACTTTAATAAGCCATTGATGATGGTCGCCAGTGCCATTGGAATGGCACCCAAAAACAGGCTCATACTGAAATGCGAGAAAATTTGTTGGGCTTCAGTCGGATAAATGAGCCAACGCAGCCCATATAAAATACAAAAGGTCATAAACAATACAATATTCAGTTGCCATAAGGATGCCCCCAATTGCACCATCAGAGTGTGGGCAAAGGGCAATTCAGCTAGAATCAAGGCCACAACACCCGTCCCCATGCTGGCAGTAAACCAGTTTGGAGTAAATTGGCGCACAATATCTTGCATTTGTTCAAGTTGATAAAATGGCTTTTTCATCGCAGTTGCTCATCAAAGGCTATATCTGCATTTTACGAGCCTTTTAAAATAAGAAAAATTGATTTATTTTTATTCAATTAATCAATTTAATTGATAATAAGCACAATCTTTGATTAATTTTTTTGAGTAAAAACACAACAACAAGACGAACGCTGAAGATTATGGCAATATATAGCCCTGATAATTTTTCATTTATTGATTCGCCCATGAAGCTGCTCCGCCTGAATGCTTTAGCGCCTAATTTTCAATTGCCAAAAACTGCCGTCACCATTGGTAATTTTGACGGTGTGCATTTGGGTCATCAGGCGATGATTGCACAATTAAAAGACCTTGCAGCAGCGCAAAATTTAAAAACCTTGGTGATGATTTTTGAACCACAACCTTTAGAGTTCTTTAAAGGTTATGAAGCACCGCCACGTATTAGTTCATTACGTGAAAAAGTCGAATATCTGACTGAACTGGGTGTCGACTATATTGTCATCGCAAAATTTGATAATTATTTCCGTAGCTTAAGTGCTGAAGAGTTTGCACAAATACTCAAACAAAAACTCAATGCACATAGCCTTGTATTGGGTGATGACTTCCATTTTGGCAAAAACCGTCAGGGCAATAGCGAATTTCTACGTCACTATGGTTTCCATGTCACCAATTTAAATACCATCGAACAAAACGGTGAACGGGTCAGTTCCACCCGTATTCGGCAAACCTTACAAGCCGGTGATTTAGCACTCGCCGCACAATTATTAGGTCGCCCTTATAGCATCACAGGTCGGGTGCAATATGGCGATCAAATTGGACGGACGATTAATTTCCCAACCATCAATGTGCGTCTCAACCGTCATAAACCCTGTTTAAAGGGTATTTACGGCGTTGAAGTGGTGTGTGAAACCGAATCTTTAAAAGATAAAGTCCAAGCCGAGCATCCTGAAAAACTCGGGATTGCAGCTTATGACCCCACTGCACTGTTTGGTGCAGGACATGTTGGTACACGGCCAGCCATCAAACAGGAACATCCTGAATGGCGATTAGAAGTACATTTTCCTGATGTTTCTGCTAATCTGTATGGCCTGTTAATGCGGGTGACGTTCTTAAACTATTTACATGGTGAAAAGGACTACCCTTCGCTTGAAGCATTAAAAGCGGGAATTGATGATGATGTTGAGAAACTGCTTGAGTTTCGACAAAACAGCCCTCATTTTCCCTTTTAAATCCCAAATTTTTTTACTGTAAAATGCGTCAGCCTAAGCCTGATTAAATTGGAAGACAACTTGCATGAGCGATAAGCAAACTCCTGAAAATGCAGTGGATTATAAAGCCACGCTAAACCTCCCAGGTACTGAATTTGCAATGAAAGCAAATCTCGCAGTACGTGAAGCAAAATGGTTAGAAGAGTGGTATGCCGACAACATTTATCAGCAGATTCGTGCATCGCGTATTGGCAAGAAAAAATATGTGCTTCATGACGGCCCTCCTTATGCCAATGGTCAAATTCACCTCGGTCATGCGGTGAATAAAGTCCTCAAAGACATCATCATCAAAAGCCGTATTATGGATGGTTTTGATGCACCCTATGTTCCGGGTTGGGACTGTCACGGTTTACCAATTGAACTGAAAGTCGAAGAAAAAGTCGGTAAAGTCGGCGTAAAAGTGGATGCGTCTACTTTCCGTAAGGCTTGCCGCGAATATGCTTACACACAAGTTGAATTACAGAAAAAAGACTTTGTGCGTATGGGTGTGTTCGGTGATTGGGACAATCCTTACTTAACCATGAACTTCAAACAAGAAGCAGACATTGTGCGTTCATTGGGCGCAATTCAAAAACAAGGTCATATCCAACCGGGTCTGAAACCGGTCAACTGGTGTTTGGATTGTGGTTCTGCACTGGCAGAAGCGGAAGTTGAATACGAAGATAAAAGATCAGATGCGATTGACGTCGGTTTCACCGTTGTTGATTTAGCCGATTTATCTGCACGTTTGGGTATCACTGTTGCAGATTCAACCGATATCGTGATCTGGACAACAACGCCTTGGACCATTCCAGCCAACCAAGCGGTTGCCCTGCATGCAGATATTGAATACCAATTGGTGACAGCACGCGGGACAGAAAAAGCTGCACAAAACTTTATTTTGGCGAAAGATTTAGTTGAATCTGCCACTGAACGCTATGGCTTTACTACAGTTGAAGTCATTGCGGACTTTACGGGTAGCACACTTGAAAACCTACAATTACAACATCCTTTAATTTCTGAGCGCCAAGTGCCAGTGATTTTAGGTGAACACGTCATTGCAACCAGTGGTACAGGTGCGGTACATACTGCTCCCGGCCATGGTGTGGACGATTATAAAGTTGGCTTACTGTATAACTTAAAAGTCGATAATCCAGTCGGTGGTAACGGTGTGTATTTACCGACTGCACCCATTTTTGCAGGCGAACACATCTATAAAGCCAATCCACAGATTATTGCGGCACTCAGTGAAGCTGGAAAACTTTGGGCACATGTGGCGATTAAACACAGCTACCCACATTGCTGGCGTCACAAAACACCAATTATCTTCCGTGCAACCCCACAGTGGTTTATCAGCATGGATGATCAAGGCTTACGTCAAGATGCGCTCAATGCGATTGAAAATGACATCAGCTTTGTCCCAGATTGGGGTAAAAACCGCATTCAATCCATGATTGAAGGTCGTCCAGACTGGTGTATCTCGCGTCAACGGACTTGGGGTGTGCCAATTCCATTCTTCGTACATAAAGACACCAATGAGCTTCATCCACGTACACCTGAACTGATTGAAGAAGTTGCGAAACTGATCGAACAAGAAGGTATTGACGGTTGGTATAACCGTGAAGCCAAAGATTTTATCGGTACAGATGCGGAACACTACAATGCGGTGCGTGATACCTTAGATGTCTGGTTTGACTCGGGTACAACGCACTTTGCCGTGCTTCGTGAACGTGAAGACTTAACCGACCCTGCTGATTTGTACCTTGAAGGTTCAGACCAACACCGTGGTTGGTTCCAGTCATCGTTATTGACGTCGATTGCCATCAACAAACGTGCGCCATATAAAGGTCTCTTGACCCATGGTTTCGTGGTGGATGAAAAAGGTCGTAAGATGTCGAAGTCGATCGGCAACGTGATCACACCACAAGACATCATTAAAGATATGGGTGCAGACGGCTTACGTTTCTGGATTGCATCTTCAGACTACCGTTATGAAATGACCGCAGGTAAAGAAATCTTTAACCGTGCATCAGACGGCTACCGTCGTATTCGTAACACCTTGCGTTTCTTGTTGGCGAACCTGAATGGTTTCACACCTGCGACAGATGCCTTGCCAGTGGATCAATTGATCGCGCTGGATCAATACATCTTGCAACGTGCGGCTGAGGTACAAAAAACCATTCAACAAGCCTATGAAGATATGAATTTCCATATCGTGGCCAGTTCATTGACCAACTTCTGTATTAATGACTTGGGTGGTTTCTACCTCGACATTATCAAAGACCGTCAATACACCACCAAAGCAGATTCTCAAGCACGTCATTCTGCACAAACCGCGTTGTATCACTTGGTACAAGCCTTTGTCCGTTGGATGGCACCAATCTTGACCTTTACTGCACAAGAAGCTTGGCCGTTAATTCCGGGTCAAACTGAAAAATACGTGTTCACCACTGAATGGTATGACATTCCTGTTGCTTCAACTGCGAACCTAATTTCAGAAGCCGATTGGCAAACCATGATTGCGGTTAAATCGGCAGTGAACAAGCAAATTGAAGCGGCACGTAATGCCAAATTGATTGGTTCAAATCTGTCTGCCAAAGTTGAACTTTGGGCCAATGCGGAACTCAAAACAGTACTGGATCAGTTAAATGATGAACTTCGTTTCGTCCTGATTACCTCAACTGTGATTGTGAATGCATTTGATGAAGCACAAGGTGAAGCGACTGAGCTTGAAGGCTTACGCGTGAAAGTCTCTGCTGCCGAAGGTGAAAAATGTGCGCGTTGCTGGCATGTCCTTCCAGATGTAAATACACATCACGAACATCCAGGTCTGTGTTCTCGTTGTATTATCAACCTTCCTACAGGTCAAGGCGAAGAGAGAAAATATGCCTAATCCACAACCGAAAAAGGGCTTATTCCAATTCTACCTACACAATTTAGTGTGGGTGGGTTTATCCATTGTCGCGATTATTCTCGACCAATGGACCAAATGGATTGCAACGACACATCTGAATTATGCAGATCCTGTGCCGGTACTGCCCTTTTTAAATTGGACATTGCTACATAACTATGGCGCAGCTTTTAGTTTCTTGTCCGATGCAGGTGGATGGCAACGTTATTTCTTTACTTCACTTGCAGGTTTAGTGTCTGTCATTTTTGTATTTTGGCTCATGCGTATGCCAAAAAAAATCGTGATTTTACCGCTGGCGATTGCCCTCATTTTGGGTGGTGCCATCGGTAATTTAATTGACCGTGTCTCTTTAGGTTATGTGGTCGATTTTATTCATGTGTACTACAACAACAGCCATTTTCCTGCTTTTAATATTGCAGATAGTGCCATTACCTTAGGCACAATTCTGCTGCTTATCGATACGTTTTTCCTCGAAAAACAACGTATTCAACGTGCTGAAGTGCAACAACATGACTGAAATAATTAATCCCAATGAAGAAACCCGTATTGCTGAAGGCTCAAAAGTAGAGCTTCACTTTTCTGTTGCTATTGAAAATGGCGTAGAAATTGACAATACCCGTAGCCGTGAAGAACCTGTCAGCCTTGTCATGGGCGATGGCAGCTTACTGCCGGGCTTTGAAAAAGCACTGTTTGGTTTACGTGCTGGTGACCGTCGTACCGTCAGCCTTCCACCCGAAGATGCTTTTGGTCCGTGGAATCCTGAAAATATTCAAACTTTTGACACGGTAAAATTCGAACAAACGCCAATTGTCGGTCATATGATTGAATTTGAAGATAAAGCCAAACAAAGCTTATTTGGTGTGGTGAAATCAGTCGGTGAAGATATTACTGAAATTGATTTCAATCACCCGCTTGCTGGCAAAGATATTACTTTTGAAGTGGAAATCTTTAAAGTCACACCTGCTGGTCAGCAAGGCATTAAAATTATGTAATGCAGCATTCGCTGAGACCTCATAAACAAGCTCCTTCGGGAGCTTTTTTAGGTTAAGTCAAATACAAAATCCTCATATTCAGCCCTGCATATTCATATTAATTTAGAGCGCAACGACATAAAAAAAACAGGTTCAACATGAAAATTCAAATTATTGTTGGTAGTGTGCGTGAAGGGCGTATTGCGATTAAAGTTGCACGTTGGGTACAACGCAGTATCGAAAAAGCAAATTTTAGTACCGTTCAGACCGAACTAGTCGATTTAAAACAATGGGATCTGCCTATTTTTGCAGGAGCACATCCTCCAATTACGGGTATTTATGATCAACCCAAACAACAAGAATGGGCAGACAAAATCTCCCAAGCCGATGCCATTATTTTTATCAGTCCTGAATACAATCATGGCTACAGTCCAGCCTTAAAAAATGCTTTAGATTACTTAGGCAAAGAATGGCAAGGTAAACCCGCGGCCTATATTGGCTATGGTGCAACCAATGGATCACGTTCGATTGATCAAATTCGTCAAGTCGGAACACAATTGGGCTTAGTCGACAGTAATGCAGTGATTGAAATTCGTGACATCTTCTCACGCAATAAAACGGAAGAATTTGAACCCAATGAATTTGATGAAAAAATGCTGACCTCCGTTTTGGATAAATTGATCCAATATGTCAGTGCCTGATGTTTTTTACTCTGTTGTCAGTTTTAGCTTACAACAGTTGCAGAAGATCACCGCTTTTCACACATCATTTATAACGCTATATTAAAGACATACAGAGACAGAAAGCCTCTAATGCATAAAACAATAACAATAAAGCATAAACAGCAGGAAGCTGATCGGTACGACAGGCGTTATACCTTTAAATGAATATGAAAAAGCCTCGACAGGATGTCGGGGCTTTTTTTATTTCATGCTTGGGACACTCAAAATTTATCAATTAAAGATTTACTTGAAAGCCTAAATCAACATTACATGCAGCTTGCCCACCCGTATGCTCCCCATTGTCTAAAGCACTTTCTCGTAAAATAATTTTGACCTGATGAAATTGAGAAGCGATATAAATCACGTTGAGTCGCTCAAGATCGCCCCGTAAAACAATCAATATGGATGAGCGTAAACAGTTCGGGTTGTCATAAGTCTGGTGGCGCAGAAAATCAATGCGATGCACCACTAAATGAACATCACGATCTATTTTAGGAAGTTAAAAGGCTTCGTTTAAAGCGTTATGTACAGCGTCTATTATCCCTGATTAAAGGCAGATTATTGCGCGGTGAATTGCAGTAATCTGGCATTTTTCCCATCTTCAAGCACCCAAATTGAACCATCCCCAACTTCGAGTAAAGCACGTATCCGTTGCTGCATCTTTAAACGCTGTACTTCAATCACAGGCTTCATTTCAGTATCCACAATCACAATTGCCTTAGAAGATAAGCCACCAATCAGCGCTTTATTTTTCCATGCAGGAAATTGATTTCCTGTATAAAAAATTAAACTAGATGGGGAGATAACAGGGGTCCAACTCATCGCAGGTGCTTTAAATTCTGGATGAGTATCATGATTAGGTATATCTGTACCATCGTAATGATCGCCATTCGAAACCACGGGATAGCCATAATTTTCACCTTTAACGATAATATTGAGTTCATCGCCACCCTTAGGGCCCATTTCAATGCTCCAAAGCTGATCTTTATCATCAAATGCCATACCTAATGGATTGCGATGCCCCAATGACCAGACTTGTTTGGCAATTTCACCTCTGTCTGTAAAGGGATTACCCGACGCAGCTGTACCATCATCATTTAAACGTAAAATCTTGCCTAAATTGGAGTTCATATCCTGTGCAGGATCAAATTTTTGCCGCTCACCTGAACTAATCCATAGCTTTCCATCTGCACCAAATAAAATACGATGCGAATAATGTCCTTGTCCCTGTACTTTAGGCACTTGTGTCCAAATGGTCTTTAAATTTTTTATCTGTGGATTTTGAGCATCCGACAAATCTAACTCACCGCGTGCAACCACAGCACCATAACCACCCTGCCCCGCTTCAGCATAGCTGATATAAAGCCAATGGTTACGCTGAAACTGAGGATGCAGTGCAATATCCCCCAAACCACCTTGTCCTCCATAAGCCACTGTAGGTAGTCCTTTAATTTCAACCTGTTGTTTTGTTTTTGGATTAAATAATTTTAATTTTCCTTTACGCTCAGTCACCAGTACACGACCATCTTTTAAAGCTGCCATTGCCCAAGGCTCATTAAACTGTGCAATCGTTTTGATTTGATAAGTTTGCTTGATCCGACTTGCAGATGTTGTTTTGGCTGTTTCAGCCGCTGTTTTTTGCTCAAATTTAGAGGAATTACTTTGTGCATTACACGCCATTAAAATCAAAGAACTGGTTAAAGTCACCGTAGTAAGCATACTCAGTCGTAATATTTTCATTATGATTTCCACTTTTATGCAAGTTTCTATCATTGTCATTCTAAGTAATTTATTCAAAATCACTATTTTTTATTGTTAATTGCTACAGCCTCTTGATCCTAAAAAAAATAATGGACACAAATTATGTTGTAGGAAATAACGTACACAGGCTGCTGCTTTTTGCGTATATACCAACGAATGAAGTTTTATTATTCTTAACTCATTAGGAAACAGGATGTTTCCCAAACGAAAATAATAAGAATAAGTTTGAACATCAGGATGTGAGGTATGGCAGAAGTTATACCTAAGCAACGCATACAAAAAAGCCCTCTCATCATGATAGGGCTTTTTTGCATTTAAGTGATTTAAGCTATTCCTTTTAAGCTCTTTAGATAATTCACTATTTCTTGATTTCCTGCCATTTCAGCAAGTTCTAAAGCTGTATAAGTACTGCGATGATTAATATCTGCACCTTTACTAATCAATAGCTTCACTACTTCTAAATGATCATTTTCAGCTGCTGCATGTAAGGCACTATAACCTTCTTCATCGGCAGAGTTGACGTCCAGACCTTCCTGTAGAGCCTGCTCGACCTGTTCGATATCGCCTAAAGATGCCCAGTACACCAGTTCAGGAAGATGCAGCTCGTCATCACCTTCAGGGATTGGGGAGAATGAGTTGATGTTCATAAGGCTACCTCAAAATTTAATTTTAGTCTGAAGGTATAAAAGCATATCCATTAAAGCTAATCCAATCCATATGTAAAAAACTTCCTAAAGATTTAACTGAGTCAATATTAGCTGTAGGACCCATAAAAAAATTGGAAAAGGCATTTTTCTTATTATTTTTTTGATATTCCTGAATATACCATACAGCCTGTATATTTTTCTTTCTAAATCACCTTGCTCATCCTTCTTATGTAATAGCCGACTTATTTCTTGATATACAAAATCTTGATCATGAAAATCATTCCTTTTATTCAGAATAACCAGTACCCCTACACATTCATCTTTATTAATAACTTTTCTCGTTTCTGCAAGTTGCTTATCAGCTTTACGGAGAATATCCTTT
>OFRD01000357.1_pt1 | contig 17672 bp, 16 predicted proteins | sample 1543041 | NCBI WGS metagenome assembly OFRD01 (sample SAMN07774234, study PRJEB24372) | wastewater metagenome | isolation source: Exp Tend CN 100WW | collected 2016-02
ATTAGGGGCGCGGCTCTGGGTTGTGGGGCCGAAACGGCTGTGAAATGTGGTCAAATTATAGGTTTTCCCCTCTCGCAACTGCCTTTGGAGGCACTTTGAAGCCCATTCAAAAATCTGCCAAGCTCGCCAACGTTTGTTATGACATTCGCGGTCCCATCATGGACCGCGCTCGTCAAATGGAAGAGGACGGGCAAAAGATCATCAAATTGAACATCGGAAACTTGGCAGTTTTCGGCTTCGATGCGCCAGAAGAAATTCAGCAAGACATGATTCGCAACTTGCCCAATTCGGCAGGTTACTCAGACAGCAAAGGTATTTTTGCTGCCCGAAAAGCCGTCATGCATGAGACCCAAAAACAGGGCATTTTGGGCGTGACCCTGGATGATATTTATCTGGGCAACGGTGCGAGCGAATTGATTGTGATGGCCACCAATGGTTTGCTGGACAACGGCGACGAAGTGCTCTTGCCATCGCCTGACTACCCCCTGTGGACGGCGGCGGCCAGTTTGTCTGGCGGCACCCCCGTGCATTACCGCTGCGAAGAGGCCAATGGCTGGATGCCGGATCTGGCCGACATCCGTGCCAAAGTCACGCCCCGTACCAAGGGCATTGTGGTGATCAACCCGAACAACCCGACGGGTGCCCTGTACTCGGACGAGTTGCTCAAGGGCATTGTGGCCATTGCACGCGAGCACGGCTTGGTGATTTTTGCTGACGAGGTTTATGACAAAGTTTTGTACGACGGTGTCAAGCACACGCCTTTGGCCAGTCTGTCGCAGGACGTGCTGACCTTGACCTTCAACTCGCTGTCCAAAAGCTACCGTTCTTGCGGATACAGGGCCGGTTGGATGGTGATCTCTGGCGATAAAAAGAACGCCCGCGATTACATCGAGGGCCTGAACATGCTCTCTAACATGCGCCTGTGCGCCAATGTGCCGGGCCAATGGGCCATTCAAACGGCACTGGGCGGGCATCAGAGCATCAATGAGTTGGTTGGCGAAGGTGGCCGCTTGCGCAAGCAGCGCGACCTGGCGTATGAGCTGATCACGGCCATCCCGGGTGTGACTTGCGTGAAGCCGCAAGCGGCGCTGTACATGTTTCCCAAGCTCGATCCTCGGATTTATCCGGTCAAGGATGACCAGGATTTTTTCTTGCAACTGCTGGAAGAAACCAAGGTCATGTTGGTCCAGGGTACGGGCTTCAATTGGCCTGATACAGATCATTTCCGCATCGTATTTTTGCCGCACGAAGACGATTTGCGCGAAGCCATCGCACGCGTTGCGCGCTTTTTGCAAGGTGCTCGCCAACGTTTTGGCACTGAAGCCTTGGTGGCCTGAATTCACAAAATCAATGCCCGAGTTTTCGGGCTTACCTTACTGTAGTAAAGAAGTCGAAAAAAATGAAACCGATCAAAGTAGGCCTGTTGGGCATGGGCACTGTGGGCAGTGGCACATTCAATGTGCTCAAGCGCAACCAGGGTGAAATTCAGCGACGGGCTGGCCGAGGTATCGAAATCACCATGGTGGCCGACCTCAATGTGGCGCGGGCCAAAGAGCTGGTGGGCGAGGGCGTTCAAGTGGTGGCCGATGGCCGCGAGATCATTGCCAACCCTGAAATCGACATCGTCATTGAATTGATTGGCGGTTACGGTATTGCCAAAGCGCTGGTGCTTGAGGCCATTGCCGCAGGCAAGCATGTGGTCACCGCCAACAAGGCCTTGTTGGCCGTGCACGGCACAGAGATTTTTGCCGCAGCGCAAGCCAAAGGCGTGATGGTGGCTTTTGAGGCCGCTGTGGCCGGGGGCATTCCCATCATCAAGGCGCTGCGCGAAGGCCTGACGGCCAACAGCATCCAGTGGGTGGCGGGCATCATCAACGGCACCACCAATTTCATCCTGTCCGAGATGCGCGACAAGGGTCTGGATTTTGGTGTGGTGCTCAAGGAAGCCCAGCGTCTGGGTTATGCCGAAGCCGACCCGACCTTTGACATCGAGGGTGTCGATGCTGCGCACAAAGTGACCTTGATGAGCGCGATCGCCTTTGGTATTCCGGTCCAGTTTGACAAAGCTTACGTGGAAGGCATCACCCAATTGGGCGCCGCAGACATCAAGTACGCCGAGCAACTGGGTTACCGCATCAAGCTGCTCGGCATCACCAAGCGCACGGCACAAGGTGTCGAGTTGCGCGTGCACCCCAGCTTGGTACCTACACAGCGATTGATCGCCAATGTCGAAGGTGCCATGAACGCCGTGATGGTGCAAGGCGATGCCGTGGGCACCACTTTGTATTACGGCAAAGGCGCAGGCTCAGAGCCGACAGCCAGCGCCGTGATTGCCGATCTGGTTGACATCACCCGTTTGCACACCGCCGATCCGCTGAACCGTGTGCCGCATTTGGCGTTTCAGCCGAATGCCATGAGCAGTTTGTCGGTGTTGCCGATGTCCGAGGTGGTGACCAGCTATTACCTGCGTTTGCGCGTGGCCGATCAGGCCGGCGTGTTGGCCAAGTTGACTGGCCTTTTGGCCCAGGCCGACATCAGCATCGATGCCGTTTTGCAGCGCGAGGCCGATCAGGTCAGCCAGGCAGGCGAGAACCAGACCGATGTGATCATCCTGACTCACGACACGCGTGAAGGCACCCTGAATGCTGTTTTGGCCGAAATGCAGGCGCTGCCCACCGTGATGGCGCCGATTGTGCGCATTCGCAAGGAAGAGTTGAACTGATGCGTTACCTGTCGACACGCGGCCATGCAGACCGCAAACAATTTTGTGAAATCCTGCTCGAAGGCTTGGCCCCTGATGGTGGTTTGTACCTGCCAGAAAGCTATCCCAAGCTGGATGCGGCGGCGCTGACACGTTTGCGCGAAGTCTGGACAAGCCAAGGCTACGCGGCTTTGGCCTTCGAGGTTTTGTCGCTCTATATTGACGACATTCCCAGCGATGACTTGCAGGCCCTGTGTCGCAAGACTTACACCCAAGAGGTGTTCGGCACGAAAGAGATCGTCCCGCTCAAACCCTTGCAGGCCGCAGGTCAGCTCCAAGCTGATTTGTATCTGGAAGCCTTGTCCAACGGCCCGACCTTGGCCTTCAAGGACATGGCCATGCAGCTGCTGGGCAACTTGTTTGAATACGAGTTGGCGCGGCGCGGCGAAGAGCTCAACATTTTGGGTGCGACATCAGGCGACACGGGCAGTGCGGCCGAATACGCGATGCGCGGCAAAAAAGGCGTGCGGGTTTTCATGACCAGCCCACATGGCCGCATGAGTCCTTTTCAGCAAGCCCAAATGTTCAGTCTGTTGGACGAGAATATTTTCAACATCGCCATTGACGGCGTGTTCGATGATTGCCAGGACATTGTCAAAGCCGTGTCCAACGATCTGGCGTTCAAACGCCGTTACAAGATCGGCACGGTCAATTCGATCAACTGGGCCCGCTTGCTGGCCCAGGTGGTGTACTACTTTGCAGGGTACTTTCAGGCCACGCAAAACAACGACCAGAAGGTCAGCTTCACGGTGCCGAGCGGTAATTTTGGCAACGTTTGTGCAGGCCATGTGGCCCGCATGATGGGTTTGCCGATTGACCGTTTGGTGGTCGCCACCAACGAAAACGATGTGCTCGACGAGTTCTTTCGCACGGGCATCTACCGTGTGCGCGGCACTGCCGACACGCATGAAACCTCCAGCCCCTCAATGGACATCTCCAAGGCCAGCAACTTCGAGCGCTTTGTGTTCGACCTGCTGGAGCGCGATGGCGGCCGAATCAAAGCCATTTTTGGCGAAGGCCTCAGTCGCGAGGGTTTTTTCGATCTGTCAGGCGATGCCCGCTTTGTCAAGGCGGCCACGGTGTACGGTTTCGACAGCGGTCGCAGCACCCATGTCGACCGTCTGAAAACGATTCAGCAAGTGTTTGCCAGTTATGGCGTGATGATCGACACGCACACCGCCGATGGTGTGAAGGTGGCCAAAGAGCACCTGAATGCACAAGTGCCCATGATCGTTCTGGAGACAGCTTTGCCCATCAAATTTGCATCGACGATCGTGGAGGCCTTGGGCCGTCAACCTGATCGCCCCGCCCAATTTGAAGGCATCGAGTCCCTGCCCAAGCGCGTGCAGATCATGAAGGCGGATGTGGATCTGATCAAGTCCTTCATCACGCAACACTGCGATTGACGCTCATGACCACAGCACCACGCGCCCCCTTGATGTCACTTGATGAAGCGCTGAAAACGCTGTTGGCTCAAATCAGCCCCTTGATGGGCCATGAGTCGGTGGCGACGCTGGATGCCGACGGCCGCATTCTGGCGCAAGACCTGGTTTCGTCTTTGCAGGTGCCTGCTTTTGACAACTCGTCCATGGACGGGTACGCGGTGCGCAGCGCCGATGTGCAGGAAGCTGGCGTCGAGTTGACAGTGACACAGCGCATTGCCGCAGGTCATTTTGGACAACCTTTGCTGCCAGGGCAAGCCGCGCGTATTTTCACAGGGGCACCTGTGCCCCCGGGTGCAGACGCCATCGTGATGCAAGAGCAAACCGAACGGGTGTCAGCAGACGTCCCCGATCGGGTTCGTTTTTTGACGCAAGCCGAAGCGGGACAGTGGGTGCGCCGCAGTGGCGAAGACGTCCGCATGGGCGATACCGTTTTGAAGCGTGGGCAAAAACTGGGCCCTGCTGAATTGGGTTTGGCGGCCAGCCTGGGTTTGGCTCATCTTCAGGTCATGTCGCGCCCCAAAGTGGCTTTGTTTTCAACCGGCAATGAGCTGGTCATGCCCGGAGATGTGGCTCCGGCAGACATGTTGCCCGGGGCTATTTACAACTCCAACCGGTTTTTCTTGCGGGCTTTGTTGCACCGTTTGGGTTGCGAAGTCAGCGATCTGGGCATTGTTCCTGACCGCCGCGAAGCCACCATCGCTGCCCTCAAAACAGCGGCTGACCACCACGATCTGATCGTGACCAGTGGCGGCGTTTCGGTGGGCGAAGAGGACCATGTCAAACCTGCCGTGCAAGCTTTGGGTGCATTGGCGCTCTGGCAGATCGGCATGAAACCCGGAAAACCGTTTGCGTATGGCCATGTTCGGCGCGAAACAGCACCCGGTATGGCACATTTTGTCGGCCTGCCGGGCAATCCCGTGTCGAGCTTCATGACCTTTTTGCTCTTGGTTAAACCCTTGATTTTGGCGCTGCAAGGGGCGGAACAAGTGGCCCCTGTTTGCATGACTCTGCCCGCCCATTTTGATGTGCCCAAGGCCGACAAACGGCGCGAATTTTTGCGCGTTCGACGCAATGCGCAAGGCGGTTTGGATCTGTTTCCAAACCAAAGCTCCGGCGTTCTGACCTCTGTGGTTTGGGGCGATGGTGTGGTGGACAATCCTGCTGGCCACACCATTGCCCGCGGCGACAGCGTTAATTTTTGGCCATTTGCGGAGTGGTTGTCATGAAGATCCAGGTGCGTTACTTTGCTTCGCTAAGAGAGACCATTGGCGTGGCCAGTGAGTCGGTGGAAACGGCCTGCGACAACGTGGCCAGCTTCAGGCAGCAACTGATCGCGCTTGGCGGTGTTCATGCCGAGTGTCTGGCCATCGGACGCCCCGTGCGTGTGGCGGTCAATCAGGTCATGGCCAATGACGACACACCGCTGCCTGGCGATTGCGAAGTGGCGTTTTTCCCGCCGGTCACAGGAGGATGAAACCGTGTTTCAACGCGTCGCTATCCAGACCGAAGACTTCGATGTCTCTCAAGAACTGAACGCCTTGCGGGCGCAAGATTTGCGCGTGGGGGCCGTGTGCAGTTTCGTCGGCACAGTGCGGGATACCCGGGCTTTGACAGGCATCGCCTCAGATGAAGTTCAGGCGATGGCGCTTGAGCACTATCCGGGTATGACCGAAAAATCGATCGAAGCCATGATCGATGAAGCACACAAGCGCTTTGATTTTTACGCGGCGCGTGTGGTGCACCGTGTTGGGCGTCTTTTGCCCGCCGACCAAATTGTGTTTGTTGCCGTTACCTCGGCGCACCGGGGCGAAAGCTTCAAGGCCTGTGAATTCCTGATGGACTATCTGAAGACACAGGCACCCTTTTGGAAAAAAGAGCAGACGCCGCAAGGTGCGCAATGGGTCGATGCACGAGTGTCTGACGATGCGGCTTTGGCGCGGTGGGGCATCGAGGCCAACAACGGCTGAAGAGGCGCTGGTCTCAGTGCTTGTAGAGCTGTTGAGGTACCAAGCTGGCTTCAGGCGTTTCGTCTTGCCGTTTCTCGCTGTCCTGTTTCGAAAAGCCCCAATCTGCGTTCACCATGGACTGTTTAATCAAATGGATCATGCCGTGAACCAGTGGCGCTTGTAAGTTGAGCTGGCAAGACTCGGTGGTGGTGGCCATTTTTTTCTGGAAAATGAGCTGCAAATTGCCGTTGGTCTGCAGACTCAGTTGCGCATCGGTGACCAAAAATGGCTCGTCACCCAGAGGCAATTGCAACGGCTCTGCCGCGTAGGGGGTGGCAAAGTCAGCTGTTTGTAAAAAAGCATCGCGTTTCAGTTCAGTCAGCATTTGTTGCGATGACGCATCGGTTGCGGCCAGTCCGGGTTGAGCGGCTTCGAGGCGTGCAACAGAGTGGTCCATGGCTGGAAGCAGGCGTACGGCCATTCGGCGGGTCAGCCAGAACCGGAACTCCTGACCGTCTTGGGTGTTCAGTCGGAGCAAGAGCCGATCTTGGCGTTCGTCGTGGCTGACGGACAGCTGGTGAATGTTCATTCCTTGATTTTAGGCAACACGGCAATGCCCTCCAAGCCTTGAAAATGGGCAATGATGCCCAAAATGAAGGTCACTGGAGAATTCTCATGCGCCTTGATAAATTGACGACCAAATTTCACGAAGCTTTGTCTGATGCCCAGTCACTGGCCTTGGGCCGTGACCATGCCTATATAGAGCCAGCCCACGTTTTGGTGACCATGCTCAAGCAGGATGAGGGGCCCAAAGCCTTGCTGCTGCGTGCGGGTGTGCAGGTTCAAGGTTTGCTGATGGCGGCAGAAGCCGCAGTGGGTCGCTTGCCACAAGTGACCGGGCAAGACCAGGTTCAGGTGGGGCCTGAACTGGCCAAGTTGCTGCAAGGTGCAGAAAAAGAGTCCATCAAGCGGGGCGACGCTTTCATCGCCAGTGAATTGTTCTTGTTGGCCATTGCCGATAACAAGGGTGATATCGGGCGTTTGGCCAAAGAGCATGGCCTGAGTCGCAAAAGCCTGGAGACAGCCATCGATGCCGTGCGCGGCGGGCAGACGGTAGGCAATGCCGATGCCGAAGGCCAGCGCGAAGCCCTCAAAAAATACTGCATTGACCTGACCGAACGCGCCCGCATCGGCAAGCTCGACCCGGTCATTGGTCGCGACGACGAAATTCGCAGGGCCATTCAGGTTTTGCAGCGCCGAACCAAAAACAACCCGGTGTTGATCGGTGAGCCAGGCGTCGGCAAAACCGCGATTGTGGAGGGCTTGGCGCAACGCATCGTGGCGGGCGAGGTGCCTGATTCGCTGAAGGGCAAGCGGGTCTTGTCGCTCGACATGGCAGCCTTGCTGGCTGGCGCGAAATTTAGGGGTGAATTCGAAGAACGCCTGAAAACCGTTTTGAGCGAACTGGCCAAAGACGAAGGTCAGACCATTGTGTTCATCGACGAGCTGCACACCATGGTTGGCGCAGGCAAGGCCGAGGGGGCCATGGACGCCGGCAACATGCTCAAGCCCGCATTGGCGAGGGGCGAGTTGCATTGTGTGGGGGCCACCACGCTGGACGAATATCGCAAGTACATCGAAAAAGACGCCGCTTTGGAGCGCCGCTTTCAGAAGATTTTGGTCAATGAGCCCACCGTCGAAGCCACCATCGCCATCTTGCGTGGTTTGCAAGAGAAGTACGAAATCCACCATGGCGTTGACATCACCGACCCGGCCATCGTGGCCGCTGCAGAATTGAGCCACCGCTACATCACCGATCGGTTCTTGCCCGACAAGGCGATTGACCTGATCGACGAGGCTGCGGCCAAGATCAAGATCGAAATTGACTCCAAACCCGAGGTCATGGACAAGCTCGACCGTCGTTTGATTCAGTTGCAGATTGAGCGTGAAGCCGTGCGCAAAGAGCATGACGAGGCTTCGCAAAAACGCTTTGCCTTGATCGAAGAAGAGATCGTTAAGCTAAAAAAAGAAGCTGCCGATCTTGAAGAGATCTGGCAGGCAGAAAAAGCCCAGGCCCAAGGCGGTCAACAGGTGCGCGAGCAAATTGACCAACTGCGTCAGCAAATTGAAGACCTGACCCGCAAGGGCGATTTCAACAAAGTGGCGGAGCTGCAATACGGCAAATTGCCGGCACTTGAAAAAACCCTCAAGGACGTGCAGGCCAAAGAGGCGGCACCCGGAGAAAAACCGGTACACCGCTTGTTGCGCACCCAGGTTGGTGCCGAGGAGATCGCCGAAGTCGTGTCTCGCGCAACGGGCATTCCGGTGTCCAAAATGATGCAAGGCGAGCGCGAAAAGCTGCTTCAGATGGAAGACAAGTTGCATCAGCGCGTGGTGGGACAAGACGAAGCCATTGCTGCCGTGGCCAACGCCATTCGCCGTTCGCGTTCCGGCTTGTCCGATCCGAACCGCCCAACGGGGTCATTCTTGTTCTTGGGCCCCACAGGTGTGGGCAAAACGGAGCTGTGCAAAGCCTTGGCGGGTTTCTTGTTTGACAGCGAGGACCATCTGATCCGTGTCGACATGAGCGAGTTTATGGAGAAGCACTCGGTGGCCCGATTGATCGGTGCGCCCCCGGGCTATGTGGGCTACGAAGAGGGCGGTTACCTGACCGAGGCGGTGCGCCGCAAGCCTTATAGTGTGCTGCTGCTTGATGAGGTCGAAAAGGCCCACCCCGATGTTTTCAACATCTTGTTGCAGGTGCTCGACGATGGCCGATTGACAGATGGTCAAGGGCGCACGGTGGACTTCAAGAACACCGTGATCGTGATGACCTCGAATCTGGGCTCGCACCTGATCCAGTCGATGGTGGGGCAGCCCGCTGAAGACATCAAGGATGCGGTTTGGGATGAGCTGAAGACCCATTTCCGGCCTGAGTTCTTGAACCGCATTGACGAAACGGTTGTTTTCCATGGTCTGGATGCGGACCACATTGCATCGATCGCATCGATCCAGTTGCAAGTGCTCAAGGACCGGTTGCTGCGCATGGATCTGAACTTGGAGGTCACGCCTGCTGCCTTGTCCGAGTTGGCCAAAGTGGGTTTTGACCCGGTCTTTGGTGCGAGGCCACTCAAGCGGGCGATTCAGCAACGCTTGGAAAACCCCTTGTCCCGCTTGTTGCTGGAAGGGCGTTTTCCGCCAAAGTGCCGAATTGAAGTTTCGGTGGATCCGGTGCGTCACCCCGGACAGTTCGACTTCAAAGTGGTTGAAGCAGCAGCCTGAACGCGACGTGATGTACCAAAGGGGCCCACGGGCCCCTTTGTTTTTTCAAAGCTAAACTGTGTTCAGGACAGTTGGGTGAATGCGTTCATTTTCGGAACTTGCGTACCGCTGCATCCGCCTTGAATGTGACGCATATGCCATTGGGTTCTTCCGCTGTAGTTGCTGCGCCGTGGCGCGACGATGCCAAGGTGATGGGGCTGGTTGGCATGGCCCATGCCAGCTCCCACTTTTCACACCTCCTTTTGCCTTTGATGTTTCCTGTGTTCATGCAGGATTTTGGTTGGAGCTTTTCGGAGCTGGGGCTTCTGAGTAGCTTGTTTTTTGTGGTGTCCGGCACAGGTCAAGCCTGTGCGGGTTTTGTGGTTGACCGGGTGGGCGCAAGACCCGTGCTGTTCATGTCGCAAATGTTGTTCATGGCAGCGTGTTTGCTGGCTTTTACGGCGGACAGCTATGTCACTTTGATGGCCGTGGCCGTTTTGGCTGGTTTGGGCAATGCACCGTTTCACCCCGTCGATTTCACCATCCTGAACCAACGAGTTTCTACCGCAAGGCTGGGTTACGCCTTCAGTGTGCACGGCTTGACGGGCAATTTAGGCTGGGCTGTTGCCCCGGCATTTTTCACGCTGGCCACGGCGCTGTGGGACTGGCGGCATGCTTTTTTGGCCGCAGCCTGTGTGTATGCCGTGGTCTTGGCCGTGTTGGTCTGGAACCGGGCGCATTTGCTGACCACAACGGCCCAACATTCAGCCAGTGCGGATGTTGTCCCCAGTGATTTGGCGTTCATGCGCTTGCCTGTGGTGTGGTGGTGTTTTGGTTTCTTTTTGTTGTCCACGGTCACCTTGGCGGTGGTGCAGAATTTTTCGGTTCCTATTTTGAAAGAACTGCACGGCGTAAGCCTTGAAGTGGCATCCATTACCCTGACAGCCTACATGCTGTTTGGTGCTTTGGGCATGCTGGTGGGTGGTTTTGTGGCCGCACGATTTCCAGCCATGAGCGATCGTGTGGTGGCTGCCTGCATGAGCAGCGCCGCCATCTTGATGGCTTTGTGCGCCAGCGGTTTATTTGGACACATCGGAACGCTGTGGGTTTTGGCGATGACCGGATTTGCAGTCGGCGTCGGTGGTCCGAGCCGCGATTTGATGATCAAAAAAGCGACGCCCAAAGGCGCGACAGGCCGGGTTTATGGCTTGGTTTATTCCGGCCTGGATGTGGGGTTTGCGCTGTCTCCACTTGTGTTTGGATTCTTCATGGACAGGGGCTGGTACAGCGCGACATTGCTGGGTGCTGCCTTTGTGCTTTTGCTGAGCGTTGTTGCCGCCCTCGGTGTGGGACGTCGCACCTCAGTGCCGGCCTGATTCTGATTTGAGTCCAACCCAACGACGGTGACAGCACCATCCTGATGGCTTGTGCACAATGCGCACATGAAGACAAAAATAGCTGGCCACTTGCTCGTTGAATGCCTCCTGGCCCAAGGTGTTACCCATGCGTTTGGTGTCCCCGGTGAAAGCTACCTCGCTGTGCTGGACGGCTTTCACTTGCACAGCGACGCCATTCGTTTTGTGACGTGCCGGCAAGAGGGCGGCGCTGCATTCATGGCCGAAGCACAGGGCAAACTCACTGGTCGTCCCGGTATTTGCTTTGTGACGCGAGGGCCTGGCGCGACCAACGCCTCGATTGGTGTGCACACGGCGTTTCAAGACTCCACACCCATGGTGCTTTTTGTGGGGGATGTGGCCAGTGACACGCGCGATCGCGAAGCCTTTCAGGAAATGGATTACACCCATTTTTTTGGACCATCGACCAAAGGCATGGCCAAACGGGTCGAACGCATTGACGACCCCGAGCGCTTGCCCGAATACATTGCACGCGCTTTCGCCACGGCCATGAACGGCCGTCCTGGCCCCGTGGTGTTGGTGTTGCCTGAAGACATGTTGACCCAGCCGGTCCAAAAGGCGCAGGCTTTGCCACGGGTTGAACCTGTGCAAGCCTGGAGCGACCCTGGCGCTTTGCGTGACTTGCGAAACCTGCTGGTGGCCGCCCAAAAGCCATTGGTCATTTGTGGTGGTGGCGGCTGGACGGTACAAGCCGCGCAGGCCTTGCAGCGTTTTGCCGAAAACTGGCAATTGCCTGTGGCCAATGCCTTCCGATTTCAGGACACCTTTGACAACCACCACGCCCAATATGCCGGCGATGTGGGCATAGGCATCAGCCCGGCTTTGGCCCAATGTGTGCGCGAGTCCGACCTGGTTTTGGCCATTGGCCCCCGTTTGGGCGAAATGACCACCGGGGGTTACACCTTGCTGCAAGCCCCCAAGACAGCGCAAAAGCTGGTTCACATTCACGGCAGCGCCGAAGAGTTGAACCGTGTTTACCAAGCCGACTTGGCCATCCTCTCCACCATGAACGCGGCAGCACGCAGCCTAGAAGTGTTGGCCGCACCCCCAGAGGTGACTTGGGGCAATTGGACGAAACAGGCGCATCAAGGCTATCTTGACAATCTGAAGCCACAAACCTTGCCAGGCGATGTGGACATGCCCGAGATCGTGGCCATGCTGCAAAAGCATTTGCCTGTGGATGCGGTGGTCACCAACGGCGCGGGTAATTTTGCGAGTTGGATGCACCGCTTCTTCAAACACCATGGTTTGGTCAAAGGTCACAAGACGCAATTGGCCCCCACTGTGGGTGCCATGGGCTATGGGGTCCCGGCAGGGATTGCCGCCAATATATTGACTGGGCGTGTGGCTTTCACCATCGCTGGTGATGGTGATTTTTTAATGAATGGACAAGAACTGGCGACCGCTGTGCAGCACGGCGCCAAAAGCATCATTCTGGTGTTGAACAACGGCATGTACGGCACCATCCGCATGCACCAAGAGCGTGAGTACCCCACACACGTCACGGGCTCACAGCTGAAGAATCCGGATTTCACGGCCTTGGCGCAAGCTTATGGTTATGTTGGGGTCCGCATGCACAAAACAGATCAATTTGAAGCGCTGTTGTTGGCTGCCTTGGCCCGCCCCGAAGGGACCTTGATCGAGGTCTTGCTCGATCCTGAAGTGATCACCACCCGAGGCACCTTGCAAGCCATCACCCAGGCGGCACTGGCCAAGCCAAAGGTTTGATCTGTCGTTTTAACCATCACAGCTACGTGCTGCATTGAGGCCATAAAAAAACCCGCCGAAGCGGGTTTTTTTATGCGGCGGGGTCTGAATTACTTCAGGTGCTTGCCGATCAAGCCAGCCATTTCGAACATGGTGACTTGCGCCTTGCCAAACACGGCCTTGAGCTTGTCGTCAGCGTTGATCGCACGGCGGTTCACGCTGTCTTGCAGGTTGTGTTTCTTGATGTAAACCCACATCTTGCTGACCACTTCAGTGCGTGGCAGTGGGGTTGCACCCACAACAGCAGCCAAAGCAGCGCTTGGTGTCAACGCCTTCATGAAGGCTGGGTTGGGAGTACGCTTTTTAGCAGGAGCAGCCTTTTTGGCTGGTGCTTTTGCCGCTACTTGTTTAGCGGGCGCTGCAGCTTTTGTCGCTGGAGCAGCTTTCTTGGCCGGTGCTGCTTTTTTAGCGGGTGCAGCTTTTGTTGCCGGGGTTTTTTTCGCAGTTGCCATGATGAAATTCCTTTGATCGGAAGTGGGTTCGTCGCTGAGTAACAGTTTGTTTGCAGCTGACTGCATGCTACTGGAGAAACAGGCAGTTTCCAAGCTGAATCATCATTTTTCTGTAAGGGTTGTTCCTGATTTTCAGAGGCAATGATTCATTTTTTGAAGGATGCACCGCACTTTGCACCTTCTCAGTGCGCAGGCGATGCACAAGAGTTCTGAATTTCCCATGTGCTGGAGATCGCTGTGAAGTTCTATGGGGAGGCGTCACCTGTCATTTGCCGTCGCTTTGGAAGGACTTGAACTAGGCTGAAGATGTGCCCATTTCATCAGTTGTTTTTGTCTTTCATAATTTGAAATTTTCTTATGCTGCAGTGCCGCAAATTTTCTCAATATGGAAAACTACAAATCACATTGCAAAATAGCATTTGCAAGTCATTGATTTAAAACAAATAAAAATATGTCTTGTATAAGACATAAGAATTGAAATTAGTCTTGTACAAGAGTTAAGATTGCAGCAACGACGAAGCAGAATCCGCTGCCCAAATCGCCCGATTTCAACTTGACTTCAGGAGTCCCACCATGCCAGCCAACCTCACTCAACAACTGAGCCGTGAACAGCAAATCGCCGCCCTCGAAAAAGACTGGGCGACCAACCCACGCTGGAAAGGCGTCAAGCGCGGTTACTCCGCTGCGGACGTGGTGCGTCTGCGTGGCAGCATGCCCATTGAACACACTTTGGCCAAGCGTGGTGCAGAGAAGCTCTGGGACAAAATCAACGGCGGTGCCAAAAAAGGCTACGTCAACGCTTTCGGCGCAATCAGTGCCGGTCAAGCCATGCAGCAAGCCAAGGCCGGCCTCGAAGCCGTGTACCTGTCCGGTTGGCAAGTGGCTGCTGACGGCAACACATCCGAAACCATGTACCCCGACCAGTCGCTGTATGCGTATGACTCGGTGCCCACCATGGTCCGTCGCATCAACAACACCTTCAAGCGTGCAGACGAAATCCAGTGGGGCCGTGGCATTGAACCCGGCAGCAAAGAGTTCATCGACTACTTCTTGCCCATCGTGGCCGATGCAGAAGCCGGTTTCGGTGGTGTGCTCAACGCTTTCGAATTGATGAAGAACATGATTGCCTCCGGCGCAGCTGGCGTGCACTTCGAAGACCAATTGGCAGCCGTCAAGAAGTGCGGTCACATGGGCGGCAAAGTCTTGGTGCCAACACAAGAAGCCTGCGAAAAATTGATCTCTGCCCGTTTTGCAGCCGACGTCATGGGCGTGTCGACCATCGTGTTGGCCCGTACCGATGCAGAAGCCGCCAACTTGATCACGTCGGACCACGATGCCAACGACAAACCTTTCTTGACCGGTGAGCGCACACAAGAAGGCTTCTACCGAGTCAAGAACGGCTTGGAGCAAGCCATCAGCCGTGGTGTTGCATACGCGCCTTATGCCGACTTGGTCTGGTGCGAAACCGGTGTGCCAGACATTGGCTTTGCACGCGAATTCGCTCAAGCCGTGCATGCCGCATGCCCTGGCAAGTTGCTGTCATACAACTGCTCGCCATCGTTCAACTGGAAGAAAAACCTCAACGACAGCCAAATCGCTTCCTTCCAGGACGACTTGTCGGCTTTGGGTTACAAGTACCAGTTCATCACGCTGGCCGGCATCCACATCAACTGGTTCAACACCTTCCAGTTCGCCCACGCGTACGCCCGTGGCGAAGGCATGAAGCACTACACAGAAATGGTGCAAGAGCCCGAGTTCGCAGCCCGCGACAAGGGTTACACCTTCGTGTCGCACCAGCAAGAAGTCGGCGCGGGCTACTTCGACGACGTGACCACCGTGATCCAGGGCGGTTCGTCTTCTGTGAAGGCTTTGACAGGTTCTACTGAAGAAGAGCAGTTCCACTGATCAGCTGCGCTGCCTCCTGCTGAATTAAAGCGTGCCTGAAAAGGCATTTGCTCCCAAAAGCCATCTGATACTTTTGTGTTGGGTGGCTTTTTTCGTTGAGGGTGGTCGGAGGCGGGTGGATTGGCGAAGCCTGATTCGAGTCTTCGGCAGACTCGTAGAATATTTGAACTGTGATCAACTATTCATACATTCTTGGTGCGCTGGCAATTGGATGTTTGCTTGGATATGGGTTCGCCCGTTACCGATCGCATTCATTTCAGAATCGTGGTGAATCGCTTGTTTCTCATGCAATTCAAGCGAAATTCGGATCGTCGAATTACCACCTGTTGAACCACATCACGCTGAAATTGAAGGATGGGACCACTCAGGTTGATCACATCTTGGTTTCTCGGTTTGGTGTCTTTGTGATTGAGACAAAGGATTACAAAGGTTGGATTTTTGCAAATTCTCAACACGCGCAATGGACGCAAGTGCTCTTCAAAGTTAAGTTTAGATTTCAAAATCCTCTTGTTCAGAACAGGCTTCACTTGAAGGCTGTGGGAGAACTTCTTGATTTTTTACCTGCTGATGCAATTCAGTCATTGGTGGTCTTTGCTGGTGAGGCTGAGTTTAAGACGGATAAACCAAGTGGCGTATTCAGTATCCCGGAACTGCTTGATCACCTTTGCAGCTGCAATGATGAAGTTATGACGACCAATCGCATGCAGTTTTGTGTTGGCCGACTTGAGACGGCACGCCTTGCAGTCACTGGTCGGACTGATTTGGATCATGTGAGTTATTTGCGTCAACGACATGGACTCCGAGACTGAGGGTTTCTTTGCAACGGATCAAAGGGCACAAATAGTGACCTTTGAACAGTGTGAGTTTGAGGGGGCGGAGAGTGGTACTGAAATGGATGGGCGTTTCCGGCACTAAGCTGATGAAATTATTGGATTTTTCGAGAGGGTTGGCAGAATCAACACATTTCAGTTCGCCCACGCCTACGCTCGCGGCGAAGGCATGAAGCACTACACCGAGATGGTTCAAGAGCCTGAATTCGCAGCCCGCGACAAGGGTTACACCTTCGTGTCGCACCAGCAAGAAGTCGGCGCGGGCTACTTCGACGACGTGACCACCGTGATCCAGGGCGGTTCGTCTTCTGTGAAGGCTTTGACAGGTTCTACTGAAGAAGAGCAGTTCCACTGATCGACTTTGGGTGCCCTTAGGTGGGTGCCCGGTGGGTAGAAAAGCCATCTGAGGTGAAAGCCTTGGGTGGCTTTTTTGCGTGGGAAGGTGGTGGGTTTGTGGGCGATCCATACATGCAAAAAATGTTTTACCCTTCAGGCAGGACAGGAGAGCCGATGTACCGTGATACCACTACACCCCAGAAGCCCAACCTATGGCACCGATTCTTGGCCTTCAAGACGCTGTTGGTGTCCTTTTCCCTGGTGGGCTTGCTGGTAAGCAATGTTGCCAGTCTGGTGAGTGCTGGTGCCCATGACTGGATGCACAGCGCTTTATGGCGCGTCCTTTCCATTGGCGGTCAGGCCGTGGCAGATCGTGCATTGGCAAACAGTCCCAAGGCGAAGCTGGACCAAACCGTCAAAGCAAAGACGGCTGATCTGGATGCGAAGAACAGGCTCCAGGCCAAGGAACTGGAGGACGTCCACGTCAAGAATCGGAAACTGGCACAGCAGATTGAGTTGAATGGTACGCAGGCTAAAGCTACGGTGGGTGTTGTTCACAAGCGGCTTGCCAAAGGCATATCTAGAAATCTGGCTTCGATTCCCAGTGAGGCAGTCCCTTTTGTTGGCATCGGTGTGACACTGGCCATGACAACTATGGACATTTACGATGCTTGTCAAACTATGAAGGATTTCAATACGCTACTGCTGGCCATGGGGCAGGGTGAAGAGAATCCAGACCTGTGTGGGCAGAAGGTGCCGACTCGTGAGGATGTGATCAAGACGACCTGCGACAAAGCGAAGGTTCCTTATCTTTGCTTGGAGAAATGAAGTATGAAGGCCGGATTGCCCAGCAAATGGGCCATGGTGAATCGCCCCGAGTTTTGAGGAGGCCCCACACTTTTAGAAGATGGAGCCATGAGCAAGAAATCGAACCGTTTTTCACCCGAAGTGCCGATCGCTGTTATTGACACAGTCACAGCGGTCCGCCACAAGGGCACCGTTGGCTGCCTTTGTTTTGGTACATTCATCCTGATATGTACCTGCCCAAACAATTCAGCAAAGGCATTCTCATTGGCAACGTGGCCATTGTACCACGCAGAGCCGATGAAACTCGTTTTGTGTACGTGATAGCGGACATGGTACGGGCTAAAATATTGCACGAAGACATACATCTTAAACAGAGTGCCATACTGATAGCTCATTACATAGCAGATGGTAAAGACATACCCAACAATATACTAGATCTAGATTCACAGTTTGCCAGTAAAATATTTGAAATAAAAAGTTTTAAAATGAAGTGGAGAGCAGCCGAAAAAGCAAAACAAGAGCAAAAGCAACTCGGAATTCGCTTCGCTCATTAATTTTTTGCTCGCTACGCTCGGTCTGAAATCAAGATTGAAAAGTTCGCACCCATGCGGGATGCTCTGCAATGCAGGTGATTAATGGATAGGAAGCTTGTAATCAGGGAAAAGGATAAGCAAATTTTCTCAGTTCGCTCGTAGACACTCGCTCTGTTTAGCGACTCATGCCACGAGATTTCATTTTAGGCGCATG
>OFRD01000358.1_pt1 | contig 17643 bp, 15 predicted proteins | sample 1543041 | NCBI WGS metagenome assembly OFRD01 (sample SAMN07774234, study PRJEB24372) | wastewater metagenome | isolation source: Exp Tend CN 100WW | collected 2016-02
GCTGCAGCTGTGTCTTCAGAAAGAGGGCGAGATGCGCTTCGTCGTCGGCAATCAGGGCTAGGGTCATGGTGTCAGGTCGGGCTGGCGGTGGTGATGAAAGGAAGGCTGAGCGTGGCCACCGTGCCCAGGCCTTGCGGGCCGGTGCTCAGGGTCAGGCTGGATCGCTCAGGATAGCGGGACTGCAGACGGGCGCGGATGTTCACCAAGGCAAGCCCGTGGCCGGCTTGGGGCGCCCGGCGAGGCCGGCGCGGCGCCTCCAGGCCGAGGCCATCGTCGAAGACCTGAATTTCCAATTGGGTCCCGTGCACAGAAGCGCGCACCCGCACCTGCCCGCCCTCAAGCTTGGGTTCGAGCCCATGGTGGATGGCATTCTCGATCAGAGGCTGCAGCAAGAGAGGCGGGAGCACGGCCGCGCGGGCTATGCTGTCCGCCTCGATCTCGAAGCGAAGGCGCTCACCCATGCGTATCTGAAGCAGCTGCAGATAACACTGAGCCATGTCCAGCTCCAGGGACAAGGTGCTGTCGGCGCCACGCAACTGACCCAGGCTGGCCCGCAAATAGTCGGTGAAGGCCTCGAGCATCTGGCGCGCGCGCGGCGCGTCCACCTCCATCAGGCTCTGCACATTGGCGAGGGTGTTGAACAAGAAATGCGGCTCGATCTGGGCCTGCAAGAGGCGCAGCTGCGCCTCGGTGGCCTGCAGCTGCAGGTGCTTGCGCTGCCAGCGGATCTGCGCCCAGAGGCCCCAGATCACCGACACGGCCAGCGAGATTAGCAGGAACTTGCTGATGCCCTGCAGACTCTCGAACGCTTCGATGCGAACCTCCTGTTGCAGCATCCAGGACAGCAATGGGCGTGCCATCAGCATGCCCAAGGCTGTGCCGACGACAGGAATGCCAGCGAACAGCAGGCCGGTCCGCCAGCTGGGCTGATCCTGCAGGCGGTCGATGCGGTCCTGCGACAGCAGCAGCTCCGTCGCCCGGTACATGGTGTGGATGGTGAAGGCAATGAGGATGCCGAGCAGCCAGGACGGCCACCAGGCATGGGACGGCCAGCGCCCGCGCAAAGCCGCGTCGATCAAGATGAAGCCGGTCGGGAAAGCCACGCCGATGCCAATGGTGATCAGCGCGCGCGCCCAGAAGGGCTCGTCGCGCCGCTTGTGCAGGCGCCAGTAGCGTCGCCACGTCTGTTGCAGGGTCTGCCAAGGGCTGTGGTTCATGGGCGTGCAGCATAAAGGTGATGTGGCTTCAGCCTAGCGCTGCCACCCACGCCGAACCCAGCTGGACGCGACAGATGGACAGGGGCAGCGACGAATGGCAAGCGACCGCAACCAAATGGCAGCGCTCGGTCTGCCTACAATCCGCCCTCAAATTCCACTCTCAGGGGTATCCATGCAAGTTCAGGCGTCCATCTTCAAGGCTTACGACATCCGCGGCGTCGTCGGCAGCTCCTTGAACGAAGAGCTGGCCGAACATCTGGGCCGGGCCTTCGGCACCGAGGCTCGCAAGCTGGGCGAGAAAGCCGTGGCCGTGGGCCGCGACGGTCGCATCTCCGGCCCCAGCCTGGTGGCAGCCCTGATCCGTGGCCTGCAGTCGACCGGCCTGGACGTCGTCGACCTCGGCGCCGTGACGACGCCGATGCTGTACTACGTGGCCGCCACGCGCAGCAAAGAAGGCTGCCGCTCCGGCATCATGGTCACCGGCAGCCACAACCCCAAGGACTACAACGGCTTCAAGATGGTCTTGAAGGGCGCCGCCGTGTACGGCGAGCAGATCCAAGGCCTGCGCCGCCGCATCGAAGCATCGCTATGGGACGACCATCGCGACGACTCCACAGTCTGGGCCTGGTTCCAGAATGAATCGCCGGTCTCGGCCAAGGGCCGGCTCGCACTCGCCAAGGTGATGATCGGCCGCGGTGACCGCGGCAATGCCGAACGTTTGGTGCGCGAAGCCTGGCGCAACGACCCGATGAGCGAGGACACCGAAACCACCGCGCTCGATCTGTTCGGCTCGTTCCTGACCGCCGGCGACCACAAGGCGCGCATGGACACCATGCTCTACGGCACCGACAACGAGGCCGCCGGCATCCGCGCGGCCAAGCGTCTCGGCTCCGGCTATCTGGCACTTGCCAAGGCGCGCATCGCGGCCAACCGCAAGGGCTCGAACCTGCGTGCGCTGCTGGAAGCGGTCCCGAGTGACCTGTCCGGCGACACCGGCTATCTGTTCGCCAAGATCCAGCTGCTCCGCCGCGAAGAGAAATTCACGGAGGCCGCCCGGCTGATGCTGAGCGCACCGAAGGAGGCCTCGCGTCTCTACAACGTCGACGAATGGTGGGTCGAGCGCCGCCTGCTGGCGCGCAAGATGATCGACGTCAACGAGTTTCGCACCGCCTATCTGATCGCGCGCGACGCGGCACTGCCCGCCCGCGACATCTACAAGACCGAGCAGGAATTCACCGCAGGCTGGATCGCGCTGCGCTTTCTCGACGATCCCTCCCTCGCCGCCCAGCACTTCGCGCGGATCGGCGTCGGCAGCGCCAACCCGACTGCGCTGGCGCGTGCCGGCTATTGGCAGGGCCGCGCCGCGGAAGCCGCCGGCCGCGGCCAGGAGGCGCGCGCCGCCTATGCACGCGCGGCCGAGCAGTCGACCAGCTATTACGGTCAGCTCGCGCGCGCAAAACTCGGCTTGCCGCAGATCGAGCTGAACAGCGCGCCGCGCGGCCGCGGTGCCGATCGGCTGGAGATCGTGCGCGCAGTCGGGCTGCTCTACGAAATCGACGCGCGCGAGCTCGCGATTCCGATCTTTAGCGACATGGGCGACAATGGCGATCCGGAAGCGCTGGCCGGCCTCGGCGAGCTGACCGCGCGCAATGGCGACGCCCGCGGCATGCTGCTGATGGGCAAGTCGGCACTCAACCGCGGACTGCCGTTCGACCACTACGCCTATCCGGTGAACGGCATCCCGTCGTTCCGCCAGGTCGGGCCCGAGGTCGAACAGAGCGTCGTCTACGCGATTGCGCGCCAGGAGAGCGCGTTCAATCCCGCCGTGGTGTCGCCGGCGCAGGCCTATGGCCTGATGCAGGTGACGCCGGACGCCGGACGCTATGTCTGCAAGCGCGCCGGCATCGGCTTCGACCTCAACCGGATGAAGACCGATCCGGTCTACAATGCGATGCTCGGCGCGGCCGAGCTCGGCGGCCTGCTCGAGGACTATCGCGGCTCCTACATCCTGACCTTCGCCGCCTACAATGCCGGCCGGGGCAGCGTGAAGAAGTGGATCGAGCGCTACGGCGATCCGCGCGACCCCAAGGTCGACGCGGTCGACTGGGTCGAGCTGATTCCGTTCTCGGAGACGCGGAACTACGTCCAGCGGATCATGGAGAACCTGCAGGTCTACCGCGCCCGCTTCGGCGGCGGCACCAGATTGCAGATCGAGGCCGACCTGCACCGCGGCACCAGCGCGGAGTGAGCCGGCGCGACCGGTTTTCAACAGGCCCGCGACAGGCGACTTGCCATCGCCACCCAACATCCATTCAAGCCATTGTTTTAGCTTGGTTTTTCTGCGCTATCGCTGACCCGAGCTCCCCAATCGGCGCCCTATATAAAGGCTCGACGGCCATCCCGAGGCGGCCAGCCGTGGAGCTGCCACCAAATCACCTTGTCGCAATCTGAATCTGCCGCTTGCGGCTCAGCGTCCAGTCGGGCATATCGGCGCCACCGGAGAGGTGGCCGAGTGGCTGAAGGCAACGCTTTGCTAAAGCGTCATACGGTCTCAAGCTGTATCGAGGGTTCGAATCCCTCCCTCTCCGCCACGCTCAAGACCTTGGCCTCCCCTGGCCAACCACCCGATCGAATCGAAGACGCCGCCGGACAGCATTCGGCGCGCCCCTGATCGACCTCAGCCGCCGCCGCGCGTCGACGGATCGAGATTTCTGTTCTCGCCCGGCGGGATCGGCCCGAAGCCCGGATACCTGTACCAGGTCGGAGGAGCCACCTGTTCACTTGGGCGGATGATGAGGTGCGGTCGTACGCGGCGGTGATGTGCCGTCGCGGCATCGGCAACCGCAGTCCACAGAATCACAAGGGGCAACGTCAAGGCCAAGGAAGAACGCAAGCCAGCACGCATCGGGATCACTCCGCTTCATCGAACAGGTGATCACTGAACCCAGCGCTCTATTCTGCCGTGGCCTCTCGCATGCGATCAAAACGGCGAGACCGCCGGGCCGCGACGCCGGAATGTGACATTTTTCTTATACGCAACACGGCTATCCTCGTCGCCAATCTGGGCCACCGAGGGTCAGGCGATGAAGCAATACGTGACGATAGGGGTTGCAGTCATTGTGGGCGCGGCCCTGATCGAGGTCGCGCTGGTTCCTGGCCTCCTGATTGGCGGCGCAGCCATGCTCGCTCCCAACATTCTGCCCGGCTTGCGTCGCCGCAATCGAAAATCGGTTGCGACCGCGCGTCAAAATTCTGCGCGCTCCGCGTCCTTGCTGAACCAGCTCCCGGTCAAGCTGCCGTTGACGCTGCTGCCGAAGCTCGCGCTTGGGCGCACCGTCGCCAAGACCATCACATTCCGCGTCATCGTCACCAGCCTCGACTTCACCACGAACTATCTGGTGATCGGTGAACTCGCCACCGCGGCCGGTCTGTCATCCTTCAACCTGGTCGCCGGCCCTCTGTTCTATCTGGCCCACGAAGCCGCCTGGAACTACTTCAGATCGTCTGATACCCCGGTCGCCCTGCGCGCGCTTGCACCGCCGGCAGAGGACGCTCAATCAGCCGACGGCAGCGTCACGATCAGCCGCGCCCTCGCCAAGACCATCACCTACCGCACGATCGCAACCGTGGTCGACTTCACCACCAACTATGTGGTGGTACGGAACATCACGGAAGCGACGATCCTGTCGGCCAGCGGCTTCATACTTGGTCCGTTCGTTTATTTCGGGCACGAGAAGGCCTGGGACTATTTCACCTCGCGAGCCGAGCGCGCGATTGACCTGTTGCCGCCGAGCGAGACGAGACTGCTGCCGGCGCCGGCATGATCAAGACGGGTCGAGAAGCACCCGACCTTGATCGAGCACCCGACCTTGATCGCTGATCGCGGGAATGGTGACCTTCAACGACACCATTCCGTCCCTCACGAGTGCCCGAGAGGCCCCAGCCCTTGCCGCGCCGCGCGCAGCGGCCGCGGAAAGGCCTGTGCGCAAGCGACGCCGAGTAGCGCGAGGCCGCCGCCGATGACATGGAATGGCTTCACCGGCTCGCCCAGCATCACGATCGCGGCCGCGGCGGTCAGCACCGGCAACAGGTTCATGAAGATCGCGCAGCGGTTCGGGCCGAGCTGCGCGACACCGCGGATCCACAGGAACGGCAGCACCACCGAGGCCAGCGCGCCGGCATAGATGATCAGCGGCAGCGTTGCGGCGTTGACCTGCCGCAGCGGCGCCGGCGTTGCGAGAAATGCGGGAAACATCACCGCCAGCGCACACAGCGCCTGCATGTAGGTCGACTGCCACCCGGTGATCGGCAGATTCCAGCGCTTCAGCAGCACGCCGTACAACGCGTAGACGATCGCGGCGAGCAGCATCAACGCGTCGCCCGCATGCACGCCGTTCTGCAACAGCGAAGACAAGTCGCCGCCGCTGACGAGATAGACGAGGCCGGCAAACGACAGCGGCGCGCCGCAGATCATGCCGAGCGTCGGCTGCTCGCCGAGCAGCGCGGCACTGAGGCCAACGGTCAGGAGCGGCGTCAAGGCTGTGAACACCGCCATGTTGGTCGCGGTCGTGGTCTCGGCCGCGAGGTACGACAGGCTCTGGAACAGGCACATCGCCAGGAAGCCGAGGATCGCGAGTGGCCCGAGATGCGGCCAGATCGCGAGACGATTGCGCCAGGCTCCGTGCGCCACGAACGGAGACATCAGCAGGACCGCGACCAGCAGACGATAGAAGGTGATCGCCTGCGGACCGATCGTGTGCGCCGAGAGACGGGAGACGATGACGTTGCCCGCCCACAGGACGATGGCAACGAAGGGATAGAGAAGTGCGGCTTTCTGCTTGAACATGACCTTGGCAGCGCGTTGGTGAAAGACCCACCAGCAACTACTTGTCGCGCCAACGTCCGTCTCACGCTAGAGTGACGTCACCTAGCGAGATTGGGACATGAAATGAGGAAGTGTTGGACGAGCTGATCACGCGGCACCTCGACTATCACGCCACGGCGCGGCCGATGGCGGCGATGGAGATCGACTATCCGAGCGGCGCGTCGACCGGCCTGCACGCGCATCCGCGCGGCCAGCTGCTCTACGCGATCGAGGGCGTGATGATCGTGCGCTGTGCCGAGGGCACCTGGGTGGTGCCGCCCAATCGTGCGGTGTGGCTGGTCGCAGGACTCGAGCACGAGGTCCGCATGTGCGGCGCGGTCAAGATCCGCACCGTGTTCGTCGATGCCGGCGCGGCTCCCGATCTACCGCAGACCAGCTGCGTGTTCACGGTCTCGCCGCTGCTGCGCGAATTGTTCGTCGCCGCGATGCGCGTGCCGCTGGACTACGCGCCTGCGACCTCGGACGAGCGCCTGATGCACGTGCTGCTCGACCAGTTGCGCGAGGTCGATGTGCTGCCGTTGCATCTGCCGATGCCGCGCGACCAAAGGCTCGCGCGGATCTGCGCGACGCTGGTGAGCCGCCCGGACGATGCCTCCACCGCCGAGCAGTGGGCAAACCGCTTGAGGTTGACGTCGAAGACGATCCATCGTCTGTTCGCCAGGGAAACCGGCATGACGTTCGGCGAATGGCGTCAGCAGGCGCGTCTGCTGTTCGCGCTCGAACGCCTCGCGCGCGGCGCGCGGGTGGTCGATGTCGCGCTCGATGCCGGCTATGCCAGCCAGAGCGCCTTCACCGCGATGTTCCGCCGGCATTTTGGCGTGCCGCCGAACGCTTTCTATCGGTAAGTCGTCGAGGCGAAGAACTAGCGCTCCGCAGGCACCGACTGCGCCGCCGGCCCCAGGATCCATTCCCTGAATGCCGTGATCTTCGGAAGCGACTGCCTGTTGTCGGGGCAGAGGAGATAATACGCGAACTCTTCCAGATGTGCGGTCTCCAGCAGCTGGACCAGTTCTCCGCTCTCGATCTCGCTTGCGACCATCGCCGCCGGCAGCAGCCCAGCGCCCTGCCCGGTCAGCACGGCCTTCAGCAGCAGACTGCTGTCATCGAACGACGGTCCGCGCGGCGCGCGCACCTCCGCGATGCCGTTGGCCTGAAACCACAGGCTCCAGCCCTTGCGATCGGCGTCATGCACCTGCGGCCAGGTCGCGAGGTCGCCGGGAGATGCCGGCCGGCCGAGACGCGCAACCAGCGACGGCGCGGCCACCACCACCATCTCGACTGTCACGACGCGGTCGCTGCGCAGCCCCGGATAGCGGCCGAGGCCGTGGCGCACCGCGACGTCGATGCCGCTGCGCGAGAAATCGATCAGCGTGTTGCTGGTGACGATCTGCAGATCGATCTCGGGATGGGTGTTCTGAAACGACGTCATGCGCGGCACCAACCAGGCCGACGCAAAGAACGGCGTGACGCTCACCGTCAGCGTGCCGACATCAACGGATGCAGCGACGCGGCGCGATGCCTCCGCGATCTGGCGAAACGCATTGCGGATCGACGGCAGATAGTCGCGTCCGGCGTCGGTGAGATAGATGCCGCGCGGCACCCGCTCGAACAGCTTGACGCCGAGATGCGCCTCCAGCGTCTTGAGCATCTGGCTGACCGCGCCCGGCGTCACGTACAGCTCCTCGGCCGCGAGCTTCACCGAGAGATGGCGGGCGGCGGATTCGAATGCTTTGAGCGCGTTCAGGGGCGGAAGCCGGTTTTCCATGATTTAGATCTTCTAATCTCAATTGCGTAGCAAATCTGGTTTGCCAATCCGACGTCCCAGGCGCTCTATCAGCTATCTTAACGCTGAAAGCCGCGTCAACGCAGAGAAAGTCGAACCAATAAGATTAGATCATCTAATCTTTCGTTCCGGCGTTCGCCAGCTGCTTTCGGTTCCTTTGATGAAGCCAGGACTGATGGAACCAGGACATGATTGACGTCCCAAACACACTCGCTCTGCACGAGGTCGCTGCAGACGGCCATCCCAACCAACTCGTCGATCGCATCAACGAATCGCAATCCGGCAGCCTGCCCGGCCTGCTCGACTTCCGATGGCTCAATGCCGGACGCGGCCACATCAGCGGTCGCTTCGAGATCTCAGCGAAGCACTTCTCGCCGCACGGGCTGCTGCATGGCGCAAGCATCGTCGCGTTGGCGGACACTGCATGCGGGTTCGGCTGCCTCGCCTCCTTACCGGAGGGCGCGATCGGCTTCGCCACCGGAGAGTTGAAGACGAACTTCATCGGCGCAGCGCGCGAAGGCGGCGTGAGCTGCGACGCGCGCCTCGTTCACGCCGGCCGCACCACCCAGGTGTGGGATGCCGAAATCCGCAGCGAGTCGACCGGCAAGACCATCGCGCTGTTTCGTTGCACGCAGATGCTGCTTTACCCGCCGGCCAAGGCTGGCGGTCGCGCGCCGCAGGGAGAACGATCGTGAGGGACGCCGTCATGCACGCCGGTTATCAGCGAGCAAAGCCGTTCTACGGCTGGATTGTCGTCGCGGCGGCTTTCGTCGTGACCTTCATCGGCTTCGGCAGCGCCTACACGTTCTCGTCCTTTGTCGAGTCCTTGCAACGGGAGTTCGGCGCCTCACGCGGCGCGGTGTCGCTGGTGTTCTCCTTCGCGGGCTTCCTGTATTTTGGTCTCGGCATCGTCTCCGGTGCGCTTGCCGATCGCTGGGGCGCACGCAGGCTCGCGGTCCTCGGAATGACCCTCGTCGGCCTCGGCATGGTGCTCGCCGGACAGGCGCAGACCATCCTTCAGGTCTACGCCGCCTACAGCATCGGCATCGGCGCCGGCGTCGGTTGCGCCTATGTCCCGACCTTGGGCGCCGTGCAGCGCTGGTTCGTTCGGCGGCGCGGTTTTGCATCGGGCCTCGCGGTCAGCGGGATCGGGGTCGGGACGCTGGTGATGCCGCCGCTCGCGACCTGGCTGATCGCGAGCTTCGGCTGGCGCGATGCCTACGTCGTGCTGGGCGTCGTCGCCGCCGTCGCCGGGATCGGCGCATCGCTGCTGATCGCGGATGATCCGCGCCGCTACGGCACCGGACCGGACGGTGATCCGCTTGAGGCGGCTTCAAGCACGGCACTCCGCCAAGGCGTTTCGATCCTCGGTGCGGTCCGAACCGCCCGCTTCGCCGGGCTCTACGCGGCCTGCCTGATCAGCGCGTTCGGCGTGTTCGTGCCCTTCGTGCACCTGGTGCCGTTCGCGATCGATCATCAGGTGGCGCCGGCGCTTGCCGTGCTGCTGCTCGGAATGATCGGTGTCGGCAGCACCGCCGGCCGGTTCTTCCTCGGCGGCATCGCCGACAGGATGGGGCGCGATGCGTTCCTGATTGCGATGTATCTCGGCATGGCCGCCGCGCTCGCGATCTGGGCGATCGCAGGCACTTTCTGGTCGCTCACAGTGTTCGCGCTGCTGTTCGGCGTGTTCTATGGCGGCTGGGTCGCGATCCTGCCCGCCGTGGTCACCGACCATTTCGGCGGCCGCAATGTCGGCGGCATCATCGGCATCCTCTACACCAGCGTCGCGTTCGGGACGCTGCTGGGTCCGAGCGCCGCCGGCTTCGCCTTCGATATCAGCCACAGTTACTTCATTCCGGTGGCGATCAGCGCAGCCGCCAACCTCGTCGCCGCCCTCATCGCTGCCGCGACGATGCGAACCGCCTCGCCGATTGGCTCGGTCACGCAGCATTGACGTCGCTATGACGGCCGGTGACATCAGTGCTAGGCTCGGGGATCACCGCCTCCTCGGTTCGAGACCTCTGTGACCCCACGCTTCGCCATGACCAATGCCTGGACCTATCGGCGAGCCGACCGTGACGGCATCGTCGAGCTGGCATCGTGGCACGGCGCCGGTTCGCTCGGCCTCAAGCCGCACTTTCATGACGAGAGCCAGATCGTGCTGGTGCTGTCGGGGTTGCGCGCCTTTCGCATCGACGGCACCACCGTAACTGTGCCCGCCGGCCATGCCGCGCTCATTCCCGCCGGAATGTTGCATGCGCCGCTACCGACACCGGACGAGGAGACGGTTTGCCTCAATGCTTATTTTCCGGCCAGCCGCGCCGCCTCGTCGGTCCGGATCATCCGCGTTGAGGGGCGCTTTCGACGCGTCGAGGAGATATCGCCCGAGTACATCCTCGATATCGCGGGCGACATCGGCGCGCGCGAGCCGTCTCCATCGGCCGGGCTCGCCGGCCGGACAAGGCTCGGCGCCGCTCTGAAGGAGAGCCTCGAGCCGATCTGCGAGATCGCCGCAGGCTTCGGGCGAAGCCGCGAAGGGTTCAGCCGCATGGTGAGGCGCGAGCTCGGCGTCGCGCCGCATGCGTTCCGCCTGCTCGCCCGGCTCAATTTTGCGCGACAGCTGCTGCGCGCCGGCGATCCGATCGCGATGGTTGCGGTCGATGCGGGCTTCTCCGACCAGAGCCACCTCACCCGTCTGTTCCGCCGCACCTTTGGCACCACACCGGGCGTCTATTGGCGTGACTGAAGCGGCGTCACAGACGTTCCAGACGGACCGCGGCCCCGCCCGCTAGCCTGCTCACCCTCGAATTGGGTGACGCATGGATATCCAGACAGGCCTTCTGCTGTTCGCCGCCGGTATCGCGGGAGGCATCATCAACGCCTTGGCGGGCGGCGCGACGCTGATCACGTTTCCGGCGATGCTCGCGGCGGGCTTGCCGGCGATCATCGCCAACGCATCGAACGCGGTGGCGATCTCGCCGGGGCATCTGATCGCCGCGCTCGCCGATCGCGGCAAGCTGCCGCCGCCGACACGGCGCACGATCAGCCTCGTCCTCGTCTCGACGCTCGGCGGCGCGATCGGCGCCGGCGTCCTGCTGCTGCTTCCCGAGCGGCTATTCGTGCTGCCGGTGCCGGCCCTGATCGGCTTCGCGACGCTGTTGTTTGCCTTCGCGCCGCATATCCAGAGCTGGACCATCGGGCAGCAGAAGACCGCGACCCTGCCCTCGACCCGGGCGAGCGCTGCCGTGCTGGGACTGGCATGTGTCTATGGCGGGTTCTTCGGCGCCGGGCTCGGCGTCATCCTGACCGCGGCGCTGTCGGTCACGGAGCCCAACGATATCAGGGCGATCAAGGCGTTGAAGAACCTGCTTGCGACCTGCGTGTCGCTCGCCGCCACAGCGATCTTCATCGTGCAGGGAGCGGTGCGCTGGCCGGAGACGTGGGTCATGCTGCTCGGCGCCATGGCCGGCGGCTATGCGGGAGGTCACCTGATCCGGGTGCTTCCCGCGACCATCGTCCGCCAGTTCGTCATTGTGGCGGGAGCGGCGATGACCGTGCTCTACGCCGCGCGATACTGGTTCTAGGTGGAGCGAGGGAGCCGAGGCTCCCGGCTCGAGAGCTGCTAGGCTTGGGCGTTTTCGCGCGAAGCGGTTACCGGTTCGCGCGGAGAAAACGCGCCAAACGAAACCTAATGCGTCGTCATCCAGGCGCGGGCTTCGCGCTGGGCAGCCGCGATCTCGACATCGGACATCTGCTCGGCGACTTCGCGGCGGTGCGCGATCGCGTCGGTACGTCCCTTGAGCGCCGCCAGGTTGAACCATTTGTGCGCCGCGACGAGGTTGACCACGCCGGAACGGCCGCTCGCCCAATACATGCCGCGCTCGAACAGCACGTCCTGGATTGCAGTCGCAGCAACCGGGACCGCGCTTTCCTGATCGATGACCCCCTGAAACATTATCGTCATTCCCCTTTTTGTTGTTGGCCGCCCTCCCCCGAGCGCGGCCCCCGTCCACTGTTCAAACGTCCCGTTATTCGCTCGCCGTTTGCCGGCTTGTGGGGATGATCATGGCCCATCAAATTTGAAGAGCGGTTTAAGTATCGCGATGAACGGGATGTAAACCGGCGCCGCCGGAGGCGCTGCGCTGAATCGCAGAAGTGCCTGTGCCGCAGGCATTTCTGCGTATTCGTGAACGCCGGTTTACCGTGGTGTTTCGGACAACGATAACCATGGCGGACAATGGCCCGCGCATGCCCGCCGACCCGGCGGGCAGTCAGTCTCGAGATTGACCGAAGGGGTGGTGTGACCGCGAGCGATCCGCCGAACGGCGTGCAGCCGGGTACGCGCGCGCATGCCACGCGAGGCCGTGAAGCCTGACGTCGGACCAGAACTGGAAATGGGAAGATGGTTGCCGGGGCGCGGACTGCGCAAGCCGCCGGAACGAGGGGGTCGGCGAACACGTCAGGACCAGATTTCAGTCGGCATTGTCGCCGGTGAAATTGCGGAACCAAGCGGGTCCCGCACCGAACGAAGAAATCTCTGTTTCTTCTGCCGGACCGGTTTTGGGAAGGTCGCCCTCTCCGAAATTCGATCCAGCCGTTTGACCTGATGTCTCGCCGACACCCTCTTTCGTCAGCCAGAGCCTTGGGGGTGGGATGTGCCTCTCAGCAGTCCGTCCGCTGGCTCTCGCGACGTGCCGGCGTCAAGCCGCCGGCAATCCTCTCAAGGCGAGAGGCTTACTTCTTCTTGGCGACCTTGCGGGTCTTCTTCGCAGTCTTCTTCACCGCGCTCTTCGCCTTCTTAACCTTCTTCGCCTTCTTTGCCTTCTTAGCCATGTTGCCCTCCAGTATGTGAGATGGCTCTCTAGTTCGCTGCGTGCACTCGGGAATCGATATGCACTACTTCCCGAATACACCAACAGACCGAAAAAAACAGTGTCCCGCTTAAGGAAGTGTTGACGCAGCGATGGCAGCGCACGCAGCGCGCGGCGCAGTTCAAATCGGCGATGCATTCGCGCGACGATGCAAGAAGTGCAACAGCTGTCGACATCGGCATTTGTCAACGTTGCAGGAAATGCCTTGTATTGTAGGCTTTCATTGAATTCGCATTGAAGCGATCGACGCGCGAGCGTCGTTGCGCTGAGTCGCGAGCGGCGACGAAAAGCGGCGCGTCGCGGACGCCGAGTCGTAATTTTTGGCAATGAAAAAATTTTCGTGGGAAAGACGGCTTTTGCCTCGTTTGCGGTCATCCGAGCCGGTTTCGCGAACGAATCGCAGCTTCGCCGATTCGGCGTCGAGGGCGTCAGTGCGCCGTCGCGGGAGGCTGTGAGCTGGGATCACGCCGCGTTCACGCGCGCGCGACGAAGCCGAAGGTGATCGCACGGGAGCATGATCCGGTCGGATCATGCGCCAAGGACAACATCATTGTCCTGTTGGTTCAGATGCCGAGCTTCGACTTCAAGAGGTCGTTGACCGCCTGCGGGTTCGCCTTGCCGCCCGACGACTTCATCACCTGACCGACGAACCAGCCGACCAGTTGCGGCTTCGCCTTTGCCTGCTCGACCTTGTCGGGATTGGCCGCGATGATGTCGTCGACCACCTTCTCGATCGCGCCGAGGTCGGTGACCTGCTTCATGCCGCGCGTCTCGACGAGTGCGCGCGGATCGCCGCCCTCCTGCCAGACGATCTCGAACAAGCCCTTGGCGATCTTGCCGGAAATCGTTCCCTCGCCGATCAGATCGACGATCGCTGCGAGCTGCTGCGCCGACACCGGCGAGGCCGCGATCGCAACGCTCTCCTTGTTCAGACGGCCGAACAGCTCGTTGATCACCCAGTTGGCGGCGAGCTTGCCGTCGCGCGCCTTGTCGGCAAGGCCTGCAAGCACCGTCTCGTAGAACTCCGCGCTCTCGCGCTCGGCGACCAGCACGCTTGCGTCATAGGGCGACAGGCCGAAGCCCGTAACAAAACGGGACCGCTTCTGGTCCGGCAGTTCCGGCAGCTGCGCCTTGAGGTCGTCGACGAAGGCCTGGGTGAACTCGAGCGGCAACAGATCGGGATCCGGGAAGTAGCGATAGTCGTGCGCCTCTTCCTTGGAACGCATCGAGCGCGTCTCGCCCTTGTTCGGGTCGAACAGCCGGGTTTCCTGGTCGATCGAGCCGCCATCCTCGATGATCTCGATCTGGCGCCGTGCCTCGTACTCAATCGCCTGGCCGATGAAGTTGATCGAGTTCATGTTCTTGATTTCGCAGCGGGTGCCGAACGCGGTCTCGCCGTAACGGCGCACCGAGACGTTGACGTCGGCGCGCAGGCTGCCCTTCTCCATGTCGCCGTCGCAGGTGCCGAGGTAGCGCAGGATCGAGCGCAGCTTGGTGACGTAGGCCTTGGCCTGCTCGGCGTCGCGGATGTCGGGCTTGGAGACGATCTCCATCAGCGCGACACCGCACCGGTTGAGGTCGACATAGGACATCGTCGGCGACTGATCGTGCAGCAGCTTGCCGGCGTCCTGTTCCAGGTGCAGCCGCTCGATCCCGATGGTGACGCTGCGGCCGCCGTCGAGCTCGAGCGATACCTCGCCCTCACCCACGATCGGCGACTTGTACTGGCTGATCTGGTAGCCCTGCGGCGAGTCCGGATAGAAATAGTTCTTGCGGTCGAACACCGAGCGCAAATTGATCTTCGCATTCAGCCCGAGACCGGTGAGCACCGCCTGGCGGACGCACTCCTCGTTGATCACAGGCAGCATGCCCGGCATCGCGGCATCGACCAGCGAGACATGGGAGTTCGGCTCGCCGCCGAACGCGGTCGATGCGCCGGAGAACAGCTTTGAGTTCGAGGTGACCTGGGCATGGACCTCCATGCCGATCACGACCTCCCAATCGCCGGTGGCGCTCTTGATCAGTTTATGCGGGGCGGCAGCTGCGGTCATGGATCTCGGTTTCCGGATAAAAGTCATATCTGGGATGGATTGGGCTTCGCGCAACCGACCGCGCCAGTCAAGCGGGCTTACTGTCCCCTTTGCGGTCCCTTGAGACCCCGCGCCAGCGCATGAGTGCGGATCAGAGCCCGCGCCGGAACTGCTGGTAGGCCTTGCTGGCGCGCAGCGCGTCCGCGCCGCCCACGATCAGCTGGTCGACCTGCTCCGGCGGCAGCGACAGCCGCGTCGCGATGGCGTTCAGGATACCGGCGCGTTCCGGTCCCAGCCGGTCGAAGCCGAGCCGCTCGACATAGATCGTGACGTCGCCGCACTTCCAGCCGGCGCCGACGCCGAGCCGGCTCCGATCCGCCGCCGACAGGCCGCAGCGCCAGCGCTTCAGCTTGCCCGACCAGTCGCTGGCGAGCGACGTGAAGGCGGCGTAGCTCGAGCGCACGCTGGCATCGATCGCGGTGTCGGCGGCCGCGGACACCAGCTCGACACCGTTCGGTCCTTCGAGCGTCTGCACGAAATCGCCGGAGACGCCGCGGCCGGCATCGACCACCAGGAACAGGATGCGCTTCAGCTTGGCCGCCTGTCGCTCGTCGAGCGGCTCGTAAGGACGCTGCGCGGCGAGCAGACCGATGCTGAGCGCCGACAGCCCGTAATTGTCGACCAGCCCGCCATCGAGCAGCTTGACGTAGCGCATCGAGCCGTCGCGGTAGCGCGCCTGGGCCTCGGCATAGGACCGCAGCAACGGTTGCGCGTTCGGATCGTTGCGCACCCGATCGTACCAGGGCGGCAGCGGGGCGGCGCAGCCGCCGGGATAGGTTTGCAGCACGATCGGGGCGAATGCCAGCGGCACCGCGGCAGATGCCGCCACGGCCTCTGCGACACGATAAGAGCGGATGTCGCTGCACAGCGCGTCGAACGAGGTCTTGCCGAACACGAACGGCGTGCGGTTGTAGATGTCGGACGCGTTGATCCACACCCGCGGCCGGCGATCGTCGGGCAATGCCTCGAACCGCGCACCGTCGAACAGGTTCTGGTCGAGCCAGTCGGTGAACTGGCTGTCGTTGACGCCGCCGCCCAGCGCGCGCCCGATATTGCCGAGCGAGATCCTGGTCTTCAGTCCCTCCTCGGCATTGCGCAGCAGGAAGCGTTCGCGGAAATCGGCGAGCGCCGCGCGCCGCTTCAATCCGAAATAGGCGGCGGTGACCGATCCGCCGGAGACGCCCGAGACGAAGTCGACGCGGTCGAGCAGCGTCTTGGTGCCGGCGGCGCTGGAGCGCACCCGGTCGAGTTCTTCCAGCACGCCGAACGAGAACGCCGCGGCGCGCGTGCCGCCGCCGGAGAACGACAGCGCCAGCAGCAGGTCATCTTCGTAAGGTGGAATTTCGCGGGCGCTGCTGTTGTCGGCGAGCGCGGCACCGAGCGGCACATTGCCGGGCAGATTATAGACGGAAGCGCAGCCGGCAAGGCCCGCTGCCACCACGGCCACCAGCAGTGCTGACAGCCATCCCCCTATGCCCGACCCACGCACGAATACTCTCTTTGCCACTGGCCCCCGCCCCGTTCCACCAGCCTATCACGGCCAATCTGGGCGGCGGCATGGCGGCCGAAACACGGTTAATGCTCGCGGTGCCAAGACACCAACGTCCGGCACCAGTACGTCAGGCCAGAAGCGCGGAAACAATCCGCTCCCACTCGGCCTCGAGCGCGTCCTTTGCGACCGGCTGGCCGGCCCGGCGATACCAGTAGCCGGCATTGCCGAGATCGCCCTCGACGCGATGCAGATGGGCATGCACCCAGGCCGAGTTGGCGTCGCTCTCATTCATCACGATGCGGTGCGCCTGGTCCCAATCGCCCTTCTTTGCCCACCACAATGCGGCGAGCGGCGGCGGCAACGCCGCGTCAGGCGCAGCGTCAGCGAGAGTGGCGCGAAAATCCGCCATTGCTCACCACCATTTGGGCGCCGTGAAGCGGCCGGCCGCCTGCTCGATCACCTCGCCGAGCGAGAACAACGTCTCCTCGTCGAACGGACGGCCAATCAGTTGCAGGCCGAGCGGCAGACCCTGGCTGTCCTTGCCCGCGGGCACGGCGATGCCCGGCAGGCCCGCCATGTTCACGGTCACCGTGAAGATGTCGTTGAGATACATCTCAACGGGATCGGCGCCGCCCTTCTCGCCGATGCCGAACGCCGCCGACGGCGTCGCCGGCGTCAGGATCGCGTTCACGCCCTTGGCGAAGCAGTCCTCGAAATCCTTCTTGATCAGCGTCCGCACCTTCTGCGCGCGCAGATAATAGGCATCGTAATAGCCGGCCGAGAGCACGTAGGTGCCGATCAGCACGCGGCGGCGGACCTCGTCGCCAAAGCCGTCGGCGCGGGTGTTCTCGTACATCTCGATGATGTTCTTGCCGGGATCGCGCAGTCCGTAGCGCACGCCGTCATAGCGCGCGAGGTTCGACGAGGCTTCCGCCGGCGCCACGATGTAGTAGGCCGGCAGCGCGTATTTGGTGTGCGGCAGCGACACCTCGACGAGCTCGGCGCCTGCGGCCTTCAGCCATTGCGCGCCCTCGCTCCAGAGCTTTTCGATCTCGGCCGGCATGCCGTCGAGGCGATACTCTTTGGGAATACCGATCTTCATGCCCTTCACGGACTTGCCGATCGCGGCCTCGTAGTCCGGCACGGCGATGTCGACCGACGTGGTGTCCTTCGGATCGTGCCCGGCCATCGAGCGCATCAGGATCGCGGCGTCGCGCGTCGTGCGCGCGATCGGGCCGGCCTGGTCGAGCGAGGACGCGAACGCCACGATGCCCCAGCGCGAGCAGCGGCCGTAGGTCGGCTTGA
>OFRD01000359.1_pt1 | contig 17638 bp, 12 predicted proteins | sample 1543041 | NCBI WGS metagenome assembly OFRD01 (sample SAMN07774234, study PRJEB24372) | wastewater metagenome | isolation source: Exp Tend CN 100WW | collected 2016-02
CTGGCTTGGGCCATCCAAGACCGTTGGCGTGCAGCACGACTGCACTTAATTCACCAGCCAACGCAGATGGCGATCCCGCTGAAAAGAAATTTTTCTTGACAGTCAGGTCGCTGAAACCGGTGTGTGAAAGGGGCAACCCGATCGCACTTTTTGAAGGAGTAGACCTTGAGTCTGAATCGCAGTGAAAAAGAAGCCGTCGTCACAGAAGTGTCGGCATTGGCAGCACAAGCGCAGACGCTGGTGATGGCGGAATACCGCGGCATCACGGTCGCTGACATGATCAAGTTTCGCGCCAATGCGCGCAGCCAAGGCGTATCGCTGAGTGTGTTGAAAAACACCTTGGCACGCCGCGCTGTCGCTGGTACGGCTTTTGAAAGTGTCGCAGACCAGATGACCGGCCCGCTGATCTATGGTTTTTCAACAGATGCAGTAGCTGCCGCGAAAGTGGTGGCTGATTTCGCTAAGACCAACGACAAATTGGTGATTCGTGGCGGCGCATTTGCTGGCAAAGCATTGGATGTCAACGGCGTCAAACAATTGGCCAGTATTCCTTCCAAGGAAGTCTTGCTTGCCCAATTGTGCGGATTGCTCATGTCGCCCATGTCGCGTACCGCAGTGGTACTTGGCGCATTGGCGGCGAAAAAAGGCGAAGCGGTTGCAGCCTGAGGCTTGCAGCACATTCAAACATTTGCTGCCCCAGTGGCGGCCCTGAAAATTGAAGGAAAAAACATGGCATTCGATAAAGACGCATTTTTGACCGCTCTGGACAGCATGACGGTCATGGAACTCAACGATTTGGTGAAAGCCATCGAAGAGAAATTTGGCGTGAGCGCCGCAGCTATGGCAGGTCCTGCTGCTGCTGGTCCAGCAGCAGCAGCTGCTGAAGAGCAAACCGAGTTCAACGTCATGCTTCTCGAAGTTGGCGCGAACAAGGTATCTGTGATTAAAGCAGTGCGCGAAATCACAGGTCTTGGCTTGAAAGAGGCTAAAGACTTGGTAGACGGCGCTCCTAAAGCTGTTAAAGAAGCTGTTTCTAAAGCAGACGCTGACGCAGCTAAGAAGAAGCTAGAAGAAGCTGGTGCTAAGGCCGAGCTGAAATAAGCTTCGCTTTGCACAAAGGCTGGAGCCCCTTAAAAGGGTCTCCAGCCTTTCCTGCTTAAGCAGTATTTGAGAGTGCACTGAAAAGCGAGCTAAGTAGCTTGTTTTTCAGTGTCTTCTGACCCCGACTGCAGAAGATGCCTTGGTTCGGGTTGCGTGCAATGCGCAACCGTCCGCCAATGGTTGGTAGCGGCCAACCACCAAGCCCGTTGCATGTACATTTCCTTCAAGGTTATGTCATGTGGCCGATCAGTTGCGTATGTCCAGGACAAACCGTCTTAAGCCCGGAGAGCACATGCCAAATACGACAAGTAATTTAACGTCAAGTTATTCATATACAGAGCGCAAGCGTATTCGTAAAAACTTTGGAAACCGCGAAAGCGTTTTAGAGATTCCATACTTGCTACAAATGCAAAAAGATGCGTACACCGCATTTTTGCAAGCAGGTATATTGCCGCAAAAACGCACTAATGAGGGCTTGCAAGCGGCCTTTACAGGCGCGTTCCCGATTGTTTCGCACAACGGTTTCGTTGAGATGAAGTTCTTGGACTACAACCTCGCTAAGCCAGGTTTTGATGTTCGTGAATGCCAAACGCGTGGTTTGACATACGGTTCCGCAGTGCGTGCAAGAGTTCAGCTGATTATTTATGATCGTGAATCTTCTACAACGCACTCCAATGTTGTTAAAGAAGTTAAAGAGCAAGAAGTCTATATGGGCGAAGTGCCCCTCATGACCGACAAAGGCTCCTTCATCATCAACGGTACCGAGCGCGTGATCGTGTCTCAGTTGCACCGTTCGCCAGGCGTGTTCTTTGAACACGACAAGGGCAAAACACACAGCTCGGGCAAGTTGCTTTTCTCGGCACGCATCATCCCTTACCGTGGTTCGTGGCTCGACTTTGAATTCGACCCGAAAGACATCCTGTATTTCCGTGTTGACCGTCGCCGCAAGATGCCCGTTTCGATTTTGTTGAAGGCCATTGGCCTGAACCAAGAGTCGATCCTCGCCAACTTCTTCGTCAACGATAACTTCCGTCTGATGGACAGTGGCGCACAAATGGAATTTGTCGCCGAGCGTCTGCGCGGCGAAGTGGCCCGTTTTGACATCACCGACAAGTCCGGCAAAGTGGTGGTGGCCAAAGACAAGCGGATCACCGTGCGTCACACCCGTGAACTCGAGCAATCGGGTACCACACACATCAGCGTGCCAGAAGACTACTTGCTCGGCCGCGTTGTGGCTCGCAGCATTGTCGAAGCGGACACGGGCGAAATCATTGCCAAGGCCAACGAAGAGTTGACTGAAGCGCTGCTGAAAAAGCTGCGCACATCGGGCATTCAAGACCTGCCCTGCATTTACACGAACGAACTCGATCAGGGCGCGTACATCTCGCAAACCCTGCGCATTGACGAAACCGTTGATGAGTTCGCTGCACGCGTGGCCATCTACCGCATGATGCGTCCTGGCGAGCCGCCAACTGAAGACGCTGTGCAAGCCTTGTTCCAGCGCTTGTTCTACAACCCCGACACTTACGACTTGTCGCGTGTCGGCCGCATGAAGTTCAACGCCCGTGTGGGTCGTCCAGACTCCACAGGTCCGATGGTGCTGACCAACGAAGACATCTTGGCTGTGGTCAAGATTTTGGTGGACTTGCGCAACGGCAATGGCGAAGTCGATGACATCGACCACTTGGGCAACCGCCGCGTTCGTTGCGTGGGCGAATTGGCCGAAAACCAATACCGCACAGGTTTGGCGCGTATCGAAAAGGCCGTGAAAGAGCGTTTGGGTCAAGCTGAGCAAGAGCCGTTGATGCCACACGACTTGATCAACTCCAAGCCGATTTCTGCTGCCCTGAAAGAGTTCTTCGGCGCATCACAGTTGTCGCAGTTCATGGACCAGACCAACCCGTTGGCTGAGATCACCCACAAGCGCCGTGTTTCGGCCCTTGGCCCAGGTGGTTTGACCCGCGAACGTGCAGGCTTTGAAGTGCGTGATGTGCACGTGACCCACTACGGTCGCGTTTGCCCTATTGAAACGCCTGAAGGTCCAAACATTGGTTTGATCAACTCGCTGGCTTTGTACGCCCGCTTGAACGAGTACGGTTTCATCGAGACGCCATACCGCCAAGTGATCGACGGCAAAGTCACGATGAACATCGACTACCTGTCGGCCATCGAAGAAGGCAAATACGTCATCGCCCAGGCCAATGCGGCTTTGGACAAAGACGGCAAGCTGACCGGTGACTTGGTTTCTGCCCGTGAAAAAGGCGAATCCATCCTGTGTGGTGCCGAGCGCATTCAGTACATGGACGTGTCGCCTGCCCAGATCGTGTCCGTTGCGGCATCGCTGGTGCCTTTCTTGGAGCACGATGACGCCAACCGCGCTTTGATGGGTGCCAACATGTCGCGCCAGGCCGTGCCTGTGCTGCGCCCTGAAAAGCCCATGGTCGGCACCGGTATCGAGCGCGTTGCAGCGGTCGACTCCGGTACCGTTGTGACGGCTACACGTGGCGGTATCGTGGACTACGTTGACGCCACCCGCATCGTGATTCGGGTGAACGACGCCGAAGCATTGGCCGGTGAAGTGGGTGTGGACATCTACAACCTGATCAAGTACCAGCGTTCCAACCAGAACACCAACATCCACCAGCGTCCTATCGTCAAACGTGGCGACAAACTGGCCAAAGGTGACGTGATTGCCGACGGTGCATCGACCGACCTGGGCGAAATCGCCATTGGTCAGAACATGCTGATCGCTTTCATGCCTTGGAACGGCTACAACTTCGAAGATTCGATCCTGATCTCGGAACGTGTCGTGTCGGAAGACCGCTACACCTCGATCCACATCGAAGAACTCGTGGTCATGGCACGTGACACCAAGTTGGGCGCCGAAGAAATTTCGCGCGACATTCCCAACCTGTCCGAGCAACAACTGGGACGTCTGGACGACTCCGGCATCATCTATGTGGGTGCAGAAGTGCAACCCGGCGATGTGCTGGTCGGCAAGGTCACGCCAAAAGGCGAGACCACACTGACGCCAGAAGAGAAATTGTTGCGCGCCATCTTCGGCGAAAAAGCCAGTGACGTGAAAGACACATCACTGCGCGTGGATCAAGGCTCGCAAGGCACTGTGATTGACGTGCAGGTCTTCACCCGTGAAGGCATCGTGCGCGACAAGCGCGCACAGCAGATCATCGACGACGAACTCAAGCGTTTCCGTCTGGACCTGAACGACCAGTTGCGCATTGTGGAAGCCGATGCATTTGACCGTATCGAGAAATTGCTGGTGGGCCGAGTGGCCAACGGTGGTCCTCAGAAACTGGCCAAAGGCACGAAGCTCGACAAGGCCTACATGGAGTCGGTCGAGAAGTTCCACTGGTTCGACATTCGTCCAGCAGAAGACGACGTGGCGATGCAACTCGAGTCCATCAAGAACTCGTTGGAGCAAACCCGTCACAGCTTTGACTTGTCTTTTGAAGAAAAGCGCAAGAAGCTCACACAAGGCGACGAGTTGCCTGCAGGCGTGCTGAAAATGGTCAAGGTCTATTTGGCCGTCAAGCGTCGCTTGCAGCCTGGTGACAAGATGGCCGGCCGTCACGGTAACAAAGGTGTGGTCTCCAAGATCGTTCCGGTCGAAGACATGCCTTACATGGCCGACGGCACACCTGCCGACATCGTGTTGAACCCCTTGGGTGTTCCTTCACGTATGAACGTGGGTCAGGTGCTCGAAGTTCACTTGGGTTGGGCCGGCAAAGGCATTGGCCACCGCATTGGCAACATGCTGCAAGCTGAAACGCAGCGTCTGGAAAAGATTGCCGAATTGCGCAAGCTCTTCGAGCAGTTGTACAACAGCATGGGCCGCAAGGAAGATTTGTCGCAACTGAGCGATGACGAAGTCCTGGCAATGGCCGACAACCTCAAAGAAGGTTTCCCATTCGCGACGCCCGTTTTCGACGGCGCTGCAGAAGAAGAAATCCGCGCGATGTTGCATCTGGCGTATCCAGAAGACCTGGCCAAGGCCAAAGGTCTGACCGCTACTCGCACACAAGCCAACTTGTTTGACGGCCGCACAGGCGATGCCTTTGACCGTCCAACCACCATTGGTTACATGCACTTCTTGAAACTGCACCATTTGGTGGACGACAAGATGCACGCGCGTTCGACCGGTCCTTACAGCTTGGTCACACAGCAGCCGCTGGGTGGTAAAGCGCAGTTCGGTGGTCAGCGTTTCGGTGAGATGGAGGTGTGGGCTTTGGAAGCGTACGGCGCCTCTTACGTTCTGCAAGAGATGCTCACCGTGAAGTCGGACGACGTGCAAGGCCGTACCAAGGTGTACGAAAGCATCGTCAAAGGCGAACACTCCATCGAAGCGGGCATGCCCGAATCGTTCAACGTGCTGGTCAAGGAAATCCGTTCGCTGGGCCTTGACATCGAGCTCGAGCGTTCTTAATTCACAGGCAAAGGATTTAAACCATGAAATCACTACTCGACCTGTTCAAGCAGTTCACGCCCGATGACCACTTCGATGCGATTCGCATCGGCCTGGCATCGCCCGAGAAGATCCGTTCGTGGTCTTTCGGCGAAGTGAAAAAACCGGAAACCATCAACTACCGTACTTTCAAGCCCGAGCGCGATGGTCTGTTTTGCGCCAAGATTTTTGGCCCTATCAAAGACTACGAATGCTTGTGCGGCAAGTACAAGCGACTCAAGCACCGTGGCGTGATTTGCGAGAAGTGCGGCGTTGAAGTCACACAGACCAAAGTGCGTCGCGAGCGCATGGGCCATATCGATCTGGCCGCGCCTTGCGCCCACATCTGGTTCCTGAAATCGCTGCCATCGCGTTTGGGCCTGGTGCTCGACATGACATTGCGCGACATCGAACGCGTGTTGTACTTTGAAGCGTATGTCGTGACCGATCCTGGCATGACCCCGCTGAAGAAGTTCGGCATCATGTCCGAAGACGACTACGACGCCAAAGTCAAAGAGTACGGTGATGAATTCACGGCCAAGATGGGCGCTGAAGGCATTCGCGAGTTGCTCGAAGGCATCGACATCGAAAGCGAAATCGAGCGCCTGCGTGGCGACTTGACCGGCTCTGAGCTCAAGGTCAAGAAAAACTCGAAGCGCCTGAAAGTGCTGGAAGCGTTCAAGAAGTCGGGCATCAAGCCCGGCTGGATGGTGCTCGAAGTTCTGCCCGTGTTGCCACCGGACTTGCGTCCGCTGGTGCCGTTGGACGGCGGTCGCTTTGCGACCTCCGACCTGAACGACTTGTATCGCCGCGTCATCAACCGCAACAGCCGTCTGCGCCGTTTGCTGGAGTTGAAGGCCCCCGAGATCATCGCGCGCAACGAAAAGCGCATGTTGCAAGAAGCCGTGGACAGCTTGCTGGACAACGGCCGTCGCGGCAAGGCCATGACCGGCGCCAACAAGCGCGCCCTGAAGTCGTTGGCCGACATGATCAAAGGCAAGAGCGGTCGTTTCCGTCAGAACTTGCTGGGCAAGCGTGTCGACTATTCCGGTCGTTCCGTCATCACCGTGGGCCCAACCCTCAAGCTGCACCAGTGCGGTTTGCCCAAGTTGATGGCCATCGAGCTGTTCAAGCCTTTCATCTTTGCCCGCCTCGAAGCCATGGGCATCGCCACCACCATCAAGGCGGCCAAGAAAGAAGTTGAAGCCGGCACACCCGTGGTTTGGGACATTCTGGAAGAGGTCATCAAAGAGCACCCTGTCATGCTCAACCGTGCGCCAACGCTGCACCGTTTGGGTATTCAGGCCTTTGAGCCCCTGCTGATCGAAGGCAAAGCCATTCAGTTGCACCCCCTCGTTTGCGCGGCCTTCAACGCCGACTTCGACGGTGACCAGATGGCCGTTCACGTGCCTTTGTCGGTCGAAGCCCAGATGGAAGCCCGCACTTTGATGCTGGCCTCGAACAACATCTTGTTCCCCGCTTCTGGCGAGCCCTCCATCGTGCCGTCGCAAGACGTGGTGCTGGGTCTTTACTACGCCACGCGTGACCGTATCAACGCCAGGGGCGAAGGCCTGATCTTTGCCGACATCGGCGAAGTGCAGCGTGCGCTGGATGCGGATGCTGTCGAGTTGAGTGCCAAGATCAACGTGCGCATGACCGAGTGGACCAAAGACAAAGTCACGGGTGAATTCACTTCATCGGTGTCGATGGTTGAAACCACAGTCGGTCGTGCATTGCTGTCGGAAATTTTGCCTAAGGGCTTGCCCTTCTCGAACCTGAACAAGGCCCTCAAGAAGAAAGAAATTTCCAAGCTGATCAACACATCATTCCGCAAGTGCGGTTTGAAAGAGACCGTGGTGTTCGCCGACAAGCTGTTGCAAAACGGTTTCCGCCTGGCCACACGCGCCGGTATCTCGATTGGTATCGACGACATGTTGGTGCCGCCAGAGAAGCCAGCCATCATTGAAGCCGCCGAGAAAGAAGTCAAAGACATCGAGCAGCAATACGTCTCCGGTCTCGTGACTGCTGGCGAGCGCTACAACAAAGTGGTCGATATCTGGGGCAAAGCCGGTGACGTCGTGTCCAAGGTGATGATGGATCAGCTGCGCAAAGAGCGGACCATTGACCGCCATGGCAACGAAGTCGATCAGGAATCGTTCAACTCGATTTACATGATGGCCGACTCCGGTGCTCGCGGTTCTGCAGCGCAGATTCGTCAGCTGGCTGGCATGCGTGGTCTGATGGCCAAGCCTGATGGCTCGATCATTGAGACGCCCATCACGGCGAACTTCCGTGAAGGTCTGAACGTGTTGCAGTACTTCATCTCGACACACGGCGCCCGTAAAGGTCTGGCCGATACGGCTTTGAAGACCGCCAACTCGGGTTACCTGACCCGTCGTCTGGTCGACGTCACACAAGATCTTGTTGTGACCGAGCTGGATTGCGGTACCTCTGACGGTTCGCTGATGCGCGCCATCGTCGAAGGTGGTGAAGTCATTGAGTCGCTGCGTGACCGTATCTTGGGTCGCACCGTGGCCGATGATGTCTTGCACCCTGAAAACCGTTCTGTTTTGGCTGCAGCGGGCGTCATGCTCGATGAAGACCTGATCGACGAACTGGAAGCCGTTGGTGTTGACGAAGTCAAGGTGCGTACAGCGCTGACTTGTGCCACACGTTTTGGCCTGTGCGCCAAGTGCTATGGCCGTGATTTGGGCCGTGGTGGCTTGGTCAACAACGGTGAAGCTGTGGGTGTGATCGCTGCTCAGTCCATCGGTGAACCCGGTACCCAGCTGACCATGCGTACCTTCCACATCGGTGGTGCAGCTTCGCGTGCCGCAGTGGCCTCCAGTGTGGAAGCCAAGTCCAACGGCATCATCGGCTTCAATGCCACGATGCGTTATGTGACCAACACCAAAGGTGAGCTGGTGGTGATTTCCCGTTCTGGTGAAATCGTGATCAGCGAACACGGCCGTGAGCGCGAGCGTCACAAAGTGCCTTACGGTGCGATCCTGGCCATCAAGGCAGACCAGACCATCAAGGCTGGCACCATCTTGGCCAACTGGGATCCATTGACCCGCCCGATCATCACCGAATTCGCCGGTCAGGTGAAGTTCGAGAACGTCGAAGAGGGCATGACCGTTGCCAAGCAGCTCGACGAAGTGACCGGCCTGTCCACTTTGGTGGTCATCGACCCCAAGCGCCGTGGTGCAGCCAAGGTCATCCGTCCTCAGGTCAAACTGATCGACGCGCAAGGTAAAGAAGTCAAGATCCCCGGCACCGATCACTCGGTGACGATTGGCTTCCAGATCGGCTCCTTGATTCAGGTGCGCGACGGCATGGATGTGGGCCCAGGCGAGGTGCTGGCCCGTATTCCGGTCGAAGGTCAGAAGACCCGAGACATTACCGGCGGTTTGCCCCGTGTGGCCGAACTGTTCGAAGCCCGTACGCCCAAAGACAAAGGCATGTTGGCCGAGATCACGGGTACCGTGTCTTTTGGTAAGGAAACCAAAGGCAAGGTCCGCTTGCAGATCACCGATCCAGAGGGCAAGGTCTGGGATGAACTGATCCCCAAAGAGAAGAACATCCTGGTGCACGAAGGCCAAGTGGTCAACAAAGGCGAGAGCATTGTGGACGGCCCAGCCGACCCACAAGACATCTTGCGCCTGTTGGGCATCGAAGAGCTGGCACGCTACATCGTCGACGAAGTGCAGGACGTTTACCGCTTGCAAGGCGTGAAGATCAACGACAAGCACATCGAAGTGATTGTTCGTCAGATGTTGCGCCGTGTGGTGGTCGAGAATATCGGTGATTCGACCTACATCTCTGGTGAGCAGGTCGAGCGTTCCGAGATGCTCAACACCAATGACGCGCTGCAAAGTGAAGGCAAAATTCCTGCGACATTCAGCAACTTGTTGCTGGGTATCACCAAGGCATCTTTGTCGACAGACTCGTTCATCTCGGCCGCTTCCTTCCAGGAAACGACCCGTGTGTTGACCGAAGCGGCCATCATGGGCAAGCGCGACGAGTTGCGTGGTCTGAAGGAAAACGTGATCGTGGGTCGCTTGATTCCTGCAGGTACTGGCTTGGCTTATCACAAAGCCCGTGCGGTCAAGGATGCGATGGACGACGCAGAGCGCCGTGCCATTGCCGACGCTGAAGCGGCGGACTTGGCGGGCCAGTCGACCGAAGACGCCGTCACAGACGCAGGCGAAGCTGCCTGAGTAACGCGTTCACCTTTTACAAGGTGAGCAACGTGAACAGCCCCTGCACCGTTTGGCGGTCAGGGGCTGTTTTTATGTGACGGTTCAACGGAGGTGAAACCATGGGTGCATTGATCTTTGGCTTGTTGCTCGCAATCGCCTTGTTTTGGGCGGTGGGTGCGCACAACCGCTTGGTTCGGCTGCGTGCTGAGGTTGTTCGGCAATGGAGCAGTGTGGATGCGGTTTGGTTGCGTTTGCTGGTTCGCATGCAAGGCGGTATTGCTGCTCGGCAGTCGCTTGCTATTGGCGCAGGGACAGACGATCTGCAAGCGCTGCAACTGGCGTGCGATGAATTGTTGGAGGCGCTGTCGCAGGCCCGCTTACAGCCATTGGACAATGAAAGCCAGAAGCAAGTGGCGATACAGCATCAAAAAGTGCTGACCGAGATCCGCCTGATTCTGCAAACCGCGAGCGAGGCAGTCAAGCCTGATCTGGACATTGCCTTGAACCGGATGCGGCAAACGCTGCCCGCTGCGCTCATCCCGTACCATGTGGCGGTGGCGGCATACAACGATGCGCTGGCCATGCGACCTGCGTCGTGGCTGGCCAGACGTTTGAACCTCAAACCCGCCACGCGAATGGATTTGTCCATGGGCACTGCCTGAGTGCCGCTAGAAACCAACCATGACACAAGCGCCATCTCACGTACAGACATTTCCTGGGCAGTCCCCACCTTTGTGGCGTTTGCTGCAAGCCACTGCGTCCGCGGTACAGGCGACACGTCAGGGGCGCTCCCTGACCGCGCAACTGGAAAGTGTTCCGCACGAGTTGCGGCCAGGGGTTCAGGCTTTGAGTTTTCAGGCGTTGAGGCAACTTGGCCGTGCGACCGCCTTGCGTGAACTGCTGGCAGCCAAAACACCCCCGCCTGCGGTAGACGCCTTGTTGTGCACGGCATTGGCCTTGTGCTGGAACGATGCGGATGCGCCGTACCCAATTCACACCTTGGTCAATCAGGCCGTAGAGGCTGCACGCAAACAGAGGCAAACCCAAGCCCAGAGCGGTTTCATCAATGCCTGTCTTCGCCGCTTTATGCGTGAGCACGACACCTTGGTGCGGCAGACCGACACCGATCCACAGTCGCAATGGAATCACCCGCGCTGGTGGGTTGAGCGCTTGCAGACAGATCATCCGCAGCATTGGCAGCAACTGTTGACGCTGGCACAAAAGCCCGCACCCATGACGCTGAGGGTCAATACCCGGTTTCATACCGTTGGCGCGTACCAACAGCAGTTGGTCGCCATGGGTGTGGCCGCCCAAGCCGTTGGATCGCAGGGCTTACAACTGACCAAGGCATTGCCCGTGCACCTTTTGCCTGGATTTTCAGAAGGGCATGTTTCTGTGCAAGATGCAGCAGCCCAAGTGGCAGCCCCCTTGCTCATGCAGGGGATGGACGCCACGAAATCTTGGAAAATTCTGGATGCCTGCGCCGCACCGGGCGGTAAAACCGGACATTTGTTGGAGTTGTATCCCCAAGCCCATGTGCTGGCGCTGGATGTGGATGAGTCTCGCTGCGAACGGATTCACCAGAATTTACAGCGTTTGGCCCTGTCCGCCGAGGTTCGTGCGGCCGATGCGGGGCACCCTGCGCAATGGTGGGACGGCAATCCGTTTGACGCTATCTTGCTCGATGCGCCTTGCACGGCATCGGGCATCGTGCGCCGGCATCCCGATGTGCGGTGGCTGCGCAGGCCCACAGACAGTGGGCAATTGGCTAAAACGCAAGCAGCACTGCTCAAGGCCCTTTGGCCTTTGCTGGTGCCAGGTGGTCGGCTTCTTTACTGCACCTGCTCGGTCTTCAAGGCCGAGGGGGATGAAACCGTGCAAGCGTTTCTTCAGCGCAACACTGATGCGCTGTTGCACCTCTCTCCGGGGCATTTGATACCGGGGCAGGCACCAATTGGCCTGCCAGTCGAGCACAATCCATTGGGTGAACATGATGGGTTTTATTACGCACTGCTGGAAAAGCGTCAGGGCTGAGCTCTGGCGCATGGCTTGCTGGGTCCTGGGGGCCTGGCTGCTTGTCGCGTCATCCGCTTGGGCGCAAAACTCGGTGGCAGAGTTGACGGAGCTGCGTGCAGAACGGCGCGAAGCGGCACTGTATTTGACAGCCCAGCTCAAGCTGGAGTTAGCGGCGGCCGTCGAAGACGCACTCATGAAAGGGTTTGCCGTGCATTTTGTTGCCGAAGCCGAGGTCATGCGTGACCGCTGGTATTGGTACGACCGCAAAATTGGCACCGCAACACGTTATTACAGACTGGCTTTTCAGCCACTGACTCGTCGTTGGCGTCTGAATGTCTCACACGAGCCGATTTCAGGTGCGGGCTTGGCGGGCAGCATTTCTCAGAACTTCGAAACGTTGCCTGAAGCTCTGAATGTGATCCGTCGTCAATCCGGCTGGAAAGTGGCCGACATGGCAGACCTGGACCTCGAGGCTCGGCAATACATTGCGTACCGTTTCAGACTGGACATTTCTCAGCTGCCCCGTCCTTTCCAAATCGCCGCAGGCAGCCAAGCCGAGTGGACCTTGGTGGTGGCCAAGCAAATACGCCTGACAACAGACATGGTGCGTTGAGATGGGGATCTCTTTCGGTCGATTACAAAAGAAATCGCAACAAGCCTCGCGAATCAGCCGATGGTTGTTGGGCTTGGGTGCTTTGTCAATGGTCGTGATCGGTTTGGGCTTGCTCGTGTTGATGACCCAAGCCACAGGCAACCGTGAAAGGTACAACCAGAATTACGAATGGCTGGCGCTGATCAATGTCGTTGTGGCCAGTGGTTTGTTGATCACCATCCTGTGGGGGTCTGTTCGGCTGTTGCTGCGCCTAAAGCGTGGCCAATTCGGGTCACGTTTGTTGGTCAAGTTGGCGGGCATCTTTGCGTTGGTTGGCGTGATCCCCGGCGTGCTGATTTATGTGGTGTCCTATCAGTTCGTCTCGCGCTCGATTGAAAGCTGGTTCGATGTCAAAGTGGAAGCTGCGCTGGTTGCGGGCCTGAATCTGGGGCGCGCCACTCTGGACACCTTGAGCAATGACCTGACCAAACAAGCGCGTGTTGCCGCCACCCAATTGAGTGATGTCTCCGACGTGAGCGCGGGCATCGCGTTGGAAAAAATGCGCGAACAACTGGGTGTCAGTGATGCCGTGTTGTGGACCGCCACTGGACGCATGGTCGCGAGTGCGGGGCAATCGAGATTCCAAATTCGACCCGAACGCCCCCCAGCCCAGCAGATCAGGGATGCGCGCCAAAAAGGCAGCGTTGAGTGGGTCGAGGGGTTTGACGAAGCCATTCCAGGCGGCGACAAAGGGCGCATCAAAGTGTTGGTCTTGTTGCCCCAATCCGGCCTTTCCTTTGATGCTGAGCGGCGCTTGTTGCAAGTGACGCAAGAAGTGCCCCCGACCCTGGTCAACAACGCGTTGGAAGTGCAGTCGGCTTATCGCGAATACCAGGAGCGTGCTTTGGCTCGTGAAGGCCTGCGACGCATGTACATCGGCACGCTGACCCTCAGTTTGTTTTTGGCCGTTCTTGGTGCCATCTTGTTGGCCGTGGTGTTGGGCAATCAATTGGCTCGCCCTCTGTTGTTGTTGGCTCATGGCATGCGCCAAGTGGCGGCGGGTGATTTGACGCCCAAACTCGCGTTGCAAGGCAAAGATGAACTCGGGGGGTTGACCCGGTCATTCGCAGACATGACACAACAGCTTTCAGATGCCCGAACCAACGTGCAGCGCAGTCTGCTTCAGCTGGATACGGCGCGTGGCAATTTGCAAACCATTTTGGATAACTTGACCGCAGGCGTCATGGTGATTGATGCCCAAGGGGTGATCCAGTCTGCCAATCCTGGAGCCACTCGAATTTTGCGGGTGCCTGTGGCAACTCATCAAGGGCTGCCGCTCGTCAGCTTGCCTGCTTTGCAAGGGTTTGCGCAAGGGGTGTCAGAACAGTTTGCCATGCTCCGATTAGACAAAGATGCCCATGAGTTGGACCATTGGCAGAAATCGTTCGAAATTCATGCGACAGGTCAGGGGTTGACGGAGACTGCGGTGACCTTGTTGGCGCGTGGTGCGGTGCTGCCAGACGGCATGCGCCTGTTGGTGTTTGATGACATTTCTGAAATCGTCTCGGCGGAACGTGCACAAGCCTGGGGCGAAGTGGCCAGGCGCTTGGCGCATGAAATCAAAAATCCCTTGACGCCGATACAGTTGTCGGCCGAACGGCTTCAGCGAAAGCTGATGGGCAAGCTCGATGCGCAAGACGATGCTGTGCTCACCAAGTCGGTCAAGACCATCGTCGACCAAGTCGATGCCATGAAAAGACTGGTCAATGAGTTCCGTGACTACGCCCGTTTGCCATCGGCCGATCTGAAACCCGTGCAGATGAATGACTTGATTGCTGACTTGATGGTGCTGTACGCCAATGAGCCATCTGACCAAATCCATCGGGCTCCAGTCGTCACTGAGCTGGACCCCGCTTGCCCAGTCATTTTGGGTGACGAACAGCAGTTGCGCCAGGTGATACACAACCTGCTTCAAAATGCACAGGATGCATGTGAGTTAAAGGGCGAAGTACTGAAAGACGCTCGCGTTGGTGTGCGCACAGAGTGGAACGCGCTGCGCAGTCGGGTTCGTTTGATCGTGACCGACACAGGGCCAGGTTTTGAGCAGAATATTCTCAAGCGCGCCTTTGAGCCTTATGTGACGACCAAAGCCAAGGGCACAGGTTTGGGCTTGGCCGTTGTCAAGAAAATCGCAGATGAGCATGGCGCCAAAATTGAGCTGAGCAACGTGTTGCAAGACGGCGAAATCAAAGGGGCGCAAGTCTCGCTATCATTCGCACTTGCGACAACGATGGGTGGATTGAATCCGCCCGCTTATTGAACAGAGACACGCAGACAATATGGCAAATATTTTGGTGGTTGACGACGAGTTGGGCATACGTGACCTGCTCTCAGAAATTCTGTTTGATGAAGGCCATCAAGTTGAACTTGCCGAAAATGCAGCCAAGGCCCGAGAGGCACGCTTGCGCATGCGCCCTGATCTCGTGTTGCTTGATATCTGGATGCCTGATACCGATGGCGTGAGCCTCTTGAAAGAGTGGGCTGCTGCGGGACTGCTCAATATGCCCGTGATCATGATGAGCGGGCACGCCACCATCGATACGGCCGTGGATGCCGTCAAAATTGGTGCGCAAGCGTTTCTCGAAAAACCCATCACCTTGCAAAAATTGCTCAATGCCGTGGAGCAAGGTTTGGCCAGAGACCAAGTCAAACAAGCGGTGAGTTCGGCCGCGGCAGCACAGGCGAGCACAGTCTTGGCGATGGGCCTGGGCAACGACGCTGTTGTCAGCGCTGTGCTGCAAGTTCAACAAAGCTTTGATCTTGACCGGCCTTTGCGCGAGGTGCGCGATGCTTTTGAAAAAGCTTATTTCGAATTCCACTTGGCTCATGAAGCCGGCTCGATGACCAAGGTGGCGGAGAAAACCGGTCTGGAGCGAACGCATCTGTACCGCAAGCTCAAGCAGTTGGGCGTAGATTTGTCGCGCAGCAAACGCAACAGCTGATTTGTCTTCGATCCACCGGGATCGATCTGATTCCTCTGCTATAATTTTGCTTGCGGCCCGGTAGCTCAGTTGGTAGAGCAGCGGATTGAAAATCCGCGTGTCGTTGGTTCGATTCCGACCCAGGCCACCAAACAGAACCCTAGCAGCAGCAATGTTGCTAGGGTTTTCTGCTTTGTGCGAGCCTGCGTTTTGCACGATAGCTGTGGCTTGAGTGGTCAGATTGAGTTGCGCTGACTTGGGTTGAGCGCAGGTGACGCAACCATCAAGAAAAGTTGTCAACCTCTGGCAGGACGGGTCATCAACCAAAAAAAAGCCGCTGTGAAGCGGCTTTTTCTTGAGCAACTGAAATGATCAGTTGCGGTTGTCGCGGTAACCGCTGCCGTAGCCAGTGCTTGGCTCTTTGGGCTTGGAGATGTTCACCACGATCGAACGACCGCTGACTGACATGCCATTCAAGCCAGTGATGGCTGCTTGTGCTTCTTCAGCGCTGGACATTTCAACAAAGGCAAAACCTTTGGAACGGCCGGTATCGCGGTCCATCATGACTTTGGCCGACAGAACGCCGCCAAATTCAGAGAAATTTTGACGCAAGCTGGCGTCGTCGATGGTGTAAGGCAAATTGCCCACGTAAATTTTGCTGCTCATGGTTGAGCCTTTCAGAGAGGTGGCGTGCAGGTTTTGAGGTAAAGCCTGCATGCAGGAAATGGCGGTTTCTTGAAGGATTCCGCCGGGAAAAGTGCGTCGCCTGACGGCGTCAGCACATTTGTTGGGGTGTGACAGGGCTTTGAAGCCAATCGCGAGTGGTGATGTCAATCACGCGATCGGCTTCTTGTCGAGTGGCGTGGCATTCGAGCCGAAAGGGCGCGTGTTTCAAAACCCAGCCTGCAGACGCAAAGCGTTGCGGGGTGTGAGTGCCAAGGCCTGAATTGAAAATGCTTGTCGTGGGCAAAGCGACTGGTGAGCCCGTGCGTATGGAAATGGAGGAAATCAAAGTCAATCAAGTCGCAAGCCGTCCAGGGGCTGCGCAGAGCGGTGAGAAAAATCAATGGCCTGCAGCTCAACAGGACATGGGTTCGAGATCAATCGATACTGTGCAGGGTGCAGTGAATCACTGCCATCTGCGGATGCCAAAAACGGGTCAGGCAAGTAAATATTATATTTTCAAAATGCATATCTGTCAATTTTTTTATTTCCGTTGGTTTTATGCAGGTAACTCAGCCCGAACAACCGTGTGCTGGAGATGGGGGCGCTAAGGTCCTGTTGCAGACAAGGTGTTCTTCATGGTGGACAATATTGTTGCCAGTATGTTCTGGCCAATTTTGCTCAGGAGTGTCCGATGCTTTCACCTTGCATGTCTTTCAATTCCAGCCGCCGCGTCTTCATGATGCAAGTGGCTACTGCTGCCAGCGCTGTGATGGTGATGGGTGAGGCTTCTGCCCAAGCCATGGTCGACGAAAAGGATCCACAAGCTGCTGGCTTGTCCTACAAAGCCGATGCCACCAAGGTGGACAAGGCCAAAAATCCAAAATTTGTTGCTGGATCCAACTGCGCCAATTGTGCGTTGTACCAAGCCAAGGCTGGCGCTGCAGCAGGTGCTTGCCCCTTGTTTGCAGGCAAGCAAGTGGGAGCCAAAGCTTGGTGCTCTGCTTGGGCCAAAAAAGCCTGATCAGCCATGGTGCCTTTCGGGGTGTCTACCTGATTCAAACCGCCCTCGGGCGGTTTTTTTGTACCCGTCGCACTCGACTCAAGCATCGTGCAAGATGCCATCGCGCACTTCGAGCGCCCCGCTGCGCTCCAGCTCGGCCAACATCATGTCAATCCAGGTGCTTAAGGTGTGGCCTTGACCAAAACGTCTGTGCAGGTCATTCATGTAGGGCACTTGCAAGGCCCAGTCGCTGAACTCGGCTTTGGAAATGCGACCCCATTCCAGTAATTTGAATTTGAGCAGCACTTTGGTGCCGTAACGCGCATGGCGCTCTGGGTTTTTAGCAAAACCTTCCAGCTTGCTTCGGGCCAACGCCAAGGCTTGGGCAACTTCGGTGAACACAGCGCCATGCCCAGGAATGATGGTGACCGGGTTCAGTTGCTCGATCAAATCGAGTGTTTGTCCTACTTCATCAAATGCATCAATCCCCACCAGTTCGGGGAACACCACGCCAAAACCGTTCTGCCAAAGCGCATCGGCCGACATCAGCAAGCGGTGTTCAGGTGCGAACAAAATGACCGAGTGTGGATCGTGCCCCGGTGCTGCGTGGACTTCCCA
>OFRD01000361.1_pt1 | contig 17569 bp, 19 predicted proteins | sample 1543041 | NCBI WGS metagenome assembly OFRD01 (sample SAMN07774234, study PRJEB24372) | wastewater metagenome | isolation source: Exp Tend CN 100WW | collected 2016-02
TTAATTCATTACTTTAAATAAACCCCTATGAGAAACCTCAAAATATATTTTGAGTTCCCAAGAAAAGCAGCTTAAGAATGGTTTTAAATAATTTATTTAGAACCATTCTTACAGAAAAAGCCGTTAAATACCTTTTATAATCCAATTAATCGCAAAGATCTGACTTTTTCAAAGTCGCCTTATCTTGCACTACAAAATAAAGCCGTGCTTTATTTACATTTATTGCTCAAGTTGCGAATGAAACTTCAACGCATTAAATAGCATTATGAATTTAAATAAAAAAAAGCCAGTCAATTTCTTAACTGACTGGCTTTAGCTTTAAATAAGCGGCTTTTTACATTTAATGTGATTTAGTCTTTAAATTAACAATAACCATCTAAACGTGTTAAAGGTAATTTTTGACCAATGGCTTTTTCAATTTCTGGAAGATAGAACGCATCATCTTCAGACAAGAAACTAATACTCACACCACTTGAACCCGCACGACCTGTACGACCAATACGGTGTACATAATCATCAGACTGTTCTGGCAAGGTAAAGTTCACAACATGTGAAACACCATCCACATGAATACCACGACCTGCAACATCGGTTGCAATCATAATATTATGCTGACCATTTTTAAATTGATCTAACATTTTTATACGCTTGTCTTGTGCAATTTCACCCGACAACATCACTACTTTATAACCATCTCTTTTTAAATGATCATACAGTTTACGCACTTGATCACGACGATTGGCAAAAATCATGACTTTTTCAATCGGTTCATCGCGCAAGATTTCTTGCAATAACTTGTATTTATCTGTTTTTGCAACCATATAAACGCGCTGCTCAACATCTGCATTGGTTTTCTTTTCTGGCTCAATTTCCACAGTCACTGGTTCAAATAACCATTGTTGTGCCAAATTTAAAACATCATAACTAAAGGTTGCCGAAAACATCAGCGTTTGACGCTGCTCTTTACGCGGTGAATAACGAACAATTCGTTTTACCGATGGGATGAAACCCATATCCAATAAACGGTCTGCTTCATCAATGACTAAAAATTCAATTTGGTCTAACCAAACTTCTTTTTGTTCAACGAAATCAATTAAACGACCTGGTGTTGCCACGATAATATCGACAAATTGCTTATCAAGTTGTGCTTTTTGCTTATCAAAATCCACACCACCCAACAAAGTAACTAAATGCAAATCTGTAAATTTGGTTAAATCTTTAGCATCACTTTCAATCTGCAAAGCCAACTCACGCGTTGGTGCAAGAATGAGCGCACGTGCTTCACCGCGAAAACGTTGTTCTTTAATCGGATTATTGAGTAAATCATTAATTACACTTACGAGAAAAGCAGCTGTTTTACCCGTACCCGTCTGCGCACGACCAATCGCATCATGTCCAGCCAAAGTGAATTTTAAAACCTTTTCCTGAATGGGCGTCATTTCTTTAAAACCTAAAGCATCAATAGCTTGTTTAAGTTTCGGATGTAAATTTAAGGTTTCAAAACCAGATGACATAAAAATGTGCTCTAACTTAATAATCAGGAAAAATAGCAGCCTATTATAAACAAAAACGCCCCAAATTACATTGGGGCGTTCTCATGAATAATCAGGCGATTAGTCTAAAGGTTGTACTTCTTCAGCTTGGAAGCCTTTTTGACCTTTAACTACGCTGAATTCAACGCGTTGACCGTCACGAAGTGAACGGTGACCGTCACCTTGGATAGCGCGGAAATGAACGAATACGTCGTCGCCGCCATTACGTTGAATAAAGCCGAAGCCTTTAGTGTCGTTGAACCATTTAACTACGCCTTGTTCACGAGCTGTCATAAGTTAATCCTCATTGTATTTAATAGAAGGACCACCCGGTGTTGCAAACAGCAGAGTAAACAAGGTTTAAAAATATTTATTATTTCTAAGCTTGTAATCATTCTGTATTACTATTAACAAAATCCCGGTTACATCCATTACTGTATTCAATTTTATGACAAATTTAAGTGTTGTCATTATTTTGAATACGCAAAGAGCTTAACACGGGTTTCTAACAATTCATACTGTTTTTTTGATTAATCTGCGTTATTAATTCAGCTATTTTTTTACTGATTATTTCTTACTTTTATAAAAGTATCTTGATGTTGTGATTCAATAATTTTATTTTTGTTTGGCGCTAAATTTGCTAACATTTCAGAAAGTTTTACTGGATATTAAATAAGATGAATGATCTAGCAAATACAGCGATGATTATAGATGCAATGGGAAAACCTTGCCCCATGCCCTTATTGATGCTTAAGCGAGCACTCAAGAATAAATCAGATCATCTATTTTTGCTAAAATCTTCAGATCCACATAGTCAACAAGATGTCATGCGCTATTGCCAAATGCATCAACTCAAATGCAGCATGACAACAATTTCCGATTCGGAATATCACTACTTAATTGAATCTTAATTATTTTCAATTAGACTATAGCTTTTCAAATTTGCATAAAAAATTACATTTCTCTACCCAATTTTCCTTAATTCACAAAAATATTAGATTAAGATAAAATTTAAGTTGGTTATGTCATCCCATTTTAAAGGAGAACACATGAGTGACAGCAGCAATCAATTGATGCCCCTGTCATTATCGGCGCCAGGGGTAAATCTCGGTGCTTATATCAGTACTGTCAATCAGATTCCTATTTTAACGGCTGAACAAGAAAAAGAGTTAGCCGAGCGCTATTATTACGAGCAAGATTTAGACGCAGCAAAAATGCTGGTGATGTCGCATTTGCGTTTTGTGGTTCATATTGCCCGTAGTTATGCAGGCTATGGCTTGCCGCAGGGCGACTTAATCCAAGAAGGCAACTTAGGTTTAATGAAAGCCGTTAAGCGCTTTGACCCCAATATGGGCGTGCGTTTAGTCTCTTTTGCAGTGCATTGGATTAAAGCTGAAATTCATGAATATGTGATTCGTAACTGGCGCATTGTTAAAATTGCAACGACCAAAGCTCAGCGCAAACTTTTCTTCAATTTACGCAGCTTAAAAAAATCGAGTAAAAAACTCACACTCGATGAAGCAAAATCTATTGCCAATGACTTAAATGTGACACCAGAACAAGTCTTGGAAATGGAAGGTCGACTCACTGCCTATGATGCTGCCTTTGAAGCACAAGGTGATGATGACGATGAAGGTTCAACACATCTTGCACCAGCATTATATTTAGAAGATAACCGCTATGATCCAGCGCGTCTTGCTGAAGAGGAAGACTACGAGGAACAAAGTAGCTCTGCCCTTCATAGTGCGATGGATCAACTGGATGATCGTTCACGCAATATTTTACAGCGCCGTTGGTTAGACGATGAAAAATCGACACTACATGAATTGGCTGCTGAATATAATGTGTCTGCCGAACGTATTCGTCAGTTAGAAAAAAATGCAATGGAAAAAATTAAAGTTGCAATGTCTTCTAATTAAACCATTGGACTGATTTTATTCCATCATTAAAGAAAGGGCTGCGTGCCCTTTCTTTATATTTAGCAATAAGCATTGTTGCTTTTCGCCTTTCGTGTAAAGCCTAAAATATGTTAAGGTTAGGCGCAAATTTACTCATATGACAATTGCTTATGTGGATTGCAATTTCAGCACTTAACTTAGCACTTGCGGTCATGCTTGGCGCATTTGGTGCACATGGTTTAAAAGCACACGCGACCGAAGCTCAGCTTGCATGGTGGCAAACAGCGACTGATTATTTTTTCTATCATGCACTTGGACTTTTGGCACTTGCCATTTTAACCAGAGTTATTCCTCAGCTTCCAATTAAAGCCAGTTTTTTACTCATTCAAATCGGCATTGTATTTTTCTGTGGCTCTTTATATGTCATGGCGTTAGGCTTACCGCGTATTTTAGGTGCCATTACACCCATTGGTGGTGCACTCATGATTGCAGGTTGGCTGTTACTTGCTTGGAATGCATTTAAATACGCGAAATAAAGTAAAAATAGGGACATCAGTATGCATATTTATTTAAATGGCGAATCAAAAAATACGTCATGTACCAATTTATTAGCATTGGTTCAAGAGTTAGCACTTGAAGGCAAACGCTTTGCTGTAGAACAGAATGAAATGATCATCTCCAAAAGTAAATTGGCACAAACGCTTATTTGTGCTGAAGATCATATCGAAATTATTCATGCCGTCGGTGGCGGCTAATTCGGAGCTCCCATGGAAGATACCCCACTTATAATTGGTTCGCGTACATTTAATTCGCGCTTATTGGTTGGTACAGGTAAATACAAAGATTTAACTGAAACTGATCTAGCGATTCAAGCCAGTGGCGCAGAAATTGTCACTGTTGCCATTCGCCGAGTAAACATTGGACAGCATCCTGATCAACCGAATTTACTTTCTGTTGTCCCTCCTGAAAAATATACGATTTTGCCAAATACAGCAGGTTGTTTTGATGCCAACAGTGCCGTGCGTACCTGTATGCTTGCACGTGAGCTATTAGATGGTCACAATCTGGTTAAACTTGAAGTCTTAGGTGATGAAAAAACCTTATACCCAAATATCACAGAAACCTTAAAAGCAGCACGCACGCTGATTGACGATGGTTTTGAGATTATGGTCTATACCTCGGATGACCCGATTGTGGCGCAAGAACTTGAAAGTATGGGCTGTGTAGCCATTATGCCTTTAGGTAGCTTGATTGGTTCTGGGTTAGGCATTTTAAATCCGCACACCATTTCAATTATCAAAGAAAATGCTAAAGTTCCTGTACTTGTTGATGCTGGTGTCGGTACAGCCAGTGATGCTGCAATTGCGATGGAACTGGGTTGTGACGGTGTGTTGATGAATACAGCCATTGCCGCTGCACAAAATCCAATTTTAATGGCATCTGCGATGAAAAAAGCAGTTGAAGCAGGTCGTGAGGCGTTCCTCGCAGGTCGTATGCCGCGTAAACGTATGGCCAATGCAAGCTCGCCAGAAACAGGCTATTTCTTTAAATAATGACCTGATCTGCTCTAAGCATTAAAAAGGATTCTGCGGAGTCCTTTTTATTCATCTCAATATAAAACAGTACCTTATGATTATTCAATGTTTGAATTTGCTCAATCAACACATCTAAATAAACTCAACAATCTCTATCTTTGACCATCTATAACAATATAAAAATGAGAGGAATTTAACCCCCATGCTAAAACTCATCAAACCTTTACTTATACTTAACACTCTATTTTTCATCACACCAACAAGCAGTGCTTGGGCAAAAGCAGAGACAGAAACTACGCTCAAAACAAGCTATCAGTCCTTTGTTCCAAAAAATTGGAAAATTTTGGAAAAAGTACAAGGCGATTTAAACCAAGATGGTCAAGCAGATATTGCCCTGATTATTGAAGACACCAATCCAGACCATTTCGTTGCAAATGCAGGCTTAGGCACTAATGTACTGAATGTAAACGAACGGAAACTTTTGGTTTTACTTAAACAAGCTAATGGTTATCAACTTGCAGCTAGTAATAGTACTTTGCCGACTGAAGGCGATGCAGAGTCCCCTTGTCTGGCTGATCCGCTTGGTGAAACTAAAGCTTTGAGCATTCAAAAAGGTGTGCTCAAAGTTCATCTGCACTATTGGTTAAGCTGTGGTTCATGGTATGTGACCAATCATATTTATACTTTTCGATACCAAGACCGTGCATTTAAACTGATTGGCTATGATGTGAATGATTTCCACCGCGCATCAGGCGACATCACAGCGCGAAGTATCAACTTTATGACAGGCAAAGTGAAAAGCACGACAGGTGAAAACGAGTTTGCTGAAAGTACGCAACCTGTCAAAGTTCAATGGTCGACATTAAAACATCGCTATACATTGAAACTCGAACAGGTTCAGTTCAATGAGCCACATGAGTTTGAATAAATGAGTCATTGAGAACTCTTTCAAACTCACATGCGCAGCTTATTGTGCTTCTAAAATACGAATTTGTACGTTAGCAACCGCACCTTCGGTTGCTTTGGCATGTTGCTGCATATTGACACTGTGCATATGCGTCTCTAAGTGCGGCATGCTCTCCCACTTCTCATACATCATGATTGAAAATGGCACTTTGGTCTGTAAGGCACTCTCAATCGTAGGATGATCAATATGCACATCATAAAGATGACAACCAGACTCTTGTAATACCTGTTCACGGATATTGTGAAATGAATCAAGTACCGTTTTGAAATCTTGTTCAGTATGACAAATAATTTCAGCAATCACAGTTAACATGGTCACGTCTCCCAATTAAGCAAAAACTTGCGTTAAATGTTCACGGTACTGCGCCATATAGGCTTCAACTTCAGGCGCTTTAATCACATCATTGGCAATAAAAGTTTCTAAGCTTTGCATACCCAAGAACTGATTTGCCTTATGAAAGGGTAAATACACACCATCTACCCCAACACCATGGAAAAATTGGTCTTGCTCAGTAAATGCTGCCATAGGTGCATTCCATGTAAGTGATAACATATATTTTTTATCGTGAATGAGACCACCAGAACCATATTTTTTTGATGCATCTGCACGGCTTCTGCCATCACTTGCATATAAAGTTCCATGCCCTTCTGTAAAGATATCATCGATATATTTTTTCACCGTCCAAGGCGCGCCCATCCACCAGCCGGGCATTTGATAAATCACCACATCGGCCCATACATATTTTTGTATTTCTGCCTGAATCTCATAGTCACTATCTGCACGTGAAATTTGAACGGTATGACCAAGTTCGCAAAGTACCTTATTTGCTAGCTCTGTCAAAGTGTCATTTAACTCTCCATTAGAATGTGCAAATTGTTTAGCGCCATTAATAATCAGGATATTACTCATTACTTAACCTTAAAAGATTCATTTTCAGCAAGCAATATACTTGAGATTTTTATTGATAAAAATTCATCAAACTGCAAAATATTATTGATAAAAAATCAACAATAAGAAAAATCCACTTCAAAATTATTTTTGCTTAATCTAAAATTCCACCTCAATAGTCGGAAATAGTTTTGCAAGATACAGCACGTAAAGTAAACACCATAAATCCAATTCAATAGACATAAAAAAAGCACCCTCAGGCACTTTTAAATTAAATCCAAATTCACTTAAGCAATCAAACCTTCATCACGCATGGCAATTTGCACCGATTGGCGTTCAGCCACTTTATTACGCAGTGCAATGATATTTTTATAGGGAGTTAAATCGTGTTCGATCCCATTTGACCAATTTGTCAGTACAAATAAATAGGCATCTGCTGGGCCAAAATTATCATCGACCAAATAGTCGTTGTCAGATTCACCCACTGTTTTATCAATATAAGTTAATAAACGATCAATTTCCGCATATGCTTTTTCTTTCGCTTCAGCAGATAATGGCGCACCAAAAAATACAGCGTAAGCATCGTGTAATTCAGAGTTTAAATAACCAAGCCATTCAAGTACTTTGGCACGCCCTAAACCCGATGGTGGAATTAAATCTTGTTTTGGATCATGCTGTGCAAGGAAAGGTAAAATTGCCACATTTTCAGTTAGAATCAAGCCAGGATTAATTTCTAAAGCAGGAACATAACCCTTAGGGTTAATGGCGTAATAATCAGCCCCTTTTTCTGTTTTATGTGTTTTTAGATTGACACGTTCTAAATCAAAATCGACGTTAATTTCATTTAAAATAATATGAGCAGCCAAAGAGCATGCACCCGGAGAATAATAAAGCTTCATATTTGATCCTTGTTATCTAACTATTAACTGTTTTAAATCTCTTCTAACAAACTTTCAAGTGATCAATCCGATAAATTGCAAAAAAGCATCAATGAATAAAAAATATTTACCTTCTGAATATTGTCCAAAATCTCGCTTTTTTCAAGTCAATCTAATGTGCTTTTTTTTATAAAGATGTTTTAACATACCCAGCTTTAAAGTTTGATGAAAATTAACGTTGTGATTAGCCTGAAAAAAGAAGAATGGTTTTCCAATATCCGTACCGATGTTTTAGCAGGTTTGGTGGTTGGCTTAGCGCTAATTCCTGAATCAATCGCTTTTTCAGCTATTGCAGGTGTCGATCCACAAGTCGGCTTATATGCTTCATTTTGTATAGCGGTCACCATTGCATTTTTTGGCGGCAGATCCGCCATGATTTCTGCTGCCACGGGTGCTATGGCTTTACTGATGATCACCCTTGTAAAAGATCATGGTCTGCAATACTTATTAGCAACCACAGTGCTTACAGGAATCATTCAAGTCATTGCTGGTTACTTTAAAGTGGCAAAGTTAATGCGCTTTATTTCTCAATCTGTAGTCTACGGCTTTGTGAATGCCCTCGCGATTTTGATTTTTGCTGCTCAACTTCCTGAGCTGAATAAAATGGATAGCTTAGGCTATTTATTTGTCGGGCTAGGGTTGGCTGTCGTTTATTTATTTCCTTACATTCCTAAAATTGGCAAATTAATTCCCTCTCCACTAATTTGCATTATTGTTCTAAGTTTGGTTGCACTTTTTTTAGGTGCCGATATGCGTACAGTCAGTGATTTAGGTCACTTCCCAGACACCTTGCCTATTTTCCTGATTCCTGACATCCCACTAAACCTTGAAACACTCAGAATTATTTTCCCTTACGCTGTGACTTTAGCGACTGTCGGTTTATTAGAAACCATGATGACCACGACCATTGTAAATGAAGTCACTGGAACTGAAGGTGATCGTCATCAAGAATGCCGCGGTCAGGGTTATGCCAATATTGTCAGCGGTTTTATGGGCGGCATGGCCGGTTGTGCCATGATTGGTCAATCAATTATTAACGTCTCGTCAGGTGCCCGTACTCGGTTATCCACCTTAACTGCTGGGGTATTTTTACTGTGTTTGGTGGTCTTTTTAAAAGATTGGTTGGCATATATTCCTATGGCCGCTTTGGTTGCCATTATGATTATGGTGTCATTCACCACCTTTAACTGGGATTCAGTGCGCAATTTTAGTAAACACCCCAAACAAAGCAATCTTGTTATGCTTGCTGTGGTGATTGTCGTTTTAGCAACGCATAACCTTGCACTTGGCGTATTGCTTGGTGTATTACTTTCAGCGCTATTTTTAATCAATAAATTAGAGCGTGAAGTCAAAGTTCAATCTGAGCTGATCAACAATATTCGTTACTACAGTATTTCAGGGCAAATTTTCTTTAGCAGTTCAGATAAATTTTTTCAGTTTTTTGACTTTAAAGAAAATATAAGCAAAGTTGAGATTGATTTAACGCATGCACACATCTGGGATATTACCTCAGTGAATATGCTCAATAATGTGGTGCAGAAATTTAAAGCGCAAAATATTGAAGTCAATATTATTGGCTTAAATGAAGCGAGCAGCACTTTAGTTGACCGTTACAGTTCCAATTCGTTTTGATCATTTTTAAAGCGTCTATTTAGGTAATGCCAGTCAGTTAAGGATTTTTGAAATAAAGCCCTTAGTTTTTAGTTGTCTACAGTGGAGTCTTACCTTTCATAATCAAATACTTGAAGCTCATTTGTTCTTTTGTTACGCCAAAAGAACCAAAAATATTTGTCATCCGCAAAACTCGCCAACTACCGAAAATTAACAAAGAAATTGCAAAAACAATATGTTACCCATGTAGTCATACCTTGCGCTGCAAAATAAAGCCGTGCTTTATTTATTGCTCAAGTTGCAGATGACGTTTCCGCGTATCGAATAACATTATGAATTTAAAATAAAAAAGCCTATCAATTTCTTAACTGATCAGCATTATCTATTTAGGCGCTTTTTTATATGGCACAACTTTATTCAGCAATTAAATTGAACTGAACCCAGTAAAAAATTTGACTTACACCCCTTAAGACTTAAAATACCGCATTCGAATTTTTTACATTTGCCAAAGTTATGTCGAACGATCAATTAGACCAGCAAGTCGTCGAACTGGACAACTTGAATGAACATCGCGAAATTGTTACTTTTATGCGTCGTTCATCTCCGCTGAATACCTCTCAACGTACTGCGCTTGAACAATATGGTCACTTAATTTTGGAATATCCTGTTGGCGATTTACGTCAGCAGTTTGAACATCCAGAACGCCCTTTGACTGTTGAAATTGGTTTTGGTATGGGACGTTCGCTTGTGCTTATGGCAAAGGCGAATCCTGAACGCAACTATGTCGGTATTGAAGTTCATGTACCCGGTATTGCACAATGTGTCTATGAAGCAGGTATGGCGGGTTTAACCAACTTACGTTTACTTGATGCAGATGCTATTCAAGTGCTACGTGAAATGCCAGACAATAGCATTAATGCGGTACAGCTTTATTTCCCAGATCCGTGGCAAAAGAAACGTCATTTCAAACGTCGTTTTGTATCGCATGACCGTATGCCATTGGTTGAACAAAAACTGGAAATGGGTGGTACATTCCACTCTGCTACAGATTGGGAACCGTATGCTGAATGGATGTTAGACGTATTGGATAATCGTCCAAATCTTGAAAACATGGCAGGTCAAGGCAATAGCTACCCACGCCCAGACTGGCGTCCACAAACCAAATTTGAACGTCGTGGTTTAGAGGAAGGTCATAAAATTAATGATTTTCTATTTAAGAAAATCAAGTAAATTTTAAATATAAGTTAAAAATGGCTCATTCAGATATGAGCCATTTTTAATGCAGATGATTAAACCTTCAGTGCCATAAAACCTTGATAAGATAAAATTTGGGTAAAGCGCTGCACCTCAGTAAAACCCGCAGAACTTAATTGTTCAAAAGTTTCTTGTTCCGACAATGGGTAAAAGTCATCTGCCAAGCGCTTTAACATTGCACTAGACTGCGCTGTACTTAAGCCATTTGCCTCACAGATATGCTGAAGCATTCCTCGCTCTTGATCGGTATTCATTGCGGTCAAATCAAAGCCAATAAACACCCCCTGTTGCTTTAAGCGTGAAACAATTGCTTTAAAGAACTCTGGTTTATGTGCATAAGGAACAAAATGTGTAACAAGAATGGAAAGTGCCGCATCATAAATTGAATCTGTTTTTAACTGATCAACATCAGCCAATACAAACTCCACTCGATGCAGTGCATCTAATGGCTGAATATAGTGTTTGGCTTTATCCAACATGGTTGCTGATAAATCAGTGGCAGTAAAAGACCAATTCGGAAACAATTGCAATAAATAACCCAGTTCATAACCTGTACCACAACCAACAATCAGTACATGTGCATGTTCATTGACATAGGTTTTTAGCAACGCTTGAATCTGTTGATGCACCACTTCGTAGCCCGGAATAAGTTTACGAATATGTACATCATAACCATCAACCACGTGCTGACTGTTAAAATCCTTTGCCATTGCTTTATTCCCCCTTATCTATCGATTATTGAAATACTAATCTAAGAAAATCGTATTCTGATTTAAAATTAAGTCTGATTTAAAATTAAGATTGAGTCTCATGTGATTGTAAAATTTGCTCACTCATGAGGTGATATATTTTTTTTAAATCTTCACGTTGCGCCTTTTGCAACATCTGTTCATGCATCTTTAGAATATTTTGATCGCCTCGCATGGCTGGGCCAGTTTGCATCAATTTCGGATCACCCTGTAGGACTTTATTGGCCGTTTCTAAAATTAGCGGATACAGTAAGGAGAAATCCACTTGCTGCGCATCCACAATTTGCTGTGCCATGTCATAACAATAATTGCTAAAATTACAAGCAAACACGGCGGCCAAGTGTAAGCTTAAACGTTGTGCTGAAGTGTATGAATAAACGCGTGTACTGAACTGATTGGCGAGTTCCGCTAATAACACCAAATCATCTTCAGACTTGGCTTCTACAAAAATAGGCGTATCCGACCACGGAATGTCCCGATCCAAACTAAAGGTTTGCAAAGGATAAAATACACCTGCCCGTGCATGGATCTGTGCCAAGACCTCAATATCTGTACTGCCTGAAGTATGCACAATCAAAACATTGGGTAATTGCTGATGGGCATTGCTAATAACCGAAGCAATCGCTTGATCACTCACCGCAATAATGACCAAATCAATCTCGGGATTAAGTTCTTCGATATTCGCAGTTGCCGTTGCCTTCACGTTTATCGCTAAAGTTTGTGCAGTTGCTAAAGTTCGACTATAAATCTGAATAATTTGATGATGTTGGCTTAATCTATGAGCAAGATGATGCGCAACCCGCCCTGCACCAATAAAACTAATTCGCATATGCTTTCACACTTTATTGTTCAGCACAGCATGCCAATAAAAAAAGGACGAATCAATTCGTCCTTTTCATTAATAGCGTTTATATCGGGCAGTTTAGTTAAAAATGTTATTTAAATAAATTATACGTTCGCTGGTTTTCTGATTAAAACATTTGCTGTATTGCATCGCTTCATTTTGTTGATGCATTGCATCATCCCAATAATCAGATTTCTTTTGATAAGTTTCTTTATCATTATCAGCGAGCTGATTTACATTTTTTTGTGCGATGACTTTACAGTCTACATCACGTTTTTCAAACCAATCGGATTGATTTTGTTGCAACTGCTGTTTTTGTTCAACAGAGAATTGATCCCAAATCTGATTTAAGCGTTCAACCACTTTAGTTTTGTCTGCATCTAATTCTTTTTGTCGAATATCCATCACCTTTTGTGCTAAAGCGACTTCTGCTGCATGTTCTTGTGAATACTTTTCTGAATATTCGCGGTTTTCACTATTTTGTTTGACATAGGATTCATATTGCACCGCTTTCACTGTCACAAAAACAATACCATCAATCACTGCATTTTGGTTTTCCGCGCTAATGGTTAAACCTTCTTTATCGGTCTTGGTAATATCATAACTATAAGCACCACTCAGTTGATCATCACCAAGCGTTAAATTAGATTCACCACTTTCCAAATAATCGCGTAAATTTAATGTCGATGCATGTTCTTCGCCTTCACAATCTTCACAAGGTTCTTCTACATAGGCATTTTCAGCACGTTTTTGTAAGCCTTTAGGCAATTGAACCACCAGATCACTGCTACAGGCTAAGTTTTTGGCTGTGCTTGGATCATCCGTAATTGTGGTGACATTCTTAATTTTAAACTTCACATTTTGCGTGATTTTCTTTAATAATTCTTGATCTGCTTCATAGTTTGAATGACGTAACTGTTTATCTAACTGTTTTAAATATTCAGCTTTAAGATATGCTTCAACTTGTCCAATATTTTTTGCATCAGTACAACTCCAATTTGAGGTCTCAACTTTTTCCTCAACCGGTTCACTCTTCTTATTTTTAAAATAGTCACAACCCGAAACTAAAGTTGTCGCGACAATTAGGCTGCAAAGTATTGTTTTATTCATGATTATGTTGTTAACCACATTATTTATAATTTTCGCTGCGTATTTAAGCAAAAAGTGATCCATTTAGCGAGAGTTCCAATAAAAAAATCTCCGCTTTTAGCCAGAGATTTTTTCTTCTTAAATTATCAAATAATTTACTGTTTTTTAATTCCTTGATCATTCACTTCACGCGTTACTCCAGTTTCAGTATTGAGCACTTCAAATTCAATACGGCGATTTTTAAACTGACCATTAGCTGTTGAATTATCCGCGATTGGTTGTTCTTGACCATAACCAACTGCTTGTAATTGTGCAGGATCAACACCCTGTTTCACTAAATAATCCACAACAGCTTGCGCACGTTTTTGGGATAAGGTCTTATTTGTTGCAGCATTGCCTACAGCATCCGTATGACCTTTAACGGTTAACTTCACTTGTGGCGCACGTTTCATTAAAGCCGCGGCTTGATCTAAAATCGATTTATTTGCTTCAGGGATATTGGCACGTGCTGTATCAAAATTAATAATTTGCATATTCAGTGCTGTGGCAATATCTAAGGCGCGAATATGATCTGGATTAATTTCCGCCAAAGCTTTTTCCGCATTGCTATTGCCCGTACTCATTACAGCATGACTATCTACGGCTACAGGTGTAGCAGTATTGGTCGCAGCTTGAGTAAGCACTGTCATATTTTTAACCAGTGGTTGAATTTTAGCTGCCAGTTGTTGTGCATCTGTAGGATTAGCAGTCTGAATAGAAAGTTGATTTCCCATCCAAGTTAAGGAAGCATTTGGCACGCCCTTGACCAGTTTTAATACGCTTGGAATAGCATCTTGATCAATAAATTCGGTATGGTAATTGGCATTGCTCTCGACACCACAACCCATGGTGTGATTAAAAATTTGTTTGATTTCCTGTTGCAGAATATTGATATAATTCGCATTACCAGAATATAGCTGACAGGTTGTTAAATCTCCTGATGCGCCAGTACTAAGCTGTAATTTAGCGGGTTCATTGCTAATTGTTTGTGTAGCCAGACCTCCTACTGGTTCAGTTTCTTTTTTACCCGAACACGCCCTAAAAATTAACGCCAGTAACACTGCTAAAATAATAAAAGCAATCAAGGGTAATAAAAAAGCTGATTTCTTTTTTTCCTCAATATTTTGAGAAGATGCAACTTCAGGAGCTTGGTGCAAAGCTTGCCCAGATACAGCACCACCCCCTAAAGCAGTTAAAAGTGCCGTAGCCCAATATGGTAAGGCATTCGAAACGGCTGACCAGTGTGTTTCAATAAGATGTACAATCGCACTTGGTTCAGCAGACCCCGCTTCAATTTCTAACACACCAAGCACTAATGCAATTGAGCGATTTAAGGTAGATTCCATAGCCCCTGTGGGAACAGTACCTGAAATTTGTTCTAAAAATTGATGTTTTAAAGCAGGATTATTTGTAAAAATATCGGTTAATCTTGGATTTAATTGATTTTGTAAACGTCCAATAAGCTCTGGCTGAGATTTAAAGATTGATAATAGGATTGGGAAAAAACTAGTTAATGCCTGACTCTTTTCACTAAGATATTCCGTTTCACCCTCAAGGACAATCGCAGATACTTTTTTCTTAAGTAAGTCAATCAAATTAATATTCATCCATTATTCCTTTTATTCTCGTTTTATCATGCTTATTTTTAGTTTATCTGTTCGTTTTTTAGGCAATGTAAATAATTGTATTGTTTAAAATACAATGGTTTTTCAACAATAAAAAAAGCCAGCCGAAGCTGACTTTTATCACTTTTAGAAAAATGTGAAATCAATTAAGCCGCAAAAGTTTGAATGACCTTACCCACAACTTTCTGATTAATAAGCGGTGTATTTTTACCCTGTGAAAGAATTGAATCTTTAGCGACCAACCATTCGAGTTGAGGGTCAACCAAAGCCCAACCAGACTCTTCCACCCAACGATCAACCATATTGGCCACTTTTGCTGGAGCCAGTGTGACTTTTTCCACCCACTCTAAAGGCTCAAATAAACCCTCATTAACCAATTGGACACCAAAAGCAACATAAGTATCAAAAGCGGTTAAACCCGGCTCGGTTTCAGCAAATGGCGCTAATTTTGCAGAACTACTCAGTGGTTCATGGTGGGTACAAATTGCATCAATCACACCCTCTTTCACGCCTTGACGTAATAGCTGTTTATCTTTTTCAGCACGTAATGGCGGGCGTACATGTGCCAACGAGTTAAAACCATCGGTTAAATTTTCGGTTAAATGCAGTTGATGCATTGCAACATCAGCAGTGACAGGCAAGCCTTTAGCTTTGGCAATTTTAATGAGTTCAACAGAAGCCCCGCAGGACAACAAACCAAAATGGGCACGAACTTTAGTGGCTTCAATCATCAACAGGTACTTTGCAATCGCCACTGTTTCGGCCAAGGCTGGAATCATCGGTAAACCTTGACGTGAGGCAACAAAACCTTCATGTACACAACCATCTTTGGCAATTTGATGTTCTTCTGCATAAAACACAACGGTCATACCCAAACCAGCTGCATATTCAAGCGTACGAAGTACAACATCATCATCCGCAAAGGGAGCATTGGCATTAGATACCGCTGTACAGCCCCCTTTTTTCAAACCGGCCATATTTGCAGGTTGTTTGCCTTGCAAACCTTGAGTCTGTGCCCCAATGACTTTTAAGTAAATTCCACCATCTAGCATGGCTTTTTCCACTAATCCGTGAATCAATGCGCCATTGTCTTGTACGATTGGTTTGGAATCCGGTGGTGTAAAGATATGTAGAATACCGTTTTTACGTGCTGCATGACCTTCAGACTTTAACGTACCATGCTGTTGCTGACCCGGTTCACGCATACGTGCACACAAATCAACCATGGTTGGCATCAACCATTTACCTTGTCCATCAATGCTTTCGCTCACATGATCTGTTGCCGCAACGCGTTTACCCTGTTCTAAATAGACTGTTTCTACGCTATCCGTTTGCTTGATTGGATCGAGGACACGGACATTTTCAATTTTTACAATACTCATGACTTTCCCTTATCCTGCAATCGCTTCAATTAAACCTTTTTCCTGCAACTGACCTTGCATAGACAAGGCAAGCACTGCCATACGTACAGCAATACCATTGGTCACCTGATGCAAAATAACCGCTTGTGGACCATCGGCAATACTGGAATCAATTTCTACACCACGGTTCATTGGCCCCGGATGCATCACGATACAATCTGGTTTTGCCATTGCTAGACGTTCTTTATTCAAGCCATACATTTTATAAAATTCAGCTTGCGACGCGAGTGCAGGTGAATCAATACGTTCATTTTGAATACGTAAGGTAATAATCACATCGCAGTCTTTGATGCCTTCTTCCATGTTATTAAATAAACGGATCTCTTCACCGTATTCATCAAAAGCGTATGGAAGTAACGTATTGGGTGCAATAACGCGAATGTCTTTACAGCCCAAAGTTTGCAATGCCACCACATCTGAACGTGCCACACGTGAATGTTTAATATCACCAATAATCGCAACACTTAAAGCTTCGAATGGCTTTTTCGTTTCACGGCGAATCGTCAACATATCCAACATGGCTTGAGTTGGATGCGCATGACGACCATCACCCGCGTTAATAATCGCAACATGTGGCGAAACCGTTTGTGCAATAAAATGTGCTGCACCTGAAGATGAATGACGCACCACGAAAATATCCGCTGCCATTGCTTCAAGGTTCCACAGCGTATCACGTAGCGTTTCACCCTTCGATGTACTTGAGCGCGCAATATCAATATTCAAAACATTTGCCGACAAACGCTTTGCTGCTGCTTCAAAAGTAGTACGTGTACGTGTTGAGTTTTCAAAAAATAGGTTCATGACTGTACGACCTTCCAAGAGTGGAGTCGTAATCAGTTGATTTTGTTCATTGAAAAAAGAATTAGCGGTATCAAGAATTTTTGTCAGGGTTTCTTTAGAAAGACCTTCAATGGTCAAGAAATGTTTAAGATTACCCTGTTGATTGAGTTGAATCTGGCTCGGAGTATGCAATGCTGCCAAGTGCATGAGAGATTCCCTTGCGGTTAAGTTGAACTATTATACAGATATTATTCTTCATAATCCGAGACCAATGCGCACGATCAAGCAATTTTTAGTCAATTTAAATTTTTGATCTCGCTTCTCTTATTCACGAAAATACGTCCAACATGACTCAAATGAAATTCATATTCAGTATCAACCCGATCAAAACATTAGAAT
>OFRD01000364.1_pt1 | contig 17514 bp, 19 predicted proteins | sample 1543041 | NCBI WGS metagenome assembly OFRD01 (sample SAMN07774234, study PRJEB24372) | wastewater metagenome | isolation source: Exp Tend CN 100WW | collected 2016-02
CACCCCCCGCATCACGACCCGCATCACGACCCGAGCCAGATGCAAGCAGCCATGCGTCCGGAGTGCCCGAAGACAGGACTGTCTCGTCTGTGGGAAAAGAACTTTGACGCCTGAGTCACGGTGCACCACGCAGCATCACCGTCGTTGCCATAAACACGCGTCACGCCCAGGCTGTGCAAGCGCAACCTGGCCAAACCCGCCAAATCAGCCAACCACTTGTTATTCGGCAAAGGCTTGAACAAGCCGGCTGCTGCCGGATCGCGGTCACAAAAAGCCGCCACCACCTCCGCCCCCACTTCAAAAGCCTGAGGGCCAATACAGGGGCCAAGCCATACCAAAATACCGTCTGGTTCTGTGTCGCACAGGGGCGAGGCGGCCAGCAAGGCCTCAAGTACCCCATGGCCTGTATCGCCGGCAAGTCCGCGCCAGCCCGCATGCGCAGCAGCCACCCAGCGCCCGGAGGCGTCGCACATCAAAACCGGTAAACAATCAGCCACCATGATGGTGCAAGCCACCCCTGGGGCGACCGAAATGCACGCGTCGGCTTCTGCGCCGTCTTCGCTGGCGTTGTCCAGCAAAACGGATTGAACGCCATGAACTTGTTTTAAAAAAACGGGCCGAGTGCCCAAGGTGTCGTGCAGGCGCTGACGGTTGACCTGTGTGCTTTGCGGAGAATCCCCCACATGGTCGCCCAAATTCATGCTGTCCCAAGGGGCCTGAGACACGCCGCCATGGCGATCGGTCATCAAGGCTTGCACTTGGGGAGGCGCGGGCCAGACAGGTCGAAGTCCATTGTGAAAGGGCGAAGTCATAGGGCGGGCATGTCCATTGAAGGCCCCGCACAAAACTGCGGGACAGGTGTGATGGATTTGAGGATAAACCTAAAAACCGCCCGACACGCGCCCCCAGCCAGCCGCAGCAGCTCGCTTTTCATGTGTAATGCACCCATGCCACGTGCCGCCCAAACACCCGACCTGCGCTGGATCGAAGCTGACGAACACCTGCCCCCAGCGCACCTGGCCTGGGGTGCAGAATCACCCGCCCCAGGCTTGCTGGCGGCCAGCCATGATTTGTCTGCCGCAAGGCTGCAGGCTTCGTACAGCGAAGGTATTTTTCCCTGGTTCAGTGCTGGCCAACCCGTGCTCTGGTGGAGTCCTGATCCCCGCATGGTGTTGCATGTGGCGCGTTTTCGGTTCCACCGCTCATTGCGTCAAACACTGAAACGCTGCTTGCGCCAGCCTGGTTTTTCATTGACTTTTGACCGCGACTTCAGCCAAGTCATGCGACGGTGCAGTGCTTCACCCAGGCCCGGGCAAAGCGGCACCTGGATTGTGCCGGCCATGGTCGCGGCCTACGAAGACCTGCACCGTGCAGGTCATGCACACAGCGCCGAAGTCTGGCAAGACGGCGTGTTGGTCGCAGGCCTTTACTTCGTGGCCTTGGGCCATGCCGTGTTCGGGGAGTCGATGTTCACCACCGTGACAGATGGCTCCAAAATGGCCTTGGCCAGCTTGGTCAGTGTTTGCCTGCAACACGGCGTTGAGGTCATCGACTGTCAGCAAAACACCCGGCATTTGGCCTCGCTGGGCGCTCAAGAAATACCGCGCACTGACTTTTTGGCGCAGCTCAAGCAGGCACGCCAAAAGCCCCCCATTGCCTGGGCGCAGCAATCTTTGTCTTGGGACGCGTTAACGGCTTTGGACAGCGCGGCATGACCCATCTCAAAGACCTCCCCATCCAGGCCTTGCAGTTTTATGCCACGGCACCCTACGCATGCAGCTATCTGCCTGACCGCTCAGCGCGCTCACAGGTTGCGACACCCAGCCACCTGATTCAAAACGAGGTCTACTCCGACCTGGTGGAACAGGGCTTTCGGCGCAGCGGCGTGTTCACTTATCGCCCTTATTGCGATGGCTGCCAAGCCTGTCAACCTTTGCGTGTCAAAGTTGCAGAGTTCAAGCCAAACCACAGCCAGCGCCGCGCTTGGCGCAGTCATCAGGACTTGCAGGTTCGTGTACTCGACTTGCAATTCGACCCCGATCATTACGCCTTGTATTTGCGCTACCAAACAAGTCGCCACCCGGGTGGCGGCATGGACCACGACAGCGTGGACCAATACAACCAATTTTTGCTGCAAAGCCGGGTCAACTCCCGCATCATCGAGTTTCGAATGCCATCATCAGAGGGGACTTTGGGGTCTCTGAAAATGATCAGCATTGTGGATGTCTTGAACCATGGCTTGTCGGCGGTCTACACTTTTTACGAGCCAGAAGACAAGGCCAGCTTCGGCACTTATGGCGTTCTGTGGCAAATTCAGCAAGCTGCAAAGCTCGAGTTGCCGTATGTTTACCTGGGTTACTGGATCGAGAGCAGCCCCAAAATGAACTACAAATCAAGGTTCAGCCCTTGCGAAATACGGGTACAGGGCCAGTGGCAAACCTTGACATGAACAACCTTACAATTTTCACAGTGTAAAATTTATCGATTGCTCACGGACACCATGAAAAAAGACCCTGCCCTCACGCCGACGCCCACGATCCAGGTCATTGAGCGCATGTTCTCGCTGATTGATGTGCTCGCTTCCCGAGAAGAAGCCATCTCCCTGAAAGAAATCAGCCAGAAAACGGGCCTGCATCCCTCAACAGCACACCGCATCTTGAATGACTTGGCCACAGGCCGATTTGTAGACCGTCCAGAAGCAGGCAACTACCGTTTGGGCATGCGGCTTCTGGAACTGGGCAATCTGGTCAAAGGGCGCTTGAACGTGCGCGATGCGGCGCTGACACCCATGCGCGAACTGCACAAGCTCATTCAGCAGCCCGTGAACCTCAGCATGCGACAAGGCGACGAAATCGTTTACATCGAACGCGCCTACAGCGAACGTTCCGGCATGCAAGTGGTACGGGCCATCGGTGGGCGAGCGCCTTTGCACCTGACCTCGGTGGGCAAGCTTTTCTTGGCGGCAGACGACCCTTTGCGCGTTCGCTCCTATGCCACCCGCACGGGTTTGGTAGGCCAGACACGCAACAGCATCACGCAACAACAAGTCTTGGAAAGAGAACTGGCTCGCGTCAAGCAATACGGTATTGCTCGGGACAATGAAGAGCTTGAAATGGGCGTGCGTTGCATTGCGGCAGGCATCTACGACGACCAAGGCAAATTATTGGCAGGTCTGTCCATCTCTGCCCCGGCAGACCGTCTTGACGAAGCCTGGCTTCCCAAACTGCAGGCCACCGCACTCGATATCTCCAAAACGCTGGGTTATCACGGCGACCATTGATTAAATGCAGTCATAAAAAAAGGCCTCGTTGAGGCCTTTTTTTTAGGGTGTCACCCGCCGCGTCAACCGGGCAACCGATCGGCCAAAGCCGAATGTCTGACGCCCGGCGCTCCGGATGATTTTTCAACCCAACGGCGGACACGTTCTGCGTCGGCAATGCGGCTGAGTTTGCCTGCAGAGTCAAGGAACACCATGATCAGCTTGCGTCCGGCCACTTGCGCTTGCATGACAAGGCATTGCCCAGCTTCGGAGATGTAGCCGGTTTTTTGCAAGCCAATGTCCCACTCAGCACTTTTCACCAAGCGGTTGGTGTTGTTGTATTGCAGGGTGCGGCGGCCCACTTCGATCTCGCGACCGTGCGAAGTGGACAATTCGCGCAGCACTGGCTCTTTGTAGGCGGCACCGACCAAAACGGCCAGATCACTGGCGCTGGATTGGTTGCGGCTGGACAACCCTGTGGGCTCCACATAGCGTGTATCGGACATGCCCAAAGCCTGGGCCCGTGCGTTCATGCGCGACACAAAGGTGTCTAGCCCACCAGGGAAGCTGCGGCCCAACGCATGAGCAGCACGGTTTTCACTGGACATCAAGGCCAAGTGCAGCAAATCTCCACGGCTGAGCACAGTGCCCACAGCCAAACGAGAGGAGCTGCCCTTTTCAGTGTCGACATCAGCTTGAGTGATGGCAATCATCTCGGACATGGACAAATGCGCTTCAGAAATGACCAAACCGGTCATCAATTTAGTCAGCGAGGCAATAGGCAGCACAGCGTGGTCATTTTTACGAAACAGCACTTCGCGCGTGTCTTGATCAATGACCAACGCCACGCTGGATCGCAAGTCCAAGGGGTCAGATGCGGCATGAAGACCCGCCATCTGTCCATAAGAAGCACGCATGGGAACTGCTTTTTGTGCCGACACAAGCACCCGTTTCTTGGTCGTTTTTTTGACGCGGGCCTTGGACTTCTGAGCGGTTTTGACAGCCGATGCGGCTGGCCGCTTGCTGGCTGCTGCGGTTTTGTTCTGTGCCCAAGCGGCGGTAGGCGAAGCGGATACGGCAAACAACGCGCCTGCGGTCAAGGCGGTCACAAGTCCTTGAGCCCATCGGCCAGAAACTTGCAAAGGGAGCAAGGAAACGAATCGCATTAAAGACATCTTGAGTCACTGATTTGGTAAATTGTCGCCAAGTGTACTCAAATAAAAAAAGTCACGCAAGAACAATGACTTGCGTGACTTTATTGAAGCCAGATAGTACAACCAAATGGCTAATTTTAGCCTTGTGCAGCGACCCGATCCGCTTTGCTCTGCAATTTATTGAGTGCACTCAGATAGGCCTTGGCTGATGCGACCACGATATCCGGGTCGGACCCCACACCATTGACGACACGGCCGCTGTTTTGCAAGCGCACGGTTACTTCGCCTTGGCTCTCGGTCGAGCCACTGATGGCGTTGACGGAATAAAGCACCATTTCCGCGCCACTTTTGACATGCGACTCAATGGCCTTCAACGAGGCATCCACCGGGCCGTTGCCATCCGACTCAGCGCGAACCTCCTTGCCACCGACAGTGAAGACGACCGCAGCATGAGGTCGTTCGCCGGTCTCACTGTGCTGAGCCATCGACACAAAACCGTATTGCTCTTTCTCAACGGTGACACTTTCATCACCCACCAGGGCCAAAATGTCTTCGTCAAAAATCTCGCTCTTGCGGTCGGCCAGTTCCTTGAATTTGGCAAATGCGTTGTTGATTTCGGTTTCGCTGTCCAAGGTGACGCCCAAGTCCTGCAAACGCTGCTTGAAGGCATTGCGGCCACTCAGTTTGCCGAGCACAATTTTGTTAGTGGTCCAGCCCACGTCCTCGGCACGCATGATCTCGTAGGTGTCGCGAGCCTTGAGTACGCCATCTTGGTGGATGCCAGAAGCGTGGGCGAAGGCATTAGCCCCGACCACCGCTTTGTTGGGCTGAACCACAAAGCCGGTAGTTTGGCTGACCATGCGACTGGCCGCCACGATGTGGCTGGTGTCGATGCCCACATCCAAACCAAAATAGTCGCGGCGTGTTTTAACCGCCATGACCACCTCTTCCAGCGAACAGTTGCCCGCACGTTCGCCCAAACCATTGATCGTGCACTCGACCTGACGGGCTCCGCCAATCTTGACACCCGCTAATGAGTTGGCCACCGCCATGCCCAAGTCGTTGTGGCAATGCACGGACCAGATGGCTTTGTCGGAGTTCGGGATGCGCTCGCGCAAGGTTTTGATGAACTGGCCATACAACTCAGGCACCGCATAACCCACGGTATCGGGCACGTTGATGGTGGTGGCCCCTTCGGCGATCACGGCCTCCAGCACGCGGCACAGAAAGTCCATGTCACTGCGGTAACCGTCCTCCGGGCTGAACTCGACATCGCCCACCAGATTGCGCGCAAAACGCACAGACTGCTTGGCCTGCTCGAACACCTGGTCGGGTGTCATGCGCAGCTTCTTCTCCATGTGCAAGGGTGATGTCGCGATGAAAGTATGAATACGGCCGCTGTTAGCCCCTTTGAGCGCTTCAGCAGCCCGTGAAATATCACGGTCATTGGCGCGGGACAACGAGCAAATGGTGGAGTCCTTGATCGCATCGGCAATCGACTTCACTGCCTCAAAGTCGCCATTGGAGCTGGCCGCAAAACCGGCTTCGATCACGTCCACGCGCAGACGCTCCAGTTGCCGTGCAATGCGCAGCTTCTCGTCGCGGGTCATGGATGCGCCCGGCGACTGCTCGCCGTCACGCAAGGTGGTGTCGAAAATAATCAGTTTGTCAGTCATGTTCACTCCTGGTCAAAAACCCGCAAGTCCAAGCAAAAATGCAAAAGGCCCGTTGCGGATGGCATACGGGCCTTTTGGGAAAATGTTTGCGTGCGCTACACATCCCGCCCGTTGGGCAGTAGCAGTAGCGCAAACAAAGAAAATTTCATAGAAATACTTTAGCACAGTTCAAAACCGACTTTGTCTTGTGCGTGACGTCACTGGTGCAGCCCGCGCTCTTCCGGCTCATCGGTGGATGTGCTGATCATGCTGGTGGGTTGGCCTTTGGCTTTGCGCCAGATATAGATCACATAACCGCTTAAACCGTAGCCCACGAAGACCGCGAAAAGCACTGTGGGTGGATCGATGTTGACCACGGCAATCCCCAAAGCCACCAGCACCAAAGTTGCAAAAGGCACACTCTTTTTCATGTGCATGTCCTTGAAGCTGTAAAACGGCACATTGGTCACCATGGTCAAGCCTGCAAACAGGCACACCGCAAACATGCCCCAAGCCACTGTTTTGGCAGAGACCGCGTTTTCAAACATGATCCACACAAAGCCCATCACCAAGGCTGCTGCTGCGGGTGATGGGAGGCCCTGAAAATAACGCTTGTCCACCACGGCGGTATTGACATTGAAACGGGCCAAACGCAAGGCTGCGCAAGCGCAATAAACGAAAGCAGCAATCCAACCCCAACGACCCAGCTCTTTGAGCGTCCAGACATATGCGATCAATGCGGGCGCAGCGCCAAACGAAACCATATCGGACAGCGAATCCATCTGCTCACCAAACGCGCTTTGGGTGTTCGTCATGCGGGCCACACGGCCATCCAGACTGTCCAGCACCATGGCGCAAAAGATGCCGACCGTGGCGAGATCAAAACGACCGTTAATCGCCATGACCACGGCGTAAAACCCGGCAAACAAGGCGGCCAAGGTGATCATGTTGGGCAACATGTAAATGCCCTTGGAGGGCTTGCGCGCAGGCATGGGAGCATCCATGTCTTCAGATTTTTCGCTGTCGTTGTTCATCTTCTGTTCCTGTAAGGGGGGGCACTGCTCAAACCTCGATCACACGAGTTTAAGCCAGTGTGAGCGCCCATTGAAAAAGGCCACCGCAGTGGCCTTTTTTGAAATCACCTGACAAGGCGAGATCAGTTGCGGGTCTTGTCAACCAGCTTGTTTTTGGCAATCCAAGGCATCATGGCGCGCAATTGAGCGCCCACCACTTCAATGGAGTGCTCGGATGTCAAGCGACGACGAGCGGTCATGCTTGGGTAGTTGGTCTTGCCTTCCAGGATGAACATCTTGGCGTATTCACCAGTCTGAATGCGCTTCAAGGCATTGCGCATGGCTTCACGGCTTTGCTCGTTGATGACTTCAGGACCTGTCACGTATTCGCCGTACTCAGCGTTGTTCGAGATCGAGTAGTTCATGTTGCCGATGCCACCTTCGTAGATCAGGTCAACGATCAGCTTCAGCTCGTGCAAGCACTCGAAGTAAGCCATTTCAGGGGCGTAACCGGCTTCGACCAAAGTCTCGTAACCCATTTTGATCAGTTCGACCGCACCACCGCACAGAACAGCCTGCTCGCCGAACAAGTCGGTTTCAGTCTCTTCTTTGAAGTTGGTTTCGATGATGCCGGCTTTGCCGCCACCGTTGGCCATGGCGTAGCTCAGGGCCAAAGCACGGGCCTTGCCGCTCTTGTCCTGATGAATCGCCACCAAGTGGGGCACGCCGCCGCCTTGGGTGTAAGTGTTGCGCACGGTGTGGCCAGGGGCCTTGGGCGCGACCATCCACACGTCCAGGTCTTCGCGAGGAACGACCTGGTTGTAATGCACGTTAAAACCGTGGGCAAACGCCAGCGATGCGCCGGGCTTGATGTTGGGGGCGACGTTGTTGTTGTACACGTCGGCAATTTGCTCGTCGGGCAACAAGATCATGACCACGTCGGCGGCTTTGACAGCGTCATTGACTTCCATCACGGTCAAACCGGCTTTGCCGACTTTGTCCCACGATGCGCCGCCTTTGCGCAGACCGACGACCACTTTGACGCCGCTGTCGTTCAGGTTCTGCGCGTGGGCGTGGCCTTGCGAGCCATAACCAAGAATGGCAACGGTCTTGCCCTTGATAACGCTCAAATCACAATCTTTGTCGTAAAAAACTTTCACAGGGTTCTCCTTAGGAATAAACAGGTTCAATGAGTGGGTTTAGACGCGCAGGATGCGCTCGCCGCGCCCGATACCGCACGCACCCGTGCGCACGGTCTCCAAGATGGCGCTGCGGTCGATCGCCTCCAAAAAGGCGTCGTTCTTGGACTGGTCACCGGTGAGCTCAATGGTGTAGCTCTTGTCGGTCACATCAATCACACGGCCACGGAAAATGTCGGCCATGCGTTTCATTTCTTCGCGTTCCTTGCCCACGGCACGCACCTTCACCAGCATCAGCTCGCGTTCGGTGTAAGCACCTTCGGTCAGGTCCACCACCTTCACCACCTCGATCAGGCGGTTCAGGTGTTTCGTGATCTGCTCGATCACATCGTCAGAGCCAGCGGTCTGGATGGTCATGCGAGACAGGCTTGGGTCTTCGGTCGGGGCAACGGTCAGTGACTCGATGTTGTAGCCACGGGCCGAGAACAAACCCACCACACGGGACAAAGCACCCGCTTCGTTTTCAATCAGTACAGCAATGATGTGTTTCATGATTACAGATCCTCCGAGCCCAGCAGCATCTCGGTGATGCCCTTACCCGCCTTCACCATGGGGAACACGTTCTCCGTGGGGTCGGTGCGGATGTCCAGAAACACCGTGCGGTCCTTGAGCCGACGTGATTCACGCAGCGCGGGCTCCACATCTTCGGGTTTTTCAACCAAGATGCCGACGTGGCCATAGGCTTCGGCCAGCTTCACAAAATTGGGCAAAGCGTCCATGTAGCTGTGGCTGTAGCGACCCGAGTATTCAATCTCTTGCCACTGTCGCACCATGCCCAAGTAGCGGTTGTTCAGCGCCACGATCTTGATGGGGGTGTTGTATTGCAGGCAGGTCGACAGTTCCTGAATGCACATCTGCACCGAGCCTTCGCCCGTCACGCAGAACACTTCACTGTCGGGCTTGGCCAGCTTGATGCCCATGGCGTAGGGAATGCCCACGCCCATGGTGCCCAAGCCACCGGAGTTGATCCAACGGCGTGGTTCGTTGAACTTGTAGTACTGGGCTGCCCACATCTGGTGCTGGCCCACATCAGACGTGATGTACGCATCGGCATCCTTGGTCATGTCCCACAAAGTCTCAATGACTTTCTGGGGCTTGATGACCAAGCTGTTGCTGTTGTCGTATTTCATGCAATCGCGGCTGCGCCAGGCTTCGATGGTTTCCCACCACTGGCCGAGGGCCTGCGCGTCAGGCTTGAGGCCCGACTCGCGGATCATGCCCATGAGCTCGGTCAATACATCCTTGACATCGCCCACGATCGGCACGTCAACTTTGACGCGCTTGGAAATGCTGGACGGATCGATGTCGATGTGGATGATTTTGCGGTCCACAGAGGCAAAGTGCTTGGGATTGCCAATCACACGGTCGTCAAAACGGGCACCCACAGCCAGCAGCACATCGCAGTTTTGCATGGCGTTGTTGGCTTCAAGCGTGCCGTGCATGCCCAGCATGCCAAGGAATCGGCGGTCGTTGGCCGGAAAAGCGCCCAGGCCCATCAAGGTGTTGGTCACCGGGTAATTGAGCATGTCCACCAAAGCGCGTAATTCGCCGCTGGCTTCGCTCATCAACACACCACCACCGGTGTAGATATAAGGGCGCTTGGCCGCCATCAACAGCTGCAAAGCCTTGCGGATCTGACCGCCGTGGCCTTTGCGCACGGGGTTGTAAGAGCGCATCTCAACCGAGTCGGGATAGCCCGTGTAAAGCGCCTTGTTGAAAGAAACGTCTTTAGGAATGTCCACCACCACAGGGCCAGGGCGGCCGCTGCGGGCAATGTGGAAAGCCTTTTTCATGACCTCGGCCATGTCTTTGGCATCTTTGACCAAGAAGTTGTGCTTCACGATCGGGCGGGTAATGCCAACGGCATCGCACTCCTGGAACGCATCCAGACCGATGGCCGCAGTGGGCACCTGCCCGCTGATGATGACCATCGGGATGCTGTCCATGTAGGCCGTCGCAATACCGGTCACGGCGTTGGTCAGACCGGGGCCAGAAGTGACCAGCGCCACGCCCACTTCGCCTGTGGCTCGGGCAAAACCGTCGGCCGCATGCACAGCGGCCTGCTCATGGCGCACCAAAACGTGCTGAATGGTGTCTTGCTTGTAAAAAGCGTCGTAAATGTGCAGAACGGCACCACCGGGGTAACCCCAGATGTACTGCACGTTTTCAGCCTGAAGCGCTTTGACAAGGATTTCTGCACCGCGCAATTCTTGAGCGCCCGCAGGTGTAGATGCCGATTCGGCTTTGTTCATTTCCATATTCAACCTTTGTGAATTTCTCTAACGAAAAACCTTGGGTGCCCCTGGGCTCGACTCTTATGGAGTGGCTTTGGGACTTAAGACCACAGACATGGGCACCAAACTGTAAAAGTGCCGGACGGTGATCCGTTTGCTTTTTTTCAATTGCAATCGCGCATTATCGCATTTGTAAAAAGCACTTTCAAAACAGATTCGGACCAAGCCACTGATGCCATAATTCGCACCGTTCGAACTTCAGCCCTGCGGCTAACGAGTTCACCCCCTCAAATACAGGCAAAAGCACCGCTGATGCGAGCGCTGAAAAAAGTTGGCATCCGACTCTGAACTCTCAGAATTTCTGAAAAACATGGAAAAAAAGGCGTTCAAACGCGCTTATTACCATGTCCGGAACGAAGATGCGGCCCTTGATATCTTGCAAGACAGCATGATCAAGCTGTGCACCAATTACGCAGACAAGCCTATTGCCGAGCTGCCGCTGCTGTTTCAGCGCATCCTGTCCAACACCATGCTGGACTGGTTTCGCAGGCAAAAAACAAGAAATGCACTGTTCACCAATTTGAGTGACTTCAACTCGGGCGACGGGGATGGCGATTTTGATTTATTGGAAGTCACAGCCAACACCTCCGGCGATGCAAGCTCGGAAAGCGCAGAACAATGGGTGGATCGACTTCAGACTTTAGAACACATCGAAACTGCCGTGATGGCTTTGCCCCCACGTCAACGAGAAGCCTTCCTGCTGCGTTACTCTGAGGAGCTGGATGTTGCAGAAACCGCTGCAGTGATGGGCTGCTCAGAAGGCAGCGTCAAAACCCATTGTTCAAGGGCCATTCAAGCCCTGAGTAAAACATTGGGAACACAAGGAATCAGACCATGAAACACCCAAACACACCGACCGAGCAAGATGTCGACCGCTTGGGACAGTACTTTTCTAGCCAATTGACACTGGCAACACCGGGCTTGCCCCATGACATCACCGAACGTCTCCGCGTCGCACGTCATTTGGCCATGGCACAACGCAAGCCATTGGTGCAATCGCGCTTGGTCAAAAACGCCCAGATCAACCACAACGGCACGCTGACCGGCCCCTCTGACGAAGGCTTGAACCTTTGGAGCATTCTGGGTTCGGCTCTGCCCTTGCTGGCCTTGGTGGTCGGCTTGATGGCGATTCAATGGGTACAACAAGACAACATCACCTCCGAAATGGCGGCGACCGACTCGGCCTTGCTCACCGATGAATTGCCCCCTGACGCTTACATTGATGCCGGTTTTGCCCAGTTTCTAAAACAGCGTCTCGGGGTCAACGCAGCGCATGACTGACATGGCAAACAGCCCACCATTCAGCCCCACGAAGGTGGCCCTGAAAACGGGTTGTGCATGGCTTGTTTCGGCCTGTTTGGCCAGCGCTTTCGCGCAAACAGTTGCACAAGAAGTTTCACCACTCATGCAAACCAATGCCAGTGCGCAGAAAGTGCCGACCCCACCAGCATCGACTGCATGGCAGCAACTCAACCCCCAGCAAAAACAGGCCTTGGCACCCTTGGGTGCGCAATGGGGTGCTTTGACAGGGCAACAGCAAAACAAATGGTTGGCCATTTCGCAAAATTTTGCGCAGCTGTCCGTGCCCGAACAAATCACCATGCACGCGCGAATGGCTGACTGGGTCGCCTTGAGTCCACAGCAACGCAATTTGGCGAGACTGAACTTCAACACCATTCAAAAGCTTCCAAAAGAAGATAAAAAAGCCCAATGGGAGGCTTATCAAGCCCTTTCAGCCGAAGAAAGGCGTTTGCTTTCCGCGGGTTCGGCGGCGCCAACCAAGAGTGCAGCGCCCACAGCCAAACCGCTAGAAGCCCATCGCGTGGTCAAAACAACCGTGCGCCCGACCTCCAAAGACCAGGCACAGCCCACCGCGATTGACCGAAAAACGCTTTTGCCCCCAACACCCTCTTTGACGGCCCCGGCCCCTACTGCACCCAAGCAGCCGGGAACAACCGACACCGTGCAGCAAGCCACTGGATCAGCCCCTTCATGACGCAAATCGGCACGGCATCTTCGCCCGCACTGGATCTCACCCCGCCCTCTCTCACCCGCCGCATGGCCTGCTGGCTGTACGAAGGCATGCTCCTTTTTGGGGTCATGGTGTCTTCTGGGCTGGTTTACTTCATCGCCGCTTATTGGCTGACAGGCATCGCACCCGGTGACATGAACATCCACCCCTTGCTCAAATCAGGCCTGCAAGCCATCAGTTTTTTGGTGTTGGGCGTGTATTTCATCTGGATGTGGCACCGTGGACAGACCTTGGCCATGAAAACATGGCGCATTGAAATGGTGGACGCACGGGGGCAAAAAGTAAGTCACAAAATGGCTTTCAAGCGCTATATGGCCAGCTGGCTCTGGTTCATCCCACCCATGGCCGCCTCGGCACCTCTGCATTTGTCGGTCATCGAAGTCACCATCCTGACCCTCGGCTGGGTGGCCATCTGGGCTTTGCTGAGCCGATTTCATCCACAGCGCCAGTTCTGGCACGATGCCCTGGCTGGAACACGCCTGATTTCCGTGCGCTAACCCCACCCGAAGCTGCCTCATGCAAGAACCGTCAAAACTTCAAGCCCACGAAGTCAACCCTCAAAAAGCCCGCAAAGGCATGGACCGCATCCTGCATGCAGGTGGTTATTCCGTTCAGGGCTTGCTTGCGGGCTGGGGCGAAACCGCGTTTCGCCAAGAAGCCATCTTGTCTGTGGTCTTGGTGCCACTGGCTTTCTGGTTGGGCCAAAACTGGACTGAAACCGCCTTGTTGGCGGGCTCGGTGTTGCTCGTGATGATTGTGGAACTGCTGAACACGAGCGTTGAATCTGCCATCGACCGCATCGGCCCTGAATGGCACGATTTGTCCAAGCGTGCCAAAGATATGGGCAGCGCAGCTGTGCTGCTCAGCTTGCTGTTGTGCGTCGGCATTTGGTCCGCTGCCGTTTGGCATCGATTCGCTTGACCGCCATGAATCAAACAAACCATCAACCCGCCTTTTCGGTCTGTGTTTATTGCGGCTCAAAGCCTGGCAACAAGCCTGAATTTGCCCAAATCGCGGTCCAAGTCGGTCGCTGGATTGGCTCTCACGGCGGTCAATTGGTCTACGGCGGCGGGCGCAATGGCCTGATGGGCTTGGTGGCCGAAGCCACCATGGCCGCGGGTGGCACTGTGGTCGGCATCATTCCGACCGCCTTGGTCGAAAAGGAATGGGCGCACCACGGTTGCACCGAGCTGCATGTGGTGGACACCATGCACGAACGCAAACGCCTGATGGCCGAGAAGGCGGATGCGTTTTTGGCCTTGCCCGGCGGCATTGGCACGTTTGAAGAATTGTTCGAAGTCTGGACTTGGCGTCAGCTCGGTTACCACGACAAGCCCGTGGGCATCCTCAACAGCCTGGGTTACTACGACGGGTTGATGACTTTCATTGACCAAGTGGTCCAAGACGGTTTCATGGCCGATTGGCAAACAGGGCTGGTGACGCTGGGCACCGAGCCTGAGGCGCTGTTACAGGCCTTGGTGCAAAAAGCGGGGTTTTCGCCCCGCGCCCACACTGAGCTAATTTGATCTGACCGGCTGAGTAGGCAACGGCGGGTGCCCAAGCCCGCCTGAGCCACCCAGAACCACCCCGAGACTCAAACTCACAAGTCAAGACCCATTTTTCGGGGGCGTGATCCTGCCCCCAATCCGCTTAAATCGCGGTTTCGTCTTGCTCGCCTGTGCGGATGCGGACCACACGCTCGACCGAGGTGACAAAAATTTTGCCGTCACCGATCTTGCCAGTACGGGCGGCTTTGACGATGGCGTCGACACAGGTGTCCACATCCTCGTCCTTGACCACCACCTCCACTTTGACTTTGGGCAAAAAGTCGACCACATACTCAGCACCACGGTAGAGCTCGGTGTGGCCTTTTTGACGGCCAAAGCCCTTGACTTCGGTCACCGTGAGACCGGTCACGCCACATTCGGCCAAGCCTTCACGGACTTCTTCGAGTTTGAAAGGCTTGATGACAGCGGTGATTTGTTTCATGGGGAAATGTCCTCGAATAAGGGGTTTCAGCCTGAGTTCAGGCGCGGAATTTGTTGGTCATAGGATAACGCCAATCCTTGCCAAAACTGCGGTGCGTCACACGAATGCCCACCGGAGATTGACGGCGCTTGTATTCGTTGAGCTTGATCAGGCGGGTGACCTTTTCCACATCAGCGCGCTCAAACCCATCCGCAATCAGCGCTTCAACGCCTTCGTCGTTTTCCATATAGCGCTGGATGATGGCGTCGAGCACCTCATAAGCGGGCAGGCTGTCCTGGTCTTTCTGGTCCGGACGCAGTTCAGCGCTCGGGGGGCGGGTGATGATGCGTTCAGGAATCGGCTGGCTGCCCGTGCCATAGGGATCGTTCTGGTTGCGCCAACGGGCCAAGTCAAAAACCCGCGTTTTGACGACGTCTTTGATCACTGCAAAGCCGCCTGCCATGTCGCCGTACAAAGTGCAATAACCGGTGGCCATCTCGCTCTTGTTGCCCGTCGTCAGCACAATGGCGCCCGTCTTGTTGGACAGCGCCATCAGCAGAGTGCCGCGAATGCGGGCCTGGATATTTTCTTCGGTGGTGTCTTCTTTCAACCCTTCAAACTGGGCCGACAGCGCTTGCTTGAAGCCGTCAAACAAGGGCGCAATCGAGATTTCGTCGTAACGCACTCCCAGGCGCTTGACCATGTCACGCGAATCGATCCAGCTGATGTCTGCGGTGTAGGGCGAAGGCATCATCACCGCGTGGATCTTGTCGGCCCCAATGGCATCCACCGCAATCGCCAAAACGAGCGCCGAATCGATGCCACCGGACAGCCCCAAAATCGCGCCTTTGAAGCCGTTCTTGCCCAAATAGTCGCGCACACCCAGCACCAGTGCGTCCCACAGTTCGGCATCGGGTGTGGCCAAAGGCACCAAGGCATTGGCCGGGGCGATCAAATCAATGCCTTTGGGGCCACCCGCCGAAGGGGTCACCTGCACCGCCATGTCGGCCTCGCGAAAGCCCTCGGCCCGCGCCACCACCTGGCCTTGGGCATTCAAGGCAAACGAGCGACCTTCAAAAATCACCTCGTCTTGCCCCCCCACCAAATGCGCATAAATCAAGGGCAAACCGCAATCGGCCACCCGCTCGCGCATGCGTTGCTCGCGCTCAGCGCCTTTGCCCGCATGAAAAGGTGAAGCGTTGAGTACCGCCAGCACCTGGGCCCCGGCGTCACGGGCCAATCGAGCAGGCTCGTCAAACCAAGCATCCTCGCAAATGAGCAAGCCAACCTGAACGCCCTCGACCTCGAACACCCCCACGCCTTGGCCCGGCGTGAAATAACGGCGCTCATCGAACACCTGGTAGTTGGGCAGTTCACGTTTGTCGTAATGCGCGACCACCTGGCCCTCGCACAACACCGATGCGCGGTTGTGGCGGCGCGTCACCGCCACGCTGCGGGTGTGCAGGCCGCCGCCTTCGGGGTGGCCCACCACCACATGCAAGCCTTTTAACCCGGCCAAGGCGTGGGCCACTGTTTTCAGGGCATCATCGCAGGCGTCAATGAAGGCCGGGCGCAGCAACAAGTCCTCGGCGGCGTAACCGCAAATCGACAGCTCGGGCGTGATCAGCAAGCGTGCACCATCGGCATAGGCGCGAATGGCGGCATCGATGATTTTGCGGGCATTGCCCGGCATGTCACCGACGACAAAGTTGAGCTGGGCCACACGAATTTGGAGAGTCATACAGGTGCTGAAAAATGTGAGCTTGAATTATGTCACCCGGGTGCAGGATGACTTGGGCGGCATCGAGCCCTCAGCTTGGGACGACTTGCTCTCGAAGCAAGACGCGCCAAGCCCCTTCATGCGGCACGCTTATTTGTCGGCCATGCAGACCAGTCAATCGGCCACGCCCGAGACCGGCTGGACCTTGCAACTGATCAGCCTGTGGCGCGACACCCCGCAAGGCCCTGTGTTGGCGGCGGCATGCCCGCTGTACCTCAAGACCCATTCGCGCGGCGAATACGTGTTTGACCACGCCTGGGCCGATGCCTATGAGCGCCATGGCCTGCCCTACTACCCTAAAGCACTGGTCGCATCGCCCTTCACACCCGTGCCTGGCAGCCGTTTGCTGGCCGAATCAGACGCCGCCCGCCAAGCCCTGCTGGCCAGCTTGCTGGAGCTTTGCCAAGCCAACGACATCCCGTCGTTGCACATTTTGTTTGCCAGCCCCCAAGACCTGCAGGCCTGCGAATACGCGGGTTTGTTGCAACGCGGTCAAGTCCAGTTCCACTGGCAAAACCAAGGCTGGCGAGATTTCGATGATTTTTTGAGCAGCCTGACGCAAGAAAAACGCAAAAAGATCCGGCAAGAACGCCGCAAAGTGCAAGAAGCGGGCGTCACGTTCCGCGCTGTGCGTGGCCCCAACATGAGCGAAGCCGACTGGGCTTTGCTGCTGAGCTGCTACCAGCAAACCTATTGGGAACACGGCAACGCGCCCTACCTGACGCCCGCATTTTTTGAGGCCATGCGCACCGACATGGCGCAGCATTGGCTCTTGTTCGTGGCAGAGCGGGCGGGTCTGCCCATGGGCATCAGCTTGATTGGCCTGCACCTGGATGCGCAGGGCCAGGTGGAAGTGGCCTATGGCCGCTATTGGGGCGCATTGGCGCGGGTGGACTGTCTGCACTTTGAGGCGTGTTACTACCAGCCGATCGAATGGTGCATCGCGCAGGGTGTGCAGCGCTTTGAAGGCGGGGCTCAAGGCGAGCACAAAATGGCCCGCGCCTTGCTGCCCACCCCCACGCACAGCGCCCACTGGCTGGCCAACCCGTCGTTTTCAGAGGCGGTGGCGCGGTTTTTGGAGCGGGAAAAAGCGGGGGTGGAGAACTACCTGGAAGCGCTTAACCAGCACTCGCCGCTCAAACAAACGCCCCAGTCCAACT